>ERZ857521.1365-NODE-1365-length-29706-cov-33.992209_pt1 | contig 29706 bp, 23 predicted proteins | sample MGYA00519701_ERZ857521 | MGnify/ENA primary metagenome ERZ857521 (study PRJEB31778, sample SAMEA3449346) | human gut metagenome | biome: human gut; feature: human-associated habitat; material: faeces | place: United Kingdom | collected 2010/2012 ...
TGATTTTTAGGGCTAACAAAAAAAGAAGGTGCATCGTGCATTACGACACACCCTCTTTTTTATTATGCATAGACCACCATTAACATGAGTTGCAATCTACAAACATAAATTGTCTGCAACGAATCTGCAATGCAGGCCGGTGGTTATAATATTCAATGCCGGCCAAGTTTCACTGCGCCAATCAAGTATTTTACAACCGACATAAGAACTGTATGCGCCATAAAAAAGCCCATTATCATTACCGGCAGACTTATAACGCACTGAAACGTTTGATAAGTTTGCGGCGATAAAAGCGGCCCACCTTGACATAGTTGATATTGTCAAACGGCGGATAAAAGCGGCAGATGTTGTCGCACACCTCCATAAGATAGTTTATGTTGATGATGTATTTCTGGCTTACCTGTATGAAACTGCTGTCAATGCCGAGCAGCACGTCCTTGTTGACATTGCGCTTCAGGCGCATGGGTTTGTCGCATCCGGCAGCCACCGCCATCCATACCCGCGTGTCGTGATCGTAGGAAAACACGCAGATATCGCGTATCTGAACCAGACGGAAGTCAACGGTATTAGTGTAGAACAGCAGTTTGTCGTTGCCGTTTTTTATGATGCTGTCGTCCTTTATCACCGCGGCCTTCTCGCTGTCTCGCTCCTCATAGAAGCGGCTTATCACGGTGTCGAGTTCCTTGTCGTCAACAGGTTTTAGCAGAAAGTCGAACGCCTTGTTGCGGAAAGCCGGGAGCATATAGTCAGTGTAGGCGGTGTATATCACCACATGGCAGGGCCACTCGGCCAGATCGTTAAACTGCGAGAGAAACTCTATGCCGGTCATGTCGGGAAGCTCAACATCGAGAAAGAGCAGGTCGGGCTTGTGTCTCATTATCATGTCGAGACCCTCCTCGCCTGTTCCGGCAGTGGCAACGACGCTCACATCGGGATATTTCTGCAGCTTGTCCACCAGGTTGTCTATTGCCGCCTGAGTGTCGTCTACGATTATTGCGTTCATAATATACGGTTGTTTGCTATACTAAGAATTTTTTAGTCCAAGCGGCAAGCTCAGCGATACCTCGCATCCGGCCACCTTGCCGTCATCGCCGGTAAGGTTTCTTATGCCTAATCTTATCTTGCGCTTGTTGTTACGGTTAATTATGTTTATAGAACTTCTTATCACCTTGAGTCCGGTGCCCGTTGAGTTAGGGTCGCTGTGGCGTATGTCGAACCCGGCGCCATTGTCGGTCACGGCGATGTTACAGCGTGAGCCTTCCATCACCACGCTCACCCTGAGCGACTTGTGTCCGGCTCGCCTTTTCAGTCCGTGCTTAATGGCATTCTCAACGAGTATCTGTATGAACATCGACGGCACCATGACATTCTGGAGCACATCATCCGGCGGCGCCTCGACACTGAACTCGAAGTCGTCGCCTATGGACGAGCGCTCCACGCTGATATAATAGCGCACAAAGCCCAGTTCCTCCTTAAGCGACACGTAATATTTGTCAGACATCTTCAGGTTGGCCCTTATCAGCTTGGTCAGTGCCATCAGTTCGTCAGCGTCACGGCTTCCGGTCTTTGATATGCTGTTGTTGAGCACGTTGAAGATGAAATGTGGCGATATGCGGCTGCGGGCATTGGCCAGCTTAAGCTGCATGAGCTGCATGTAGGTCTGCAGCCTGCGCTTGCGCATGTATGTCAGCAGATAGAGGAACAGCAACACCAGCATGACGGCAGCCAGCGCCACCACATACATCACCCAGCGCACCCTGCGTATGTCGGCGTCCTTGCCCTGCAGCACAATCTGATGATGCAGCTTCAGCGTGTCCTGCGTGTATCGCATCATAATTTCCGACGTACGCATATTTGCGGTGTTATGCTTGAGCGAGTCGTTGCGCTCAATGCTCCCCATAAGGTTTTCGTATGCCTTCTTATAGTTTCCGGTCTTGGCATAATACTCGCGCAGATAGCGCTGACGTATGTTCACAAGGTTGAAGTCAACCACGGTGTTGATTTTTTCCGCCTCGAGTATACGTCTGACCTCATTGACATCACCTTTTTTCAGTGCAAGCCCTATGCGTATCGTGTGGCAGTAATATATCGCCATGTCGTCGTTTATGCTGCCGAAGAAGGTTTCTGCCTCGTCGAGATACCTGTATGCCTCTGCCATGTTGCCGAGATTGAGATATACGTCGGCCATGTTTACCTTGCACAGATACATCTCGTAGCTCTGCTCCATGCGGCTCTGCTCAAGCAGTTTCTTGAGCCTAAGGAATATGGCAAGGGCCGACGGATAGTCTTCGGCGTAATAGTAATAGTTGCCGTAGTTGTTAAGGAAGTAGAGCTTCAGGTTGAGCGGCATTAGTCCGAAGTTGCGGTCGGACACCTGATAGCAGCGCAGAGCCTCCTTGAAGTCGCCAAGATTGAGATATATACGGCCAAGCCCCATATACAGGCTAACGTTGGTCTCCTTGGGCAGGCGCAGCGAGTCAGAAAGATAAAGAGCCCGTCTGTACCACATAGCGGCATGCGGCATGTCGTTGACAGCCACGTAGGCATCGCCGAGATTGGCGCATACGTCAGGCAGGCGATACTCCATGTCGCTGCCCATGATACATTCGTACGACTTATGATATAAATCTATTGTCTCGTGCGGATTGTAATGAAACTTGTGATAATATGAGCCCTTGGCATTATATAAGAAGCCCATCATGCCCCTGACGCGCGGCGTGGGCTTCTGCCGCTTCAGAAATCCGAACGGCCCGTCCCAGTTGAGCCTCATCGTGTCGGGCGAATCGAGCGACACTCTGTAGCGCAGCCAGCGCAGGTAGAAGTCGTAATAGTCGAGGCTGTCGGCAGCATTGGCCATGCCCTCACGCATGGTGCGCATGACATATTCCGACTTAACGAATATCGAGTCGTCAAGACTCTTCAGAGCCGCCTCGTGCTCCGGCGTGCGCTCATCGCCGCGCTTTCCGTCGTCTGAACACGACATGACCGACATGCACAGCAAGGCGGCAACCGCCGAAACGGCCGCCAGCCTGCACAACGAGGTACAGGCATGAACATATAAACTGATAGCGCCGGTCACTTTCACTTACGCTGAAAATCTCTTAAACTTATGACTTCAAATAATACAAAACCGACACAAAGTTAACAAAAAATTACTTAAACAGGTATCTTTATTTGATTAAATTACGGTTATTGTTAATGTTTTGAAATGTATTTCAGCATATTTTAGGGGTAAACGGCCATAACATGTAAACGTCTGGTTTACAGACATAAACGCATTCTTCATGATTTGCACATACGGACGACCATATCTTCAGGCTATAACGCCCCCACCCGACCGGACCGCAGCAGGCACAATAACGTCATGAATAATACTGCTGTAGGGGCACGTTATGCCGTACTGATTCACGACCGTTATCATACATAAATATAAAAGACGGCAAATCAGCCTGCAAAAGGTGGCCTTTCATGATGCAAAAGACGGTCTTTTAGGCTCTAAAAGGGCACCTTTTACAAAGCCACTGATATTCAGCACGTTACAATCAGTCTGTCAACATGCCGACAGACTTGCACTACTATGGCGGAAACTCTGCCTCACAGCATCGCAGAAAGGCGAAAAATCACCTGACGGCAGACTTATCGCCCGGAGCCTTTCTGCCGGCAATCCTTACGTCATCATCCTGCTACATGTGCATAGCTGCAATCCGTACGGCAGGCGTGCCTTATCTCTGTATATCAGAAACGCATCAACGACAGTCCGCCATTAGCCCCGAGACGGACAATAATCAAGGCTGCCGCCATAAGAAAACGACAATGCCCGGCACAGCCGCTAAGGCCGTGTCCGGGCATTGAATCTGTTTATCAGAATGCTACATTAAAATTATTTCACGTTTTCTACCTTTATCAGATATTCGGCTATCTGAACGGCGTTGAGCGCAGCGCCCTTGCGTATCTGGTCGCCGCTGAGCCAGAATGTCAGTCCGTTCTCGTCGGCCAGGTCTTTTCTTACACGGCCAACATATACGTCGTCCTTGCCTGCTGTGTCGAGCGGCATGGGATAAACCAGGTTAGAGGGATCGTCCTCGAGCGTTACGCCGGGAGCAGCGGCCAGAGCCTTCTGAGCCTCCTCAACGCTGATGGGGCGCTCTGTCTCGATCCACACTGACTCAGAGTGGGCACGGAGCGATGACACACGCACGCACATTGCAGAACACTTAACATCGCTGTGCATAATCTTGCGTGTCTCGTTAAACATCTTCATCTCCTCCTTGGTGTATCCGTTGGGCTGGAACACGTCTATCTGAGGAATTACGTTGTAAGCCAGCTGATGGGGGAACTTGCTCACGGTTACGGGCTTGCCGTCGATAATCTCCTTATACTGCTGCTGCAGTTCGGCCATAGCCGCAGCACCCGCGCCGCTTGCGCTCTGGTAGCTTGCTATGTGTATGCGGCGTATGTGGCTGAGCTGCTCGAGCGGCTGCAGAACCACCACCATCATTATTGTCGTACAGTTAGGGTTGGCAATGATGCCGCGCGGACGCTTGAGGGCATCCTCGGCGTTGTACTCAGGCACAACCAGAGGCACGTCGTCGTCCATGCGGAACGCGCTCGAGTTGTCAATCATCACGGCTCCATACTTTGTTATGTCGGCGGCAAACTCTTTTGAAGTGCCGGCTCCGGCCGACGTGAAGGCTATGTCCACGTCCTTGAAGTCGTCGTTATGCTGAAGCAGTTTTACCTCATACTCTTTTCCCTTAAAAACATATTTCCGGCCTGCCGAACGCTCCGAACCGAACAGCACAAGGTCGTCAAGCGGAAAATTTCTTTCTGCGAGAACGCGGAGGAACTCTTGTCCAACAGCGCCGCTCGCGCCAACAATTGCTACTTTCATTTATCGCTTATTTTTATTACAAAATATATTAATCTGCTAATTATTCGGTACAAAAGTACAACTTTTAGCCCAATCACTGCAAAAATATGATTTTTTTTTGCACTTTTGCATATAGATTTGCAACATAACGAATATTTATGCCGGATATATCGCAATTTTTCCCCATAACAGCCCCGACGTTGATATTCTTCGTCGTGCTGTGCATCATTCTCTTCGCACCCATAATAATGGGCAAGCTGCGCATACCCCATATCGTGGGTATGGTGCTGGCCGGAGTCATCGTCGGGCCCCACGGGTTCAACATCCTTGCCAAGGACAGCTCGTTCGACCTGTTCGGGCATGTGGGCCTCTACTACATCATGTTCCTTGCCGGACTCGAGATGAACATGAGCAACTTCAGAAAAAACAGGCTGCGGACGTTCACCCACGGCATCATGGCCTTCGTTATACCTATGGCCATGGGCTTCGTGTTCAACACGGCCGTGCTGAAATACAGTTTCTTAACATCGGTGCTGCTGGCCAGTATGTATGCCTCTCACACGCTGATAGCCTATCCGACCATCCTGCGCTACGGCCTGTCCAACCAGCGCAGCGTCACGATAGCCGTAGGAGCTACGGCCATCACCGACACGCTGACGCTGCTCGTGCTTGCCATTGTGGGCGGAATGTTCAAGGGCGAGATAACCAGCAGCTTCTGGATCATGCTGTTTCTGAAGATTGCGGTGGTGTTCTTCATCATAATATTCTATTTTCCGCGCATTGCCCAGTACTTCTTCCAGAGGTATGAAGACAACGTCACGCAGTTTATCTTCGTGCTGGCCATGACGTTCCTCGGCTCGGTGATGATGGAGATGATAGGCATGGAAGGGCTGCTCGGCGCCTTCCTTACGGGTCTGGTGCTCAACAGATACGTGCCCAACATATCGCCGCTGATGACTCACCTTGAATTTGTGGGCAACGCCATATTCATCCCCTATTTCCTCATCGGCGTGGGCATGCTCGTCAACGTCAAGATACTGTTCGGCGGACTGGGCACGCTCGAGGTGGCAGCAGTGATGATTGTGGTGGCCTTGTCGAGCAAGTGGATAGCATCGCTGTTCACGCAGAAGCTGTTCGGCATGCGGGCCATTGAGCGCGAGCTGATATACGGCTTGAGCAACGCACAGGCAGGAGCTACGCTTGCCGCAGTGCTCGTGGGCTACAACCTGATATTGCCCAACGGCCAGCGCCTGCTCAACGACGACGTGCTCAACGGCACTATCATACTTATCCTCGTTACGTGCATATTCAGCTCGTTCACAACGGAGCGTGCCGCCAAGAAAATAGCACTCGAGACCAAGAGCAGCCTGCCTAAGGACGAAACCGCTGACGACGAGAAGATAATGATACCGATGAGGTATCCTGAAACGGCCGAAAATCTGATTAAGATGGCGTCGCTGATGCGCAACCGCAAGCTCAACCGCGGCGTGGTGGCGCTCAACGTGGTCTACGACGACGACAACCGCCTGATGTATCAGGAGCGCGGACGGCAGCTGCTGGAGCACATAACCAAGGTGGCCAACTACTCGGGCATGATGGTGCAGACGCAGGTAAGAATAGCCACAAACATCAGCAACGGTATAAAGCACGCCTTCATGGAGTTTAACGCCTCAGAGCTTATCATGGGCATGCACATACGCCAGGAGGTGTCGAAGAAGTTCTGGGGCGAGTTCATACAGAGCATCTTCAGCGGTCTTAACCGCCAGATAACCATCGTGCAGTGTCTCACGCCGCTCAACACGCTGAGGCGCATACAGGTGGCCGTGCCGTCGCGAGCCGAATACGAGCCGGGATTCTACCGCTGGCTGGAGCGTCTCTCGCGCATGGCCGAGAACCTTGAGTGCCGCATACAGTTCCACGCAAAGCACGAGACGCTGTCGCTCATCAACGAGTATATACAGAACCGCCATCCTGGCGTGAGGGCCGAATACACATATATGGCCCACTGGAACGAGCTGCCGGGACTGGCCGACAACGTGAACGAAGACCACATGTTCGTGGTTATCACCGCACGTAAGGGCACAATATCATACAAGAACGCGCTTGAGCGTCTGCCGGAAGAGATTACGCGATACTTCGCAGGCAAGAGCCTCATGATAATCTTCCCCGACCAGTATGGCGAACCGCTGGGCGCAATGACCTATGCTGAGCCTCAGCATCACGAACAGCCTAGCGCATACGAGGTGCTGCTGACATGGGTAAGGAAAAAATTCAAGATATAAACAACTCTCAACATAACGACAACAAGCAAACAAAGAAACAGAAAAAGCATGATAGATATAAAAGGCATAACCAAGAGCTTCGGCTCGCTGCAGGTGCTTAAGGGTATCGACCTGCACATAGGCAAGGGCGAAGTGGTGAGCATCGTCGGACCGAGCGGTGCCGGCAAGACCACACTGCTGCAGATAATAGGCACACTCGACAAGCCCGACAGCGGACAGATAATAATAGACGGCACCGACGTGAGCCGCCTTAACCGCAAAAAGCTGTCAGAGTTCAGAAACCAGCGCATAGGCTTCGTGTTTCAGTTTCACCAGCTTCTGCCTGAGTTCACCGCGCTCGAGAACATCATGATACCTGCCTTGATTGGCGGAAAATCGCGCAGCGAGGCAAAGAAGAAGGCCGAAGCCCTGCTCGACTTCATGGGACTGGCCGACCGCGCAAAGCATAAGCCCAACGAGCTTTCAGGCGGCGAGAAGCAGCGTGTTGCAGTGGCACGCGCACTGGTAAACGACCCTGCCGTTATTCTTGCCGACGAGCCGTCGGGCAGTCTCGACTCGAAGAACAAGGAGGAACTGCACCAGCTGTTCTTCAGTCTGCGCGACAAGCTCGGACAGACATTCGTGATTGTAACGCATGACGAAAACCTGGCAAAAATTACCGACCGCACCATAGCCATGCGCGACGGAATGCTCGAGACCGACGTCAATGCCGCAGCCGACGCAGCAACGGCAGCTAGCAGCAGCACCGCCACAACCGACAACGACACGGACGGAGCTGACCGTGCGGACGAAAATGCCGACGACAAGGCCGAATAGAACGCAGAAAAGAACTGCGAGGCAACAAACATTTGCATTAATAAAAATCAAACACCGATAAAGAATATGGACTTCATAAAACTTGGCGACTACAACCTCATGAAGGTTGTCAAGAAAGTAGACTTCGGAATGTATCTCGACGGAGGCGACGAAGGCGAGGTGCTGCTGCCGCAGCGCTACGTGCCCGAAGGATGTAAGGTTGGCGACGAGCTCAACGTGTTTATCTATCTCGACAACGAAGAAAGGCTCGTAGCCACTACGCTCACGCCGCTGGCCAAGATTGGCGACTTTGCCTTCCTCAGCGTAGCATGGGTGAACGAATATGGAGCCTTCCTCAACTGGGGACTGATGAAAGACCTCTTCTGCCCGTTCCGTGAACAGAAAATGAAGATGGAAACAGGCAAAGGCTACATCGTGCACGTACACCTCGACAGCGAGAGCTACCGCATAGTGGCCTCGGCCAAGATAGAGCGCTACTTCAGCAACGAGCAGCCCGAATACAGACAGGGCGACGAGGTGAGCCTGCTGGTATGGCAGAAAACCGACCTCGGATTTAAGGTGATAATAGACAACAAATATCCGGGACTTGTCTACAAAGACCAGATATTCAAGGATATACACACCGGCGACAGGATGAAGGGATACATAGGCACAATAAGACCCGACGGCAAGATAGACGTGACGCTGCAGCCTACGGGACGCAAGATGACAACAGAATTCAGCGAGGTGCTCCTGCAATATATGAAAGAACACGACGGCGTGTGCCGCCTGACAGACAAGAGCCCGGCTGAAGACATCTACAAGACATTCCAGGTGAGCAAGAAGAACTATAAGAAAGCCGTGGGCGATCTCTACAAGCGCAGGCTTATCTCTCTGTTCGACGACTGCATAGCGCTCACACAGGACGAATGACAAAAGCGCACGGCAGCACAACAGCAGGTCTGCCGTGGCGGAAACGATAAAAAAGTATATTATAAGTAAAGGCTAACGACAATGAGAAAATTCAGAAAATTAGTGGCAATAGAGCCGATAAAGATGATTCCGGAGGCTATAGACAGCCTCGGGCGGTATGCCGACGAGGTGATCATCCACAGCGATATGCCACAAACCGCTGATGAGACAGCAGCACGCATAGGCGATGCCGATGCCGCGCTGGTAAGCTTCACTACGGCCATAACCGCAGAAATCCTTGCCAAATGCCCATGCCTGAAATACGTAGGCATGTGCTGTTCGCTCTATTCACCCGAAAGCGCAAACGTAGACATCCACTATGCCGACGGACACGGAATAACCGTAACCGGCATACGCGACTACGGCGACGAGGGCGTGATAGAATACGTGGTAAGCGAGCTCGCCAGATGCCTTCACGGCTTCGGTCAGCCTGCATGGTTCGGCGCACCAAGCGAGATAACCGGCCTGAAAACCGGCGTGGTGGGCCTGGGCAAGTCAGGAGGCATGATAGCAGACGCCATGAAGTTCTTCGGAGCCGAGGTGGGCTACTTTGCACGCAGCCAGAAACCCGCAGCCGAGGCCAAAGGCTACAGGTTTATGCCCCTGGACGAACTGGTTGGATGGAGCGACGTGATATTCTGCTGCCTCAACCGCAACACCGTGCTGCTGCACGAAAAGCAGTTTGAACTTATGGGCGACCATAAGATACTCTTCAACACCGGCCTGTCGCCGGCATGGGACGAACCTGCATTCGAAAAATGGCTCGACCGCGACAACATCTGCTTCTGCGACACCACAGGAGCGGCCGGCAGCGAGCGCATACAAAGCCACAGGCACATGCACTGCATGGGCGTATCGTCAGGACTTACAAAGCAGTCGTATGAACGGCTCAGCCAAAAAGTTCTGGCAAACATAGAGAACTATCTGAAAGATTAGGAACTAGCTGAACATCAACATAAAAGAGGGAAGTGAAAGTAAAGGAGTTAATATATAACTTTGAAGACTTGATTACCTGCATCGGTAAAATGCAACGACATTATCACAGCCTGGCACTGCAAACAGGCTGACGATTAAAACACCTTACTTAAACACAGCATCCCAAAGTCCCTCTACAAAACAGAGCATAAGCCAACACGCCTCAAAGCTTATGCCCTGTTTTTTTGATTTCAGCCGAAGAAGTCAATAAAACAAAATTAATTAACAATAAATGCAACGACAAATGAAAACAAATATAACAACGACAGACATAAAACCTGCAATAAAACAAGAGGAATGCATCTGCAATCAATTAAGGAATGCACCACCTCATTTCACCGGATGTAAATTTACTTGTTTATTAAGTTTAAATTTTCAACAGCAAAATGACTACAATTAGAATTAAACTTTCTCCTCAGCTTATAAAGATGGGAGAAGAAGAACTTCTCATCGAAATAGATGAGAGCGTTCTGTCAGAAGAAAAGCTGCAAGTCAAGAAAGACAGATATTTGTTCCTATACATGGAGAAAATAATCAAAGAACTTGAAAGCAACAAGCAAAGCAGCACGGCAGATAACTACAAGAGCACGCTGAAAAGCTTTAAGCGATTCATAAAAGGCAAGAACATCACGCTCGGCAAAATCAACGACAAGATGATGCAGCAATATGAGATGTATCTGAAAAACGAAGGAATAAAGATGAACACGATATCCTTCTACATGAGAGTGATGCGTGCGGTATACAACAGGGCGGTGAACGACGGACTCGCCACGGAGAAACAGCCGTTCAGGAACGTCTACACCGGGATTGACAAGACCGAGAAAAGAGCCATACCGCTGCAGACCATAAAGGCCATAAAGGAGCTCTATATGCCGTCGAGAGCATTACACTTTACCAGAGACATGTTTCTCTTCAGTTTCTATACCCGCGGAATGTCGTTCATAGACATGGCTTATCTTAAAAAGACCGACCTAAGCAACGGCATACTGACATACAAGCGGCGCAAGACCAAGCAGCAGCTCTCAATAAAATGGGAGAAATGCATGCAGGAAATAGTAAACAAATGGCCATCCTACAACGACTATCTGCTGCCGATAATTACGATACCCGGAAAAGAAGAGAGAATGCAGTATAAGAGTTGCCAGAAGAACGTGAACATGCAACTCGACAAGATATCCAAAATGCTGAAAATGCGAAAAGGCATAACCATGTATGTGGCACGTCACTCATGGGCAAGCATTGCAAAAAACATGAACATCCCCATAGGAGTGATAAGCGACAGCATGGGGCACACATCGCTAAAGACCACACAGATTTACCTCAGCGCAATTGACATGGATGTCATAAATAAGGCCAACCTGAAGATATTGAATAAAATAGAGAAAAGGAACGAAGAGACAAAGCGATTTTCGCAAACCGTAAAATAAAAGTCTCATATACCTGCGAACGACTAATTGGATATAAATACAAACAGCCTAAGCACACGTGCTTCAAAGCAACTACTAACTACATACAAAATTGACAAACTGACTCTCGGGCTGCTTTAAACTCTTAACGACTGATTATTAACTATTTAGAATTATTATTTTATCTAATATCATTTATTTAAATTGCCAACATTATGAAATGTCTTATACAACTTAAAACATCTAATATTTAGAGAATCGGTATTTCTGCGTCTTACGCACGCAGACAATCAGTATAGCAAGCGCCTCTAACGTTTGAAAATATCATCACAAAGACGTCTTGCACTACATTGTTAAAAAGCCACAACAGATATCCGTGGCAATTTACACAATTTACCAATACGTAATCACCCTCAGGCATTACGCCACCATAAAAAAGACGGCGTTGCAGAGATTAAAATACAGGAGTCTGCCCTATCCGGGACGGCTTTCACATTAATAATAAGGGTGCTACAATATGGCGTTTGTCAACGGCACACATTCTATTAACTAACAGCATCCGGTGAAACATCATGATGTGCTGAACGCCATTACACAAAATATTGATAAAGATCTATTAATTAAAAAGTACAATAAAACGGCGGAGGATGTGCTCTACACTCATCTCCCGCCGTTACTGTGTTACATACGGGCCGACACATCAAACGCAGCATTCCACATTAGTTGCAGCCAGACAGGACCTTGCTATAGCAATGAAACATTGGCATAAATAATAATGTTACAGAATGCAGGTAGCATATACACGGCAAGTTGTATTCACGGCAAAAGGTGCCAAAACGCAATGCGAAAGGGCATGTTTTACAATATGAAATGCGGCAAATTGGAATGTAAAAGGTATGCTTTTACAACAAAGAACATAAACAGGAAAGTAAAGCGAAAAAGTTTTTTGTATAAACTCATCACTCGTCACAAAGCCTCATAACTCACTGCATGTCAGCATATTAGACTGTGACGAGTTGCCGTACCGACTCATCACACAACAAGGTGGAAAGCCTGGCGTGATGAGTTGAGAAAGAAACTCATCACACCATAACGCATTATAGTTCAACACTTTACGCATGAATGTGATGAGTGATGAGTTTATACAAAAAACTTTTTCTGTTTATTTCCGTCAGTTATCCGGCCTGCTGTCGTCATGGCAACAAGGCATTAAAATAACACTATCACGCCTGCCGTAAGACATGAGCCGCAAGCCTGAAACATAAAAGGACTACTTACAGAAGCCTGCCGGCTTCATAGCTTACAACTCTTACGGCCGGATTGCAGTCCGGCAGAAAGCGGGAAACAGTACCGGACACAGCATAACCGGCACAGCCAATAATCAAAGGGCTTATCTGCCAAGATACGTCAATACTCTATCTTATCGTCTTTCTGCGCCCACATCTCAAAAGCCTTGATGGCCTCGTTGCGCATCATCTCCTCTGACGACAGCTTGCGGCCTTCACGCGGCAGAGCCAGTTCGTCGTAGATAAACGAGTCGTCAAATCCGATGTTCTTGGCATCGGTCTTGTTATTGGCAAAATAAACCTTCTTCAGTCTTGCCCAATATATTGCGCCAAGGCACATGGGGCACGGCTCACACGACGTAAAAATCTCACAGTCGCTTAGGTCGAACGTACCCAAGGCGGCAGCTGCCGCCCTTATGGCGCTCACCTCTGCATGGGCTGTAGGGTCGTTGTTGGCCGTCACGCGGTTGACTCCCGTTGCAACGATCTCACCGTCGCGGGCTATCACGGCCCCGAAGGGTCCTCCGCCATTGTTGACATTATCTATCGAAAGCTCTATGGCCTTACGCATAAGTTCGTTTTTTGTCATAATGATTTCTTTTATTAACGTTTGAAACAATCATACACCCGGCAGCTGCCGCAGCACGGCCTTGATGCAAGGGCGCACCTGAAGTATGGCATCTGCCGGCATACCGCAGCAAATATACTAATTTATAAATTATAAAAAGAAAATAGACAAATTAAATAATAATTATTTCAACTATTTATCAAAAAATGTGGACAATGCTTCCGGCTGTCATCTGCCGGTTTTCCCCAACCGCTCACTATACTTATGCCGGCTCTTTGTCTCACATTAAGCAGAACGGCAAATCACAAACAAGCGCTCAGCCAAAATTAGGCGTCAAGCTCTGCCTACGGGCTTGTCAGGCGTAGTAATCCTGACAGGAAAACAACGAAAAAAAGCGTGTCAGAATGCATACAAAAGCACATTCTGACACGCCTTCTTGATTAGTATATAAGAATATTAGCTTTAGAATTCAGCATTTTTCGGAGTACGCGGGAACGGTATCACGTCACGTATGTTCTGCATACCTGTAACGAACAGGATAAGGCGCTCGAATCCGAGACCGAATCCTCCGTGAGGGCATGATCCGTATTTACGTGTGTCGAGATACCACCACATATCCTTCATCGGGATGTTGCGCTCGTTGATTTCGCCTATCAGCTTGTCGTAGTTCTCCTCACGCACGCTTCCACCGATAATCTCGCCAATCTGCGGGAACAGAACGTCGGTGCCCTGAACAGTCTTGCCGTCCTCATTAATCTTCATGTAGAACGCCTTTATGGCCTTAGGATATCCGGTCATGATGACAGGCTTCTTGAAGTGCTCTTCAACGAGATAACGCTCGTGCTCGCTGGCAAGGTCCATGCCCCAGCTTACGGGGAACTCGAACTTATGACCGTTCTTAACGGCCTCTTCAAGAATATTGATACCCTCTGTGTACTCAAGACGGACAAAAGAACCGCTGACAACCGACTTGAGTCGCTCTATCAGCGTCTTGTCTATCATCTTGTTGAGGAACTCAAGGTCGTCCTTGCAGTTGTCCAAAGCCCACTGAACGCAGTATTTGATGAAGTCTTCCTCGAGGTCCATCAGGTCGTTGAGATCGATGAATGCAACCTCAGGCTCTATCATCCAGAACTCGGCCAGGTGGCGCGGAGTGTTTGAGTTTTCGGCACGGAAAGTTGGTCCGAAAGTATAGATGGCACCCAGAGCCGTTGCTCCGAGCTCGCCCTCGAGCTGTCCGCTCACGGTGAGTGATGTCTGCTTACCGAAGAAGTCGTCGTCGTAGGTTATCTTGCCTTCGTCGTTCTTCTTAAGGTCGTAGAGGTTCTTGGTTGTAACCTGGAACATCTGTCCTGCACCCTCACAGTCGCTGGCAGTGATAAGCGGTGTGTGGAAATAGAAGAATCCGTGATCGTGGAAATACTTGTGGATGGCTATGGCCATGTTGTGGCGTATGCGCATCACGGCTCCGAAGGTGTTGGTACGAAGGCGCAGATGTGCATACTGGCGCATGTACTCGAAGCTCTGTCCTTTTTTCTGCATCGGATAGTCGCTGGCGCAGAGACCGTAAATCTCAATCTCACGGCACTGCAGCTCTACCGTCTGTCCTGCTCCCTGGCTCTCAACCAGCTCGCCGTTGACATTGATGCATGAGCCTGTGGTTATCTGCTTGAGCATGCTCTCGTCGAACTTTGACGGATCGACAACTACCTGTACGTTCTTTATTGTTGAACCGTCGTTAAGCGCGATAAAGTCTACTGACTTGCTGCTACGGTGGGTACGCACCCATCCTTTTACGTTGACGACAGCGCCGAAATCTGTGCGCTGAAGCACGTCTACGACTTTTGTTCTCTTGATTTTTTCCATTTTGTTATATGTTTTGACAGTAATCCGGCGCATGCCTCAGCCATGCTGTCGGCCATGGGCGCAAACAGAGCCGCAGGCCTGCACCAAAATACGTTTCGTCTAAAAAGCTTCAGCCTTTAATTCTGATTGTTGTACTATTATTCAAAAGCTCCCATGCGCAGCATGTCAACTTCCTTCTCTGTGAGGAAGCGCCAGTCGCCGCGGCGGAGATTCTTCTTAGTCAGACCAGCAAAGAGCACACGGTCGAGCTTGACAACTCTGTATCCGAGACTTTCGAAGATACGGCGGACGATACGGTTCTTGCCGCTGTGAATCTCGATGCCCACCTGGCTCTTGTCTGTTGCGCTGGCATACTCAATGGCGTCGGCATGCACCTCGCCGTCTTCAAGAGTTATGCCTGTGGCTATCTGCTGCATGTCGTGAGCAGTAACCTTCTTGTCGAGGAAGACGTGATAAATCTTCTTCTTCAGGAATTTAGGATGAGTGAGCTTGCTGGCCAGATCGCCGTCGTTGGTGAGCAGGAGCACTCCTGTGGTGTTTCGGTCAAGGCGTCCTACGGGATAGATACGCTCCGGACATGCGTTCTTTACGAGATCCATCACAGTCTTGCGCTGCTGCGGGTCGTCGCTTGTTGTAACACAGTCCTTTGGCTTGTTGAGAAGCACGTATACCTTCTTCTCCATTGACACCTTCTGATCGTGGAATCTGATGTCGTCAGTGCGCAGAACCTTTGTTCCGAGCTCTGTAACAACCTGACCGTTAACGCTGACCACGCCTGCCTGTATGAACTCGTCGGCCTCACGGCGGCTGCAGATACCTGCATTGGCCAGATACTTGTTAAGTCTTACGGGCACTGTCGGGTCGATGTTGGCCTCTTTATATTCTATACGCTTCTTCTGGCTGTACTTTGCGTTAGGATCATAATCAGGTGTACGCTGACGGTAACCGCCGCGCTGCTGATATGCCGGCTGACGCTGCGGACCATATCCGCCACGCTGATAGCCACCGCGCTGATAAGAGTTCTGACGGGGCTGATAACCGCCCTCGCCTCCTCCGTTGTTGTAACGCGGACGATAGCCTGCCGACTGGCGGGGCTGATAGCCACCGTCCATGCCCTGATTGTAGTTCTGGCGGTAGGGCGAGCCCTGACGCTGGCCATACTGGTTCTGGCGGGGCTGATAGTTGCCGTCGGCATCGCTGTTATAACGCGGACGATATCCGCCGCGCTGCTGCGGCTGATAGCCCTGACGCTGCTGATAGCCGCCCTGCTGTCCGCTGTTGTAGCGCGGACGGTAAGAACGCTGCTGACCTCCGTCTGACTGGAGCGCTGCGCCGAATCCCTCAGGACGGAAGCCTGCTGAATCGTTATTATAGTTTCTGCTAGATGAATATGCACGCTGTACCTTGATGCGCGGACGCATAGGTCTTTCTCCGTTACGGTAGTTTGTGTTTTCAGCCGGTTTGTAGCCCTCACGGCTTACCTCGTTTTGTCCGGCATACATACCTTCTTTCTTGTTTTCTAAATCTTCTGTCATATTATTTCAGATTAATGCCTCACGGCGGTTTGTAATTATGTTATTTTTATATTTTGTTCTGCTACATTTACTAAGACATTCAAACAAACAGGCATCCACACGGCCGGTAGTCAATACTGAAGCCGCGGGCGATGCCTTGCTTATTATATTCCGGTGTAATTGTGAGGCGTTATGGCCATAAGCTCAGCCTTAACCTCATCGCTTACATTCAGTTCTTTGATAAATTGATGTATTGTTTCTTCTGTCATTTTATGGTTAGTACGTGTAAGTGCCTTGAGAGCCTCATACGGATGCGGATAGGCCTCACGGCGCAATATGGTCTGAATGGCCTCAGCCACAACGGCCCATGTATTGTCGAGGTCGGCACTTATCTTCTCTTCGTTGAGTATGAGCTTGCGCAGTCCTTTCAGTGTGCTCTGTATTGCGATGACAGTGTGTCCGAGAGGCACGCCGATGTTGCGAAGCACTGTAGAGTCGGTAAGGTCGCGCTGCAGACGGCTTACGGGCAGCTTCTGTGCCAGGAACTGCAGCACAGCGTTTGCTACGCCGAGGTTGCCTTCACTGTTCTCGAAGTCAATAGGATTGACCTTATGAGGCATTGCGCTCGAGCCAACCTCGCCGGCCTTGATCTTCTGCTTGAAGTATTCCATTGAGATATACATCCAGAAGTCGCGGTCGAGGTCTATTATTATCGTGTTTATGCGGCGCACGGCATCAAGCACTGCACCCAGACAGTCATAGTTGCTTATCTGCGTGGTCCACTGCTCGCGCACGAGTCCGAGTTTCTCGCTGACAAACTTATTGCCGAAAGCCTTCCAGTCGTACTCGGGATATGCCACATGATGGGCATTGTAGTTACCCGTAGCACCGCCGAACTTGGCAGTAAGCTCACACTGACGTAAAGAGTCGAGCTGCTTCTGCAGACGGTATGCGAACACCATAACCTCCTTACCAAGGCGTGTGGGCGATGCAGGCTGTCCGTGAGTCTTGGCCAGCATGGGCACCTCTTTCCACTCTTCGGCATAGTCGGTGAGCTGCTTTATGAGCTCTTCCACCTGCGGAACCACAACATCGCAAAGCGCATCCTTAAGCGAGAGCGGCACTGAGGTGTTGTTGATGTCCTGCGACGTCAGTCCGAAATGAATAAACTCCTTGAACGGCTCGAGACCGCCGATGGCGTCGAACTGTTCTTTTATGTAATACTCCACGGCCTTAACGTCGTGGTTTGTGATGCCTTCAATTTCCTTGACACGTGCCGCACCGGCTTCGTCAAACGTAAGATAGATGTCACGCAGACGTCCAAACAGCGAATGGTCGAAATCCTTGAGCTGAGGGAGCGGAAGCTCGCACAGCGCAATAAAATATTCGATCTCCACACGTATACGGTAACGTATGAGAGCATACTCAGAAAAATAGTCTGCAAGCCGTTCGGTCTTGCCTCTGTATCGGCCGTCTATCGGAGAGATGGCAGTAAGTAAGTCAAGATTCATAACTAATACGTATTAACGGTTGCAAAATTAATAATTTAAATCGATTTAATGGCACTTACAGACAATAAAAGTTTGTTATAAATTGCATTTTTATAAATACCGGACAGACAACACACGCAAGCGGCAAAATCATGACAAGAGTGTGCATAAAGAAAAAACCGACAGCACCTTGGTGTTGTCGGTTTTGTGTGGGCGTTGACGGATTCGAACCGCCGACCCTCTGCTTGTAAGGCAGATGCTCTAAACCAGCTGAGCTAAACGCCCTTGTTCTTGTAAGCGAGTGTAAAGATACAGCATTTTTTCCTTTCCACCAAATTTTTCGCGAACTTTTTTCATTTTTTCTTAATTTTAGTTCCTAAACAGGCATTTTTTGCCTAAAATACGCCAATAATCCAATTCTATGCAAGACTCACCGCACATAACGTTCAGCGCTCCTCACAGAAAGCAGCAATGGACGCTGACATACGGAACAGACACTAATATTCCGGACGAAGATATGAAATCAGCAAAACCAACGAGGACTCATGCGCGAAGAAAAAGCGACAGCCGCCACACGGCAAAAACAACCTAACACCACGACAAATAAAAGGATACCGGCTGCATGCCCTGCACAAGGTAAAGGACACAAGAACTGTCTGCAAAATGCCGACGCCAACAGGCATTCGCACTCACAACACAACCTTCTGACAATCAACGCATTACAAAAGGGCACATTTCAGACGGCAAAAGGCGTCCTTTTAGCCTGCAATTTGTATCCTTTCGCAACATAAAAGGACGCAAATCAGAAATAAGACAGCGCACAAAGAGCCAACCGAGTGCAACGAGCGCCAACCGGGCATACAATAATACATGCATCAAGCCGAGACATTGCGCATCCCAACCGTCTACAGCCATTCTTTCTGCATCAACCGCAAGAACTCCTCACCTACACTACCCGACAATGTATTTCTACAAAAAGAATAAACCAGCAAAGACAAAAGGATACATACAAAACCGCCAACAACAAAGCTGATCCGGAATTCAAACACACATCTATAGAGCCGCCACTGCATTAACCTCCAACCGGTCATTATACCGCACATAGCGTTATCAATTTTGTGTATTCATGCTTTCAGTCCGCCTTTTTGTTTCTATTGGCGGCTTTTTGTTCGCCTTTTTCATGACATAGTCCGCCATGCCTGCAAAATCCAACAAAAAGGAGCTCAATATAAAGCAATAATACAGACCGAATCATAATAACAGATTGGGGTTAAAGCAAGACACAAAAACTATCAGGAAAACATGCCATACAGGCCACGACTGCAGCGAAACGAAGAAAAGACAGACAAGCGGCAACAATGACAATAAACGAAAAATGCCGGACAATTTGTCCGGCATTCTGTTTTGATGTGGGCGTTGACGGATTCGAACCGCCGACCCTCTGCTTGTAAGGCAGATGCTCTAAACCAGCTGAGCTAAACGCCCTTGTTCTTGTAAGCGAGTGCAAAGATACGGCGTTTTTTTCTTTCCACCAAATTTTTCGCAAACTTTTTTTCAAAAAAAGATGCCCCGACATGTCGGGGCACCATTTAAACTTTAACTGATATGGAATTTTACTTTGCAATCTCAACAGTAGCGCGACGGTTGTATGAAGGAGGAACAAGTGTGTCTACACCGCCCTTAGCCTCAATCTGGATGTTTTCTCTCTTAACACCCATCTTAACCAATTCGTCAGCAACTCTCTCAGCACGTTTCTGTGACAGAGCACGGTTGTATGCAGCAGGACCTGTTGCATTGTCAGCATATCCGGTAACAATCAACTTAGCGTTGTTGTCCTTAGAATAGTCTGCAAGATTCTTAACGTTAACAAGGTCTTTTCTTGAAGCGATTGTAGACTTGTTGATGTTGAAGAATACAGAAACAGGATTTGTTATATACTCTTTCTCAACCTTTGTTGTTGCATTAGCAGTTCTGTTTGCAAGCTCGTTCTTCAGACGGCTGTTCTCTGCCTTCTCGTCTGCAAGCTGAGCATTGAGAGCGTCGAGCTGTGACTGTGAAAGAGCCTTGATGGCGTCTACATCAGGAACTTTGTTCCATGTGCCCTTACCTACGTTGTAAGTGATACCAACCTCTGCATAAACGTTGTTAGGATGGTTCATCAGGAAGCCATCGCCCATATCGGCCGGCATGCCGCAGATGTCGCTCTCCATGCGGTTCCAACCAAGTTCGAAGTTGATGGCAACCTTTCTGCTTACCCAGAACTCGTTCAAGATACCTACTGACCAGCCCATTGCATATCTGTTATATGTGCAAGAACGGCCAACACCGGCACCTGCGAAAGGTATGAAGTTCCATACACGGTCAGGATTGTAGCCACAGAACATATTGCTGAGGTTGAACATTACCTGCTCATTCAAGATCCAATACTTGTTGCCGTTGCCTTTGTTCTGATCGCTGTAAACAGCCTTACCCCAGATTCCCTGCAGCTTTGTACGGAGACCTATTCCAGGTGTGAACCATTTACCGATGGCGATAGAAGCTCCAGGGTTAGAACGGAATTTCTTGAAGGGGCTCTTTGACCAGCCTCTGCCATCTTCATAATTACCATACCAAGCGTTCCATTCAGCACCGGCCTGAATAAACCAGTTGCTCCAGAACGAATTTGTAGCAACGCTGTACTTTTCAGTAGCGTCGTTCTCCTGCGCCATTGAGGCAACAGAAGCACCTGCTAAAAGTAATACAATTAATAACTTTTTCATAACTCTTAATATTAAACAATCAATAAAAATATGTCAAATGCCTTTATATACAAAGCTTATCTTCAATTGCAAAGATAGCAATATTTTTCAATTAAACACGTTTTTTGTAATTTTATTTTCACATTTACAGAAAATAATATAAACTATTATAAAAACGTGTCAACAGAACAAACTATCAATGTCATGTTGCTTAAGCATGCCTATCACAGGCTTGCCGTCAGGAGTGTAGTTTACGTTTGAGCACGTAAACAGTTCGTTCACAATGCTTTCCATCTCTGCATTGTCGAGCACTTGTCCGTAAGGGATGGCTGCACTTTTTGCCAATTGCAGTGCCAGTGCGCTGTTTATTCCTTCCGTCGGCCCTATTCCGGTTTCAATAAAATCATCCACTATATTCTTCAACAGCTTTACATAGTCAACGTCTTCAAGTCCGGCGGGAATTCCGTTTATCGAGTAGCTGCCGCCTCCAAGAGAAGCGAGATCGAAACCTATATTGGCTATTTCGTTGCTTATCTTATCTATAATCACTGTTTCGGAAGGAGAAAACTGTATCATCTCCGGGAACAATATCTGCTGCGAACTGCATCCCTTTCCGTTAATCTGCGAAAGATAGCGTTCATAAAGTATGCGCACATGGGCACGGTACTGGTCGATAACCATCAAACCAGACTTAACGGCAGTCATGATATACTTTCCCTTATATTGATAATGTGCAGGTGACTTCTCGTCTATAACGCTGCCTCCGCCCGAGATTATCGTTCCTTCCGGTTCAGGCTGGGCTACATCTGGCATAAAGAGGCTTTGCTCTTCGCCGCCGCTCACTCCTTCATAGAGCGTTTCCCATGAGTCAGGAACCGTTCTACGGTTTGATGGCATACTGCCTGCTGACGTCTCCTTGAAAGGATTATACTCCGGATTAAAGTCAAGTTTGGGAGCTGAAGTGCCGCCCACAGAGGGGTCGAACACCGGTATATCAGGCCTTCCTTCAGTGTCGAAGTCTATCGAAGGAACATCATTAAAGCGGCCGAGAGAGTCTTTAACGGCAGCCATAAGTATCTGCCATATAGTCTGCTCATTCTCAAACTTTATCTCGGTTTTTGTAGGATGGATGTTCACATCGATGTCTTCGGGATTGACATCGAAGTAAATGAAATAAGGCACCTGCTCGCCCATAGGTATAAGGCGGTCGAAAGCCGTAAGCACGGCCTTATGAAAATACGGATGCTTCATATATCTCCCGTTGACAAAGAAATACTGATGAGAGCATTTCTTACGGGCGGCTTCGGGCTTGCCGACAAATCCCGAGATATTGCATACCGTTGTCTCTACGTTAACGGGCAGTATGTCGTGATTGAGTTTCTTGCCGAACACATCTACTATACGCTGTCTCAGGCTGCCTTTACGCAGGTTGAACATCTCCACGCCGTTGCTATGGAACGTAAAGTTTATCTGCGGATAAACAAGCACTATACGCTCAAAAGCAGCAAGGATGTTATTAAGTTCCGTAGAGTTAGACTTCAAGAACTTACGTCTTGCAGGGACGTTGAAGAATATATTGTTTACAGAAAAGTTACTTCCTATAGGACATGAAACAGGCTCCTGGGCCATAACCTTAGAGCCGGAAATAGTGATATGCGTTCCGAGTTCGTCATCTGCAGTGCGTGTCTTCAGTTCAACCTGGGCCACGGCAGCGATGGATGCAAGCGCCTCGCCACGGAATCCCATTGTATGAAGAGCAAACAGGTCGCTTGCCTGGCGTATCTTTGATGTTGCATGACGTTCAAACGACAGGCGCGCATCGGTTTCCGACATGCCCTTGCCGTTGTCTATCACCTGTATCGAAGTGCGCCCTGCATCGGTAACCAGTACCTTAATTGTATCTGCTCCAGCATCAACAGAATTTTCAACAAGTTCCTTGATTACAGATGCCGGACGCTGTATAACCTCACCCGCAGCAATCTGATTTGCCACAGAATCAGGCAGAAGCTGTATAATGTCACTCATGATTTTTCAACTAATTAAAATAAAGCAAAAACTTCCAAACTACAACAAGCAGGACAATCAGCAGCAGGATGACACCCGTACTAAGGATGAATCCGCCGGACAAACGCCGTTCGCTGCGGCGCCTTGCATATTTCGTAGCGTTAAGGAAAGCGCCTCTTATGCGGTCTTCATGGCTTGACTTGCCTTTGTCGTCTGTCACACCAAGCTCCCGTTTCGCACGTTCCTCCACATCCTTCAATACATCCTTACGTTCATCAGCATACAGGTATTGATGCTGAAACCCACGCGGTCTGCGCTGCTTGAACAGTCCCATAAGCTTATTTGTTGTCTTTTAGCTCAACATCGGTCTTGGCCTCTGTTTTTGTTTCTCCACCCGGCGCAGTCTGAACGTCAGAATCCTTTACGCTGTCGGATGCAGGAACTGGAGCAGATTCCGGCTTACTTTCCGGTGAACCTGCAGTTTTCTGTTTTTCTGACGCGCCATCTGCAGACGATGTTTGCTTTGCGTCCGCTCCATCATCCGGCTTCGACTGTTCTGCGCCTGCAACAGGCTTAACTTCACTTTCAACAGAAACAACAGAGCCGGAACTTATATGCTGCAACGGTGCTGAACGGCGCGGAATGTTCTTTAGCTCTGTGCCGCTCTTCTTGCCGCGCCACACGAATATGTCATTCTTGTCAAGCGGCCTGACATAGTCAAACCATGCAAACGACGGCAGCTTAGACTTTGCCACGGGCGTCTGTGTGATAGGATACATAACATTCTGACTCTTGCACGTCCAAAGAGTTTCCAACTGTCGGTTTCTCATGAACATACGCATCGTGTCAGTCTCAATATATGCCATGTTGGTGAGCGAGCTGTCCTTGTCTTCTTCAAGGTAATACACGGCAAGCACGTTGCCTATCGCCTCGGTCTTGCGTATTTCTCCATTTTCAAAATATCCGAACATCTCTCTCGAAGATATCTGATTAAAATGGATGCTGTCGGGCAACTGCTCTATCGAGAGAGCCTGATTTATGACATGTGCGCGGTCAATGGTCGAGTCTTTCATGAACACCTCGATAACCTCACCTAACAGCTGGCGGTTAGCATTCCATGTTATCGGGTCTTTATACATTATGAGACACGAGTCTTTCGTGTTGTAAATCAGAGAGTCGCAAACGGCCTGAACATCCGGTCTGAACGCCCTTACCTTATTATAACAATGGGCCACACGATAAACAGAGTCGGTGTTTATGTTAAAGGTGTAAACCTTCATCGTGTCAGAATGCAGATAAAGCGTGTCACGCTGAGAGAAATCCATCATCACGGCGCTGTCTGTTGCGAAGGCAAAACCTGTCTTTTCATTATACCAGAAGTAGTTGCTGTTCAACTGATTCTTGTTAAGCGAATCCTTGTACACAACATTATGAAAGCCCTGACTTATACCTGTCTTTTCGTTATAGAACAGACTGTCGCCCGTAAGTTCCTTACCGTTGTTGGTAAGACGCGACCGTCCATATAGGCGGGCTTTCTCCTTATTGGTGTCATAATATCCCTGAGATGTATATATCGTGCTCTTTCCCGAAGTGATTTTCGACGGTCCAACGATATGCGCCATTGAAGTACGTGTGTCATAATGGAGCGTATCTGTGGTAAGAACAAACTTAGGATTCTTCAGATTTACATTATAATTGAACACGGCGTTGCGTGTTTCCGTGTCATATTCGCCCCAGTCAGAAACCAATACGTTCTTCTTGTCGACCATCTTTCCGCCCTCAAAGAAATATCCGATGCCGTAAAGACGGTCATAGTTAAGACTGTCGGTGTAAAGCGTGGTGCCCCTATGCTTCAGCACAACGTTGTAGCGTGCCTCGGCCATCTGGTCGTTACCGTCATAATAAGCATAGTCGCTGAACAACGAGAGGGTGTCTCCCTGATACATCTTCACATGTCCGAAAGCCTTAAACGAGTTTGACTCCTGATAAAGATACGCACTGTCACAGAACAGGCGCGCACCATTATGCCTGAATGCCACACGCCCCTTAAGCACCTGGGCCGTAGGGTTGTCGCCGAACATGTCATAATTGGTAACATCGGCATGAACAAGATAGACGCGCTCGTTTGTACTCTTGCGCGGTTTCTTCTTATTCGGCTGGCGTGATTGGACCACACTAAGTCCAAACAGGCACAGGAGTACCACAATCAGTATCCTATGCCCGCTGAATAAGACTTTTATTCTATTGTTTGTTGTCATTTAACCCAACCTTGATATTCAAAGTTACAATTCTTATAACGATCGTTTATTCGTATATACGTATTCTTTATCTTATCCTTTATCCAGTCTTTTATGAACTCTTCCTTGCGCTTGGCAAGCACGATGTTCTTCATCGTCTGAAAATCTTCGGTTATCGTAGCCCTGTGCATCTCCACGCGGCTCTTCAGCTTTGCGACTACACAAACGAGCTTACCGTTTTTCTCATTGATCATCTGGAAAGGAGCCGACACCTCACCAACCTTCAGTGTGTCTACCACACGTGCTATCTCTGAAGGCAGATTGCGGAGCTGGAACTTACTTGTACGTCCTGACTCGGTGGTGTTGGCCATCAGACCGTTGTTGTTGCGGGTATCCTTATCGTCTGACAGGAATGACGCAGCCTGCTCGAAGGTGAATTTGCCCGCACGTATCTCGTCTGCTATAGAGTCAAGCTGCATTGAAGCTGTCTCGATAGCCTCATTAGAAACGTTAGGTTTAAGAAGGATGTGTCTTACCTTAATCTTGTCGCCTCGCTTGTCTATAAGCTGGATGATATGATATCCGAAGTCGGTCTCTACGATTTTAGATATCTTCTTCGGGTCTGTAAGGTTGAAAGCCACGTTAGCGAAAGCCGGATCGAGCATGCCACGGCCTACATAATCAGGAAATTCGCCACCCATACGGGCTGTACCCGGATCTTCCGAATAAAGCTTTGCCAATGCCGTGAAAGAAGTCTGGCCGCTGGTGACCATCTCGGTGTAATTGCGAAGTTCGTTCTTTATACGGTCTATTTCGGCCTGCTCCACTTTCGGAGTACGTGTTATAATCTGTACTTCAACCTCTGTCGGAACCATAGGAATACTGTCTTCAGGCAATTCGCTGAAATATCTGCGCACATCGGCAGGCGAAACTGTGATGTCCTCAACGAGCTTCTCGCGTTCTCTTTCAATGAGAAGACGGTCTTTGAAGTCATCGTGAAGTGATATTCGCAGCTCAGCAAGACTCTTTCTCTTATACTCCTCCAGACGTTCCTTGTTGCCGTCGACCATCTGAAGCCATGCGCTTATCTGATGCTCAACACTCTGAGCCACCTCAGACTCGCTGACCTCGATACTGTCTATCGCAGCCTGATGCAAGAACAGCTTCTGCACAGCCAACTGCTCAGGAATGGTACAGTCGGGATCACCTTCCCACTTGACGCCTTCCATCTCGGCCTGCATACGGGCCATTTCGACGTCAGACAAGAGTATTGGCTCGTCACCGACAACCCATATAACCTCGTCGACCACGCTTGCCGGATCGGCAGAATCAACGGTGTCAACCTTTGCAACCGAGTCGGTTTTTGCAACGTCTTTATCGTCGCCACCCTGTAAAGGCCGCGCGCTTACAGTGGCAAAGAACACCATCGATACTACGGCCCATAAGGCTGTTTTGCTTCTAGATCTCATTATTTAGAATGATTATTTACTGTTTTCAACACATCATAATATACTTCCACGGGATATTTCTTTCTGAGGTCAGCCACCCACTGCTTCTCCAGCTGGTCCTGATAGTCGGCCGTAACCAGTCCGCGAACATCCTCGTAGCTTTCGGGCTTACGCTTAAGTATCTTTCCGTAAACAGCATCGATAGGGAAGTTCTTGACCGGAGTAACCACGGTGTCTTTCTTAAACACCATCTTGTCGATAAATGCGTTGTCGCCGGCCTTGAATATACCTTTCTCGACGCGTATTCTCAACACAGAGTCGTTGTTGAACGTAACGCGCAGCTTCTCAGCCCATTCGTCAAACGGAACATCCTTCACGCAGTTCTTAACAGCCTCTACGTCTTCATTCTGCTTGACGTGGTATACCATACCCTTGTATCTGGGTTCGTCCCAATAATATCTTTTCTTGTTCTTCTTGAAATATGCGGCAAGTCCGGCATCGTCTTTTGCGGCCTTGTCCCACACCATGCGGTTGCTTATCTCATAAAGCAAGAGTCCGTCGTGATATTCCTTGATAAGATTCTTCAGGTCAGAGTCCTTGCTTGCCATCTCTTCGGCCCTTGCCTCAAGAATGTTCTCCTTGGTAAGTTTTCCGTCAGACTCTTTTACAAGTTCTTCAAGCTTTTTGTCAACAATTCTCTCACGTGCGCCGCGTGCCTCGATAAAGCGTATGATGTCTGTCTTCAGCGTGTCGAACGGCTCAAATGCCTTGCGGTCCTTCATGAGAATGATGTGATAGCCCACAGGTGAGAGCACCGGTTTGCTCATTTCGCCGGTTTTCAGAGCATAAGCTGCGTCTTCAAACTCCTTGAGCGTCTGTCCGGGCTGAAGCCAGGGCAGTTCTCCTCCGTTCTTGGCCGAACCCGGATCCTGCGAATATTTCTTGGCAAGCTCGGCAAAGTCGGCTCCGCCTTTCAGCACGTTGTAAAGCGAGTCGGCGCGCAGGCGTGCCTTCTCTAGCTTCTCAGCAGGGGCTTTCTGCTCAACATATATAAGTATGTGTGCAGGCTTTATCAGTCCGCGCTCGCCGATACGCTCCTTTGTCTTGTCGTAAACCAGACGTGCCTCGGCCACGATGTCAGAGTCGTTGACAAACGACGGACGTACCTGCTGGTCGCGATACATGGCAAACTCTTTCTTAAACGAGCTGAGCGTGTCGAGCTTGGCGTCATAGGCTGCTGCGACCTTAAGTTTGTAATTGACAAACAAGTCGACGTATTCGTCAACAGTCTTCTTGTCGATTACGTCGTCAGAATTGTTCTTATTATATGAATACTCAAACTCAGAGCGTGTCACTGGCACCCCGTTGATTTTCATTACAACGGGATCGTCGTGCTGAGCAAGAGCCATGCTCCCACAGAGGAGCATGGCTACAAAAAGCTTAAAAGATTTCATTTCTTAATATTGCGGTATTTAAATAATACTCATCTCGGCTCACATGCGAGTCTCTATACATGCCGGTTATTCAGGGCGTGAGTAGTTGGGAGCCTCACTTGTGATAGAGATGTCGTGAGGATGGCTCTCGAGCACGCCTGCATTTGTTATGCGCACGAATTTGGCATTATGAAGTGCCTGTATGTCGTTGGCTCCACAGTAGCCCATACCTGAGCGCAGACCGCCCACGAGCTGATAGATAACTTCCTGCAGAGTGCCTTTATAAGGAACGCGGCCTGCAATGCCTTCGGGCACAAGTTTCTTAACATCCTTAGTCTCTGACTGGAAGTAGCGGTCCTTAGATCCGTTCTCCATGGCCTCGAGACTGCCCATTCCGCGATAGCTCTTGAACTTACGTCCGTTGAAGATTATTGTGTCGCCGGGGCTCTCTTCTGTTCCGGCTACCAGCGAACCAATCATGACGCAATATCCGCCGGCTGCAAGAGCCTTGACAACATCGCCTGAATAGCGCAGACCGCCGTCGGCAATGAGAGGAACGCCTGTACCCTCGAGGGCGCAAGCCACGTCATAAACAGCGCTGAGCTGAGGAACGCCCACACCGGCAACGACACGTGTAGTACAGATACTGCCCGGACCGATACCTACCTTTACGGCGTCGGCACCGTTATCAACGAGCATCTTGGCAGCAGCGCCTGTAGCCACGTTACCCACAACGATGTCTACACCGGGGAATGAGTGCTTAGCCTCAACAAGCTTCTCGATTACATATTTAGAATGTCCGTGAGCTGTGTCTATCACGATGGCATCGGCATTGGCGTCAACAAGAGCCTGCATACGGTCGAGCGTATCAGCAGTAACGCCTACTCCGGCAGCAACGCGCAGACGTCCCTTGGCGTCCTTGCATGCCATAGGCTTGTCCTTAGCCTTGGTGATATCCTTATATGTGATAAGTCCTACCAGTTTGTTGTCGTTGTCAACAACGGGCAGCTTCTCTATCTTGTTTTCCTGCAGAATGGCAGCCGCAGCTGTAAGGTCTGTCTGGATGTTAGTCGTTACAAGATTCTCGCTTGTCATTACCTCGTCGATCTTACGGTCGAGAGTGCGCTCGAATCTCAGGTCGCGGTTTGTAACGATACCTACCAGATGGTTTTCGTCATCAACGACAGGAATACCACCGATATGATATTCTGCCATCATGGCCAGAGCCTCTCTTACGGTAGAACCGCGGCGGATTGTAACAGGGTCGTAAATCATACCGTTCTCTGCACGCTTAACAATGGCAACCTGGCGTGCCTGCTCCTCTATCGACATGTTTTTGTGTATAACGCCGATACCGCCTTCGCGGGCTATGGCTATAGCCATGGCCGACTCTGTTACGGTGTCCATTGCGGCCGTAACAAAAGGAACGTTCAGGCTAATGTTGCGCGAGAACTTGGTTTTCAACTCTACCGTCTTTGGCAGTACTTCCGAATAAGCTGGGATTAAGAGGACGTCGTCAAAAGTCAGACCGTCCATCACAATTTTATCTGCAACAAATGATGACATATATTTATTTAGAAATTTATTGCGTGCAAATTTAGCAAAAAAAATCCATATCAGACGCCACAAACGTCATTTTCTTTTCTAATTAATGCTATTTAACGCAGCCCGCGGCAACGGCCGGCGACATGCCGAAAACATTAAAAAGCAGCCTTTTGAGCATACTGTTTGGCGGTTTTTATGTTTTAGTCGACAAAATCGGCCAACAGACCGCATATAGTTTAAACAGGCAAGCACATTACCTCCTTCATCCGTCTTTGTT
>ERZ857521.1371-NODE-1371-length-29616-cov-7.267718_pt1 | contig 29616 bp, 19 predicted proteins | sample MGYA00519701_ERZ857521 | MGnify/ENA primary metagenome ERZ857521 (study PRJEB31778, sample SAMEA3449346) | human gut metagenome | biome: human gut; feature: human-associated habitat; material: faeces | place: United Kingdom | collected 2010/2012 ...
AGCAGGCGGTTGTGGCTGTCATAAGTCCACTGCGTCACGTAGGTGGCGATGGCCTGGTTGGGCACAATCAGCGTGCGACGCGTCTTCGTAACCTCGCCCATCTTGCCGTAGAAGTATTCTATGGCGCCCGTGCCGTCCTCGCGGAGCATCAGCCTGCCGATGCGGTTCTGGGAGGCGTTGCGACCGCCGTAGTAGTACCTTACGTTGTTCTCCGGGTTGTCGGGGTAGTTGACGCCCGTCAGGCGGTGGTAGTCATAGTCGTAGGTGATGGCTTTGCCTTCCCCTGCGAGGTTGGCCGTCTGCTTGCTTGTCACGTTGCCAAGCGCGTCGTAGGTGAACGTGGTCTTGCCGCTGGCCGGATGAACCACCTCCGTGCGGCGGTCGCCCATGTCATACGTCGAGGTTGTCACGTTGCCTTCCGTGTCAGTGACGCGCACGAGGCGCTGTATGCCGTCGTACTCGAACGTCGTGGTGATTGTCCCGTCAGGGCCGCTTAGCTGCTCGGTCTTCAGCGTCTTGCCGCTGCCGCTGGTGTAGGTGGCCTGGCGGTTGCCGAGGGCGTCGGTCACCGTGGCCACGAGGGCGCGGACGCCGCTGTCGGTGCCGTATTCGGTCTTGGTCTCCGAGTTGTCGGGCAGGGTCACGCCCGTGGCGCGGTCAAGCACGTCATACACGGTTACCGTGGGCGAAACGTTGTCGAACGACTTGTTGAACGTGGTCTTGGAACCCAACGCCTCCGTGGTGGGGTAATAGGCCTTGGCCACGCGGCCGAAGGCATCGTACACATTCCTGCCGCTTACTATCATCACGTTCTCCGCCTCCGACGCGCTCCCGTCCTGTACGTCCGTCACGGCGCCGTCCTTCTTCACCTGCACGGGCCGGCCGAAGCCGTCGACGAACGTCACGGTCTCGATGTCGTCGCCGGGGTGCTGGATGTCGTAGTGCCTTGTCACGGCGTATGCCGGGGCGGTGACGCCGCTCTCATTGAACGTGGCTTTCGGCTGGTACTCGAAGGCTATGGCGTATGGCACGCCCGTGGCCAGCTCGTTCGGCCCGCGGACAGCCGTCACGCGGCCGAGGTTGTCGATGTCGGTCTCGTAGTAGAAGTTGTTTAGGTCGCGACGCTCCAGGGCTATGCCGTAGCGGTAGTCGAAGTTGGCCGCCTCGCTGCGGTAGCCGAAGGCGTCGGTCACCTGCTCGACGTACATGTTCATTTCCGGCTCGTAGCGGTACTTATACCACATCCGCTGTCCATTGGCGTTCTCCGGCAGGGTCTTCTGCGTGATGTTGCCGTAGGCGTCGTACTTGTAGTCGGTCACTGCCGTGCCGCCGCCCAGCTGCTGCGTGAGCTGCGTCAGGTGGTCGGGATAATTGGTGTCGTATGTGGCGGACACGTTGTGGTATACGGTACCGTCACCGCCGGTTACGGTCACGTTGGTCGGCAGGCCGAGAATGTTCTTGGCGCTGTTCGACGTGTACTGTATGGCCGTCTGGTAGTCGAAAGCTCCGCTTCCGTCCTCGCCGAGCGTGCCCTTGTCGCTGTACTTGTACGACTTCAGTTCGCCGTGGTAGCCGGTGAGATAGTATTCGTTCCATGCCTCCGAGGTTACCATGCCGTCGGCCGCACCTTCATATTGGAGGTTTGCCGTGTAGCGCAACGGTACGAACGCAGACGCACGGTCGCTGCACAGTTCAGGCTGCGCCGTGAAGGTGTAGTCGTCGCCGTCGGCCGTCAGGAAATAGCCGTCGTACTCGTTCCTTGTCTCGGTGTACTTGTTGCCTTCGCCGTCCTGCACGGATGTGCCGGTGAGGTTGCCCTGCACATAGTAGTTGGCAACGTCGTATTCCTCGACCGACTGGCGGTAGACCGCATTGTTGCTTTCGGTGTCGAGGTTCTTGGTGACAACCTCGCCGAAGCCGAGGAACTCGCGCTCGTGGCGGTCGCGCTTTCCGTCGCTGTACTCGAAGGCCGTCGTCATGACGGGGCCGTCGTCGTGTATTCCGTCATCAACGGTAAGGCGCGACATCACCCACTTGCCGCCCGGAAGCCCGTAAGTCGGGGCGGTGTGTTCGTAGTCGAGGGTGAACGAGCCGCCGAGGGAGTTTGTGACGGACTTCAGCATATTCGTCCTGCCGATTGCAGAGCGCGTCACTTTCAGCTCGTTCTCCTTGTCGGACTCCACTATGTCGAGGAAGCCGTCGCCGTCAACGTCCTGTAGTGCGTATTTCGGGCGGCTTATGCTGTGGCCGGTGGAAGTGCCTGGGTTGGTTGAAATCTTGACCACCGGAGGTATAGGCACTGTTATGGTTACAGTGAACGCGGCGTTCATGGATTCGGAAGTGGAAGCTGACTTGTTCAACGCCGTCGCGCCGTTCCATGCCGTCTGTTCGCTGAAGCCGTTGCCAGTGTTCAAGGCTGCCATGACGCTTCCGTCGGCTGTCCATACCTTGTCGGGCAGTCCGTCTCCGTTAACGTCCATGAGGTTGAATTCCTCCTCGCTCTCGGAAGTTACTATGCCTACACCAGCAGCAAAACTCCCTGAAGCCTTGTTTATGGACGACTTGTTTATTTCGCCGGCAACACCTGCGTCTGCACTGGCCCCGGCACTGTATGAACGGCTTGAACCGCCTTGTATGCGGTCAAGTTCCCAGTCGACAGGGTCTGAAAAAGAGTATCCGTAATTCAAACGGACTTTCTTGTCGGACAGAATCTTGTCAGGCAGTCCGTCGCCGTTTATATCAACGAATGCCTCTACGGCTTCGTCCGTATTCTTCGGGGCGCTGAATGAGATTGAGAATTGTGCTTCCCAAGAAGTTTTCGCATTTGACGCCGCTTCTGTCGTTGATGCGCCGCCTTCTGATTTGTCCTTGAGTTCATTGAACATATTTACAACATCGGATACCGAAGCGACGGGATTACCTCCGTATCCCCATGATTCGGAGGCGTTGTCAGTAGTTGTATTCCCGATACCGCCAAGCTTCTCTCCGCTGAGTCCGCCCAGGGTGTTGGTATATTGGATTGTACCTCCGGCCACTATGTCGGGATAGCCGTCGCCGTTCATGTCCATCATCGTGACTTCAGTGGTGGCGTTTCCGTCGGCGTCGTTATATGTTATGCCCATGGCTCCGCCTTGGGTGACATTGCTCTTGTTCGAGGCCACCTGCGTTACAGCCGCCGCACCGGTGCCTTGCAGGCAGTCTCCCGAAAGGCCGGCAATCTCCACGTCGTTGTCAAGCGGGTTTGTTACAATCACGTCCTGGTCGCCAAGGCGCGCCGTACCGGCCTCATACGCCGTAAGGTATATATCCTGACGCTGGCCGACCCAGCGGTCGAGAGTGTTCTGGTCTGTGCCTATGGGAGTGAACGCCATCGTCATCGGGTCGATTTTCACGTCCTCGCTTTCCGGGAGTTTCAGCAGCGATTCGTCTATCGGCTTGCCGCAGCGCCCTTCTGACGCGTTGTAGACGAAGCCGCCCCAGCCGCGGTACATCATGCCGAAGCCCTCGTTCGCATTTTCCGCGAAGAATCCAGCCTCAATGCTGTCGGTATCAAGCCCTTTTTGTAAGCGGACACGGGATAAGGCGAGTGCTTCTTCCTCAATGTTTCCGGAATAGCTGAACTCGAACCACACCTTGTCGGCGTCAATCTTTCCGAGTGTCAATGTATCGCTGGCAACAACACCGTCCGTGACAGTCAAAGTCTTCTTGCCCCAAAGCTTGTCGACGGACTTGACTGTCAATGTCACTTCTCCGTTGAACGTGGAGGACAGTGCCAGGCGCGGGATTACCGCAAGTGCCGTATCCGTCGCGGCCAATGTATATGGCGCGCCCTCATGCAGCATCTTGGCAAACGTCGCGTAGTGGACCGGCACGGCGACTGTCCGCTCCACACCGGCTGTATCAGTGTATGTGATTGAAGGATTCCACTTCACGTTCGCCCAGTCTACATTTGAAGTGGACGTGACCTCGAAGCTGAAGTTCGTCAGCTTGTCCGCATTGTCAATACTTGCCGCGATGTCGGTGCCTTCCGCCGTCTCGTCAGGCGCGAACGTCTTGCTGTAAACCTCTTTCTCCACGTAACCTGGGTTGTCGTTGCCGTCCGCGTCCTTCGGGTCGTTCGAACCAATGACGCGCAGCGTCACCTCGTCTGTCGTGGCCGGTTTCGTGAACTTGCCGCTTACCGTAAACGCCGCTGCGCCGTCAACCTGCATCATGGTGATTGCGTCGTATATGGCACCTTCTTCAGGCTTGTAAACGGTGGTGGAATAACCGTTCGGCAATGTCTCCGACGTACCGGAATAAGTTACCGTAGGAGACCACTCCACATTGTCGAATGAGCCGTTGGCAGTCTCTTCCGTGCCGGACTGCACGCGGAAATAGATACGGTCGCCGGCCTGTACGGAAATGCCGGATGTGGACGCCTCGTATGCCGTGCCGTCACCCTTGGCTATTTCCTTGCTCCAGTATTCGGTGCCGCCCTTTTGTACGACCACACGCACTCCGTCGGCCTTAGCGTACTCGGCGGCGTCATAGTCGCCTTCCGGCGCTACAAGCCGCACCGTTCCGGACACGCTTACCGTACCCGCTTTCGGGGCCTGCCATACGCGTACGATGTCCTGCATCGGCGACGCGGCGATGGCCTCTTCCTGCTCCTCCGGGCTTATGGTTATCACCGAAGCGTCAATCTCGCCGCTATATATGATGGGGCTTGGCGTGTCGGCGCTGCTCTCCGTGAACGTCGGCACGGCGTTGCCGTCGCTGTCGAACTCTATGTGGTTGAAGTACACCTTGCCGTTGGAAACGAGGTCGATGAGCCCGTCGCCGTTGATGTCGCTGAAATATTCCGTTGTCTGTGTTTTCGTCTTGACAACATCCCCGCCGACCATTGCAGTAAGCGCCATCCAGCCTACGGTAGCCTTCGCACCGCCCGTATTTGTGGAGCTTTTGACGGTCGAGAAACTACTTATTCCGGACACCTTTATAGCTTCGCCGTATGTTATCGCATTATCGGCGGTTCCGCGCAGCTGCGGCCTGTAATACAGCGCGCCGCCTTTGCGGAACACCTTGTCCGGCAGTCCGTCGCCGTTGATGTCCACGAATGCGGACAGGCCCTTGCTGTTGTCTGTGGAATGGCCGTATGAGCCTCCGACAGTGTTACCTTTCCATCTAGCGCCGTCATTCGGACCGACACCTGCATAGAACGACACGCTCGTGGAAGAACTTGTCGTCCCTCCCAGCGCCGTAGGCCTGTCGCTGAAGCGTCCCGTGCTCTGCAGCGGGTTGTCAAACCCGGCGTCAAGGTTGTCGTTTTGCAAATTCCATGTCTCGCTTTCACTGCGGAACGGGCTGTAGCCCCCTTCCGCCAAGACGTCGTCGTAGTATGAGAAATCTTGGAACGACACTTCATTCCCATTGTCGTCATACTGTTTGACACTTTCCAGCAGGTCTTTCGAGAAAGCACCGTCCTTGTATGTAAACGCGTAGCTCCTGAGTTCCTGCCCGAGGAATTTCACCGTAACCTTTTCCAACAGGCGGCCGGATGAAGTCAGGAAACCATAGCGGGCGTTGTTGGATTTCAGCCGTTTTGTCCTGCTCCCCTCGAACGTGACAACGGTGTGCGGCTCCTGCCCTGCATTGCCGGCGCGCACTTCCTTGAGATACACCGCCTTGGCCTTCAGGCCGCCCCGCACATCCTCGTCGGCCGTCTCGTACACGTACTCGATGTAGTCGCCGTGCGTCTCCTCCACGCGTGCGAGCTTCCATTCGGAAATGACCTCGCGCTGCGTACCGTCGATGTCCGTCACTGTACCTTTCAGGACGGCGCCTTCACCGCCGTAGGTGTACTTCACGCCCTGCCTGTCGGTGACTTCCCAGTAATAGTCCGACGGGGAGCTTCCCTTGCGTACTATGCGGCTGAAGTCCCCTCCCTGGCGTGTGTAGAACTGCCGGTCGGCCTTGCGTTCCATTTTCTCTCCCCTGTGGGCGACTCCCATGCTGCCGTCGTCTCCGGCGGTTGAAAGCATGGAGCCTGACAGCAGGTATGTCTCGGTCTCGTCCTCAAGGCTGTACCTCGGCACACCCCACCGGGTGTCCACCGTTATCGACGGGACGGGGACGTTCCATCCCTCGCCGAGCCATCCGCTTCCGCCCTCGCTGCTGTACTGCAGGCCAAGGGATGGCGCCATGCCGTTGCGGGCTGGCGGCATCTCGAACTGGTACTGGAGGCTGGCCGTCCCGCGGTTGTTCGCCGCAGGCGGTGCTATCATGTTGATTTTCGCCGTAGGGTCGGCGGCCTTGATGTCGTTCATCATCGTCGGGGCGAAGCCTTCCGTCTCGGGGGACTCAGGCGCCTGGATGACGCCGTTTATCATGTCCGTGAAGTGCGTGGTCCTTGACACCACGCAGGCGGATTCCTTGTCCACCGCGACACGCTCAAGGGCCACCCAGTGCCTCGTCTCGTTGTCAAAATAGTAAGTGCGTATGTCGTCCTCCGTGTAACCGCTCGGTATCCTCGTGCGGTCGTACTTCAGTTTCACTGTCGCGCCCTCGCCCGTGAAATGCTCGCCGTGCGGAAGGAAGCGGTAGCCCTCGCCCTCGGCGGTGACGTTGGTCATCCCGAAGTCAAGAGCCGGGACGTCCATGTCACGCAGGGCGTTGACGGACAGTCTCTTTTCCTTAATGAGCGTTTTCCCGTCCACGACAAGCCTTGCGCCGCCGGAGCTGATACTGTCAGTGGCGCCCTTGACGAACCTTTTGGCGGACGGCTTTGCCACTGATGCTGCGAACACCCGGCTGAAATCGGCCTTCTCCATTGGCTTGACGGCGAACCGTCCTGAAACGGACTTGCCGTCGCTTCCGACTGCCGTTATGGTGAGGCCGGTCCCCTCAACGGGTATGACGCCCTCGAACTCTCCGCCGTTGGCGTACAGCGGAGTGCCGCATGCGCGTACTTCCTCCGCGCCGTTGCGGACGAAACCGTGGACGTATGCCTTGCCTCCGTACGAGACGGCGGCCTGCGACAGGGTTATCGCGCCGGCCCCGCCGGCTGATGTCTCTATGCGCAGGTTGCGGACTGAATACGCAGGGGAGCCTTCGGTGGCGGTGAACAATATACTGTTAGCCCCGGCGTTGAGCCATGACGGGTCTATTTCCTCCCTTACGGAAGTCCATCCGTCCGTCTTGACGGAGAAATACCCACCCGTGGCCGGACGGTCGTTCAGGCTTTTGCTGACGCCTTCGGACGAGCTTATCCCGTAAAGGTCGTAAACCAGCCATGCCCGGCAGTTTTCCGGAATGCCATTTCCGAGGACCACCTCGAAGAGGTTATCTTCCGGATTGTCCGACGTCCTGCCGTTGTGGACGCCTATGTGTCCGAGCGGAAGTGTCGACGCGTATGACATTGCCGAAGGCTTGGGAGTGTCCGTGGCCGCGGTACTGGAAACTGCGGTGACGGCTGCTTCTTGCACCGTCGTCTCCGCTGAAGCCGCTGCTCCTGCCTGACGGCCATGTGCACCTGATTCCGCAAACGCGGCTTTCGGCGTGCTTTCCGACGGGCCGCCCTGAAAACTCTGCGAGGCGGCGAAACCTGCGGCGGCAAGGACCAGTACCGTCGCGGTTATTATATGTATCCGTTTCATCGTTTCTTGTTTTTTAGGTTTTACTTGGCGATAATCTTCTTTGTATATTCCTTGCCGTCTGAAGTGAGGGCCTTGACGATGTAGACACCTGCGCCGGGTACGTTGAAGTCCGCAGCCTTGCGGGTGCCGCCCTGCATCTCTTTCTGTACCAGCAGCTTGCCGGACACGTCGAATACGGTCAGTATGGCGTCGCTTTCCACGTTGCGCTCAAGGGCGGCGTTGAATATCCTGGTGGCCTCGCCTGTCCCGTTCACGCTGAACTCGCTTTGTTCCGCCGGCTCCATGTCATGGCTGGCTTCGGCCAGGCGTTCTTTCTTTTCCTCCGTACCGTTGGGCATGGTTTCGTCACACTCGCTGCCTACATGGACTGTGAGCTGCACAGTGTTCTGTTTCGGCGTCTCGATTTGTACGCTGCCTTCCGTGGCAAAGGACTCCACGGGTTCTCCGTTCACTGTGAGGTTCGTTATGTGCGTCTCACCGGTTCCGTACTTGATGCAGAACCGCCACGCACGGATGGACCATATAACTTCGCGGTGGAACACCTCCCCGTTGACGCGGTAGACCACCTGCATGTTGCCTACAGATACGCTTAGCACATCGCCTTCCTTGACCGTCACGTACTGTGTGGCGCTTGTGTAGCCGTCGTATATGATGTGTGCCCTGTCGCCGCGCACGTCGAATCCGTACTGAGTGATTTCGTCGGAAAGGCTCGGCTCAAGCCCCACACGGTAGTTCGAGTTGGTCTCCGCTATAGTCCACGTGATTTCACCTGACAGGTATGAACGGGTGTCGTGTGAGTAAACAGTGTAAAGAGGATTGCCGGTGCCGTATATGTCGTTTCCTCCACCCTGGGTCACCGTGAGCGTGTATGTTCCGGGTGCGAGGCTGTCTATCCTGTGCGTATCCCCGATGAAGGTTCCGCTCGCTATGGTCTCGCCATGTTCCTTTCCGGCCACGGTGTCCACAGAAAGGACGTAGTTGTATACGGGCGTTCCTATGTCTATGCCGATTTCGATGCTTCCGTCGTTTTTCGGCGCGCCGTCCTCGCAGGTCGACGGGGTCGGCTTGGCTTCTACGGAAAGGCCGTCATAGTACGCGAAGGTGAAAACGTCGCTGCCGCTGCCGTCCGCGTCCCAGAATATGTTGTGGAACATGGTCTTGCCCCTGGCTATGTCAGGTTTGGAACACCTTATCATTGTCATGTTGTCCGTATCGAACTCTCCTTCGCCTGTTTGGTCTATGAGCATTACCGTGCGTTTGCGGCAGTAGTCCTCAAATTCCCTTGAAGCGGTGAGGCCGTAACTGAGTTCGGCCTGGCTGCCGGTGTCGCCGATGCCGCCCGTGCGGACGGAATGCAGCGCCAGCGGCTCCTCCGCGGTTTCCGTCCGTACCACGCCGTTGTATGATGCAACCGTGTCGGGCATGGCTATTGTATAATCAGCGCTGCCGGCACCGTCAATGCGCAGGAAGAGGTTTCCTTCCTGCCTTTGCAATGACATCATACTGCCGCTGACGTCGGACGCCACGGCCCTGTTGGAAACCTGGCCTCCGGCAATCGTCCGCACGGAACCGTCGTTGCCGAAGCGGAAGCCGTATGCGCACTCGCTGCCGCCGCTCTCGGCGAACCCCACGTCGAATGTTGGGTGGCTTGTAGGGCACTGGAACTCGATATAGCCGGCGTTCTTCGGCATGGTCGGCGTCACCGCGAAAGCACCGGCGGTGGCGGTTTCCTGCGTTATGTCGTCGAGAAAACCGTCTCTCGACACTTCGAGGCCGTTTCCGGTCCATCGGGTCGCAAGGCTGTCCGCCGTGGACTGGATGTTGGTCTTCACGAGCCACGTGCGGTTCATGATGTGCCACAGGGTGTCGGCCGGTGATGTGTACGTGGTGGTGGGCGCGTCGTCGTCGCCCCAGAACACGTAGCCCTTGTCGGGTATGGCGTTGCCGTACTCGCGGCCCATGACCAACAGTCGGGCGGAGGACGGGAGGTTGTATGAGTTGGACCGATGATAGCTGTCGTTTTCCTTCAGTGCCGAGAAATTCGGCGCTTCCTCGTATGATGTCGCCGACATCGGCTGTTCCAGCCCTCCGGCGGCGTCGTTCCCGTATGCCGCGACGCGGTTGTGGTACGCAGGGGCTTCGTCCCTGTCCCACAGCAGGTTGCCGTCGCTGTCAAGATACGAGCCGTCGAGCGTGATGCCGTACTTGACGGCAAGGTAGCTTTCCGCACGCCGTCTTTCCAGCGGGGTGAGGTAACGGCTGTAGACGATGAACTCCGGCGTGTATCCGTCGAACTCCTCGTTGCCGAAGGCAGACTCGTCGAACATTGTGCCGAAGTCCGGGTTGGCCGCACTGTATGTAGTGCCGAAAGATATTGCCGCGTCGGACGCCTCTCCCCATACGCTGAAGCTTGGCCTGTCGGCCTTGAGGTATGTGGCTATGCGCGGGGATGTCTCGCGGAAACCGTCGGCCGGAAGCGAGTCCGTGGAAGCATAAAGCAGGTCTTCGCCTGTCTCGCTGCCGTAGTCGAGCGGTTCCGTGCCCTGGACACGGACGGCCTTGTCCTTCGTAAACACGGTGCCGGCCCCTTCGCGGCCTCCCATGCCGTACAGCAGCATGTCCGTCCCGTCCGTGTCGGGCAGGGATGCGAACACTCCTATGACCGTCGCCTGCGAAAGGTTTGAGTATTTCATTCGGGCGACCTTGCCGAACAGGCCTTCGGAAAGGCTGAACGCCGGATGGAAGTTGAACGTGTGAAGGAGGGCTCGCGACTGCGTGAACTCGGTGTTACCCTGGCTTGAAAGTCCCCGCAGGGTTAAAGCCACGGAATCGCCGGAGAAGTCCTGCCAGCGGTAAAGTCCCTGAAGGTTTGATGTGGCGGGCACAGCCTTGTACCATAAGTCTGCACCGTTTACGCCGCCGGGTGACTGTGCGTATAAAGGCAAGGCTACGACGCCAAGCAGAAAAAGTAAAAGCTTTTTCATAAAGAATTTTGTTTAGGTTAAAAGGTTTTCAATTAAATCCATTACAAACATACTGTTTGAATGCTACGAGAGGTATTGGATATGCACGTTGCAAAATCCAAGTTTTTCTATTTTTACAAATCTGAAGATTTGTAAAATTCCAGTCGGTATGTTATAAATTCGGCGTAAATATAGAGAATATTATTTATATAAGCAAGAATAAATAAGATTTTAACCTGAAAATTTAATATATGTAACAAAAAGATAGTAATATCTGTGTATTATCTGAATAATATTACTATTTTAATATTAAATGGTATTATAAAGCCTCAAAACAAAATGCTACAAGTCATCATATGTAATGATAATGTACGAAAAACAACCATCAACATTAAGAGACATCATAATGATGTAAAAAATGAGCACGGAATGCTGTCCGCCTTGTTCGTTGAATTTCCACATTCCCATTTAAGACAGCCCCATGCTCATATAATTATTGTTTGGTATTTTTGAACAAAGATAATAATTTATTTGGAAAAACTACGGCATTTGTTTAATTTTGCGTAAAACTTTATTCATCATGCGCAAAGGGAAAAAAGAGATACTTTACAGAGCGGCCTTCAAATTGTTCATTACCAAACAGTTTGAAGGAGTTTCGCTGTCAGATATAGAAACCGAATCTGGCTTGACAAAAGGAGCTGTTTACTATTATGCATCAAGCAAGAAGGAGTTATTTAGAAATGTTATTGAATACTATGTTATTGAAAAACAAAATATTGAGAAAAGAGTCGACTTACATAAAGTCACAAGCCTTAAAAACTTTATTGATTTATATATAAAAGGTATAAGCAAAACTATTTATAGTTTTCAATTTATAATTGATGATTTATCATATACAAATTCTACAAAAGCATATATTTCGTTAGTTTTACAGATTGCGCAACATTTCCCTGATTTAAATGACAGGTTTTCCATTATACGGAATAATGAAATAAGTATATGGTGCGCAACATTACAAAAGGCCATTGGGTGTGACGAAATACGAGACGATATTGACATATTGAGTACGGCAAAGCAGTTTATGAACATCTTTTATGGACAAGCATTTATAGACGCATTATCATTGGGGCTTAATATAAATGTATTAAGTCAACAAATGTATAATTTGTACAAATTGTTAAAAAAGACATCTTGACATTCTTTTTATCATAACATTTAGTATCTTTGTATGCTAAATATAAATATTAATGATAATGAAGAAAGTTTATGTCAAAAGAGTCGCGTCATTTTTTCCCAATGAACCGGTAGAAAATGATAGAATGGAAGATTTCCTTGGACAGGTTGGAGGAAAACCGTCCAGAGTAAAAAACATCATATTGCGCCAAAATGGGATAAAGAAGCGTTATTATGCTTTGGATTCCAACCAAAACATAACACATACTAATGCACAAATGGCCGCAATGGCTATAAACAAGCTGTTTGACTGTGAAAATGACAAAGAAAAGATACAAGTCCTTACTTGTGGAAGCTCAACACCTGACCAAATGCTGCCATCACAAGCCTCAATGGTGCATGGTGAGTCTTTCAAGCACACTATGGAAATATATTCCTTATCTGGGGTTTGCCTTTCCAGTTTAATGGCATTGAAAACTGCTTATATGTCAATCGGTTCGGGGAATTCATGCAATGCAGTATGTTCGGCATCTGAATTGGTATCACCAATCATGCTTGCAAAATTTTTTAATACTGAGATTAAAAATGAATCAATGGTGGAAAAGAATCCCATATTGGCTTTCGAAAAAGATTTCTTGAGGTATATGCTGTCTGATGGGGCAGCCGCTTTATTACTGCAAGACAAATGTGAACAGGGATGTTTGGAAATTGACTGGATTGAAACCGTTTCTTATGCAAATTTACAGCCTGCTTGTATGTATATGTGGGCTGATTATGACGAAGCAGGTAAGTTTAGAAGTTGGAAAGACTTTTCAGCGGATGACATATCTAACAAGTCTGTGTGGTGTATAAAACAGAATGTCAAACTTTTAAACGAAGTGGCAATAAGATATTTTGTAGATGCAATTGAACTTGCCTTTCAACGACATCCGGACGTAAATATGGAAAACATACGATATGTTATACCACATATATCGTCAATGTTTTTTTATAATAAACTTTCAGAAGAGATTACAAGCAGGAATATAAATCTACCTGAGAAAAAATGGTTCACCAATTTGACTACTGTCGGTAATTGTGGCTCTGTTGCCATTTTTGCGGCATTGGATGAACTTTTACGCACACACCCGATGGAAAAAGAAGACAAGATACTGTTACTCATACCGGAAAGTGGCAGGTTTTCATATGGGATTGTGCTGCTAACAGTAAAATAATTGGATTTTTTGTTGCGGTTTGATTGCAAAGTAGTATCTTTGCATTGACTTATTGGATGCACATTCGTCTGTCTAAATGGAAATGTGGAAAATTTTTAAGGCGGCGGACAAGTGTGAGGTTCGATACCGATATGATGATATTGGTATGGAGTTTCGTGCTTGGCCTATCCTAATTTCCACAAGGACCATTTGCGGGCGCGAGACTTCCATACCTTTTTATTTAAATCAACAAAAATGGAAAGCAAAGACACTCGTGAAAAGCTACTTGCAGAAACATACAAGTTACTTTTGACAAGTAATTGGGAAACGGTTACGATAGAAAGTATAGAAAAAAGCATAGGAAGAACACGAGGTTCTATTTTTTATTTTTTTAAGAACAAACTGGCCTTGTTCTTGGAAGTTATAGAGAAAATGTTTGTTCCGGATTTTGTCATGACAAATGAATATAAAAAACGTCTTTCTAATATCACATCGCTGGAAATCTTATTATATTACAAGACGCCGTTTGAGCGTATTATAGATACTATATATGCAAAGTATAAATTCCAAATAACGATACATGATGTTCTGAATATAATGTTGCAATCGGCAAAGTTTTTTCCAACATGCGGGCAACAAATAAGCCGTGCCGTTTCCGAAGAAATAGTATTCGTTGAAGGACTTTTTGAAAAATGTTCATGCTGTGTTAAGATAGACTTGAATTTTTATAACCTGTTTTTCTTAAGAACAGGCATGGTTTTCATTGAAACGCTCAAACAATGCGATATGGGAACAGACTGAAAAAGTGTTCCATATATAGCAACCGTGGTTCTCCAATTTTATTTACAGCAGAAACAACTCTACTCTATAGTTTCCGGCTTTGATAAAAACAGTAATTATGCATTCCGTTTGCCTCTTTGCTTAAGGAAAGCTTGTATCTCTGAGGCCAAATAAAAGTTTTTACCATTGTCTTTCATATTGTAATAACGTATGAGTCCTTTTTCACGGTAACGCGCTAATGTCCTTTGTGACACGCCGAGAAGTTCCGCCAAGTCAACATTGTCAATCAATGTGTCACCATCAAGGCATTCCTTTAGACGATTCATGCGCTCCAACTTCTTTTCTATTCGTGTAAAACCTTCAACCATCGTGGTTATAAGTTTCTCAAGCATTTCATTGTCAATGTATGGCATGGTTCAGTTCATTTAGATTAATACTTATGTTCAATTTATGTAATTGATTCACATATATAAATGAAATAATCATACCAGAACGTATTACCGTATGCATATACTAATATATAAATTCCTGATTTACAGAAGTATAAGTCGAAAATAAAAAGATACGGTTTTAAAAGTGTAAACTGGTAACATGTAAAAAGTGTAAATGGTTTACATTATGTTTACAATTTGGGAAAAACGGACATTTGCTGAAATATGCAGACAAATAAGCCCTTGTTTTTTTATCCTATCCGATTAAAATGTATTTTTGTGCGGAAAAACAGAATAATTATGGAAATCGTGAATATTGAGGCGCAAACGTTCTATAAAATGAATGGAATGCTTGAAAATCTTGTACGTCTGATTAAAGAAAGCCAAATGTGTTTACATGGACTTGATGAATGGCTCGACAGTCAAGATGTTTGCTTGATGACTGGCGTATCAATCGGGACGCTTACCACGTGGCGAAGAAACGGGAAAATTCCTCATAGCAGGATTGACCGTAAGGTGTATTATAGGAAACAGGACGTAATTGACTTCATTGTGAAAAGATTGCAAAAACAATAATTAAAAAAAGAATTTATGCCACAAGAGCTGATGAACGGCGAAAGTCCTGATATGATAAGGCTTTTCAAGCATTTGGAATACATTATTGAATTATTCAAGGAACATCCAGAGCGATTCAGACCCGTATTTAACGGCGAACGTTATCTTACAGAAACAGAATTGGCAAAACAACTTAAATTGACGCAGCGGACTTTGATTGAGTATCGCAAAACCGGCAGACTACCTTATTATAAATTGGGCGGACGTATTTTGTACAGGGAAAGGGATATCGTTGATTTGCTGGAAAGGAATAAGATGGTGGCTTTCAAAAAATAATAGTCAATCTATAGCACTGTTTTAACGACTTTTTAAAGTATATAAACTCAAGCTTAACGAAATTATATCACACATTAAAGCGAGTGTGTAACGATAATTTTTGTATCTATAATAATGCTGAATTACAAAAAACAAATAATACAAGCCTGTGCATACTGATTTATTTCTCAAATAAAGAACATTGTCCGCGACTCCTAGATGCATCGTTAACATCGTGATAAAATGATATCAAAGTCCGAAGGGATATTGATAGTCATACAATTCCATTGTTCTGACATCATAGCATAAAGCATTATCACTTTAATAGGGTACATAATGGTATGCGTGATCTGTTTTCAAACATAGTATCATACAACCGTGTTGTGAAGCCATTGGAAAAATTAGCCGTATCGCTCACCATTAAAGAAAGCATTGTTTAACGACAAGTATATTGGCATTAGTTTTGTCTACAGCACATCTTTGAGGATGTGTCACAAACTATGTCTCCGTGTCCATAAGGTTCTGGCATAGTCCATAGGAACAAACTCTCCACGTAATGTTTTTCAAACTCAAGCTGTACATTTGTCAACGACATGCAACCGTTATCTAAAAAGACTTGCACTAGGATGAAAGATATTTTGCCAACCACACGTGTTGTTTTGTTTTTCATCAAATAATATGATAAGAATGTATTTCATATCCTAATTATACAAACTTTATTTCATACCTTTCTTAATATAAGAATATATGAATTGTTTTGTATGTAGTCCCTATGAATTTTATCATCTCTTTTCCAAAAATTCTCATATAAGACTATTTTTCTAAAAAAAATAAGTAACTTTGCTGTTAACTAAATATCTTGTATATTTATTTTAATTAGTGACACAACAAATAAAAGTTAAGTATGTATGCGGCAAGAATATCTTTACATTAAGAATTTTGGACCCGTAAAAAGGGCTGAGATTGAAGACATAAAACAGTTCATGTTTTTTGTGGGTGAGTCAGGCAGTGGCAAAAGCACAATTTTAAAAGTTCTTGCCATGATGCGCCATATCTATAAACAACTTAATTTACGCTCTTATTTAAAGCTTGGCAATGTTACAGACAAAATTTTTGGACTTGATATGGGCGAATATTTCCATAAAGGCGGAATGAAAGACTACCTTTGCGCTGACACGGAATTTGTTTACCGTAATGGTGATAATGAAATCGCATATACTCGACGCGGAGGGCTCTCTGGCACACGTAATATTATTCAAGCCGAGCAGTTGTCGTTGGAAAAAATCTCGTTTATGTCGGACAAACGCGGTGCCATAGCTTCATTGCTTGCAAACAATAGCGATGGAGCAGGACTCGGTTTTTATTTCCAAGAAACATTTAAGGATTTCTATGAGGCTATAAATCATATTGAAAATATAGAGATGCCTTTCCTTAATATGCGTTATCATGAAAAAAAGCAGAGCGGACGCCGCCAGTTTTTCATTGGCAATGTTGAAGGCACATTTGATATACATTTTGAAGATGCCTCGTCAGGTATGCAAACCACTACACCGCTTGCGATAATAGCAGAATATTATTCAAAATGTTTTGATATTGTGCGTGAGGGTAACAACTCGATATTGAAATTACTTGGACGTAATGATTTGCTTTCATCGTTTAAGCATAACATGAATGTGGGCGACATAAAAAAACGTTCCATTCACATGATTATCGAGGAGCCAGAATTGAGTCTATTTCCAAAGGCGCAACGTTCAACAATAAATATGCTTGTTAGAAAATGTTTGAGTTCCAAAACGCGTATGACACTTGCTATAGCCACACACAGTCCATATATAATCAATCATCTGAACCTGTTAATGAAAGCGGCTGACAAGGGAGTACGGATAGAGGGTGCATCGCTTGATTATGAAAAAACAGGTGTGTATGTTGTTGAGAATGGAATGTTACGTGACATGAAAGTAAAAAATGCCCATCTGATAAATACAGACTATTTATCTGATGATATAAACGACATTTATGATACGTATAATTCATTAGATAAAAATTGATTATGCTTGACTTATTGAAGAATTATTTGCCGGCACATTATGGGCTTCATCGTACAGTAAAGTTTATATTTTCCAAAAAGACGAATAAATCACATTTTGACCTCGATGACGGGCATAATACAATTATTGTAAATTATCAATCCGGCAATGTCTCGTTTGAACATTCGACTAAAACAAACATTGAAGTGATTGACTATGAGAAATATATAAACGGATTTAGTGGAACCGTATTTGAAAAAGGACGTTTGCGTTGTGATTTCATTCTTTACGACTTGGAAGGCTTGAATTTCTTTTTATTGAATGAGCAAACATCAACAACTGGCAGTACGGCAAATCTTGCCAAACCTATAATTAGTCGTAACGGTAATGTACGCTATACTGGAGGAAAGTATGAAAAGGCTGTAGACCAATTATTAGAAACAGTAAAAACGTTGAAAAACGTTCCGATAATAAATGATTTTATAGGTAGTTTCATACGTAAAATATGTCTTATGTCATACGTTATTAATCGTACTAAACAGCATCCGGCTGTAAATGCTTTTGTAAACAGATACAAGCAAGTAGAATCAAAAGAGACAGAAGATAATGGTGCAATACTGTGTTGTCCGGAAATTGAAGCTGAAGGATTTGAATTTCGGAGAATAAGCCATGATTATACATTTAAGCTTGATTGATTTATCAAAGTAATGACATGAAGGAACTTTTGATATGGATTATGGCTGACGTAATTACTTTCATATTGGCCATCCGTTATTCCGCAAATTCCTAATATTTCCACAAGTTCGGGATGGTGATTAGGCTATGACTCCTATTTGTACGTATATTTTCGGTACTTTCATTTTTTACATCATATCGTGTAAAGAAAGTATCTGTTGATTCTTGTATCGTTGGAGGGATGAGAATATACAGCCCATTGTCTACTTCATTTATCGTATCAAATGGCTTAAAAACTACCAATGTAAAGGAATGAATTTAGTGTTCCCAATATAGTCTTTTTTCTACTTTTATTTCCTCTGGCAAAAGCAATCGCTGAAGAAACAGATAGAAATTCGAAATATTTATCATTTTAGATCGGCTGAATGTTTTTTTTATTATATTTGTAGCTATAAAATAATTTTTTACTTTTATGATTGAATGGAGTAAAGTCGCTAACGATATTAATAAATATGCTAAGAGTGTATTTAGAGAGGATGGGCAAACAATTACTGACTCTGGACTTGAGGATGCACTCAATATTCTGTATCATGTTATATACGAAAAATCAGGTGTTTATAAGCTTGATAGTTTTTCTCGTACATTTGATGATGCTTTAAATAAGGCTATTTTCACCGAGATTGGAGAAATCAACCCTCTTAGAAATATATCAGTTCTTTTTGATTCGTTTGTCAAACGCATTCATGTATTTGAGAATCATCCAATTCAGGATCAAAATGGCACTTTTATTAAGGTAATATCTCATTTCGGTTTAGCGCAGTTCTCGGGCTTAAACAACTATAATGCACAGGGAGAAAGTTGGCGTGGTGATGGAACAGGTAAATATATTTTATATAAGGCTGTTATCCCACGTAATGATAATACACATCTCGCACCAGACTGGGATAAGGCCGATGTTGCCCAGCATCTGAAGTATGCGCTTGCGGCTTACCTATTCATTGTTCATATTCGTAAGACCCAAATTCTTGCTGTTCATCCGAATTTCTCGCAAGACCCCTCGGTCAACAACCGACAGGCGCTAACAGATGACGATTTAGCAGCATATGATTTTCTGAAATTCAGCCGTGTATCGGGAGAGTTAAAACGGGATATGATACGTTGCTTTGTGCTTCGTCTTATGGCTAATGTCGGATCAATCGAGGAGTCGGTAATTAAGGCTAAGGTTGATGAGTTCGTAGGGCAGACGACATTAGACGCTCATACTTATTGCCTAAACGGGCTGTATAATAAGGGCAAAATTAAGATTATCAAGGAAAATCCTAAAACTTATAGTCTAACACCGGAAGAACAACAGAGATTAGCAAATTACGCAAACGACTGTAGCCATAATAAGATGCAGTTCATGAAAGATGTTCAAACGATTCTCAACGGCACTGCACTTGCTGCTAAAACAGACGATGTATTAAGGGAATTCAAGAATCTAGTGACACAAAGGTTAAAGAGCGCAGCAATTGTTGTAGACAATGTCGGCCTTCAGTATAACGAAAATGAGAGTGAGAACTCTTTTCTGGAATTCATTAATACAGACATAAAAGACATCGAGAAAAGTAAAAAAATTTACAAAGATATAATTGCTGTATGTGATTCGAATGACATAGTTTACCGGCTATGTGCTGGCTCATTTATGTCTTCGCTCGCATCAACTACCGAGTATAACGGTAATTTTCCGGTGCTTCGGCGTGATGTCTTTCTAGATACACAGGTTATCTTGCTTATACTTTGTGTTGCTTTCGATGATTTCGATCCTGGAAGGTTATATAATTACAAGATTGCACGTGATCTAATCTCGATTGCAAGGAATGATAAGAATGGGCTTTCGTTGAAGTTCGCGAATACTTATATCACGGAGGTAAAGGGCCATTTGGCGCAGGCGCTTCAGCTCATAGAAATTGCTGATGCGGAAACTCGTAAATTTACATTGCATACAACTAATGTCTTTTATAATCATTTTGCGGACCTTAAGGAATCGGATAAACTCCCAGATGATATTACGACATTCAAAGATTATCTCTATGTATTGTTTAATCTCGAAGAACAGGATGCAGAAGATGATTACAGAAACTTCTTAGACTATTCTTTGGCGGGTCAAATCGAATATATATTGAAAGAGGCTAATATTGAATTGTTTACTCTCCCCTCGTATGATTATGATGAGACAAAAAAATCAGAAACAGCATTCAATGATGTTCTTAAATACAATGAAAAATCTAATGCGACATTAGAACATGACGTCAGAATGGGCCAATACCTTTTTGACTGGCCAAGTAAGCCTAAATTGTTCTTTATAAGCCGTGACCATTCTTTTGATCTTTATCGCAAGAGGTATGCGGAACTTTATTGTCGTTCCACGCCGTATTTCTGGCAGTTGTTCTCCCCGGTGAATTTTGTCAATTCAATCGATTTACTTGAGATGAAATTTGAACCACAAGTACTCTCAGAGGACCTTCTTTTGCTTGTAGACCGTGAGGGCAGCAAAGACAACGCTAAATATTTTGCCGATGTCAACACTAAGTTAACCAACCTGCCTGGAATTACAGCAGCCGAAAGACGAAAACGACAGAAGTTGAATTTCGAGTTGTTTACTAATAAAAAGTATAATGACATCGAGGAGGATAACTTAAGTCATGCAGACATGATTGCGGACAAATTGAACAGAACATGGGATAGCTTATACAATCATCTGCGTGAAACGTGTCCCAATAGCCTTGAGAAGGCCTTTTCTCCACTTTTGAACGATGATATCTATATATCTGTTATAAAAAATCTTAAGGACTATGTGGAGAGTGTCGAGAACGACTTGGCTACATTGTTCAATAAAATTGATGGTATCATTAACGCGAATTCAGATAGTATAGATACTAATTGAAATACCCTAACCTGTAGGGGAGTGTCCATCTATTAGTTAAATTGTTGCCACAAAATAAAACAAAAGATCATGAGATACATCGTATTTATAATCAATCGTTGAAAATGGTTTGTCTGTTGTGTGATCGCTAATGAACAATTATGTACAAAAGGTTTTTCTTCTCCAGAACAGCCGCTTAAGGTTCGAACTAGGATTAGTACGAATGAAAAAGGCAAACGATATGTGCTCGTTACAACGGGTATTGAGGAATCCGTTGTATATGCTGTAGATGGGAATATAATAACAAGCGGGTTACGTTGTGATAAACTGATACTTGTGAAACGTTCTGCAAGTGGTGTGGAACCTGAACAATGGACAGAGTCTTTCATAGAACTGAAAGGTGTGGATACGGTTCATGCCATTAATCAGTTGAGGGAAACTTTGAAAAAATCCATTTTTAAACATCCTTCCAATGATGTAGTTCGCGCCAGTATCGTGGCACAGTCTTTTCCTGCGAATAAGTCTTATCCTACAATGGAAAAAGCGGAACAAGAGTTTCGCAAAGTTTGTAATTGTGACCTCCGGGGCATGAAGTCCGGCCTGAAAGATAAACTTTAAAAATAATGTTTAATAAAACTTTTCATATAGCACTAACAATCTTCAACATCCTGAATAAACGAGGATAGGATTAATTATATAAAAATATTCATAGATTATTGAAGACTCATATTAGGAAATATTAGGAAAAAAGTATGCCTTGGTAAAAGAAAAAATATGGAAGCCTTGCAGAAATGAAAAATTTTTCATACTTTTGCAAAGTCAAACAGATGATGATAGTAAATTATTGAAATAAGATGAAGGTTTCATGTAGTCTGATTCGGTGGTTTCAATGATTTTCAGATATGTCAAAACGTTATGCACCAGGCATTTACGAGCAGGATAAATGATATGTTCGATTCCTGGTGGTACCACTAAAAGTAAATAATAGTAGACTCCTGATTCCAAAGCGGAATCGGGAGTTTTTTATTGTTCATCTGCCTCGTACGCTTTTGTCGTCATTATAACATTAACCACTATAGTTGTTTTTCAGTGAAATCATCTTGTTTTGACGTGTTTGAATTCGTCATGTGTCTTTCCTTAAAATGATAAATTATTTGAATAGGCTCATTTATTGTCGAGTAAGTGATTATGAATCGTTTAGTGATTTCCCGGCAGCAGTCAGTATGTACTAATGATTATAACTCGTTGCGGTCGGTTCTTCATGGCAGTATAGTGTTGCGATTGATGGTCAATCAAGTTGTAATTAATAGTCTTTCGTGGTGCAATATGTCATCTTTCGCAATGCAAAAGACGGTCTTTTATTGTAGTGGTTATATAAAGCATTTTTTAATATGTTTCTTTAATATTATATGTATGGTTGGAAAAGATTAAAATAAAAAAGAGACACTCTATGAGTGTCTCTTCGTACGCCTGCAGGGGTTCGAACCCTGGACCCTCTGATTAAGAGTCAGATGCTCTACCAACTGAGCTACAAGCGCGTCTGCATTTGTTATTTCTCAAATGCGTGTGCAAAGGTAGGCGTTTTATTTTAAACTACCAAAACTTTTGCCGAGTTTTTTACGATTTTATTAAAAATAATTGTTTTTAGGGGTATAATCGGGCATTTATTTGTATTATTATCTGATTTCCGTTAAATCAAGAAAACAAGTGATGTAATAAAAAACAATAAATATGTAGCTTATTTTTACTTAATACTTGGATTTTTCTTGAACTTGCATTAACTTTGCAGTAGATATGAGGGCCATGGTAGCCTACGGCCTGTTTGGAATATCACTTTTGATTACATGGCTTATTTTAATTTATAACTTATAAACTAATCAACAACATGAAGAGATTTGTTTTATTATGCCTGTCATATATTTTGGCAGTAAATGTCGTACAGGCAGATGATTACGGGGAGTATTATAATAATCTTCCGGTTAACATGCCAATTGTCAATGCTCCGGTGATTCCTGATTATTCCGTCAATATCAAGGATTTTGGCGGTGTAGGTGATGGCCTTACGCTTAACACGGAGGCTTTTAGCAAGGCAATCAGCGCGTTGAACAAGAAAGGTGGCGGACATTTGGTAGTTCCTGCAGGTATATGGCTTTCCGGTCTTATATCGCTTAAGGATAATATAGATCTTCATCTTGAGAAGAATGCAATATTGTTGGCTTCGCCTGACAGAAGTCTGTTCATTAAGGAGAAGAACGGGAAGAAGGACACGAAGTGTACCCCTATGATTAATGCGAGCAAGCGTAAGAACATAAGTATCACTGGTGACGGCGTCATAGACGGCAATGGCGCTTACTGGCGTCCTGTAAAACGTTCAAAGGTAAGTGATACGGAATGGAAGGACTTTCTGTATATGGGTGGAACAGAAACGGAAGGTGGAAAGTTGTGGTTTCCTTTTAATTTAAAGCATTTTGACAATATCGCGTCCTCTCCCGAGGCTCAGGAGAAAATGCGGACTCATTTGATAAGGTTCACTGATTGTGAAAATGTTATGGTGAAAGGTGTAACTATACAGAATTCTCCGAAATTTCATTTAATCCCGACACGTTGTACGAATGTAATTGTAGACGGTGTTACTATCCGGTGTCCGTGGAATGCACAAAACGGCGATGCGCTTGATATAAGCAGCTGCCGCAATGTCTTGATTGTGAATAACACTATTGATGCAGGTGATGACGGTATCTGCATGAAAGGTGGAGCCGGAGAGTCGGGCGTAAAGTATGGTCCGTGTGAAAACATCCTGATTGAGAATAATGCCGTATTCCATGCCCATGGAGGTTTTGTAATAGGCTCAGAGTTTTCTGGAGGCATGAAGAATATTGTTGTGCGTAACAATCGTTTCTGTGGTACGGATACTGGCCTGCGATTCAAAAGTGGCATTGGCAGGGGAGGCAAGACCGAGGGTATATATATCAGCGATATCTATATGACCGATATAAAAGACGAGGCTATTGTTTTTGACTGTACTTATATTGATAAAAAATATAGTGTAAAAGAGGATGACGGGAAAAAATCAGAGGTTGTGGATAACGCTCCATTTGCTCCTGAATTTTGTGATATTCACATTTCCAATGTTGTCTGCCGTAATGTCAAGACTGCCATTTCGGTTACGGGACTGCCCGGGATGAATTGTGTGCACGACGTAACTGTTGACAATTCAACGTTCTTTTATACCAAGAAAGACAAGGAATTTATAGATAACGCGGAATTGAACATTACAAACTCAAAATTCGTAAGTTTCTAAAAAACAATTAACTGAATAAATGAGAACCGGACAAGGATATACGTATTAGATTCATCGGAAAATACATCGGTATCCTTGTCCGGTTTTGTTTTAATATGCTTTGTCGTCGCCATGTATTGCGTCGGTGACGGTCTTTATCATTATCTGGATGTCAAGCCAGAAGCTCCAATGCTCGATATACCAGATATCTTTTTCCACACGTCGCCGCATGTCTTCTACGGTTTTTGTCTCACCTCGTTCTCCATGGGTTTGGGCCCAGCCTGTTATTCCTGGTTTTACATAATGCCTTATCATGTAGTCAGAGATAAGTTCAGAGTAATAATCTGTGTGTGCAAGCATATGCGGGCGTGGCCCTACAAGGCTCATGTCGCCTTTCAGTACATTGATGAATTGCGGTAGTTCGTCAATGTTCGTGTGTCGCATCAGCGCTCCCCATTTTGTTACCCTCGGGTCGTTCTTTACGGCTTGTACGGTATCAGAGTCTTTGTTGACTTTCATACTGCGGAATTTATAGCACCAGAAGTCGCGCCCGTCGTAACCGGTACGCTTCTGTTTGAAGAACAAAGGACCGGGCATTGTTATTTTCGATACGATGTAGACGATAATCAGAACGAACGGGAATATCGTGCATAAGAAGAGCAGTGATACGAATATATCGAACAGGCGCTTCTCTATCCTGTTGCGCACGTCACGTAACGGCTCGTCATATTGCGACAGAACGTAAATATTACCAAATTCCTTTACTTTGGCTTTCCTGAATTCTCCATAGACTGTCGACGGGACATAATACGCACGTATCATGTTCTTGTCGCATATTTGCATGAGTTCCTTGAAACTTACGGTTCCTGCCGGCACCTCGCTAATATACAGTTCGTCCACGTGATTACGTTCCAGATAGTCGATTATGTCATCCTTGTCGCCGAGTCTTGGTATCGCCTCGCCTGTGGTTGAGTTGACAATCGCTTGGTCGCCGAGTCTCGAGAAATATCCCAGCAGGTTGTATCCGTTCCAGTCATTTGTCATAACGTCGGCCACTTTCTGTGACATGCTGCCTGTTCCTAAGATTATTGTCTTTACCGAATCACGTCCTGAGGTTCTTCTGTGGATTATGTATGTTCGGAGTACAAGCCGTTCGATGCTTGTCGCCACGAATATTATTGCGGCGAGGAATAATGAAGATACGGCATCGGGTATTCTCACGTCGCTGAACATTCCGAGGAATGACGTGTAAAGCACGATGAAGATCAGTGATGTTCTTGACGTATTGCTAAGTACTTTTGCTGGTTGTGCCCATCTGTGGTGCAAGCTTATTGTCACGAACTGCAGAGCAATTATGTACGCGATGTTTGAAGTGATGAAATATGTCAGAAAGTTTCCTTCCCAGTTTAGGAACGGGAACCAACTCAGGTAGTATGACAATAAGAATACGATGTTGAATGTCAGCCAGTCTATAACTGACAAGGATACGCCTAGTTTTAATGTTCGGTCAAATGCAGAAATCATAGTTGTAAATTTTTCAATCCTCTCTCTTGATAATCATAAATGCAACGTTCACTATCCTTGGATAACTTCCTTTATTGTCTATGGTAAGTCTGTCTTTCAGGCAGAATGTGTGTTTATGAAAATCAAGTTTTGTGTTAATAAACATCTCAAGTTCATGCCGTAAGTAAAGTCTTTAGTTTTATTGGTATGTCGGTTGTATACTTTTTTCAAAGCGCAAAGTTAATAAAAAATGTTTTCCAAACAAAGAAAAAGTAAAATTTTTACATTAACTTTGTGCCCAAATACAAATTCAAACTACTATCAAAGATGGAAGAACAAAAACAGCTTTTTCACGAAGTAAACGAAGGTTACACCATGCTTGAGGCTATAAACGAGGCCAAAAGATGCCTGCATTGTAAGGTTCCGCAATGCCAGAAGGGCTGCCCGATAAGCCACGACATTCCCGATTGGATTCATGAATTGTCAAGGGGTAACCTCGGTAATGCGATGAAAATAATCAACGACAAGAGTAATCTGCCTGCTGTATGCGGCCGTGTGTGTCCTCATGAGAAGCAATGCGAGGGACATTGTGTGTTGAGCAAGAAGGGACAAGGGATACATGTTGGCAAGCTTGAGCGTTTCATTGCCGACTTTGACGGCGATATGGGGCTGATACGTGAGAAACTTCAGCAGAAAACCCGTGGCAAAGTGGCTGTTATCGGGTCAGGACCGGCCGGCCTTACGATTGCCGGCGACCTTGCGCGGCAGGGTTTCAATATCGAGATATTCGAGATGGAACCGGAACCCGGAGGAGTCCTTATGTTCGGTATACCGGAATATCGACTGCCCAAAGAGGTGGTAAGGCGCGAGATAAAAAAGATAGAAGAGTTAGGAGTCGTATTCCATTGCAATACGACAATAGGCACAGACCTTAATATCGACCAGCTTTTTGAGCAGGGATTTGACGCGATTTTCATGGGCACAGGTACCGTGAAGCCGCGCAAGCCTGATATTCCAGGACGAAATCTCAGGGGCGTTCGTCAGGCGGTTTATTTCCTTCGTAAGGTGAGTCTTTACAATGAAGGCAGCATTACCCGTGAGGATGTTCCCGTGCAGGAGGGCGACAGGGTGTTTGTATTAGGCTGCGGCAATACTGCGATGGACGCTGCCAGGACGGCAATACGTATGGGGGCGCGCGACGTTGAGATTATTTACCATCGTACAATCGATGATATGAGCGCCCTGCATTCTGAATATGACGAGGCCGTAGCGGAAGGAGTGAAGTTTAATTGGGAGTCAAATCTTGTCGAGATACTTGACTATAACGGAACATTAAGCGGTGTCGTAATCGAGCACGGCGGTGAGCGCCGCACGGAAAAGGCCGATAAGGTTCTGATGGCAATAGGTTCGGTTCCGGCCAGCCGTATTGTTTCGACAACCAAAGGCATAGAGACTGATGAGAGCGGATATGTCCTTACACGTGAAAAGCCTTGCGGAATGACAAGCAGAAAAGGTGTTTTTGCCGGTGGCGACGTTGTTAACCGCCCGTCAACCGTAGTCCTTGCCATGCGTGATGCCAAGAAGGTGGCCGAAGGCATAGCGCAATATGTTGACGCGATAAAACTGCTTGAGGCTATAAACATGAATGAACATATAAAAAAATAGACAATTGCAAAGTCCTGAGGGACGGTACAATAAAACGCCGGAACGAGGAAAACTACAGCGCAGAATAGATTTGCATGCGCATTTAATATCGCGTTGTAGTTTTCCTCGTTCCGGCGTTTTATTGTTTATGTAGGTTGTTTTTTATTTGTATGGTTTATTGTCAACTTGGCAATTTGCCGTCAATCGGTTTCTGATTAGCCGTATTTTGCATTACGAAATGCCGTCTTTTACATGATAAAAGACCGTATTCCACAAAGTCTTTATTTACCGGGCCAAAATTCGCTTGCGGTGTCTTGCCATTTATTGGATTGTATTGTACTGAATTATCTGTTACCATCCTGCAAGCGGTATTTTCTTCCGTGGCGGGGGAAAAGCCGCGTCGATATGGGCCAGGTCTTCATCGTTCAATGTTACCGTTAGGCTGTTATAGTTGTCGTTGACATGTGATATGCTTCCTGCTTTGGGTATGGCTATTATGCCAGGACTGCGCATTGTCCAGGCCAATGCTATTTGGGCTGGCGTAGCCTTGTGGCGTTTGGCTATTCTTTCCAGTGTCTGGTTGCATGACAGACGTCCTTCGCCTACGGGGCTATATGCCATGACCGGCATATTGTGCCGTGAGCACCAGGGCAGCAGGTCATATTCCACACCGCGGCTTTCGAGGTTATACAGTACCTGGTCGGTTGAGCATTCTCGGCCTTGTGGCAACGAGATGATATGTTCCATGTCGGCAACGTCGAGGTTACTCATGCCCCACATACCGATTTTCCCCTCGTTGCGTAGTTCGGCAAGTGCACGTACTGTTTCCGCAAAAGGGTGTATGCCAATCCAATGTAGCAGGTACAGGTCTATGCGCTCTACGCCAAGGCGCCTGAGGCTGCGTTCGCATGCACGTTTCGTGCCTGTGTAGTCGGCATTGCAAGGCAGCACCTTGCTTACGATAAACACTTTGTCGCGTACTCCCCGGATGGCTTCGCCTACGAATTCTTCGTTTCCGTACATCTCGGCAGTGTCAATTACCGACAGCCCGAGCTCTATCCCATGCCTTAGCGCACGCATTTCGTCGTCGCGCCTTGCTGCCGATATACCCATTTTGTATGTGCCTTGGCCGAGCTTGCATACGGACCGTCCGTCGGGGAAAGTTACAGTCTGTTCCATGCCGCATTTAGTGATTTAAGAGCCGGGTATGGCCTTTTTGTCATCATAACATTAACCCTCTTGTGGCATATTGTTGCTCATTCCCGGCTCTTGGTTCTTGTCATTTCAATGTTTAGTTATTTCAGGTTCTTACGATAGAACTGTTCAATCTTGTCGAATGGAATCTTGTCAAGGTTGTCGTACAGATCCGTATGGCTTGCGCCGGGTATTATCATCAGCTCCTTGTTGTCCCCCTTAAGTTTTTTGAACGTGTCCTCGCTGAAGTACCTGGAATGTGCTTTTTCGCCATGAATCAGTAATACTGCGTTGCGTATCTCGCCTGCAAAGCTAAGCAGCGGCATGTTCAGGAATGACAATGAAGAGGTCTTGTTCCATCCGCCGTTTGAGTTAAGGGAGCGCTTGTGGTATCCGCGTTGTGTCTTATAGTACGCATGGTAGTCCTTTACAAACTGTGGCGCGTCCTCCGGTAATGGGTCGACTACTCCTCCAGCCAGCGCATACGTGCCGTTACGGTAGTCCTCCGTGCGTTGTGCGTTTAGCTGTTCGCGCATGGCGTTGCGTGCATCGGCGTTGTCCGCCTCGTCGAAATATCCGTTTTCTGTTACTCTGCTCATGTCATACATTGTCGAAGATACCGTTGCCTTTATCCGTGTGTCGATGGCGGCCGCGTTTATGGCCAGGCCTCCCCAGCCGCAGATTCCAAGTATTCCGATACGCTCCTTGTCAACGTCGTTGCGCGTAGAGAGATAGTCAACGGCTGCGCAGAAATCCTCAGTATTTATGTCCGGTGAGGCTACGTAGCGTGGCTGGCCACCGCTTTCGCCCGTAAATGACGGGTCGAAAGCTATCGTCAGGAATCCTCTCTCCGCCAATGTCTGGGCATAGAGTCCTGACGCTTGCTCCTTGACAGCGCCAAACGGGCCGCATACGGCTATGGCCGCAAGCTTGCCTTCGGCATTCTTTGGTACATAAAGGTCAGCCGCAAGCGTTATCCCGTAACGATTATGAAACGTAATCTTGCTGTGGTTCACTTTCTCACTCAGCGGAAACACCTTGTCCCACTCTTGAGTCATGTTCAGTTTCTCTTCCATAAACATATTTTTATCAATGTTTTCTTTTTGTGCCATGATACTGTTTGCCAAGGAAAAGCTGGCTATTAGTATCAAGCATGCTTTCTTTATCTCCATTTTTCCCATTGTTGTTTTACATCTGCAAAATTACGGATACTATATAATAATGTAAGTATCTGTTTTACAGATAAAAGTATCCGGATTACGTTTTTATATTTACCTGGCGGCCGTTATGTCTTGTCCTGGCAAAAGTTGACACATTTATGAACAATAAAAAATGTGTAAA
>ERZ857521.1387-NODE-1387-length-29130-cov-4.964781_pt1 | contig 29130 bp, 22 predicted proteins | sample MGYA00519701_ERZ857521 | MGnify/ENA primary metagenome ERZ857521 (study PRJEB31778, sample SAMEA3449346) | human gut metagenome | biome: human gut; feature: human-associated habitat; material: faeces | place: United Kingdom | collected 2010/2012 ...
AAAATCCTCGAAAACATTCTTTACAAAAAGCTGGAATAAATTCCAAACAGCTTCTCAAAAATCAGAATTGAAACATATAAAATCATTTTTTAGAATGAGAATCGTCTTAAAAATGTGTATCTTCAACCACTGATATGTTTAACCTCAAATTAAAGACACATGAAAATAGGAATGATATTGCTTGGCTTGTTGGTTACATCTGTACTCCCTTTGCAGGCCGAAGTGAAATTACCCGGATTCTTTGGCGATAATATGGTGTTGCAACGGGAAGCTCCGGTAAAGATATGGGGCTGGGCAGACAAGAATGAACCGGTCCAGGTGCATTTTAACGGACAAGTAAAAAAGACCAAGGCGAATCGTGCCGGAGAATGGAGTGTGTTGCTGGACCCCATGTCGGCGGGAGGCCCTTACACCCTGAGGGTTGAGGGGAAAGATAACCGGATAGATTACGGGAATATTTTGGTTGGAGAGGTCTGGTTATGTAGCGGTCAATCCAATATGGAGTGGATTGTCGCTAACTCCGCCGGGGCTGAGCAGGAAATAGCCGATGCCTCCAACTATCCGGAGATCCGAGCGTTGAATGTAACCAAAAAGATGCATTGCATTCCGCAAACGGATTTTGCCGGGAAATGGGAAGTCAGTTCGCCCGCTACGGTAGGGAGCTTCTCGGCGGTGGCTTACTTTTATGCCCGCTCTTTGTACCGGGAGCTGGGGGTACCCATTGGTATTATCAACTCTTCGTGGGGCGGGACGGATATCGAATGCTGGATCAGCCCGGATCGGTATGCACAATTGCCGGATAAGATAAAATTACCTTATAATCAGGAGCTGATAGAGGCCGTGCACCGTAGCGTGGAGGAGAATAACGGGAGCATGGATGCCTATACCGAAGGTTTTGTTTATGATGAGGGTATCCGCCGGAAATGGTACGAACCGAATGCCGATGATGCCTCTTGGACAACTATCGAGATGCCGAATCCGTGGAATGAAGCCCCATTGTCGAATACAGACGGGGCGGTTTGGTTCCGGGGAACATTCCATAGTCCGAAATCGGCTCAAGGTCCTGCTACTTTATACTTGGGGCAGATAGATGATGACGATATCTGTTGGATCAATGGGACACAAGTCGGCTCAACCAAAGGATGGGGGATTCATCGCCAATATAATGTGCCGGAAAATGTATGGAAACCCGGGGAAAACTCGATTGTAGTCCGGGTGACCGATGAGATGGGAGGAGGCGGATTCCTGGCTACTCCGGATAAATTTTATATCGAATGGAACGAAGATGAACCGGTGAGTGTAAATCTTTCGGGAACATGGAAATATGCGCAAGGTATCTCAGACGAAGATTTCCGGAAAGTGCTTCTGAATCCCAACAACATTCATTCTCTGCTTTATAATGCGATGATTCATCCGTTGACACCGATGACGATTAAAGGCGTAATTTGGTATCAGGGCGAAAATAATGCGGGGCGGGCTACGGCTTACCAAACGCTTTTCCCTACGTTAATCTCTGACTGGCGTGATAAATGGAAGAGTGAATTGCCTTTCTATTGGGTGCAATTGGCCAATTTCATGGCTAAAGATTCGGTTCCGTCCGAGAGCGACTGGGCGAATCTTCGTGAGGCTCAGACCATGACCCTTTCTTTGCCTAAAACCGGACAAGCTGTTATCATTGATATCGGTGAGGCGAATGATATTCATCCGAAAAACAAACAGGATGTAGGATGGCGCCTGGCGCTTCATGCCTTGCATAATGAGTATGGACGGAAGGATTTAATTGTGTCTGCTCCGACCTATCAATCTCTGGAGAAACAAGGGAATAAGTTGGTCCTGACTTTTGACATGAAGGGATCAACCTGGAATCTGCATAATAAATATGGGTATATTGAAGGGTTTGCTATAGCCGGTGCGGATAAGCAATTCCACTGGGCTAAAGCGCAATTGGCAGGCGATCGTATTGAGGTGTGGAGCGATGACGTTCCCTATCCGGAGTATGTGCGTTTCGCTTGGGGGAATAACCCGGATGTTAATCTCTTTAATGCTGAATGTTTGCCCTTGGCTCCTTTCCGTACAGATAAGTAAGTGAGGAAGTTAGGAAATAAAGGATGTCTCTGGAAAAAGATGCCGAACTTTCCTTTCGGACATAGGCATCTTTGAAGCCGAAGATAGTATGCTTTGGCGGGAAATATAGGCGTGAATCCGAGCGAAGTGTGGCATAAATAAGATGGGGGTAAGGCTTGTTCAATCCAAACGGAATATTTATATTTGTCGAAGCGAAAGAGGCTCACGAATGTTGAATGCGGAGGGCCGTGTGGAAGGAAATGTGATAATTGTGATATGAATATAGAAGAGGTTCGTGAATATTGTTTGTCTTTGAAGAATGTGACGGAGGGATTCCCTTTCGGAGAAGACTTTTTGGTCTTTAAGGTAGAGGGGAAAATGTTCGCTTGTATGCGTCTGGATACCGGTGAGCCCCAGGTAAGTCTGAAGTGTAATCCGGATTTCAGGGATGAACTGCGCGACCATTATGCTGCGGTCGAACCGGCCTGGCACTTCAACAAGACCTATTGGAATACAATATTTTTGGAGCGTGATATGCCGGACGAGGAGATAAAGCATTGGTTAAAGCATTCTTATCAGGAAGTCATAGCGAAGTTACCGAAACGAATCCGAGTGTTGTATGAAGCATGAAAATGAGGAAATAATGCCGCAAATTATCCATTTGCAAGAAATAGATTCTACCAATAATTACTTGCACGCGTTAGCTCATCCGGAGCGGTTGGGCGAGGGGAGTGTCGTGTGGGCTGAATTTCAGACGGCCGGACGTGGGCAAATCGGGAATAGCTGGGAATCGGCCGAGGGGGAGAATCTGACGTTTAGTGTGGTGCTGTATCCGACTTTCTTACCGGCTAACCGGCAATTCCTGATTTCTCAGATTACGGCTTTGAGTGTGAAGCAGACTTTGGACCGGTATGTAGACGATATAACCGTGAAATGGCCGAATGATATCTATTGGCGTGATCGGAAAATATGCGGAATGCTGATCGAGAATGACTTGACGGGTCAGTTTATCTATTCCTCGATTTTGGGAATAGGAATCAATATCAATCAGAAAGAATTTAAGAGCAATGCTCCCAATCCGGTCTCTTTATACCAGATTTTAGGGAAAGAGACAGATCGGGAGGCCTTTTTACACGAATTTTTGGAGCAGTTATATGCCAATTACTTTCTCTTGTTGCAGGAAAAGGATGCGTTGATTCAGAATACGTATCGGCAAGCCTTGTTCCGGCGCGAAGGGTTTTATCTCTATGAAGATGCGAATGGATGCTTTGAGGCCGCTATAGAAGAAATAGAACCTTCGGGGTATCTGCATCTCCGGCTGAAAGATAATACCGTTCGTCGGTATGAGTTTAAGGAGGTAAAGTTTGTTATTTCGTCATAATTATTTAACTTGTTACCTGATTGTTCTTTCTCAATTATTTAGTAATTTTGCGCCCGAAAAATTGGTAGTCAATGCAAAAGATAAGAAACATCGCGATTATCGCGCACGTAGACCACGGCAAAACGACGCTTGTGGACAAGATGTTATTAGCCGGAAAACTTTTCCGTGAAGGTCAAACTGAGCCAGACCAGTTCCTTGACAACAATGATTTGGAACGTGAGAGAGGTATTACCATTCTGGCAAAAAATGTATCTATTAATTACAAAGGGTATAAAATCAACATTATTGATACACCGGGGCACGCTGATTTCGGTGGAGAGGTAGAGCGCGTGTTGAACATGGCGGACGGATGTCTGCTACTGGTTGACGCGTTTGAAGGACCGATGCCTCAGACACGCTTTGTCCTACAGAAGGCCATTCAGATCGGACTGAAGCCGATTGTGGTCATCAATAAGGTAGACAAGCCGAATTGCCGTCCGTCGGAAGTGCAGGAGATGGTGTTTGATTTGATGTTTAGCCTTGATGCGACGGAAGAGCAGTTGGACTTTCCGACTATTTACGGTTCGGCCAAGCAGGGATGGATGTCGGAGGATTGGGAAAAGCCGACTACCGATATTACAGCTTTGCTGGATGCTATCATCAAGTATATCCCGGAACCGCAGACCTTGGAAGGACCGGCTCAGATGTTGATCACTTCGTTGGATTATTCCAAATATGTGGGGCGTATCGCGGTAGGACGTGTTCATCGCGGTGAATTGCGTGAAGGCCAGGATATCGTATTGTGTAAGCGCGATGGTTCGCAGGTTAAATCCAAGATTAAGGAAATAGATGTATTCGAAGGATTGGGACGTACGAAAGTGCAGTCGGTCAAATCGGGGGATATTTGTGCGGTAGTTGGTATCGAAGGTTTTGAAATTGGAGAGACCATTGCCGATGCCTTAGAGCCGGAGGCTTTGCCTACGATTGCCATCGATGAGCCGACCATGTCTATGTTGTTTACTATCAACAATTCTCCGTTCTTCGGAAAGGATGGCAAGTTCGTTACCTCTCGTCATATTTATGAACGCTTGCAGAAGGAATTGGATAAGAACTTGGCTTTGCGTGTGAAAACGACTGACTCGGCCGATTCGTGGTTGGTTTACGGACGTGGCGTGCTGCATTTGTCGGTGTTGATAGAAACTATGCGCCGTGAAGGTTATGAATTGCAAGTCGGACAACCGCAGGTCATCATCAAGGAGATAGACGGGGTGAAATGTGAGCCGGTAGAGCAGTTAACCATCAATCTTCCGGAAGAATGTTCAAGCCGAATCATCGATATGGTGACGAAACGTAAGGGTGAAATGACGATGATGGAAAGTAAGAACGGACGGATGCATTTGGAGTTTGTCATTCCTTCTCGCGGAATCATCGGATTGAATAATGCTGCTTTGACCGCTTCTGCAGGAGAAGCCATCATTGCCCATCGCTTTTTAGAATATCAACCGTGGAAAGGGGATATCGAGCGTCGTACGAATGGCTCGATTATCGCCATGGAGACCGGAACGGCTTATGCGTATGCCTTGAACAACCTGCAATCACGTGGACGCTTCTTTATCGCCCCGGGAGATGAGGTGTATGCAGGTCAGGTGGTAGGTGAACATACGAAAGAAAATGACCTGGTGGTAAACGTAACGAAGTCGAAAAAATTGACAAATATGCGTGCTTCAGGTTCGGATGAGAAAGTCTCCTTAGCTCCTCCTACCATTTTCAGTTTGGAAGATGCCTTGGAGTATATCAAGAGTGATGAGTATGTAGAGATTACTCCGCATTATATGCGTATGCGTAAAATCATCTTGGATGAGACAGAACGCAAACGCCAGAACCGCAATTAAGCTTGTAGGCTTATGAGTTTTTGAGTTTATTAGTTTGTAAGTTTTTCAGGTAGAAATGATATTATAACTTATGAACCAATAAACTCAAAAACAAAAAATTAAACGGGGGTGATTCCTTGTTCTGCCAATAGTTGCAGACTTAGATCTTTCAGTTTGAATTTCTGAATTTTTCCGCTTCCGGTCATAGGGAACGTATCAACGAAAAAGATATATTTCGGAATCTTGTGCCGAGCAATCTTTCCTCGGCAGAAATCTTTAACTTCTTCCTCAGTCATGGTTACCCCTTCCTGTAAGATGATAAATGCTCCCACTTCTTCACCATATTTTTTAGACGGTACGGCAGCTACCTGCACGTCTTTCACACCGGGCAGATGATAAAGGAACTCTTCCAATTCACGTGGATAGATATTTTCCCCGCCTCGGATAATCATATCCTTGATACGGCCGGTAATGCGGTAATACCCCTTTTCGTCTTTTATGCCCAAGTCACCGCTGTGCAAGAATCCGTTTTTATCTATAACTTCAGCAGTAGCTTTGGGGTTGTTGTAGTAACCTTTCATCACCAGATACCCCCGGCAGCACATTTCCCCTTGTTCTCCTACGGCACATTCTTCGCCGGTTTCCGGATTCAAGACCTTAACTTCCGTAAATGGATATTCCTTTCCAACGGTCGTGCAGCGTTCTTCAAACGGATCATCCAGGACTGTATGCGTCATACCGGGCGAACTTTCCGTCAATCCATATACACTGGTAATGTGAGTAATATGCATTTTTTCGGTTACGGCACGCATCAGTTCAATAGGGCATAAAGAACCAGCCATGATTCCGGTGCGGAGAGAAGTTAAATCGAACATGGAGAACATAGGATGATTAAGCTCTGCAATAAACATGGTCGGTACGCCATAAAGCGCCGTACAACGTTCCTTATGTACAGAAGCAAGAACCACTAGCGGATCGAATTTTTCGACCATGACTTGCGTGCAACCATGAGTCAGGACTGCCATTGTAGCCAGTACGACACCGAAACAATGGAAGAGCGGGACACAACAGCAAAGTTTGTCTTCCGGGGTATAAGCCATACCTTCTCCTGTAAAATAACCGTTATTGGTGATGTTATGGTGGGTCAGCATGACTCCTTTGGGAAATCCGGTTGTCCCGGAGGTGTATTGCATATTCACCACATCTTGCGGAGTTACTTTGGCCTTAGCTTCCTCCAGCGTTTCATCGCTGATATTTTGTCCTAACAGCAATAATTCAGGGGTATTATACATACCGCGGAACTTCTCCTGTCCGATATAAACCACATTTTTCAACATCGGGAAACGAGTACTTTTCAGATAGCCGCGTTGAGATTCTCGCAGTTCCGGAATCATGGTATATACCATATCTATATAACTGCCGTCAAACACCCCATCAGTAATGCATAGGGTATGGATATCAGCATTCCCTACCAGATATTCCAATTCGCTTTGTTTGTAGTTGGTGTTGATCGTAACCGCTACAGCTCCTATCTTGGCACAAGCATACAGGAAAGTCAGCCAGTCCGGTACGTTTGTTGCCCAAATGCCTACATGGGTTCCGTGCTTCACCCCGATTGCCATCAGCCCTTTGGCCATACAATCCACCCGATAGTTAAACTCCTTCCAAGTGAAGCGCAGGTCACGGTCGGAATAGACAATATATTCTTTGTCTGGTATCTTTGTGGCCCAATATTCCAGCCATTGACCTACCGTTTTATTCTGTAATTGTAACATAAAAAATTCTTTTTTTGAGATAAATAGGATATTATTTCTGCCGGAATAATTTCTCGCATGAAATATTCCATTCTTTAGTTTTTGAGTTTATTCGTTTATTTGTTCCTTGTGCCTTCAACGTAAGAAATAAACGACTCAAAACGTGTAATTAATAGGGGGTATAGATTACGCCCAAAATCCGAGCCGAAGCTCCAGTAGCGGCGTGTACATGATGTGACACGATGGAATCATAGTAAATGCAGTCTCCCGCTTCTAACTGGTAAGTGTTTTTCCCATAAACAATTTCCAGCTTGCCTTCCAAGACATAAATAAATTCTTCGCCTTCATGGGATGAGCAGATAAATTCCTCGCCGTCAACCGAAGGAGCAACATCAATGAGGAACGGCTCCATGTGACGACCGGACTTATCTCCGGCAAGCGCATAATAACTCATGTGCTTACGTCCTTTGGTATTGTTGTTGGTAAAACCGATGCCATCCCCAGCCAGATCCCCTTTGCGGCAGATGACCGGTCCCAATTCGGATTGGTCGTCCAGGAATGTACCCAGGCGAACACCTAACACACGGGCTATTTTAATCAGCGGTGCCAGCGAAGGAAAGTCTACATTACTTTCGATGCGTTGGATTTGTTCAACACTCAGTCCGGAACGTTCTGCTACGTCCTCGATGCTCAATTGTTTGGATTCTCTTATCTTTTGAATCTTTGTACCGATAATTTTATTGTCATTCATGATATGTTTTTTTTAAAATTCGACACAAAAATAATAGTTTTTCTGATAAAACGAAAGCATAAAGACTAAAACTCTTCATATAAGCAAAAAAGAGAGTGTGCCGTTTAGGGCACACCCTCTCGAATGAAAGACCTACATTTTAAGAATCTGTTTCCAGAAATTTCCGTTTTTATTTGGTTTCGATATAAACGACATGTGTCTGCAGATATTCTTCCAGCCCATGTTTGCCATCAGCACCGCCAATTCCAGACTTGCGCCATCCGGCATGGAATCCCTGCATAGCTTCGAAGTTTTCTCGGTTGATATAAGTTTCGCCAAATTTTAAGGCACGCATTACTTGGAATGCGTTGTCCAAGTTTTGGGTGTAGAGCGAAGAGGTCAGTCCATATTCACAATCGTTAGCCCATGCGATAGCTTGATCTATGTCGCTGTATTCTACTACCGGAAGTACCGGGCCGAAAGTTTCCTCGCGGATGATATCCATTTCTTGCGTTGCATTGTCCAAAAGAGTCGGTTCGAAGAAATAGCCCTTTGTGCCAATGCGGTTTCCTCCACAGAGCACAGTAGCCCCTTGAGCGATGGCCCGTTCTACCTTTTTCTCGATGGAAGCTAATGCGTTGGCTTCAATAAGCGGTCCCATGTCTAAATCGGCCACCTCGTTCGGATTGCCTGTCTTTACCTGTTTCATGCCGGCAAGCAGTTTTTCCATGAAAGGCTCTTTTACCTTTTTGTCTACATAAACCCGTTCTGCACAGTTACAAACCTGACCGGTATTGATAACGCGCGAAGCGATAATGGATTTCACGGCCAAATCCAGGTCCGCATCAGCCATAACGATTGCCGGAGCTTTTCCTCCCAATTCCAAAGATACCTTTGTGATGTTCGGAGCTGCCGCTGCCATTGTCTGCTGTCCGGCTCCCACACTGCCGGTCAGGCTTACCATACCGACTTTCGGGTTGGCTGCCAATTCATGTCCGACTACCGACCCACGTCCGTTTACAATATTAAATACACCAGCCGGAAGTCCGGTCTCAGCAGCAATTTGAGCAAATACGTAGGCATTCTCCGGGGTGAGTTGACTGGGTTTGATGACGATGGTATTGCCGGTAACTAAAGCCGGAGCCATCTTACGGGCAATCAGGAAGAAAGGAAAATTCCATGGCAAGATACCCGTGGTTACTCCAATAGGCTTCTTGAAAAGTAAGATAGTCTCTTTGGGGCGATCACTGGGAATAATCTCACCTTCATAGCGGCGAGCCCATCCGGCCATATATTCCAAATAGTCTGCGGTAAACAACACTTCGGTGCGGGCTAATGCTTGTGTTTTTCCGCCTTCTTTTACGATAATCTGCGTTAATTCATCCGCTCTTTCCCGGATGCCTGTGGCTATTTTTATCAGATAAGAAGCACGTTCTACAGCTGGAGTCCGTTCCCAGGCAGGTTGTGCGGCTGCGGCTGCATCAATGGCTCTTCGTGCGTCCTCTGCTGTTCCGTCAGGCATTAGACAAGTAATTTCTTCTGTTGAAGGGTTCAACACATTAATCCATTTCCCGGAAACGTTATCTTCGAAATTTCCGTTAATAAACATTCTTAATTCTTTCATGGCAATCTGTATTATTGATTTGGCCTAAAATTACTTGTTCCTGTTTGACTTTTTGTTATGAATTTTGATAGAAGATTTATCATTTCTGATAAATCTATTTCTTAAAAGCTTACAAACTAAAAATATTATCGTTATCTTTGAGCTGTATTCTTTTAACTCTATAAAACTGAACGATATGAAAAAAGCAAGCTTATTCTGGGTGATAATAGCCGGAGCCTGTTTCAGTACAGGTGTTGGAGCCTCTGATTTTCAAAATTGTTTGAAGAATAACCATAGACAGGCCGTTATGCAGGATGATATCCGGAAATGGATAAACAAACTCTATCCGGATGCCCGAATATTAGATAGAGATTCAGACGATGGTTTTCTGGAAGTGAAGATTTCACACAAAGGATATGAGAAAATCGCTCTTTTTAATCCGGACAGTAAAAAATGGCTGAGAACCATTTGGGAGATTCGTAGGGAAGCCCTTCCGCAACGCGTATTGAACCGGTTGGAAAGTCTGGGATTCGCACTCCGGTATATTGATGATAATGACAATCAGGCTATGCAAAATCGGGATGGTTTGTTTTTCGCCGTTCAGGCTGAAAAAGGCGATCATGATTATGTGTTCATTATCTCTGAAAAGGGGAAAGTGATTCGTCAGTATCGGGATCGGGAATGGGATGATGACCGCTGGCGGGGTGATTTTGATATGGAAGGCAGCTTGGATGAGGATGACCGTTGGGACGATGATCGCTGGGATGATGGCGAAGACCGTTTCGATGAAGGGGATGATGAATGGGATAATAGTCGGAGGAAAATTCATTATCGGGATGATGGCGAAGATCACTTTGACGAAGGAGATGATGAGTGGGATGATGGAGAGGATTGATTAGTTTTAAAAGGATTATTCATGAAACATTATCTGTTATTCATACTTGTGTTTTGGAATTGTTTGACGTTCGGCTTGTCTGCGCAGGTCAGTCATGGAGGATCTCCTCTGCCTTTCGGCCAGTTGCGTTCCGGATCGACTTTGGGGTTTGAGGATATGCCGGAATTTGATTTGCAAGAGCAACTCCGTATAGATTCAATGGAGTATGGCGGATTACGGGCCTCAAACCGTTTTGCCTATAAATTTATAACCGACTTCACACCGAATAATTCTGGGGAATGGTTTACTTTAGCTGACGGAACGCGGGTCTGGCGTTTGGGAATTCGTTCGAGAGGGGCTATTTCTCTCAATTTGCTTTTTACAGAATATGAGTTGCCTAAGGGTGCGCAGCTTTTCCTTTATAATCCTTCTCAGGCTCAAGTACGCGGAGCTTTTACCCACCAGAATAATTCGGAAAAGCACCTTCTTCCGGTTGCTCCGGTGTATGGGGATGAGATTGTTATTGAATATCAGGAGCCTGCTCAAGCATCTTTTCATGCCCGATTGCGTATTGGCGAGGTTAATCATGCCTATCGAGATTTTATGCGTAGAGCAGAGCCGGGTAGTGAACCCTTGTATGGCTCATGTATTCCTCTGCTGATTTGTTCCATACCTGATGGAGACCCTTATGAGCATATCGGACAGAGTGTAGTGTTGTTGATTATTAACGGGCAATATACTTGTACGGGAACATTATTGAATAATACCAGTCAGGATGGGCAACCATTCCTTTTGACGGCATCTCATTGTTTGAATGAGGAATTCACGCTTCAAAATCCTGATTATGAGGAGATAGCCGGGACTGTCATCTCGTTTTTTAATTATAACAGTCCGACTTGCTTGTCACCAATGCGGGGAACTGAAGAGATGAGCCTGGCATCGGCGTATGCTCGTGCGGTAAATGAAGATATGGACTTAGCGCTTTTGGAACTGATGGAGACCCCTCCTGTTTATTATCGTCCTTATTATGCAGGCTGGAATGCCAGTCAATCTACAGATGATACATCGTATGTCTGTATTCAGCATCCGATGGGATCGACCAAAAGGTTCAGTCTGGCAGAGAAAGTAGAAATCGGCTCTTTTGTGGCAGATATAAAATCATTTACAAAGAATGCTTTTTGGCATATTCCAGAGTGGCAGTTAGGCTGTACTGCCATTGGGTCGTCCGGTTCGCCTTTGTTCGATGCAGATCATCGGGTGATGGGGACTTTGACCGGAGGAAATTCCTATTGTAATGCTCCCTATAATGATTTTTATTATGGCCTGTTTGCTGCTTGGCAGCCATCAGATGAGGCTGATAAACAGTTGCAATGCTGGTTGTCTCCGGATAATCCCGACCTTAAGCAGTGTGATGGGATGGACCCGTATGCCGGTGCCTCTGCTTTACGGCTGAGTCATGTGATAGAGAATGGTAAGCAAGATTATATTGAGACGGCATTGCTGACGGAGAACAGCTACTTGTTCGGTCTGAACGAAACGGGAACAACCGAGTATGCAGAAAAGTATGCTTTACTTTCTCCGGCAGAGTTGTACGGTTGCTACTTGGTTACGCCTGCTTATTCCGGACGGACAGATCCGCAAGTGGATATCCGGGTTTATAGTGGAGAGGATAAACCGGAAACTTTATTGGCGCAAAAAGCATTCCGCCCGGTTTATCAATCATGGGAGGATGGAGGGGCCATTGATCAGACCAAACCGCTTTATCGCTCGCAAGAACATTTTATTGTTTTTGATGAACCGGTCCGTGTGCAAGGGAATCTGTTCATTAGCTATAAAATAACAGGTGAGAATAGTGATCGCTTTTGTGTTTACAATGTCAGTAAAGGCGAACTGAGTGGTAATACAGCTTGGCTGAATGATCCGGAAAAGGGATGGATAGCCGCCTCACAACGAGCGGATAATGGTTTTAGTACAGCTTTGTATATAGATCCGGTGCTTGCATATACAGATAATGTTACGGGTAATGAGGCAATAACCGCCTCGGTACCGGTACGGTTTGTTACTGAATCTGCAACGCGTACACTCCATCTTTGGTTGGAAGATGCGTCATCGGCTATCTATCAGTTGTATGATGTAGCCGGACGCTTGGTAGACAGCCGTAATTTGACGGATCCGTTGACGGTTTGTTCTTATCCCGCTCTGTCTTCCGGTTTCTATATAGCCCGTATCGTTTGCCAGGGGCGTGAATATACCCGCAAGGTGTTTTGGTGAGAATTCTATTTTATCCATTAAATAAATTAGGTATTATGAAACAACAGAAAAACAAACATTCCGGTGCCTTGAAGGTGCTATGTGTGGGCCTGATGATAGGAATTGTAAGTGCTTCATATGCAACTGATTCGCCTATTAAAGTGCGCCATTTAGTCAATGAACAGAATATCGTATCGATTCAACAACCCAAGAAATACCTGCTCCTTCCGGTACAAGACAATGCTCCGGAAAGCAAAGTATATGTTGTATCGGACAACCAGACAGCCTTTCCGGCAATGAATATCCGTCTTGCTCGGGAATCTGTAGATTATTATGTCCCCATTGACCTGTCCGCTTATCCGGAAAAGGGATTGGCGATTGACATCCAAGGACTTCCTCAGAATGCTATTTGTTGGGAGCATATTCAACTTTCGGATACGTATGATATGAACAACCGGGAAAAGTTCCGTCCTTTGTACCATCATACTCCGGCTTACGGATGGATGAACGATCCGAACGGGATGTTTTATAAAGATGGCGTTTATCACCTTTATTTCCAACATAATCCTTATGGATCTACATGGGGAAATATGACTTGGGGACATTCTACCAGCCGGGATTTGGTGAATTGGGAGTTCCAAGGTGATCCACTCTTACCGGATGCCTGGGGGACAATCTTTAGCGGTTCGTGCGTGGTTGACTATGAGAATACTGCCGGGTTCGGCAGAGGAGCAGTGATTGCATTTTATACTTCGGCCAAGTCTACTGCGTGGGGAGATAGCCAGTCTCAAAGTTTGGCTTATAGCTTGGACAACGGGAAAACTTTTACTAAATATGTAGGTAATCCGATATTGACTTCCCAAGAACGGGACTTTCGTGACCCGAAAGTATTCTGGTATGCACCGGATAAACATTGGGTGATGATTTTGGCTGTCGGACAAGAGATGCAGATTTTCTCGTCAAAGAATCTGAAAGAATGGAAAAAGGAGAGTAGTTTCGGTGCCAAACAGGGGGCGCATGGCGGTGTATGGGAGTGCCCTGACTTAGTGCAGTTGCCGGTGGAAGGCAGTAAAGAAAAGAAATGGGTGCTGATTTGCAATTTGAATCCTGGTGGACCTTTCGGAGGCAGTGCGGCGCAATATTTTGTGGGGACATTTGACGGAAAGAAATTTACGAACGAATCGCCTACACAAACCAAATGGTTGGATTGGGGCAAAGATAATTATGCAACCGTAACTTGGAGCAATGCTCCAGACGGTCGTTGTATTGCCTTAGGGTGGATGAGCAATTGGCAGTATCAAGCCGTGTTGCCTACTTCACAGTACCGAGGAAGTAATACCCTTGCGCGTGACCTGACTCTTTATAAAGAAAACGGTGACTATTTTTTGAAGTCGGCGCCTTCACCGGAAATCGAGTCTTTGCGTGGTGAAAAGGTATCCGTTCCTTCTTTTAAGGTAAGCGATACGTATGAGATAAATAGTCTTTTGGAGCATAATGACGGAGCTTATGAGATAGAAATGACTATTAAAAACTCCGGTGCGTCTAAGATCGTATTCAGTCTGCTGAATGCGAAAGACGAAAAAATCTATATGTATTACAATGTTCCGCAAAAACAGTTTGTGATGGACCGTAGTGAGAGTGGACTGACTGATTTCAGCAAGGATTTTCCGGCCGTAACGGTTGCTCCTGTAGGTGATACCGATATTATCCGGATTCGGCTGTTCATTGACAAATCGAGTATTGAAGTGTTTGGTGAAGATGGAAAGTATGTCATGACCAACCGTGTATTTCCTAATGTCCCTTATAATCGCTTGCAATTTGAATCAGTACGTGGAAACTTTACGGTAAAATCGCTGAATGTCTATAAGTTGAAATAATAAAAAGCAAACTGCAATTAATGCCGGCCTTTTCGCCCGAATATGGTGAGGCAAAGGTCGGCATAATAATTGAGAATCATCCTCCCCAACTTTCTCTGTCCAGATTGCGGTAATGAATAGCTTCGGCCAAATATGCCGGCTCTATCTTTTCTGAACCTGCTAAATCAGCAATGGTACGTGAAACCTTTAAAATGCGGTCATAGGCTCGGGCGGAAAGGTTTAACTTGTTCATGGCACTCTTCAGTAAAGCAAGTCCAGCCTGATCCGGTTGCGCATATTCATGCAGTAATCGGCTATTCATTTGTGCGTTGCAATGCACATGAGGATAATCGGCAAATCGTTTGTTTTGAATGGCGCGGGCTGCAATGACCCGTTCCCGGATTGCGGAACTATGCTCAGCATCTGTTTGTTCCGAAATTTTCTCGAAAGGTACGGGAACAATCTCGATTTGAATGTCTATACGGTCGAGTAGGGGGCCGGATATCCGGTTCATGTATTTTTGAACTGCTCCCGGAGAGCAGACGCACGCCTTGGTAGGATGATTATAATAGCCGCAAGGGCAAGGGTTCATGGAAGCAATCAACATGAATCCCGCAGGATATTCTACCGTGAATCGGGCTCGGGAGATGGTTATCATTCTATCCTCTAAGGGTTGACGCATCACTTCTAAGACGCTTCGGTTAAATTCCGGCAATTCATCTAAAAACAGAATACCGTTGTGAGCTAAGCTGATTTCACCCGGTTGTGGAAAAGAGCCTCCACCTACCATGGCTACGTCCGATATGGTATGGTGGGGAGCACGAAACGGACGTTGGGTCATCAATGAGGTCTCACTTCCGATTTTTCCGGCCACAGAGTGAATCTTTGTCGTCTCTAAAGATTCATGAAGAGAGAAAGGAGGTAAAATGGACGGAAGCCTTTTGGCAAGCATGGATTTTCCGCTTCCCGGAGGGCCAATCATCAGCAGATTATGTCCGCCGGCTGCTGCAACTTCCAATGCCCTTTTCACATTTTCTTGTCCGCGCACTTCCGAAAAATCGTATTCAAACAGTTGTTGCTTGGCATAGAATTCCTTGCGTGTGTCTACAATTGTAGGATCTAAGTCCTGCTTCCCTTCCATAAAAAGGATAACATCTTTGATGTTGGTGACACCGTAAACATCCAGATTGTTGACCACGGCTGCTTCGCGGGCGTTTTGTTGCGGAAGAATAAGTCCCTTGAAGCCCTCTTCTCGTGCCTTGATTGCAATGGGCAAGGCTCCTTTAATCGGGTTTAAGGTCCCATCCAAAGATAGCTCTCCCATCAACATGTATTGAGAAAGTTTTTCGGATGAGATTTGTTCGGCTCCTGCCAATATGCCTATAGCCAATGGCAAATCATAAGCAGATCCCTCTTTTCGGATGTCTGCCGGTGCCATGTTGATAACAATCCGATTTCGTGGGAACTTATATCCGTTTACCTGTAATGCTGAGATAATGCGTTCATGACTTTCCCGAACAGCTACATCTGGTAGTCCGACTAAGAAAAACTGAACGCCTTTTGTACAATTTACCTCAATGGTTATTATTGTTGCCGAAATTCCTTGCACGGCAGCAGCAAAAGTCTTGACAAGCATAGTTAAGTCCTTATTGTTGTTACTATTTCATGTTAAGGTATCGAGCCGGAGGTTTTATCGACCTTTGCCCAATAACTCTTCTAATGTATCTCTGATTTCCAAATTATTTTCTGTTTTCAGTAGAATCTTTTTATCTTGGTCTATCAGATAGCAGCTGGGCAGTTCACTTACGTTGTATAAATCAATCAAAGCTGAGGCTTGTCCTGCCGAATCTGTTACCAGATTCCATTGAATGCTATCTTTTTTTACCAAATGCCGAACCTTATCGGAGTTCTCATCTAAGGTGATTACAATCATGTTCAAATCCTCTGACTGGTATTTGGCCGCAATCTGATTCAGATAAGGTTCTCCGGGCTTCTCCATTTCACACCACGGCGCACTGAATGCCAGCAAAATATATTTCCCCGAAATATTTGCCAGATTTACTTCTTTCCCCTGCAGGTTTTTTACTTTAAATGTGGGAGCTTCGGAGCCAATGCTTGTACGTTTAGCCCGTTCACTATACTCTTCTAAAGATTTATAAATGTAATGTTCACGTAAATCCGGAGAAATCAGTGCCAATAGTTCGTCTACTTCACGGGTATCGTCCGGATTGGTGAAAAAATACTGGATTAAAGCCAAAGATACGGCCTCATCCGGGTGCTTCTTGATATAGGTAACTGCTTGTTCTTCCAATTGATGATTTACGTTTGTCAATTTAGCCATTAAATCGGATTCTTCAATTGGATTAGACGCGCTTTTTTCAATTTTCCGAATCAAATCACTCTGTTCTTTCCACAAATTAGCTGAGGCATTGCGCATATCTGATAATTTGCCGTTGATATCGCTTCCTCCTTTGATATGAAAAAGATTGGTGTATTGTGCATCGCCCGAAATTTTCACTTTTTTACCTTTTTCCAGAAAAATGGTGCTCCATTGAGTCCTGTTCTCCAAGAAAAGTGTGGCCGTATTATAATTTCCTTCTTTTTCTTTTATTTCGAATTTGCCATCAGTCTTGCAAGTCAACGTATCAATCAATTTTCCACTCTCGTTTTCAAAAACCACATAAATAGTCGGATCTTTCAGATTGGATATTTTCCCTTCAATCTGATAAGCTACTTTATCGCTACAAGCGGTAAAGCCCAACAATGCGGCCATTATTCCAATAATATATTTGTACATCTACCTAAAATTCCTAAATTAGATTTTAATCCGCTGTAAAGGTAGGAAATATTTTTTAATGTACGTTTATAAATATGAATCAATTTGCGAAAAAAATATCATATTTTTCATATACAAAAAAAGGGTGCGCTTTGAAGCGCACCCTTTGTCGTTATTTGTAAGACGAAATTACAATTTCGGACCAGCTGCAACCAAAGCCTTTCCTGCTTCGTTACCTTCGAATTTAGCGAAGTTCTTGATGAAGCGTCCAGCCAAGTCTTTAGCTTTTTCTTCCCACTGAGCAGCTTCAGCGTAAGTGTCACGCGGATCAAGGATCTTCGGATCTACGCCCGGCAATTCAGTCGGAACAACGAAGTTGAAGAACGGGATAGTCTTAGTCGGAGCCTTGTCGATAGAACCGTCCAGAATAGCGTCGATGATACCGCGAGTGTCACGGATAGAAATACGCTTGCCTGTTCCGTTCCAACCTGTGTTAACCAAGTAAGCCTTAGCACCAACTTTTTCCATCTTCTTAACCAATTCTTCAGCATATTTAGTCGGATGCAAGCTCAAGAATGCAGCACCGAAGCAAGCTGAGAATGTCGGAGTCGGTTCAGTGATACCACGTTCTGTACCAGCCAACTTAGCAGTAAAACCAGACAGGAAGTAGTACTTAGCCTGTTCTGCGCTCAAGATAGATACCGGAGGCAATACACCGAATGCATCAGCAGACAAGAAGATTACCTGATGAGCGTGCGGGCCTTTAGAAACCGGCTTAACGATGTTGTTGATGTGATAGATCGGATAAGAAACACGTGTGTTTTCAGTTACGCTCTTATCAGCGAAGTCAATCTTGCCGTTAGCATCAACTGTAACATTTTCCAACAAAGCATCACGCTTGATAGCGTTATAGATATCCGGTTCGCTTTCTTTATCCAAGTTGATAACCTTAGCGTAGCAACCACCTTCGTAGTTGAATACACCTTCGTCATCCCATCCGTGTTCGTCATCACCGATCAACAGACGTTTCGGGTCAGTTGACAAAGTCGTCTTACCTGTACCTGACAAACCGAAGAAGATAGCAGTGTCAGTACCTTCCATATTCGTGTTGGCAGAACAGTGCATAGAAGCGATGCCACGCAACGGATTCAGGTAGTTCATGATTGAGAAGATACCCTTCTTCATTTCACCGCCGTACCAAGTGTTCAGGATAACTTGTTCGTTTGTCTTCAAGTTGAATACAGTAGCTGTTTCAGAGTTCAGACCTAATTCTTTGTAGTTCTCAACTTTAGCCTTAGCAGCGTTGAAAGATACGAAATCAGGTTCACCGTAGTTAGCCAATTCTTCTTCTGTCGGACGGATGAACATGTTCTTTACGAAGTGAGCCTGCCAAGCAACTTCCATGATGAAACGAACTTTCAGACGAGTTGCCGGGTTAGCGCCGCAGAATGTATCCATTACGAACAGACGTTTTCCGCTCAACTCCTTAACAGCCTTAGCCTTCAGGTCTGCCCAAGCTTCTTCAGAGCAAGGCTTATTGTCATTCTTATATTCGTCAGAAGTCCACCATACAGTGTCCTTGCTGGCTTCATTATATACAAAGAATTTATCCTTAGGAGAACGACCCGTATAAATACCAGTCATTACGTTTACGGCACCCAGTTCAGTTACTTGGCCTTTTTCGTAGCCTTCCAAACCTTCTTTTGTTTCTTCTGCATACAATACTTCATAAGAAGGGTTGTGAAGGATTTCCTTCACATCGGTAATACCGTACTTGCTTAAATCTAAATTAGCCATCTTGTTTTAAAATTTAAATGATTGACTTATGTAATTATTCTCTATTTCTCTTTTAATGGCTTGCAGAGTGTTTCAAACTTGCTCTTTTATCATCATCTAACGAATCATCTGCCAGCTTTCTTTTTTCCGACCACAAAAATAATATATTTTTCTGTAAGCAAATAGCGTATTAAGGAAATTTTTCAGTAATCTAATTCCTTTTTGGGTTAATTTATGATTCGAACCGTAAATTGCGAAATAGAGTTTGCAAAACGCAGCTTGTTTTGACTTGATCGGGGACCCATTCTGTGTTATTTGAATCAATTCGTCAAATTTTTCCCCTTTGATATAAGCGGATTTTACCTAGTTTACAGTTTTTTTTCAAATAGGATGTTCTTCAACGAAAATCTACATTCCGATGGCGTGTCAAAATATAAAATTGCATGCAGATACAGATACTGTTTCATGGCACAAACTTTTCGTCTAACGGCTGTTAGACGATTTTTTTGTCCGAGCTTTTATTTATAGATAGCACCTTCGTTTCTTTTCGTTGGGGGATAGATAGAAAGACAAGGGATCAAGTGTTCTTATTAAAACAAGAAAATTCTTGTAAATCCTTCAAAGATTTACAAGAATTTTCAAAGCGAGGAGTTTTTATTTCTCTGTTATTTTTAGAGAGATTATCTCTTATTTAATCTCCCACGTTTCGCAACTTCTGAGATATTCGTCCAAGGTGCGGCAAGGCATCTTTTCTTGAACCTCTTTGATTTGCTCGTGGACAGCTTCATCGTAGGTCGGACCTTCCACATCACGGATAATACCTAAAGCTACCGGCATATCACCGCCCATCATGGCAAGCATCATGTGTAAGGTATTGTCCTTGCAATGCGCGTCATGTACCAATACATCATCTAATGTATAGCCGTCTTGACCGATAGTGACAGATTTTAGTTTTAAGCCATCCAAAACAATTCCTTTGTCTTGATTTTTTCCGTAAATCATCTTTTCGCCATGGCGCAGGAAGATGGTACGGTCAGCCCGGAATTCTTTATCCGTAATCTGTTTATGGATGCCGTTGTTGAAGATGACGCAATTGACCAATACTTCTGTTACGGAAGCACCTTTGTGACGTGCCGAAGCCGCGAGAATTTCAGTCGTATTCTTCAAATCTACATCGATGGCGCGTGCGAAGAAATTGCCACGTGCTCCCAATGCCAGTTCTGCCGGGATAAAAGGATCTTCTACTGTACCATAAGGCGAACTCTTGGAGATAAATCCACGGTCTGAGGTGGGAGAGTATTGTCCTTTGGTCAGTCCATAAATCTTATTATTAAATAGGACGATATTCAAATCGACATTCCTACGAACTGCGTGGATAAAATGGTTCCCTCCGATAGCCAGGCAATCGCCATCTCCTGTAATCAACCACACGCTCAGATCCGGACGTGCTGTTTTTACTCCGGTGGCAATAGCGGCTCCACGACCGTGAATCGTATGGAATCCATAACTATTCATATAATAAGGAAGGCGTGAAGAGCAGCCGATACCTGAGATAACCGCCATGTTATGCGGTGCAACACCTACTTCTGCCATTGCCTTGTGTAAACAATTCAATACGGCATGGTCTCCGCATCCCGGACACCAACGTACATATTGATCGCTTTTATAATCTTTCGGTTCATATTTTATTTCTTCTGTTGCCATCTCTTATGCCTCCAATATTTTAGTAAATTCTTCTACCAAACGTGATACGATAAAGGGTTGTCCTTTGATCCTATCGAACTTATACGGATTAAAGTCGTCTACTTTACTTCTCAGATAGTTGGCGAACTGTCCGTTATTTTGTTCAGCAACTACAACCTTTTTATACCGTTTCAGTACTTCTGCCGTATTTTTAGGCAACGGATTGATGAATTTGAAGTGAGCTAGAGCTACTTTCAAACCTTTTTCGTGCATTTTTTCCATGGCCTCATACAGGTGCCCGTAAGTGCCGCCCCAACCTACAATCAGCAAGTCGGCATCGTCCACATTGCCTATAACCTCTACATCCGGGATGAAGTCGGCAATTTTGTCGATTTTAGCTTGTCGGGTCCGTACCATCTTTTGGTGGTTCAACGGATCTGTCGATATGGCACTCGTGTCAAAGTCTTTTTCCAGTCCGCCTAAGCGGTGGGCAAATCCTTCTGTTCCTGGAATGGCCCAATAGCGTACATGAGTGTCTTTATCACGCCGATAAGGCTTCCAGGGTTTATCTCCTTGATAATATGTTACATAATTGGGCTTAATATCCGGATAGGTCGACAGGTCGGGCAAACGCCAGGCTGAAGAACCATTAGCCAGGAACGCGTCCGTAAGCAGAATTACTGGAGTCATGTGTTCTATGGCCAGCTTGCCAGCCCAAAACGCTGCATCAAAACAATCGGTTGGTGTAGCTGCAGCTAAAACAACTGCCGGGCATTCACCATTTCGTCCATACAAAGCCTGCATCAAGTCGGTCTGTTCTGACTTAGTCGGCATCCCTGTAGAAGGGCCGCCGCGCTGAACATCAATGACAACCAAAGGTAATTCCGCGATGACCGCTAAACCGATAGCTTCACTCTTTAATGCTAATCCCGGACCGGAAGTGGAGGTCGCGGCCAGGCAGCCGGCAAAGCTGGCTCCGATAGCTGTACATACACCGGCAATCTCATCTTCAGCCTGAACTGTAATGACTCCCAAATCTTTTCGCTTGGAAAGTTCGTGCAAGATGTCAGTAGCCGGAGTAATCGGATAGCTTCCTAAGAACAAACGCAACCCTGCCTTTTCGGCTGCCGCTATCAACCCGTAGGAAGTAGCCTTGTTCCCATTTACGTCCATGTAAAGACCCGGTTGGGCTTTCTTGCTCTCAATGCGGTAAGTGGAAACCGAAGCATGTATGTTGTGTCCGTAATTGTACCCGTCTGTCAATGCCTTGATATTAGCCAGAGCGATTACCGGTTTCTTGGAAAATTTGGTTTGGAGCATGTGCATGGCCTCATCCAAGGGGCGCTCGAACAACCAGCAAACCAGACCTAAAGCAAACATGTTCTTACAGCGCAGTGCCGACTTGTTGTCCAACCCGAAATCGGCTAATCCGTCCTTTACCATAGTAGAGATGGGGGCAGCGACGACTTGTACTTGTGTCAATCCCAATTCCTGGAACGGGTCATCGGTAGTGTAGAGCGCTTTTTCCAGATCACTCTTCTTGAAAGAGTCCGTATCGATCAGGACAATGGCGTTCGGTTTTAAATTCTTTACATTTACTTTCAATGCAGCCGGATTCATGGCAACTAGAACATCTGCTTTGTCGCCCGGCGTAAAGATTTTTTTCGAGCCTAAATGAACTTGAAACCCGGAAACTCCGCTCAATGTGCCCTGCGGAGCTCTCACTTCTGCCGGATAATCCGGAAAGGTAGAAATCTCATTTCCGAAAATGGCCGACAGGTTCGAAAAGATAGTCCCCGTAAGCTGCATTCCATCACCGGAATCGCCGGAAAAACGGATAACTACCTGTTCTAATGTTGTTACTTTTGTTTGTTCCGTCATGATATGATAAATTTTGACAATTCTAAAAAGCCGCTAAATAAATATCTATATTATTCGACCGTATATTAAAACGGCCCGAAATATAATCATTTACTGGCTTTCCGCAATATAAATAGACGCCTTTTTTTACGCCTTGATTGATTTTGACCAGATTTTGTATATTTCCGAAACTTTCCAGCTCTGAAAGAACAGGGATCAGCAGATTACTGAATGCCATGGAGGTGGTCCGTGCCACATAATTGCTGATAAAGGGTTTGCAGAAATGCAGAACACCGTGTTGTTCAAATATTTCCGGGTCTGAGGATGAAAGGCAGCAGGTCGTTTCGAAGCAACCGCCCTGATTCATGCGCAGGTCGATGATCAATGCCCCTTTCTTCATGGTTTCAACCAATCCTTCTGCAATCACAAAGCGGTGTTCCGGATTGTCTATATGTAATGCTCCAATGACTACATCGGTTCGCTGGAACACGTTCCGCAGTACATTCGGATGCAGATTGGAGGTAAAGATTGATGGCCCCAATGTGCGTTGTATCTGGCGTAGGCGGTAGATATTATTGTCGAATACTTTGACTGAAGCACCTAAAGCCAATGCGGCCCGTGCAGCATTGGTCCCCGCGTTTCCGGCTCCGATAATGACCACTTCTGTTGGCGAAACACCGGCTACGCCTCCTAATAAAATACCTTTTCCTCCATGATTATTACTTAGCAGGTCTGAGGCGATACTGATTGAGGCGTAGCCTTCTATCTCTGCCATTGCACTCATGATAGGCTGATAGTGCAAGTCTTCGTCTTGCAGATAATCATAGGAGATTGCCGTAATCCGTTTGTTAATGAGTAGGTGATAGCTTTCACTTTTCAGCAGATGAAACGGAACGAAAGATAATAATGTGCTTTTCGGGCGCATCAGAGCGACTTCTTCCGGTAGAGGGGGAAGGATTTTAAGTATCAGATCTGCCTGATAGACTTCTGCCGGTGTTTCTACAATTTCCGCTCCGGCTTCTGAATAATGGTTGTCTGAATAATTGATCCCTAGCCCGGCCCCGCTTTCCAATAGGATGTGGAAACCATAACTGGTCAGTTGTTCGACAGCTTCTGGGGTTAATGCCAAACGTCGTTCGCCCCGGATTCGCTCTTTGGGTATACCTAAGACCAGGTGATTGCCTATTTTCCCGATCCCTTGCAACAGTTCTTGTGGAACATAGAAACCTTGATGCTGATTATTTAATAAGTGATCCATACGTTTTTAGTTTTTGAGTTTGTAGTTTATAAGTTTTTGTTGTGCTTCGACCTGAAAACTAAAAACTCATAAACCCAATTAACTTACAAACTTAATAGATTTTTCAAATTGGTAGTGATAGATTGTACATCTGCTTCCGTCATCATCTGTTCGGCATCATAAATGATTTTAGCCTTCTCGTAGAAAGGAGTGCGCGCGTTCAGGTTCTCTTGAATGAAGCTTTTCAACTCTTCCCCGGAGCGGTTCTTTAATACGGGACGTGTCTGCTTGCAGGATTCCAGACGGCTGGCCAGTTCTTTGACCGAAACCTTTAGGTAAATGGTCGTTCCGGCTGTATTCATAAAGTCTATGTTGTCGAAAAAACAAGGGGTTCCACCTCCGGTGGATACCAATACATCTTCAAATTCAGCTACTTCATGCAATATCCGTTTTTCGATATCTCGAAATGCCTCCTCGCCACGTTCTGCAAATAATTGCCGGATAGAGCGGTGAAAGCGTCCTTCAATATATAAATCCAAATCAATGAACGAAAGATTCATTTCTTTGGCTAATTTCCTGCCTACCGTTGTTTTTCCGGCTCCCATATATCCTATCAGAAAAATCCGTTTCATAAGTATTTAGTTCTTTAATTTTTGAGTCTGTAGTTTATAAGTTTTTGTTATGAGTAGTCTGAATGACGTGAGGTAACATTCATTTTACCTGTTTACTTGCTTCAACTGAAAAAAACTCATAAACTTATTAAATCAATTGACTCTCTGCAAAAGTAGCTAAAAAATGAAAGAATCTTTATCTTTGCAGAGAAATTTAGAAAAAGTTGCGTAACTATTTTTCCGAAGAAATTCAAAACAGCTTCTAAATAGTTTCTCTGCGGCTTAGAAGGCTTTAAGTCGGGTATCGGATGCGTTTTTTAAATTGTAAGGAATGGCAAAAGGAAAGAAATATTACGTAGTATGGCAAGGAGAAAATCCGGGTGTTTATGAGAATTGGGCGGATTGTAAAGAGCAGGTACACAACTATCCGAATGCGAAATACAAGTCGTTTGAGACACGTGAAGCTGCTGAAGAGGCATTAGAGCGTGGATTTGCGACTTATCTGAAGTCTAATCCATCTCCCAAGGCGGTGTTCGAAAAGATGATGCGTCAGGAACCATCTGTCGGAAAACCTATTCGGGAAAGTTTAGCTGTAGATGCCGCTTGTAGTGGAAATCCTGGGGATATGGAGTATCGCGGAGTATATGTCGCTACAGGCAATGAAGTATTTCATGTAGGCCCGATGCCGAAAGGTACCAATAATATTGGTGAGTTTTTAGCTTTGGTGCATGGCTTGGCTTTGCTGAAAAAAAACGGAAGCCTGTTGCCGATTTATTCGGATAGCCGGAATGCAATAGCCTGGGTGAAGGCTAAGAAATGCAAGACTTTGTTGGAACGTGTACCGGAAAATGAACCGATATTTGAATTGATAGCCCGTGCCGAGAAATGGTTGCAAGAAAACGAGTTCCCCAATCCGATTTATAAATGGGAAACCTCTGAATGGGGGGAAATCCCGGCCGATTTTGGAAGAAAATAGCGGATTCCTTTAGTGTATGTTTTTATTTTACTCTGCACTATTTTCATCCGCTTTGCCATTCCGGTATTCTAACGGACTGATTCCGACGTAACGTTTGAAATATTTGCCAAAAAAGGAAACATTATTGAAATTCAAGGCATCGGCTATTTGGTAAATCGGCAAATTGGTCGATTTTAACTGTGCCTTGGCATCCATAATGACCATATTGGAAATAATGTCCATGCAGGTGCGGCCTGTTGTCTGTTTTACGATGGTACTGAGGTAGGCTGGTGTTATTCCTAATTTTCCGGCATAAAAGGCAACATTTTTTTCTTTTGCGTAATTATCCAAGACCAATTGTCCGAAATCTTGGCTGATTCGCTCGGCCGGTGTGAGGCTTTCCTTATTTACTTTCCGTTTACCGTATAGGGCGATAAGCGTATAAACTAAGGTGTAATAGAGGGAGTGGGTAACATCCCGGTTCTCTAACTGGAACAGGTCTTTGGTTTTAACTGCCAATCGAAAATAATCTTCAACTAAATCTGCAACTTCTGGTTTTAATGTAATAACCGGATTGTGGCGCACCGTATAGCTGAGGTCGATTAGCGATTTAAACGGGCTGACGGTTTTTAAAAAGTCAGAGGAGAAACCGGCGAAATAGATTTCTAAATCTCCTTCTATCTTATTTACCTGAAAGATGCTTCCGGGAAGGACGATCAGAAATGAATTGTCTGAAACATGATAGTCGACCAGGTTGATAGAAGCATCAACGCATCCCTTTTTGCACAGAACGACAATCTCTGCTTTAAGCCGACAGGGAAAGTTGGCATACAGACTCAATATCGTGGAGTCGTTTAAAATGCCGGCAATCACATCTTCCGGCAAGTCTATTTTGGGAATTTCGTTTTCCATATATGTTTATTTTTTAGAAACAACGGATATAGGCTAAAGAGTAGGTGTCATATTGGAAATCTTGCAATCCGTGACGATACCGGAAAGAAATGATATTTTTCTTTATCTCGTATTCCAATTTTGCACGAAACAGCATCGGACGATCTCCGTTTTTCTGATATCCACGGAATCCTGACCAGTCGCATTTTAAGAAGAAAGAACGCCAGGTTCCGCTTATTCCTACGCCATAACAAAAAGCATCGTTTTGCCGGTTGTCTTCTTGGTTGGTCATCCAGCAATAAAATCCCAGCAGTGCGTCTAAACGGATTGACGCCTTTTGGTCTCCGCTTTGCCAAAGATTCCGGCCGAAGTTGGCATCAAACCAGTAGGAGGCAGCATCAGTATAGCGGGCATCGCAGAGACGGCCCCCACTTGCGGTCTTTATATTGGCACTGACCAGAATATCTGCCCATTTCGCATTGCGCAATACTTGGTAATAGCAGTTGACGATGACATCGCCGAAGCAGGGGATAGGGGACTTTACATCGACAGCGTGACGTTCGTCACGAACAGCTTCCGAGGTTTTATACCATTCCTGTATCACACCGCTTACTGTAACTCCGGCCTTGCCTCCGGCAATGGGTATATATATTCTCGCGAAAAGGTCCTTGGTCTGGTCACCTGGCATGGTATGATATTCACCCCGCACTTCAACTTCCCAATGAGCGGGTAGTTTTCCGCCCATCAATTCAGGAAAAGGGAATGCGTTTGCTCCAAAATAGCGTGGAGAATATGTCAGGTATTGCCTTTTCTCATACCATTCTTCGGCTTGCAGTGTTGAGAAACAGCAGAGTAAGCAGATTATCCAATAGCAGAATCTTTTCATGATTTCAATGATAATATGTAATCAACTTTGTTAAGGATAATGGTGGGATCAATGCCTTTCAGACAGGCCCAATCTCCCCGGAGGCAAGGACGTTGCCCAAAGATAGAGCAGGGACGGCATAGCATAGGCAATTGTACGGCATATTCCGGCTTTTGATGATACCCGTAAAATCCGGCATAGGGATGTGTTGCTCCCCAAATAGAAAGAACGGGAGTATGGACTAATGAGGCGAAGTGCATATTTGCGGAATCCATACAGATCAGTAAATCAAGCCGGTTGATAAGAGCCAGCTCTTTGTCTAAGGAATATTTTCCGGCTATACATTCTGTATGTGGATAATGGGCTTCCCATTGTTGCAATAGCTTTTCTTCTTTGCCTCGTGCGCCTAATAGGCAGATGTAGACGTCTTCGCGTTGGGAAAGTGCCGCTACTACCTGTTCCATTTGTTCCAACGGGTAGATCTTGCCCGAATGCTTGGCAAACGGAGCTATGCCTATCCATGTTTTTTTCTCCTGGCTTTTTAATTCTTTGAAGAATTTCGTGTCCGGTGCTGCATCCTCATATAAGGAACGGAATGTCTCCTGGTAGGCCAATCCTGCTTTCCGGAAGACATCTGCATATCGTTCAGTTACCGGACGGAGCGGACGCTTATGCGTGTTATGGGAATTAAGCAGCCACCGACGTTCTAAGCGCCCTTTATCTATCCGATATACTTTCCGCCCTTTCAACCGGAAAAACATACGGATAATCTGGGTTCGTAATACATCATGTAGGTCCAAAACTGCATCAAAGGGATAATGCAGCAAGACAGATATGAATTTCAACAGGCCGGAAAGGCTTTTCTCAGTCGTCTTGGTATTGATTCCTATCACATCGACATTCTTCGGTGGATTATGAAATAACGGAATCAGGAATGCTTGGGTAAGCACAGTAAAGCGGTCGTCAGGATTCAGATGTGCCGCTGAGTAAACGACTGGAATTGTCATAGCCACATCACCGATGGCTGATAAGCGTATCACCAAATAGTGCGCCATGCTTCCTCCTATTTCTGCTGACCATATAAGATGGGATTCAACGATGGGTCGTTGTACATCTTCATCTGTTTGTACACTTTCATATACTTTCTTCCGGCGTGGATATCGGCAAGCAATTGGTTTAGTGCCAATGATAAATCTTTTTTCTGTTCCAAAAGTACATCCAGTTTTTTCCGGCAGCGTTCTTTGTGATCGACAGATGCATCCGGACGATTCACCTCTTCCTGCATGTGATAAATTTTCAGGACGAGGATAGACAAGCGATCTACCGCCCATGCAGGACTTTCCGTATTGATGGTGGCATCTGGCAAAACTTTCACATTTTTGTATTTATCTAAAAAGAAACTGTCGATCAGTTCGACAAGGTCTGTTCTGTCTTGATTTGACTTGTCGATCCGACGCTTCATTTTCAATGCTTGAACCGGATCGATATTCGGATCCCGGATGATGTCTTCCATATGCCATTGTACGGCATCTATCCAGTTTTTTAGATAGAGGTAAAACTCCAAACTCTTTACCGGATAGGGGTTATGTACCGTTGCGTCTATGCTGTTCGTTACATGGTAGGCCTCAGTTGCCTGTTCGAAAATATGATAGCATTGTTCACTGAAATTCATACTCTTCTACATTTAGATATTTAGGATTGGGACAAACTTACGCAAAATCTCTGATATAACCATAAAAAAGCGGAAAGTATCGGTCATTTGGGAAAAAATAACGAATGTTTTTGAGGAAATGACCGATTTGGGTTAAATGTATTTTGAGTTTTTAAATAAAGGGCACAAAGGATGTAGCAAGATTCTTTGTGCCCCTTTAGACCTTAAATATGAGATTATAATTGTTGTATTTCTTTTTCGGATAAGCCGGTTGCCTGTGCTATAATTGTCGTCGATACACCTAATTGTTTTAGATTCCGAGCATTTTGAAGAATAGCTTCTTTGCGCCCTATTTTTTCTCCTTCTTCAAGCCCAGCTGCACGTCCTTCCTCAAGCCCAGCTTTATGTCCTTCCGCATGTCCTTCCTTAAGACCTTCTTTAAGACCTTCTTTAAGTCCTTCCT
>ERZ857521.1392-NODE-1392-length-29005-cov-5.809119_pt1 | contig 29005 bp, 19 predicted proteins | sample MGYA00519701_ERZ857521 | MGnify/ENA primary metagenome ERZ857521 (study PRJEB31778, sample SAMEA3449346) | human gut metagenome | biome: human gut; feature: human-associated habitat; material: faeces | place: United Kingdom | collected 2010/2012 ...
TGAGGGGCACGTTGAAATCCACGCGGATGATCGCGCGCTTGCCTTTGAAATCGTAATTGTCGATTGCGAACATAGCTCTTTGATTTTGAATTATTTTGTTGAATTGATCTTTCATCCGGTATTACCGGGGCAAATTTATGAAAATAATTTAAAAAAGTGTTATTCCGATAACAGAAAAAATAATGCAGCCCGCCGCGGCAAAGGCTCCGGAGTCCGCCCTCCAGCCCCGGGGTACCGCATCCAGCCCCGGACAAACCCCTGCGGCCCGATCAGGCAACACCCTTATTCACGCCGCCGCTTATTCCGCCCCCCCCGGAGCGTACGAAGGAACTGCGCAGCACGCCATAAAGCCGGACAGGAAACCGCGGAACCGGATTGCGAACCACCAAAACCGCGCAGGAATCGCCCCCCCGTCACAGCCCGCTAATAGAACGTCCCCTTGGGCGCGAAGATCGCATACCCGAAATTGAACGTCAGGTACATGTTCTTCCAGTTGCGCAGGTCGTATTTGGTCAGGGCCAGGCTGACCGGGCCGATCGGCGTATGGTAGACCAGCGACGCCTCGGCGATATAGTGCCAGCGCTTATCTTCCACCGGGCCCGATACCCCGGGCACGAAACTGCGTTTCTCGCGGAACATGGCGTAGAAACCCGTGCGCAGGAAGAAGTTGTGCATCAGGTCGAAGGTGGGCATGATACCGCCCGCCGCGAACCGCCTGCCACGGAAGTCGGGCATGTAAATCATCTGCGCATGAGGCACCGGCTCATAGGCCGGCATCGACATCACCGTGGCCCCCTCGGTCGTGAACTCGGGGTGGTTCGTGATCACGCCGTCGACATTCAGCCCCAGCGAAAGCCAGCTGCAGCCCGGCATGTCGAAATACTTGTCCCACGTAAACCGTGCCCCGAACCACTGGCGAGGCGTCCGCGACAGGAACTTTTTCGCATCGAACGGCTCGTATTTATCGCGCCCCGTGACGAAGATGCCCGACAGTTTCAGGTCGGAACCCCGGCGGGGATAGAGGAACTTGTCGAGCGTATTGCGTGCCAGCTCGGCCTTGATCCCGAAGAACGAATAGCGCGAATGGTCGGTATCGTCGGCGAAAAGCTCGTCGGAATCGTACCGGTAATTGACATGCCCGCCGTTGGCGCGGATCAGGAAGACGCCGCGGTGGGCGAGGGGCATCCCGGCAGCCACCGAGAAGAAACTTTCGCTGTTCTTGACCTGCCGCGTGTTGTCGATTTTGGTGACGTTGCCGAACGACCCGTGGCGGAAATTCCGCACGGCGAAATTATAGGAGTAGTCCAGGAAGATCGGCTTCCACGCATAGAAATCCGTGCGCCCGCCAATCGTACCCCACGTATAGATCGGCCCGAGGTAGAGGTCGGCGCCCAACTGCTGCCCCACGCGTCCGATCGTCTGGTAATTGACGCCGATGTAGGCCTGGTTGAAGGCCGTCGAGGAGACATTGCCGCCGATCGTGATCTTGAAATTGGGTTTGGTATGGAACTTCGCCCGGAACGAATAGCGTTCCTTCACGGTGTCGTATGCCACATGCGGGAAATCCATCGTGAAATCGCCGTCCGCAAGCACCGCATAGAGGTTGTCGCGCAGTTCGGAAAAGCCCATCGGGCGCTGGCGCCCGGGGGTACGGCGGTCTACCTTCACGAAGTCGCGGATATAGGCCTCGGGAGCCGGGGAGAGCCCTTCGAGCTTATAGTCGTTGAAGACCAGCGGCGGGCATTTGGCGCGGAACTCTTCGCGCCGCTCGGCATAGCGCTGGGGCGACCAGCGTTCGGAAACCCGCTCCAGGATCTGCGGCATGACGGCCATCGCATCCGCATACCCGGAGTCCATCACGGCCACCGCACTGTCGAAGTCGAGCATGTTGACATCCACCGCACGGCGTACCGTGACACTGCGTCCCTTGGGCAGGTCATAGTCCGTATCGTGCATCGCCAGCATGAAAGCCTGGTCGAGGATGTTGATGTCCTCGCCCGGCGGGGTGTTGCCCGCCGTGCAGATGCTGCCCACGATCAGGTCGGGACGGAACCCCACGTCGAGCGGCCGCCACGGGAAGTTGTCGTAAATACCGCCGTCGTACAGCAGCATCGAATCGACTTTCATCGGTTTGAACACCAGCGGGATGGACATCGACGAGCGCACGGCTTCGCACAGGTCGCCGTTGCGCATCACCACCGGTTCGCGGGCGTTCATATCGCTCGACACGCAGAGGAAAGGCACCATCAGACGGTCGAAGTCGCCGCCTGCGGCCGCCGAGGCCGGCGCGAACAGCTCCGTAAGCGCCATCTCGATCGGCGTCGAAGAAATCAGGTTCGTCACGCGGAAGCGTTTGCCCGAGCTTCCCAGGTTCAGGCGCACGCTGATAAACGACGGGTTATGGCCGATCTGCCGGTAGTAGGGGGTATAGCGGGGGTCGATACGCCCCGACACCCACTCCTTGACCACGCCCGAAGCGACGATCTCGCGCATCTGGGCAGGGGAGTAGCCCGCGGCATACATGGCCGCGATGATCGAGCCCATCGAGGTGCCCGCCACGTAATCGATCGGCACGCCGTTCTCCTCGAGGGCTTCGAGCACGCCTATATGGTAGAGTCCCTTTGCGCCGCCGCCGCTCATCACGACGCCCACCGAGCGGGGACGTGCAGTCCCGTCGTCGGGGTTCTGCGCCCCGGCAGCCGTCGCAGCGAGCAACAGCACCGAGATAAATGAGAGGGTTTTACGCAACATATCTCAATTTTTTTATAACTTTGCACGTTATATATTATATATACCGTAATAAGACGGGTAAAAATACGGAAAAAAGCGTAAACAATCAAAATATGACCGACAAAATCAATGAACTTCTCCGACGTGTCGAAGAGTTCAAACCGAAGGCAGCGGCCGAGATCGAGGAGTTCCGCATCAAAGTGCTCGGCAAGAAGGGCGAACTGAACGCCCTGATGGAAGAGTTCAAGACGGTGGCCCCGGAGCTCAAGCGCGAAATGGGGCAGCAGCTCAACAAGCTCAAGGCCACCGCCCTCGACCGCATAAACGCCCTGCGCGAGCAACTGCAGGACGCGATCTCCGCCGACGGCGCCGCGACCGAAGACATGACCCGCCCCGGTTCGACCGAGCAGTTGGGGTCGCGCCACCCGATCTCGATCGTCAAGAACCAGATCGTCGAGGTATTCTCGCGGCTGGGCTACACCGTCGCCGACGGCCCCGAAATCGAGGATGACTGGCATGTCTTCTCGGCGCTCAATTTCCCGCCCGAACATCCGGCACGCGACATGCAGGACACATTCTTCATCGAAAAGGATCCCGACATCCTGCTGCGCACGCATACCTCGTCGATCCAGGTACGCACCATGGAGCACCAGAAACCGCCCATCCGTGTCATCTGCCCCGGCCGCGTGTTCCGCAACGAAGCCATTTCGTACCGCGCGCACTGCATCTTCCACCAGATCGAGGGCCTCTACATCGACGAAGGGGTGTCGTTCGCCGACATGAAACAGTCGCTGCTCTACTTCGCCAAGGAGGTCTTCGGCGAGCAGGCCGTCATCCGCATGCGCCCGTCGTATTTCCCCTTTACCGAACCTTCGGCCGAGGTCGACGTATCGTGCAACCTCTGCGGGGGCAAGGGCTGCCCGGTGTGCAAGGGTACCGGCTGGCTCGAAATCATGGGCTGCGGCATGGTTGACCCCAACGTACTCCAGGCAAACGGCATAGACCCCGAAAAATACTCGGGCTTCGCCTTCGGCATGGGTATTGAACGCATCGCGATGCTCAAATACGGCGTGAAAGACCTGCGCCTCTATTTCGAGAACGACGTGCGTTTCCTCCACCAGTTCGACACGGCACTCTAAAACCACCGGGCCCATGAAACGTCTGACAGCGATCACGGTACTCTGCATGCTCTTCCTTTCGGCATTCGCCGCCGGGAAAGGCCCCGCCGGCGTGCCCGGCTATCCCGATTCGCTGCGCAGCGTATGGCTGTATACGGAAGGCATCAAACAGAATGCCATTGCCCGTGACACCGTCCGGGCGCGGGAATTCTTCGTCGAGGCCATCCGCAACGACTCGACCTTCGCACCGGCCTATTACGAAATGGCCGCCAACGGCATGTATTCCACGCCCGACGAGGCGGTGGATCTGGCACGCACGGCCTTCCGGCTCGACACCGCCAACAAGTGGTACCACCAGTTCCTCGGGCAGGCACTCATCTATGCCCGCCGTTACGACGAGGCGCTGGCCGTCTACCGCCGCCTGCGCAGCGACGAGCCGCAGAACCCCGACAACTACCGGATTCTGGCCGCCCTCTACGAGCAGGCGCAGCAGCCCTTCTCGGCCATCGCCACGCTCGACTCGGCCGAGGTGCGCTTCGGGCGCATCCCGGTACTGAGCACCATGAAGCGGCAGCTGCTGGTCTCTACGCGCCAGATGGACAAGGCCGTCGAAGAGGCCGAGGCCATGGTCGAAGCGGTGCCTTACGAGGCCGAACACCACGTCGTGCTGGCCGACCTCTACGGCATTCTGGGCAAGGATTCGCTGGCAAAGGCCGAATACGACCGGGCATTGCAGATCGACTCGACCGACGTGGGGACGCTCATGTCGCTGGCCGATTTCTACAACGGCCGCCACGATTACCGGGCGGTGCTGGACGTTACGCAGCGGCTTTTCGAGTCGGACAAGATGCCGCTCGACACGAAGATCAAGCGTTTCGGGATCTTCACCTCCGACATGCGTTTCTACCGCGAATATTACCCCCAGCTCAATACGCTGGCCTCGACGCTTGCCGTCCGCTACCCGCAGGACAGGCGCGTCGTGGAACTTTATGCCAAACACCTGATCGCCTCGGGCGAGCTGGAACAGGCGCTCGCGCTCTACAAGCTCCACCTCGACGACCAGCCGCCCGTCGAGGAGTATTTCCGCTCGGTGATCGACATCGAGAGCTATCTTCAGCATCCCGATTCGGTGAACCGCTATATCGGGCGCGCCCTGGAGCTCTTTCCCGGGCAGGTCGATTTCCACCTCTCGAAAGGGCATACGCTGAATTATTCCAAACAATACCCCCAGGCGATCAAAGCCTACAAACAATCGCTGGGCTATGCCCGGACAGATTCGCTGCGCAGCGTGATCTGGGGATTTATCGGTGACACCTGGCACCAGAAAGCCACCGCCGGCGAACAGGACATCGACGACGATTTCGCCCGGGCTGTCCGAAAAGGTTCGTTCCGGGCGGATATGAAGCAGTGCTACAAAGCCTACGACCACAGCCTGCGCTACGATCCGGATAACGCCATGGTACTCAACAACTACGCCTATTTCCTCTCGCTCGAAGGGCGTGAACTCGAAAAGGCGCTCACGATGTCGAGCCGCGCCATCGCCCTCACGGACAACAACCCCACCTACCTGGACACCCATGCCTGGGTGCTCTTCAAGCTGGGACGCACGGCCGAGGCCAAGAAGGTGATGCAGCAGGCCATCGCCCTCGACGGGCAGGAGAGTGCGGCGCTGCTGGTTCATTACGGGGATATCCTGCATGCCATGGGCGAACAGTTCATGGCCGAAATATACTGGCGCAAGGGACTCGAAAAGGGCTACGACGCCGACCAGATCACCCGCCGCATGGAACAGGGCAAAGCCGAAAAAGAGTGACCGTGATGAAGCCCGCCCGCATACTGACCCTCCTTTTCCTGTTCGCCGCCTTTGGCGCTGCGGCGCAGGGAAGCCGCGATGCCATCGAAGAGCAGAAACGGGTCATCGCCGCCCTGGAAAAGAGGATTGCCGACGAGGAACGCGCGATCTCGAAGATACAGGAAGGCCGCGCCGCCACCGAGGAACGGGTTCGCCGCCTGGCACGCCAGCTCGACTCCCGCAACCAACTGCTCGAGGAGACCGAGAAGCAGGCGCGCCTGCTGCGCAAGGAGATATCCCGTACGGACAGCGTCGCCGGCAACCTCAGCTCGGCCCTGGAGCGCAACCGCACGCAGTATGCCGAAATGGTACGCGAGGCCTACCGCAACTATAAGCACAACAATTACCTGACCTACATTTTTTCGTCGCGCGACTTCACCGACGTCGCGAAAAAGATCACCAACCTGCGCGAAGTGGCTTCGATGCGCGAACGCAAGCTGCACGACATCGCCGCGCTTTCGGAACAGGTCGCCCGCGAGAAGGAGCTGCTCGACCGCCGCAAACGCTCGCTCGACTCGGTGACGCAAAACCTTACCGCCCAGAAACAGAAGCTCCAGCGCGATTCGCGCAACGCCCGGGCCAATATCCGCCAGATGTCGCAAAAGGAGAAACAGGCCCTGCAACGCAAACTGTCGCAGGAACAGCAGCTCGACGTGGCCATCAGCGAGCTGCGCAAACTCACCAAAGGCAATACCGAGGGTGCGTCGTTCTCGACCAAGACCACGGGGCTGAGGCTTCCCGTCACGGCCGGTTCGGTAAAACGCTACAAGGAAAACATGGCCGAGATCGCCGGCCCCAAGGGTGCGCACGTCATTTCGATCTACGACGGAAAGGTCGTCGAAATCAAGCGCAACCGTATCACGAACAAATACGACGTTTTCGTGGCTCACGGCGAATATATAACCTCCTATGCCAACATGGGGTCGATATGCGTTGAAAAGGGCCAGAAAGTGGCAAAAAACGAACAGTTGGGCACCATCGGCTCGTCGGTCAACATCATGACGATGGAAACTGAGTACAAACTGGTATTCGGCATCTACCCGCCGAACCCCGGCATGAAGCTCCGCGCTGAAAACTGCTTCAAACGGTAATCCCCGACGATAAACACCGAACCGGAAACCTTTCCGAACGGTAAACACCGACAATAAATCCCGGATCGGAAACACTCCGAATGGCAAACTCCGGCCACACACACCGAACCGGAAACCCCTCCGGACGACAACTCCGGCATGAAGCTCTGCGCCGAAAACTGTTTCAGACGGCGCCCCCAACCCCGAACTGTTTCTGGCGGAGTTCCCGCTAAATACCGTTTCGGACGAAGGATAATTCCCATCAAAAACTTCAGGCATCGGCGGGCAGAAATTCCTCACTAAACAGGCCAGCTCTCCCGTCGACCTTTTCCGGCTTGAAAAGACCTTGTATGCTGCCCAGCACCAAGCCTGGACAGGGCACAATAAGCGGGATCAGGTAGAAGCCTGATCCCGCTTACCAATTATTCCGGAAAGTCGTCAGACCTCCGGCGAATCGAGGATAATCACCGGGTCGCCGATGTTGGCGGGGATTTCGACCCAAAACCAGTTCAGGTCGCCCGGTTTATCGGCCGCATCCACGCCCACGACATAGTAGAAGAGCTTGTCGCCGGCCTTGAATCCGGCACCGTTGTTATTGAACTTGTGCTCGGCCGTGTCCATATAAACGCCCGGCACGTTCTCCTCGTAATCCAGCAGGATATACCCGATCAGCGTCTTTTCGTCATCATACCCTTCGCCGATAACATTCACCGTCTCGGTACTCGAATAAAAATGCGCACACTTGACATTGGCTTTGTTGGTGACACGCAACGTTCCCTTTCCGCCGACCGTCTCGTAAAAGAATTCGACATCGACCCACGGCGACGTCACGACGACCGGTTCGTCGGCTGTCGTCGTTGAAGCCTTCGCCGGATCCGAATCGGTATATCCCGGGTCGTTCCCGGCCAGCGCGACGACTTCGAGCGTATATTCCGTAGCGGGCTTGAGCCCCGAGAAAGAGACCTCCACGGCATCATACGAAGCTACTTCAGCCACGACGACCTCCTGTCCCCCTTCGGTCGTCAGCAGTTTATAGCCGAATGCCGCAGCATGTTCCACGGCTGTCCACGACGCCGCGAACGACGTGGGTTTGACATCCTTGAAGACAATCTCGGGCGAAGCGAGTTTCACCGGCTGCGGATCGGGTTCGGGCCTTTTGTCGTCATCACACCCCGAAAACAACGCCACGGCAAAGAAAGCCGCAAGTGCGGTAAGCATTTTGAAGATTTTCATTTTTTGAGATTTTTGGTTAATACTTCGTGACAAGGCAAATATAACGGTTTTTTCCTTTCGTTATACCCTGCGGATATTTCATAACAAACAGTCAATCAGAATAATTATTAAAAAAAAATCCGTCCGCAACTCCCTGTGTATATCCCGATCGCAAATAAAAGTTACAATCCGTAACTAAAATCCCGATTTGCCCAAAAAAATATATTTTTTCATTTTTACGGCACTTCCCGGCGGAGGAGGCCGATGCGGCTTCGGGACGCCCCCGGACAGCGGCAACGAGAAAAAGCCCTCCGGGGCGTTTTCATCTGCATTATTTTTGTACTTTTGCAAAGATTTACAGACTGATTACGGCCTCGGGCTGTCCTTAAACATGGCAATACGATACTATAACGACGATTGTACCTTCCGGCTGCCTCAGAAACGCCTGACGGCGGCATGGCTTCGCGCAGTGGCCGAAGCGGAAGGGTATACGCCGGGCGATGTGAGCTACATCTTCTGCTCGGCGCAACGGCTTCTGGAGATGAACCGCCAGTGGCTCGGGCACGACTATTTCACCGACGTCATTACGTTCGATTACAGCGACCGCAAAGGCGCCCGCATAATCTCGGGCGACATCTTCATCGACGTCGAGACCGTCGCCGACAATGCCCGGCAATACGGCTGCACGACGCTCCAGGAAATGCGCAGGGTCATCGTACACGGCGTGCTGCACCTCTGCGGGCAGGGTGACAAGACGCCCCGCACCAATGCGCAGATGCATCGCAAGGAGGATAAATACCTCAAATTCTGGGAGACGGCACAATGACACTCGAATACGATATAATCGTCATCGGCGGCGGACATGCCGGCTGCGAAGCGGCCTCGGCCGCCGCACGCTTGGGGTCGCGCACGCTGCTGCTCACGATGGACATGGCCAAGATGGCTTCCATGTCGTGCAACCCGGCCGTCGGAGGTGTAGCCAAAGGACAGATAGTCAGAGAAATAGATGCTTTGGGAGGACAGATGGGACGCATTACCGACCTCACCGCGATCCAGTTTCGGATGCTCAACCGTTCGAAGGGCGCAGCCATGTGGAGCCCCCGTGCGCAATGCGACAAAACCCGTTTCTCGGAGGAGTGGCGCCATACGCTCGAAAACACGCTCAACCTCTATATCTGGCAGGACGCCGCCACCGAGCTGCTGTTCGACACCTCGGCAACCAAACCGCGCGTGACTGGCGTGCGGACGCGCATGGGCATCGAATTCGCCTGCAAGGCCGTCATACTTACCGCCGGTACGTTCCTCGACGGGCTGATGCACTGCGGCACATCGCATGCCGAGGGCGGCAGGGCAGGGGACGCCGCTTCGCACGGGATCACGGAGTCCCTGCTCGCAATCGGATTCGAAACCGGGCGTATGAAAACCGGTACGCCCGCACGCCTCGATGCCCGCACGATCGACTTCGAAATACTCGAACCGCAATACGGGGACGAAAAACCATCCAAATTTTCATTTTCCCCTGATACACAACCTGTTAAAGACCAGCTTCCTTGTTTTCTGGTCTACACGTCGGCCGAGGTGCACGACATCCTGCGCACAGGGTTTGACCGCTCGCCGCTGTTCAACGGGACGATAACGGGAATCGGGCCGCGCTACTGCCCGAGCATCGAAGACAAACTGCGTACATTCGCCGACAAAGACCAGCACCAGCTCTTCCTCGAACCCGAAGGACGCAGCACCAACGAATACTACCTCAACGGTTTTTCTTCGTCGCTGCCCTGGGAAATACAGTTGGAAGCACTGCATAAAATCCGGGGATTCGAAGACCTCCACATCTATCGCCCGGGCTATGCCATCGAATACGACTATTTTCCACCCACACAATTGCACCATTCGCTCGAAACAAAACTCGTTTCCGCCCTTTATTTCGCCGGGCAGGTCAACGGGACGACCGGATACGAAGAGGCCGCAGCCCAGGGGTTGATGGCCGGGATCAATGCACACCGGATGCTGAAAGGGGAGGAGGCCGTCGTATTGCAGCGCGACGAAGCCTATATCGGAGTGCTGATAGACGACCTTGTGACCAAAGGGGTGGACGAGCCCTACCGCATGTTCACCTCGCGTGCAGAATACCGCATTCTGCTCCGGCAGGACAATGCGGACATTCGGCTTACTCCTATCGGATATAAAATCGGGCTTATTACCCAAAAAAGATACGACTATTTCGTCAAAAAAAATACGCTCGTAGAATCGCTTATTTCTTTCGCTCGCCAACAGAGCATCAAAGCAGCCGAAATTAACGACTATTTAAAAGCAATAAATTCCGAACCTTTATCACAGGGAAGGAAGCTTTACGACATACTAATGCGGAATAATGTTTCGTTCGATTCGTTGCAAGCCGTCCTGCCGAAGCTCCGAAAATTCATCGAAACGAACCGGATGGAGGAAGAGGTGATCGAAGAGGCAGAAATTCAAATCAAATATAAAGGATATATTGAACGCGAAAAATTCATTGCAGAAAAACTACATCGGCTCGAAAACATACGGATTCCTGCGGATTTCGACTTTCACTCGATGAATTCCCTGACTATCGAGGCCCGGCAAAAACTGTCCCGAATCCGTCCTGAAAACATCGGGCAAGCCTCGCGCATACCCGGAGTTTCACCCGCAGATGTAAATGTTCTTTTGGTAAAATTCGGAAGATAGGGTAATGTTCCACATGGAACATATCAACCCACAACCTCCCGGAATAATTAAACCACGAGATTCTGTAAAGATTAACACTTCTACATTCTTCCCGAACAACCACCAAAGAAGACATGTTCCACGTGGAACATATATACAAAACCCTTAAACACAAACAAAACAAAAAGAGGCCGCTATACAGCGGCCTCTTAACAATATATTCGTATTCTACAAAACAATCGTACACCAATTGTATTTATCCTCAGCTCGTCCGTACTGAATATCCTGCAATCGGGTATATAATTCCAGAGAAATCTTACCAACCTTATCACCATAAGAGTAGGTTTTCTCCGTCTGCATGTCATAGATAGTGCCGATAGGGGAGATCACGGCAGCCGTTCCGCAGCCGCCGCACTCCTCGAAAGAGGTAAGTTCTTCGACCGGGATTTTTCGGTCTTCGACCTCCAGCCCCATATCGCGGGCCAGCTGGCGGAGGCTCATATTGGTGATCGACGGAAGCACCGAAGGGGATTTCGGAGTGATATATTTGCCATCCTTGATGCCGAAGAAATTGCATGCACCGCACTCTTCGATGTATTTATGCTCCGCAGCGTCGAGATACATGACATTCGAATAGCCCATTTTATGCCCTTTTTCACCCGACAAAAGGCTGGCCGCATAATTTCCGCCGACTTTCACATCGCCTGTTCCACGTGGAGCAGCACGATCCTGCTCTCGGTCGATGGCAACCAGGATCGGCTTGATTCCCTCCTTGAAATACGCACCCACAGGCGAACAGTAGACAATCAGCAAAGCATCCTTTGCAGGTTTGACTCCCAGGCCGGCCGTCGTTCCGAACATCACCGGACGCAGATAGAGCGAGGCCCCTGTTCCGTAGGGGGGAATATAAGCTTCATTCCGCCGAACGACCTCGACGCAGGCATTAACGACCATTTCGACGGTCGGCAGCGGAAGGCAAAGACGTTCGGCCGAAGACCGGAGGCGGCGGGCATTGTCCTCGACACGGAACAGGCGGACTTTCCCATCGACTCCACGAAAAGCCTTGAGACCCTCGAAAAGTTCGATGCCATAATGCAGGCACGAAGCCGACATGTGCATCTTGATGTACTCGTCGCTCGTAACCTCCATATCACTCCATTTACCATCCGTAAAATAATAACGGACGTTGACGTCGGTCTTGTGATAGTCGAACCCCAAGGCGCTCCAATCTATATTTTCCATTATAGTAAAATTTAAAGGTTTTTCTAAATTATCCCCACAGCAAAGTAAACCGGGCAAAAACAAACCTTGAACCGATCCTTTCCTCACATTATCCTACGATAGCACCGTTATTCGTATTTCCGTCGGGGCCCAGCAGCAGCAGTTTCCCCGAAGCATCTTCGGCCATCAGGATCATGCCCTGCGACACGATCCCTTTCAGTTCGCGGGGAGCGAGGTTTACAAGAACCAGCGCCCTGCGCCCGACCAGCTCTTCGGGAGTAAAATATTCCGCTATTCCCGAAACGATCGTCCGCTGGTCGATCCCCGTGTCCACCGTCAATTTAAGCAATTTCTTCGTCTTGGCGACCTTTTCCGCCGCAAGGATCGTAGAAACACGGATATCCATTTTCTGGAAATCGTCGAACTGTATCGTATCTTTCTGAGGCTCAATATTTTGCGAATTTTCAGCAGCCAGGTTGGCCTCTTTCGTCGCCGCAAGCTTGTCCAACTGGCGCTGGATCACGTCGTCCTCGATCTTCTCGAAGAGCAACGACGCCTCACCGATCTTATGCCCGGCAGCAATCAGATCCATCGCCCCGAGGCGCTCCCATCCGAATTTCTCCACGGCGAGCATCTTCAGGATCTTCGACGCCGAGAAAGGCATGAAAGGCTCGATGGCAATCGCCGTATTGGCCGTAATCTGCAACGCGATGTTGAGAATCGTTTTCACGCGCCCGGGATCGGTCTTGATGACTTTCCACGGCTCGGTGTCCGCCAGATACTTGTTGCCGATACGCGCTATGTTCATGGCATCCTTCAGGGCTTCGCGGAAACGGTAGTTCTCGATATTGGCCTCGAGCGAACCCTTCACGGCAGCTACCTCCGCAACTGTCTGACAATCATAATCATTCATCTCTCCGCAGGCAGGAACCTCGCCGCCGTAATATTTCTGCGTAAGCACCAGCGCACGGTTGACGAAATTTCCCAGCACAGCGACCAGCTCGTTGTTGTTGCGGGCCTGGAAATCCTTCCATGTAAAGTCGTTATCCTTGGTTTCGGGGGCATTGGCACACAGCACATAGCGCAATACGTCCTCCTTTCCGGGGAATTCCTCCAGGTATTCATGCAGCCACACCGCCCAGTTGCGCGAGGTCGAAATCTTATCGCCCTCGAGGTTCAGGAACTCGTTGGCCGGCACGTTCTCAGGCAGTATATACCCCCCGTGCGCCTTGAGCATCGAGGGGAAGACGATGCAGTGGAACACGATATTATCCTTGCCGATGAAATGCACCATCTTGGTGTCTTCCGATTTCCAGTACTTTTCCCAATCGGGCGTAAGGTCTTTCGTGGCGGATATGTAACCGATCGGAGCGTCGAACCACACATAGAGCACCTTCCCTTCGGCACCCTCCACGGGCACGGGGATGCCCCAGTCGAGGTCACGGCTCACGGCACGGGGCTGCAATCCGCCGTCGAGCCAGCTCTTGCACTGTCCGTAGACATTCGTCTTCCACTCCTTATGCCCATCGAGTATCCACTCGCGGAGGAAGCCTTCGTATTGATCCAGCGGGAGATACCAGTGCTTCGTCTCCCTTTTGACCGGAACCGAACCCGACACGGCGCTATGCGGGTCGATCAGCTCGTCGGGCGAAAGGGTAGACCCGCATTTCTCGCACTGGTCGCCGTAGGCACGGTCGTTCCCGCATTTGGGACAAGTGCCGACGATATAACGGTCGGCAAGGAACGTCTGCGCCTCCTCGTCGTAATACTGCATGGAGGTTTTCTCGATGAATTTCCCCTCGTCGTAGAGTTTGCGGAAAAATTCCGATGCGGTCGCGGCATGGGTCGCCGACGATGTCCGCGAATAGATATCGAACGACATTCCCAACCCCTCGAACGACTTTTTGATCAGGTTATGGTAACGATCCACGATCTGCTGCGGGGTCACACCCTCCTTGCGGGCCTTGATGGTGATGGGTACGCCGTGCTCGTCCGATCCGCAGACCGAAATCACGTCGCAGCCCTTCAGCCGCAGGTAACGCGTGTAAATATCCGAAGGTATATAAACTCCCGCCAGATGGCCGATATGCACCGGGCCGTTGGCATAGGGGAGAGCCGATGTAACGAGGTAACGCTTGAACTCTTTTGCCATATTAAAATATACAGTATTACTAATTTCTGTCAAAATTAGTAATTTTTAGGAAAAGAAAAAGCAAAGCCCCATTATTTGTTTACAAACTACAAGGGTGCACCGTCGTAAGAGAGCAAAACAAAAACCGCGGGAGAAAATCGGACTGGATCAGACAGCGGGGTAAAAAATATACCCCGGACTGTGCCGGGGTATATTTCTTAATTATCGGCGGTCGGAATCGTTATTCGAACACCAGCTCGTCGAGCAGCCATCCTGCGCCCGCGTACTTGTCGATGATGAACAGCACGTAGCGGATGTCGACCGATATCGTGCGCTGCAAATCAGGCTCGAAAGCCACATCGCCCGACATGGCTTCCCAGTTACCGTCGAAAGCCAGCCCGAGCAGTGCGCCCCTGGCATTCATCACCGGTGAACCCGAATTGCCGCCCGTAATATCGCAGTCGGCAAGGAACGCCACCGGAAGCTCGCCCCGGGCATTTGCATAACGGCCGAAATCGCGTGCCGCATAAAGCTCCTTGAGTTTTTCGGGCACGGTGAACTCCGTGGGGTTCTGCGGGTTTTCCTTCTCCATCACGCCCTTGAGCGTCGTATAGTAGTTGTATTCGATGCCGTCGGCAGGCGAATAGGGCAGCACGCGGCCATAGGTGAGCCGCAGCGTGAAGTTGGCATCCGAAGCCCACGCCTTTTTCGGGTTTTGGAGCATCAGCCCCGCCACGTATTTACGGCTTCCCTCGTAATATTTTTCCACGACCGGCTTGCGTGCCTGGGAAAGCGCGTTATACTTCTCCCACACCGATTTTACAAACGGGGCAATGGGGTCGGCGGCATATTTATCGGCCGAAAAAGCACCGATCAGCTCATCGACCTTTTCCTGCGATGTAAATAACGAATTATCGAAAATATAATCCACATAGGCATCCGTATCGCCGTTGAAATCCTTGTCGACGATCTCCGTATAGAACGACGGCAGGTCGGTCATATGCTCGCGGGCGATCTTCAGCATACGCTTGGCCACCTTCCGATCCGTCGGGGCGTTGTAATCCTTATACCAACCGGCCATCGCCTTTCGGGCCGCTTCGGGATCCTTTATCTCCGTCCGCCCGTCGAACATCCTTGCCGGGGTCAGTATCTCCACCGCACGCAGGAAAGCCTCTTCCAGATACTGGCGGTTGTCGTCGATGCCGGCCAGCCCCTCGATCGCTTCGCGGATTTTCGGCAGCGCGTCGATATACCCTTCCTCGGGCAGCGTATTTTTCTCGGCCCATGCCTGGAAGGCAGCCTCCTGCTGCTGCTTGCGCTCCTTCACACCCAGTTTGAGGATGCCGCGCGACTTGCCGATCGAATTCTTCCAGTAGTTCGACGACGTGGCGTATTTCGAAGCATACTGAATACGTACCTTGTCGCTGGCAGCCATATCCTCCTTGAGGATGGCCTGGCGCTCGCCGCGGATAAAGATCCGGTTTGGGTTCGAAACGTTCAGCATGTCGTCGATCTCGTACGAAGTCATATAACGCTGCGTGGAACCCGGGAACCCCATGATCATGGCGAAATCACCCTCCTCGTAGCCGTCGAGCGAAATCTTCAGGAACTTCTCAGCCTTGTAAGGGCGGTTTTCGGGCGAATAATCCGCCGGCCTGTTATCCTGTCCGGCATAGACGCGAAACACCGAGAAATCGCCTGTATGGCGCGGCCACATCCAATTATCGGTGTCACCGCCGAACTTGCCGATCGAAGTCGGGGGCGCCCCCACCAGACGCACGTCGGTATAGACCTCGATCACGAAGGCGAAATACTGGTTCCCTTCGAAGAAGGGCTTGACCTCCACCGTCATGCCGGGGTTGGCCTCCCGCAGCGAAGCGGTCAGGCCGGCGATATTCTCCGAGGTGATCCGTTCGTATTCCTGCTGTCCGGCCGTGGAAGGCACGTTGCCCAGAATATCCGCAGTCACGTCACTGATCGAACGGATGAAACGCACCTTGAGCCCCGGGGCGGGAATCTCCTCCTGGCGCGACATGGCCCAAAAGCCGTTCTTCAGGTAGTCGTGTTCGACCGACGACAGGGATTGTATCGACCCGTAGCCGCAGTGGTGGTTGGTGAACAGCAGGCCGTCGGGCGAAACGATCTCGCCCGTGCAGCCGCCGCCGAAAATGACGATCGCATCCTTGAGCGAAGATTTGTTGATGCTGTAAATATCCTCGGCCGAAAGTTTGCATCCGCGCGCCTTCATGTCCCGGATATTCATTTTCTGCAGGTAAGGCAGCATCCACATGCCTTCGTCTGCCGCCGCGGTCAGCGACACGCACGCCGCTGCAAGAAGTAAAAACAGTTTCTTCATATATAAACGATTATTTGATGTTGATCATGTTCAGGATCGAACGCTCGGCCTTGCGGCGCACCTCTTCGTCGAGTACGATTTCCGGGGCCTCCCGCTCGAGGCATTCGCAGATATTTTCCAGCGTCACCATCTTCATGTACTTGCAGTTGTTGCAGCCGCATGTCTCGTCGTCCGGGGGCGCCGGGATAAATGTCTTGCCGGGATAGCGCCTCTTCATCTCGGCGAGGATGCCCGATTCGGTGACGACGATGAACTCGTCGGCCCCGCTGCGGCCGCAATAGTCGAGGATCGCAGCCGTCGACCCCACGAAATCGGCCACCTCGATGATATAGGCCCGGCATTCGGGATGCACGACGATGCGGGCTGCGGGGTGCTCCTTTTTGAGCCGGAGCAGTTTTTCGAGCGAAAACTCCTCGTGGACATGGCACGCCCCGTCCCAGATCACCATATTCTCGCGGCCGGTCAGCTTCGTGATGTAAGCGCCCAGGTTGCGGTCGGGCGCGAAGATGACGGGGCGGTCGGCCGGGATCGACTCCACGACCTTCAGGGCATTCGACGAAGTGCAGCAAATATCGGTCAGCGCCTTGACCCCGACGGTGGTGTTGACATACGAAACCACCGTATGCCCCGGGTACCTGGCCTTGAAGGCCGCAAAGTCGCGGGCATCGCACGATTCGGCCAGCGAGCATCCCGCCTCGGGACAGGGTATGAGCACCTTTTTGCCGGGGCATAGCACCTTGGCGGTCTCGGCCATGAAATGCACGCCGGCGAACAGGATGATTTCCGCATCGACCGACTGCGCCTTGACCGACAGCGCAAGCGAATCGCCCAGGAAGTCGGCCACCTCCTGTACTTCGGGCAGCGTATAGTAATGGGCCAGTATGACGGCGTGTTTCTCGCGTTTCAGTTCCTCGATCCGATTCCGGATTTGCGCGGAGTTATCAACCTTCATTTTTTATTTTTACTTTTTAATTTAAATTTAATAAGAAATAAGAATAGAAATAATAGCTGTTGATACTGTTCACAAGTTATTGCGGAAAATATCTTTCAACATTTTACTCCCGAACTGTTTCCTATTTCTCGTTACAACCGGTTCGTATTCAAAGGTATGAAATTATAATCAACAATTGTCAAAAACCGTTGTCAACATTTCGACAACCGTTTGTTGTGAACAATCTGTTTCGTTTTCCGGGGTTCGGGGCTGACTATAATTTCCCATAACTTTTTTTGGTTTCCGGAAAATCTTGTATATGCCCGCCCTTTCCGGAATTTGCAACTCTTCCGACCGGAAAGTTATCATTAGTTATCGCCGTTTATCAACACGCTTCCTAACACGATTTCATCACCTTTTCGACAATCTTTTCCGCGATTCCGCAGTACCATTTTTCGACGCGCGGATCTATCCCCGCAGCAGGCCTCCCTTCGTCGGCTCCTTCCATGATCGACTGTACGATAGGTATTTCCCCCAGGAAATCCACGCCGTGCTCTTCGGCGAACCGGCGTGCACCGCCTTTGCCGAAGAGGTAGTAGCGGTTTTCGGGCAGTTCCTCGGGGGTGAACCAGGCCATGTTTTCGATGATTCCCGCCACGGGGATGTTGACGTTTTCGTTGCGGAACATCTCCACGCCGCGCACGACGTCGGCCACGGCGACCTGCTGGGGCGTCGAGACGATCACCGCGGAATCGATCTTCAGCTCCCCGATGATCGAGAGGTGTACGTCGCCCGTTCCGGGGGGCAGGTCGGCCAGCAGGAAGTCGAGCGTCCCCCATTTGGTCTGGTGGATCATCTGTTTCAGGGCGCTGACGGCCATGGCGCCGCGCCATAGCAGGGCGTCGGTAGGTTTGATGAAGAACCCGATCGACATCAGCCGGATGTCCATCGGCTCCGCAGGGACGATATGGTCTGCGCCCTCTTCCTGCACGGCGTCGGGCAGGTAGCCTTCCACTCCGAACATCTTGGGCTGCGAAGGCCCGTATATGTCGGCGTCGAGGATGCCTACGCGGAATCCCATGTTTCGCAGGGCGACTGCGAGGTTGGCCGTGACGGTCGATTTGCCTACCCCGCCCTTTCCCGATGCGACGGCAATGACCTTGGCGATGCCGCCCGTGGTCGTCTTCAGCTTGGGTTCGGGGCGCGGGGCGGCGCCGCCCTCCTTGATGACTACCAGTACCGTTTGACCGGGGAATTCGCGTTTGAGCAGTTCCTCGGCCTGGTTTTTGATTTTCACTGCGAACGGGTCGCGCGCCTTGGCGAAGCGGAGTACGACGGTGATTTTTCCGGCCGCCGAGGCGATATGCTCGATAAAACCGCTGCTGACGATGTCCTGCCCCGTTTCGGGATGGACGAGCGACGCGAGCAGATGTCTGATTTTTTCTTCCATATTTGTGTCGTGACTTTCCCTGCAAAGATAACGTATATTTTACAGAATAAATATAGGTTAACCTTCTTTTTTATCGTTTTTCGATAAATTTTATTTGTTTTTCATATAAATTCCGTATATTTGCGAAAGAAAACCGGAATCGGGACAAAATTAGGACAAACAAAAAATAACTTCGTTATGAATTTTATCAAAACTTTTCTGGCTGCCATCCTTGCGTTTGTCGTGGGATCGGTACTGGTAGTCTTCCTTTGGATTTTCATCCTGCTCGGCATTGCCGGTTCGATGGAGAAAAGCGTGGCCGTACACCCCGAGTCGATCCTCAAACTCGATTTTTCGGAGGTGTTGACCGATGCCCCGTCGAGCGATCCTTTCGCCGGCTTCGATTTCGCGACGCTCCAGTCTACGCGCATGCTTCCGCTGATGAAGGCGCTGCGTGCGCTCGAGGCGGCGAAGGACGATCCGCGGATCAAGGGTATTTACCTGCGTATGAACGGCAACGGCGGAGTGGCGGGTTCGGCCCTGCTCGAAGAGCTGCGCGAGGCGATCGTCGATTTCAAGCAGAGCGGCAAGTTCGTCGTCGCCTATAACGAAACCTACTCGCAGGGGCAGTATTACCTCGCCTCGGCGGCCGACAGGATTTACATGCAGCCCGAAGGAGCTATGGACTGGTCGGGCCTTTCGTTCAACCTGGCGTTTTACAAGGGGCTGCTCGACAAGCTCGACGTCAAGGCCGAAGTTTTCCGCCCCACGGCCTGCAAGTACAAGAGCGCCGTCGAGCCCTATATTCTTTCCAAGATGTCGGATGCCAACCGCGAGCAGATGCAGGAGCTGGTCAATTCGATGTGGAATACCATTGCCGCCTCGGTGGCCGAAGCACGCGGCATCGACCTGGAAACCCTGAACCGGATCACCGACAAACTGGAGGTTTCGCTGCCCGAGGATGCCCTCGAACACGGGTTCGTGGATAGCCTGGTCTACGAAGACCAGATGGACGACGTATTTGCCCAGCTGGGCGCGCAGTCCGATTCCGACGGTCAATACAATTTCATCACCCTGGGCGAATATGCGTCGCAGGTAGGTGCCGACCTCAAGAATATTTCGGCCGACCAGGTGGCTGTCGTCTATGCCGACGGCGCGATCGTCGACGGCGAGGGCTTCGGCCGCGAGGTTTACGGCAATACGCTGGCTGCGACGCTGGCCGGGGTGCGTGCCGACGACAAGGTCAAGGCCGTGGTGCTGCGCGTGAATTCCCCGGGCGGCAGCGCATTGGCTTCGGATGTCATCTGGCGCGAAATGGAGCTGCTCAAGGCCGAGAAACCCGTCATCGTCTCGATGGGTTCCTATGCTGCCAGCGGCGGTTACTATATCTCGTGCCCGGCCGATGTCATTGTGGCCGACAAACTGACCCTGACGGGTTCCATCGGTGTCTTCGGCATGTACCTCAATACCATCGACGCCCTGAAGAACAAACTGGGCATCACGTTTGACGCCGTGAAGAGCAATACCTCGGCAGGCATGGGCATGACTTCGGCCCTTACGCCAGCCGAAAGGGCTTCGATCATGCGCGGCGTGGATAAGGTTTACACGACGTTCACCAACAACGTGGCGCAGGGGCGCAACCTGCCTCTCGAGAAGGTGCTCGACATTGCCGGCGGCCGTGTATGGTCGGGCGACAACGCCCTCGGCATCGGCCTGATAGACACGTACGGTGGCCTGAAGACGGCCATTGCCGTCGCTGCGGACAAGGCCGGGTTGGGCGACAATTTCCGGGTGACGGAGGTGATCGAGCAGCCGACGGGTTTCGCGGCGTTCATCTCGTCGCTCAACGTCAGCATCCGCGAGGCCATGACCCGCTCGGAACTGGGAGTCATGATGAAGGAATACAAACAGGTGCAGGAAGCTGCTTCGCAGCAGGGGATCGTCATGTATTATCCCTTCAAACTCGAACTGCGCTAATCCCGGCCGGATGCCGGAACGATAAAAAGCGGCCTCTCGAAAAGGGGCCGCTTTTTATCGTTGCAGGGTTTCAAGGCCGGTGTGTCCGCGAAGCTGTCATTCGTGCCTGAAAAGGGGTTTGTCAGCCCTTGGCCGGGACTTTGGCCGCTGGATTTCCCCCCCCCCGCCGAATCCTGCCCGCAGCGCATTTCATCCAGCTTGCGGCCTATCTCCTCGACCTGTTTCGCGTCGGGCGAAATGACCGTCGACCCGAACTTGCGCCGGTAGTCGCCCGGCGGGGAACCGATGCGTTCGCGGAAGGCGCGGTTGAAATTCGAGATGTTGTAGAACCCGCAGCGCATACCGATCTCGGCGATCGGGTCGTCGGTCTCGACGATCATCTGTGCGGCGCGCACGATGCGGAAGCCGTTGAGGTAGTTCCACAGGTTCTGGTGGGTGTACTTTTTGAAAAAACGGCAGACCGAAGTCGCGGACATGCCTACCTCTTCGCCGATGTCTTCGAGCGAGATCTTACGTTGGTAATTGCCCTCTACGAACTGTACGATCTTGTTGATCCGGGCATTGCCGTCGGGTTGCATTTCGTAGTACGGGGCACCTATCGGCCCCGTTTCGTCCGGCCCAGCCGTGGCCAGGTCGTTGAGTATGTTCAGGAAAAGCGACGCCGATGCGAATCCCCGCAGCCCGGGCAGTTGCAGTAACCTGTCGCGGACGCGGTCTACGACGCTTTCGGCGAACCAGAGCCCGGCGACCGGCTGGCTCAGCATTTTCCGGATGGGGAGCATGGATTCCGTTTCGAATATCTGCCAGTTGGGCATGTCGCGGCTGAACTGCACGGCGACGGCCTCGCAATTGGTCTCCGCAAAGGCTTCGTCGCGTTTGTAACAGTGCGGTACGCGCGGGAAAATGATGATCAGGTCTTTTTCCGTGAAATTGTCGACCGATTGTCCGGTGACACGTGTACCCTTCACGTTCAGGGTCAGGCTGAGCATGTAATCCTCGTGGAAATGAAGGGGCGGATCGGTTTGTTTGTCAAACCAATACTGTGTGATGAACAAATCGTTGCCGGGCAACGGAGTGAGATCATTCAGGACACGTTTCATCAGATAATGAGACTTATGGTAACAAATATAGGAACTAATAAGGACAAATCAAAACTGGGGCGGTTTTTTGTGGGGAAGGATACGCGGCCGGGGTTTCCCGCACCTTTGTTTACCGATCCGGAACGGGGCGTAAAGGAACCCCCGTGGTGAAAAGTGCGGAAAACGCTTTCTCCTTTCGCATTTAATGAATATCTTTGCGGATATGGCAGTGATCAGATTGACAAAGGAGTTTTCGTTCGAGGCCGCGCATGCCCTCGACGGATACGACGGGCCGTGCCGTGAGATCCACGGGCATTCCTACCGGTTGTTCGTGACCGTGAAAGGGTGCCCTGCGGACGACGACACGAACCCCAAGTGTGGGATGGTGATGGACTTCGGTGTCCTGAAAAGCATTGTCAACGAGGAGGTCGTTTCCCGTTTCGACCATGCGCTCGTGTTGCGGGCGACACGCCGCGACGCTCCCCTGCGGGCGGTGCTGGCCGAACGCTTCGGCAACATCGTCACGGTGGACTACCAGCCGACGTGCGAAAACATGCTCGGCGATTTCGCGGCACGCATCGCACGCCGCTTGCCCCTGGGGGTGGAGCTGCATTCGCTCCGCCTGCATGAGACCGCAACCTCGTTCGCCGAGTGGTTCGCCGAGGACAACCGCTGATTTCCGCCCGGCGGTTCCGCCGGAACGACATACCCCGACATTTCTACCGGACAGGCCCCGGGCGCAAGGGATAGGCGCACGGCAAACATCGAAAGGGAACTATTATTGACGCAAATCGAATATATGAAAAAACTGTTTCTCGTCGACGCCTATGCGTTGATCTTCAAGTATTACTATGCCTTTCTGGGGCGTCCCATGCGCAACCGGGCCGGCATGAATACCTCCGTGGTATTCGGCTTCGTAAAGTTCCTGCGCGACATCCAGAAGCGAGAGCGGCCCGACCTGCTGGGCGTGGCGTTCGACCCCAAGGGCGGCAGTTTCCGCCGCGAGATATTCCCCGAGTATAAGGCCAACCGTGCCGAGACGCCCGAGGACATCCTCCTCTCCGTCCCCTATGTCAAGCGTGTGCTGGAAGCCATGTGCATCCCGATCCTCGAAGTCGAGGGTTACGAGGCCGACGACGTGATCGGCACGCTGTCGCAAAAAGGCGTCGAGGCGGGTTACGAGGTCTTCATGGTGACGCCCGACAAGGACTACGGCCAGCTGGTACGTGACAATTGCAAGATCTACAAGCAGAAGGGCGCCGAAGGGAGCATCGAGATCGTCGACCGGGAGGCGATCCGCGGGAAATACGGCATCGACGACCCCAGCCTCGTGCGCGACATCCTCGCACTGTGGGGCGATGCTTCGGACAATATCCCGGGTGTGCCGGGAATCGGCGAGAAGAGCGCCTGCAAACTCGTGCAGGAGTGGGGAACGGTGGAAAATATCCTCGACAATGTCTCGAAGATCAAGGGCAAGCAGGGCGAGAAGATCGCCGAATGGGGCGACAAACTGCGCCTTGCCAAGACACTGACCACCATTTGCCTCGACGTGCCCATCCCATTCCGCGAAGAAGACCTCACGGTCTGCGAACCCCATATCGACGAACTCAAGGCCCTTTTTGCCGAATTGGATTTCAAGGCCTTTATGAACGACCTTACGAACCTTGCGCCCCCCGAGGAGCAATCCGAAGGCCCCCGCCAGGAGGCGCAGACCCAGCTTGCGGAGATGGCTCGGGCCAAGTCCGCCGCCGCCAAACGCGCGGCGCTGGTCGGACAGGGCAACCTCTTCGGCGACCCGGTGGTCGACATGCCTGCCGCCGAGGTTCCCGTCGCAGAACTGCAGGCCGAAGCCGATGCCATGCAGTTCAAGACGGCGCAGACCACGCCGCACGATTACCGCCTCGTGGAGAATGCCTCCCAGTTGCGCGAAGTGGTCGCCGAGGTCGGGAAATACGACGAATTCTGTTTCGACACCGAGACCACGGGGTTCGACATCTTCAACGACCGCATCGTCGGCATGTCGCTGGCCGTAAAGCCGTTCGAAGCGTGGTACATTCCCTTCAAGGAGGAAAATACGGCGGAATATACGCAGATCGTGCGGCCGCTGTTCGAAGACGAAGGGATTGCCAAGATCGGCCAGAACATCAAGTTCGACCTGATGGTGCTCCGGCGTCTGGGGCTCGATATCCGGGGCCGCAAGTACGACACGATGATCCTGCATTACCTGCTCGATCCCGAGTCGCGCCACAACATGAACGCCCTGTCGGAAAAATACCTCAACTACAAGCCTATCGAGATCGAAACGCTGATCGGCAAGGGTTCCAAGCAGCTGACGATGGATCTGGTGAACGTCGAGCGCGTCAAGGAGTACGCCGCCGAAGATGCCGACGTCACCCTGCAACTCAAACACGTGCTCTACCCTCAGGTCGAGAAGATCGGGTTGCAGCACCTCTATTTCGAGGTCGAGGAGCCGATGATCGCCGTGCTGGCCGACATCGAGATGGCGGGCGTGCGGATCGACTCCGGGGCGCTGGCCGAATACTCCGTCGAACTGAGCCGCAGGTTGGCCGAACTGGAAGCCGCGATCCGTGCCGAAGCCGGCGAGTCGACGCTCAACATCAACTCGGCACGCCAGCTGGGCGAGGTGCTTTTCGCCAAGATGCGCATCGCCGAAAAGCCCAAGATGACCAAGACCAAGCAGTTCTGCACCGACGAGGATTATTTGCAGACCTTCGCCCGCAAACACCGCATCGTCGACCTGATCCTCGAATACCGGGGTGTCAAAAAATTGCTTTCGACCTATGTCGAGGCGCTTCCCCAGCTGGTCAACCGGACGACGGGGCGTATCCATACCTCCTTCAACCAGGCGGTCACGGCTACCGGTCGCCTTTCGTCCACCAATCCCAACCTGCAGAACATCCCCGTGCGCGAAGAGATGGGGCGCCGCATCCGCCGGGCGTTCATCCCCTCCGATTCCGACCACCTGCTGCTCTCGGCCGATTACAGCCAGGTCGAGCTGCGCCTGATGGCGCACCTTTCGGGCGACGAATCGCTGATCGCGGCCTTCGCCCACGGCGAGGATATCCATGCCGCGACGGCCGCCAAACTTTTCAACAAAACCCTCGACGAAGTGACCTCCGAGGAGCGCCGCCGTGCCAAGACGGCCAATTTCGGCATCATCTACGGCATTTCGGCCTTCGGCCTGAGCCAGCGGCTCGAAATCCCGCGTAAGGAGGCCAAGGACATTATCGACGGTTATTTCGAATCTTACCCCAAGGTCAAGGAGTATATGGACAATGTGGTCGCCAGGGCCAAGGAGGAGGGATTCGTCTCGACGATCTTCGGCCGCCGCCGCTATCTCAACGACATCTCCTCGCACAACGCCGTGGCGCGCGGCCTGGCGGAGAGGAATGCCGTGAACGCCCCGATCCAGGGGTCTGCGGCCGACATCATGAAGATCGCCATGATCAATGTCCACCGCCGTTTCGCGGCCGAAGGCATCCGGTCGAAGGTGATCCTTCAGGTACACGACGAATTGGTCGTCGACATGCTCCGTTCCGAACAGGAGCGCGTCGCGGCCATCGTCACCGAATGCATGGAATCCGCCGCCGCCCTCAAGGTGCGCCTGGTGGTCGACTACGGCGTGGGCGACAACTGGCTCGAAGCGCATTGATCGCGTCCTGAGTCCTTTTGCAAAATATAGTAACGGTCGGCATCGGATATGCAGGCTCCCTGTTAATGCCTTGTATCCGTTATATCCGATGCCACCGCCGCCGCCTTTTTCGGTGCTGCGCCGGCGACTATGCGGACGGTTGTCCCGCTTCGGCATCCCCCGGGGAGGCAGGCGGAAAAATATAATGTTCCCGGATATTTTTGTTTTGATACTGAAATAAACTGACAGCTATGATCGAACCTATTTACCAGCCGGCCGCGTCGCGTTACGCAGATGGCATGACCTACCGGCGTGCGGGACGCAGCGGTGTGCTGCTGCCCGCCTTTTCGCTCGGCATGTGGCACAATTTCGGCAGCGGGCAGACCTTCTCCAAAGTGCGTCAGATGGCCCATTACGCGTTCGACCGGGGAATCGTCCATTTCGATTTGGCGAACAACTACGGCCCTGCCTACGGTACGGCCGAGGAGAACTTCGGCCGTTTGATGGAGCAGTCGTTCCGACCCTACCGCGACGAACTCTTCATTTCGACCAAGGCGGGTTACGACATGTGGCCGGGGCCCTACGGCAACTGGGGCTCTCGCAAATACCTCATGGCAAGCCTCGACCAGAGCCTGCGGCGTATGAAGCTCGATTATGTAGACATCTTCTACTCGCACCGCTACGATTCCGAGACCCCGCTCGAAGAGACCCTCCAGGCTTTGGTCGACATCGTCCGCGCAGGCAAGGCGCTCTATGTCGGGCTGTCGCGCTACCCGCTGGCCGCGGCACGTTTCGCTTTCCGCTACCTGGCCCAACGCGACGTACCCTGCCTGCTTTTCCAGGATCGCTATAACCTGTTCGACCGCGAACCCGACACGTCGGGCATCCTGACGCTCAATGCCGAGGCCGGGGCCGGGTTCGTGGCCTTTTCGCCGCTGGCACAGGGACTGCTGACCGACCGTTACCTGAACGGTATTCCGGAAGGCTCGCGCATGGCGACGGAGGGCTCGCTGCGGCGCGATGTGCTGACGGACAGGATGTCGGAACGGATCCGGGGTCTGCATGAAATCGCCCGGCAGCGCGGCCAGACCCTTGCCGAGATGGCTTTGGCATGGCTGCTGCGCGACAAACGTGTCACGTCGGTCATTATCGGGGCAAGCTCCGTCGCCCAGATCGAAGATAACCTCCGGGCGCTGGAGCATGCATCCTTCACCGACGACGAATTGTCGCGCCTCGACGCCCTGTCACGGCCATAGTGCCCTGCACGGATGAAAAGAGCCGCAGTCCTTCGGGACTGCGGCTCTTCGTGTTTTATGTCTATGCCCGGGGGCGGCTCAGGCTCGGGGGCGAACGGTTGCTTCCCGTCAAGCGCGGGGTGGCGCATGCGTCCGGAAGCCGGATCGGTCTGATCCCCGAAACGATGCTCGTCTGCACCTCGATGGAATGACCGGGCATTTCCATGCCCTTTCCCGAACCGAAAAACGAATCCCGCTTCCCCGAAGGAAGCGGGATTCTGCCTCTCAGGACGAGGGATTACTCTTCCGGTTTTTGGCCTATGTAGAAGACGTAACCGTAGTACGCTTTGTATTTCTCGTAATGGGCAATCTCGTTTTTCTGCATTTCGGCCAGCAGGAGTGCCTTTTCACTGTACCCGTATTGCTCCAGGAATCCCGGGATGCGTGCGCTTGCATGGGCGAAGTAGTTTTCCGTCCAGCAATGCTCGGGCAGTGCGAAATGTGCCAGCGGTGCATATCCGGCCTCTTCGAGGATCCGCACTTTCCCCGACGGGCTGTCGATGTCGGGGAAATAGTCCGAGATGAATTTCGACGCCAGGCGTGCGCCTGAGAGCCACGAGCATTCGGTCACGGCGATTATGCCGCCCGGTTTGAGGTACTGCCGCCACTCCCTCAGCCCGCGTTCGAACCCGATATTGTAGATCGAGCCTTCGGCCCAGATCACGTCGAACTCCCCGGGGCTGAAGGGCAGTGCATCCATCGAGCCCTGTATGGCCGTGACGCGGTTTTCCAGCCCGGCCTTTTTTATCCGGGCGCGGAATTCTTCCAACAGCTCCGGCAGCAGGTCGACGGCCGTTATCGTACAATCCCTGTTCCGGGCGATCGTGACGGTCTGTCCGCCGGTGCCGCATCCGATGTCGGCGATCCGCATCCCCGGCCTGTCGGGTACGAATTCCAGGGCGCGGAGCGTCTGCTCCACGCCGCCGGGCCCCTGCCTGTCGAGTTCCCTGAAGAAATCGGCGATCATTTTTAAATCGAAATCGAAGATCTGTTTATTTTCCTGTTCCATGGTTGTTTGTAGTTGAGGCCGTGCGTGGGATGGATTGGGAAATCCCGTGCATGGCGAATTTTTTAAAATAAGGCAAAATGAATATCCGCCCGGGCAGAAATGCCCCCGGGAGGGAAGAAAGAGTCGGAATCCAATGCAAGTTATGGATTCCTACGATGCCGTATCCGTTTTAAACATCCAATGGTTTTAGTCGTTGTAAAGGTAGGTACAATTTCCCGAACCTGCAAATCCGCCGGGGAAAAGGTTCCCCGAAAAAGGGAACCCCGATCCCTTTTCAGGAACCGGGGCACTCCACAAGAGGCGCTTTCCCACTCTGCGTCAGAATGATATACCGACGCGTATGCCGAAATTATTGAGGTTGTTGACCGAGTAAGTCAGGACGTCGCCGCTGTTGGTGGCATAGCTGTAATAGAGTGCCACATGGAACCCGAAACGGTAGTCGGGGCGCGGGAAGATGCTCACGCCGATTTCGGGCGAGAGGTAGAATCCCCACGTGTCGTTGTACTGCTTGACGACGTAGTAATAGGACGAAAGTTCGGCGTAGTTGGCACCCAGCTTCAGGCCTGCATAGGGCTGGAATACGCTGTCCGTAAGCCAGGTGTAACGGCTGGTGACGCCGAACGGCAGCTGGAATACGGAGTGCTTCTGGTTGACCGTGAGGGCCGAACCGTTGCCCAGGTCGAGTGTCTGGCGCGGAATCGTTTCGAGGTTGGTCTGGTAAGAGATGAACGGGCCCACGGCGATGGCCGGCGTGATGAAATAGCCGCCTTCGAAGTTCATGCCCCAGCCCGAGGCTTTGTCGGCGAGGCTGCTGCCCAGGGGCACGCCCATCTGCCAGTCGACGTTGATGTAACTGTTCGGGAAGATCTGCGCTTTGCCCGTGCGCGCAGCGGCGAGCAGGACGACACAGAGTGCGATGGTTTTTAGAACCGGGTATTTCGATGTTTTCATAATCGGACGTGTTTTTACGGTTAAATTATTTTTTCAGGTAAGGCGACTGGTCGAATGCCTGTTCGACGGCGTCCAGCGTGCGCTGCTGGTTGAGGCTTTCCGACGAGGTGAGCAGGCCGCCGATGTAGCTGTCCCAGATGACGGGCAGTTTCTTGCCGCTCTGCTGGTCGGCTTCCAGATCCAGCATCTCGATCAGCAGCGAACCGGCCGTATAACCGTAATATACGCGGTAGGGATAGTGCCATCCCAGCCAGTCGCCCCAGTATCCGGGCGTCCAGTAGTAGGGGTAGTACCACCACCAGTAGGG
>ERZ857521.1394-NODE-1394-length-28947-cov-4.054652_pt1 | contig 28947 bp, 27 predicted proteins | sample MGYA00519701_ERZ857521 | MGnify/ENA primary metagenome ERZ857521 (study PRJEB31778, sample SAMEA3449346) | human gut metagenome | biome: human gut; feature: human-associated habitat; material: faeces | place: United Kingdom | collected 2010/2012 ...
TCCTGCATATTTTGGAAAATTTCCGGCCTGAGTTCTTCACTTTGTGGAAAACTTTCTGTGGAATCCTGTGTCCCGGGCATAAAAAAACCGGCCCTCCCCAGCGGGAGAACCGGTTTTTGATCTGTATGTGTTTTTGCCCTATGGCAGGACAGGGACAGACAGGCTGCAAGTTCCGTCAGTCAATATTCGAGAATACCCGGAAAGCCAGTCCGCTGGACTGGAGATACCGGTAAAGCGGCAGACCGATCACAAAGCAGGCAATGAATTCACCCAGGCCTACGCTGCCGAAGTTGAGCCAGAAAATACGCAGGTCAAAGGTAGGCGACATTACCATGGTCAGCTCTCCGCCCACCACCAGTGCATTGAGCAGCACCGGCATCAGAGCCGAGAGAATCGGCAGGCCCCGGAACTGAATATCCCGGAACTTATAGGTGAGTACCGCAGCCACAAAAGTAGCACCTGTACCCAGGAAAATATCCCAGATACCAATAATATTGGTACCCAGTGCCAATCCATAGATATTGGAAAGCGCACAGCCAATGGTCACACCCCAGATGCCTGCCGGTGTGAAAAGCGGCAGCAGGGTGAATACTTCGGCAAACCGTACCTGGATCTGTCCGAAGGAGAGTGCCGGAAACGCGGCGCAAAGTGCCAGATAAGCAGCGCCGATCAGTCCGGCTGCGGCAAGACGCCGCGCGGATACTGTTTTAGTCATGATTCTGATGTCCTTTCGTAGTGTGGTTTATAGTCAGGAACTTGCGACTGACTCTGTCTTTCTCCCCCTGTCTGAGAAACCAGGGAAAAATACAGGCCTGATCGGGAGCTTCTCCGGTCAGGGGCGTCTGACATTATACAACTTTTGTCGGGAAATTGCAAATATTTTTCGCCCCCTCTCTTGCCAATTTTCACCGATTCCATTAAACTGTTGTATAGAGATTTTTTCCGTCCGGGGAAAAATCGGGTAATTATTACAGGAGGGCGTTTTTATGTCGTATATACAGAATGTATATCCTATCCAGTCACGGGACGCCATTGCCCGGGATGTATTCGACTATGTCGTTGCCTGCCCGGATATTGCTTCCCAGAGCCATGCCGGACAGTTCGTACATATCCGGGTGGCAGGCCATACCCTGCGCCGGCCCATTTCCATCTGTGAAGTGAACCGCGAAAAGGGTACCCTGCGTCTGGTATTTGAAGTACGCGGTTCCGGTACAGAAGCCATGTCCATGCTGTCGGTGGGCGATCTGATGGATGTCATGGGTCCGCTGGGCAATGGATTCACACTGCTGTCCCCGGATTCCCGGGCGATTGTAGTGGGCGGCGGTATCGGTACCCCGCCCATGCTGGAAACTGCCAAGCATTACGCAGAAAACTGTACCGCGATCCTGGGCTTCCGGGATGCGGCCCATGTGATCCTGGACGAAGATTTTGACGCCTGCGGCTGTGATGTGCGTCTGGCTACCGATGATGGCTCCAAGGGACATCATGGCTTTGTAACCGACCAGCTCCGTCAGCGTCTGGAAGAAGGCGGCGCCGACATCATCTATGCCTGCGGTCCCAAGGGAATGCTTCAGGCTGTGGCTGCCATTGCCGAGGAATTCGGTGTGCGCTGCGAAGTTTCGCTGGAAGAGCGGATGGCCTGCGGCATCGGTGCCTGTCTGGGCTGCGCTACCCCCATCCGGACTGCGGATGGCGGCATGACCTATAAGCATGTCTGCAAGGATGGTCCTGTATTTGACGCGAAAGAGGTGATCTTCTGATGGCAAACCTGAAGGTAAATATCGCCGGTGTGGAGTTCAAGAACCCCATTATCACTGCTTCCGGCTGTTTCGGATTCGGTCGGGAATATGAGAAGATGTATCCGCTGGAAAAGCTGGGCGGTATGTCCCTGAAGGGGACAACCTATGCCGAGCGTCTGGGCAATCCCCCGCCCCGGATCGCAGAGACCGCTTCGGGTATGCTCAACAGCGTCGGCCTGCAGAACCCCGGCGTCAAGCATTTTATCAAGGAAGAACTGCCCTATCTGCTGGATAAGGGCACTGTAATCATTGCCAACGCTGCCGGCAGTGCCCTGGAGGACTACCGGATGCTGGCTGAGGAACTGGATCAGTCCGCTGTGGATATGATCGAGCTGAATATCTCCTGCCCCAATGTCAAGAGCGGCGGCATGACCTTCGGTGCCAGCTGTGAAAGCGCTTCGGAGATCGTCCGGGAGATCCGCAAAGCCACTTCCAAGCCGCTGATGGTCAAGCTCTCCCCCAATGTCACCGACATCGTATCCATTGCCCAGTCGGTGGAGGCAGAAGGCGCAGATGCTGTCTCCCTCATCAACACCCTGGTGGGCATGCGCATCGATATTGAGTCCCGCCGTCCCATTCTCCATCAGAACACCGGCGGCCTGTCCGGCCCGGCTGTGTTCCCGGTGGCCCTGGCCATGGTATGGAAGGTTGCCAATGCCGTGAAGATCCCCGTTGTAGGTCTGGGCGGCGTGGAGAAGTGGCAGGATGCCATTGAAATGATGCTCGCCGGTGCCACCGGTGTGCAGGTGGGTACTGCCATGTTCTACGACCCCTATGCCCCGCTGAAGATCATCGAGGGCATGAATGAATGGCTGGACCGCAACGGCATTGCCGATGTCAATGAGATCATCGGTCAGGTGCGTCCCTGGTAAGGAGCGATTATGAAGATCCTTGCAGTGGACTACGGCGATGCCCGCACCGGCCTTGCCATCTGTGATGCCGGTGAAATGCTGGCTTCCCCGGTGGGAGTGATCCATTCCCACCGCATGGACGAAGTGGTGCAGAAGGCAGCAGAAGCCGCCCGGGAACAGCGGGCTGAACGGATCGTGGTCGGCAATCCCATCAATATGAACGGCACCCGGGGTCCCCGGAGTGAGCTCTGTCAGGAGTTTGCCGCAAAGCTGGGAGAAGCGTCCGGTCTGCCGGTGGTGCTCTGGGACGAACGCAGCACCACTGTCACCGCCATCAGCTACCTCAATGCCACCGATACCCGGGGCAAAAAGCGCAAGGCTGTGGTGGATGCTGTGGCAGCGACCATTATCCTGGAAAGCTATCTGGCCTGGCGGAAGAACAATCCCGAATCCTGACCCCCGATGAAACTAAAAAGGACCGGTCTCCCCATAAAACGGGAGCCGGTCTTTTTTGACGCAAAAAAGAGGACACTGCTTTTGCAGTGTCCTCTGATTTTCCAGAAAGGATATCCGATTAAGCAGCAGCCAGTGCGCCAGCCAGCAGGTCGTGGTCCACTTCGGTGTAGCTGTCCAGATCGTCCGGGAAGGATACGGTTACAGCGTCGCCAACAGCGTTGTATACGATGCTGACATCCACGCTCATGGCAACTTCCTGACCCTCAGCGGTCATGTTCATTACCATGTGTACCTTATCGCTCAGAACATTGTAGTCCTTGTCGATAACGCAGGTACCGGTCATCTCGCCGATGGTGTAGCTGCCGGTATCGCCTACCAGCTCATCCATGCCTTCCAGAGCATCGCTCAGGTATTCGTTCATCTTGTCCTGTGCAATGGTGTAGTTGAAGACATAGTTGCCGTTTTCATCTTCAGTCATCTCCAGCTTGTCCATGAAGTCACGGGAAGTGGCAGTGTTCATGGTAGCCTGACCGGCAATCTCCGAATACTCAAACGGAGCCTTTACCTTGGTGCCGGCGCCGTCATTCATATACAGATAGCCATCCTTGAAGTACTCTTCGATTACAACTTCCTGACCCAGGATGCTGGTGTTCATCACCATAGCCATCTCCGACTCAGTGTCCGAGATCTTCTTGATCTGCATATCCGCAGACATCTTCATGCCCAGAGTCATGCCGCCCATATCCATGTCCATGGCGATCTCCATATCGCCATCCAGTGCATCCAGCGACATGCTCTTGACCAGAGCCTCGTCATAGATCTCTTCAGGAGTCTTTGCGGTTTCCTGGCTGCAAGCGGCCAGTGACAGTACCATCGCAGTACTCATCAGAACTGCAAGGATTCTTTTCATTTGTTATCCCTCCATAACATTTTCTGTGGAAACTCCACATGGTTTACACCATAAATTTATGGTATCAGATTCCAGCCAGCGGCGCAAGTACTTTTTTATACAAAATCATCGTTCCGATTCTTACAGAGATTCCTCTGTTTGGGCAAAATGTTGAAAAAATGCGGTGCTGATGCCATTTTCGAGTCCTCTGCTCCTGGAAGCAGGGGACTTTCTTTTTTTCACAGAATCCGGTTTTCTGTACTAAAAAAGGAGGGCCGGCAAGCGGTCCTCCTCTTTTACAGGGAACTTGATTCAGTTGTTGGAATCCCCATCCAGCAGCTCATGCAGCACCAGTACGACTTCGTCATACTTTTCCGGATGGTAGGTTTCATACTTGTTGGGGTTGCCGGCATCTGCCAGCAGCGCCTTGCTCTCCTCACTTTCGGTGAGGATTTCTGCTGCGGCAATACCCACAGCTTCCCGGCCTTCCCGCAGACATTCCAGGGTGGTTTCATCGGCCTGGGCCATCCAGGCTTCTACGCTGCTACGCAGGGTATCCTCCATGGAGGAGTCATACTCCTCGGCATAGTTGAGGACGCCGCAGGCTGCCACATAGACCTTGAGGCTGCTGCCCGCAGTACCCGGCTGATAAGCTGCCAGGGCATCCATCATCTCCTGGACAGCGGGGTCAATCTCCCCTTCTGCCGCAGACGAGCTCTCTTCCTCCTGGGAAGAACTCTCCTCCGCCTGGGACGAGGAACTCTGCTCGGTTTCCGGTTCGGACGAAGAGCTCTGCTCTGCCGAACAGCCGGCAAACATCATCAAAGACCCGCACAGAAGTACAGCCAGAATCTTTTTCATAACCAATACACTTGCCTTTCTTTCCTTGTATGCCCCTATCATAGTTCGGAAAATCGCACAAAAATATCAGTCAATTTTTAACAGGGTATGAATTCTCACTTTTATTTCCAGCCATCAGGAACGGGCAACTTTCTGGAAGGCGATCCGCTCCTCCCCGCCCCGGACATAGACGATTCCGCAGCGTTCAAAGCCGTTTTTCGCCAGGGCGCCCTGCATGGGCAGATTGTCCCGGTGGGTATCGATGCGCACATTGCCGCACTGCTCAAAGCACCACTGCAGGCAGAAGCTCCCCACACCCCTGGGAGCGCCCTCGCCCCGCTGGCTGGTAATGCGGTGTACAACGCCATAGGGGACCCGGTGATCCTTCCAGTCCCCCTGTTCGATCACCTTGTAGCTCTCGTCCTCGCCCACGAAAAAGACAAAGGTACCCACAACCCGGCCCTGATCGTCCTCACACACATAGCTGACCCCGGCCCGGATATCCTCCTGGAGCATTTCCGGTTCCGGATAGCCATTGGCCCACTGGGTGGGATTGCCATGCTCCGCCATAAAGACACGGGCATCGGCATAGAGCTGGAGCATTCGCTCGAGATCCTCCGGACGGCTTTTGCGTATTTTCATTCTGATCCCCTCGATTCTGTTTTTCTTTCATCATAAACGCAAAGACGCTTTGATGTCAATTCCCCGATTCGACAGATTTTTTATGGCTTGTAGCAAATGATACAGAGAATCCGCGATTTAACTCGGTAAAATAAAGATAATTATTTACACATTTTTCATAAAAAACTATGAAAAATGCTAAATTGCGGAAAAGGAGAGGGTATTATGCAAAATGCTGCAACAAGCAAACCAAAGAAAAAAGGCCTGAAAATGCCCCATCTGCTGGTACTGATCCTATCGCTGCTGGTCCTGATGAGCCTGATGACCTACATTATTCCCGCAGGTCAGTTCGGCACCGATCCGGAAACCGGCGCTATCCTGAGCGATCAGTTCCATCTGCTGGGCTATCAGACCCCGGTCAACCCCTGGCGGGCCCTGACCCTGATCCTGGACGGTCTGACCAGTTCGGGCATGATCATCGGTCTGCTGCTGGCAGCCGGCGGTTATACCGGCGTGGTACTGTCCACCAAGGCCATTGATGAAACAGTGGATTACGCCATCTACAAGCTCCAGGACAAGGGTATCAATGTCCTGGTGCCGGTGGTATTCTTTATCTACTGCTTCATCGGCGCATTCGCCTCCGGTGACCAGATCATTGCCATGGTCCCCGTCGGTCTGATGTTTGCCAAGAAGCTCCGTCTGGACCCCATCATCGGTATGTCCATTGTAATCCTGGCCTACTTTGTGGGCGGGCTCAGCTCCCCCACCGGCGCGATGCTCCCCCAGCTCACCATGGGCCTGGAACTCTATTCCGGCTTCTTTGTACGGTTTGTCATCTTCCTGGTGCTCAGCACCGTTGCCATGCTGTTTGTACTGCGGTATGCCAAGCGGGTTGCCAAGGACCCCAGAAACTCTGTGATGGACCCCGCTGACTGGCTGGATCAGGAATCCACCGGCGCCGCGGACTCCCTTAAGGCTGTGGAACTCAGCCGCAGTTCGGCAATCGTTGTTGTGCTCTTCCTGCTGCAGCCCATCGTCAGCCTGATCCTGGTATCGGTAATCGGCGAACCCCGGGGCGCTATGGTGGCAGTCATGCTCATCTGGGCCTTCCTCTGCGGCAAGATCAAAGGTCTCTCCACCGATGAGATCGGCGGTCGCTTCGCCAAGGGTGCCGGCGGTATGGCCTTTGTAGGCTTCATCATCGGCTGCGCCGCCAGCATGAGCCTGGTAATGAGCCAAGGCAATATCCTGCATACCATCGTCTACTACGCCTGCCTGCCCCTCAAGGAACTGAGCGTCGGCGCTGCTACGATCGGTATGTCCTTTGTCATCACCCTGATCAACATCGTAATCCCGTCGGCTTCCGCCAAGGTTGCGATCCTCTGCCCCATTATCCAGCCCATGTGCGAAACCCTGGGTATTCCGCTTCAGGTGGGTGTCAGCGCATTCATGTTCGGTGATAAGCTCACCAATATCCTGTCCCCCTTCCTGGGCATCACCGTTGGTTCGCTGGCCCTTGCCAATATCCCCTACAACAAGTACGCCAAATGGGTACTGCCCATCCTGGTGATCCTGGCAGTGGTAAGCTATGTATGCCTGTTTGTACTGGCACAGATCGGCTGGCAGGGCTGATTCCCCCGTTCATTCACTCCTTTCTCAAAATGCCGTATCCCGAAACTGACGGGATACGGTATTTTTTTGCGCCTCGCCCCGGTATGCAGCGGACAGCCCATACAAAAGGGGACAGCCGAACGGCTATCCCCTGGGGGCATTGCGGCGAGAATCGGCCTGGCTCTTGCCGAAGCGCTGCAAAAAGTCCATACGCACACGGAAGCCACTGGTCTGCGCCCCCGTGCGCCCTCCTGCCATGCAGAAAATCTTTGGGGCATGCGGCGGACAGTGCCCTCCCGCCAGGCTCTGCCAAAAGCTACACACAAAAAAGGGGTGAGCCCTTTCCCTGGGGCATACGGCGGGGAATGAGCCTGGCTCTTGCCGAAGCGCTGCAAAAAGTCCATACGCACACGGAAGCTGCTGGACTGCGCTCCTGTGTGGCCTCCTGCCATGCAGAAAATCTCTGGGGGCATGCGGCGGAAAGCGTCCTCCCGCCAGGCTCTGCCAAAAGCTATGTACGCAAAAGGTGGCGAGCCCCTTCCCAGGGGCATGCGGCGGGAATGAGCCTGCCCCTTGCCGAAGCCCTGCAATAAGGCATACGCACACGGAAGCTGCTGGATTGCGCCCCTGTGTGGCCTCCCGGCTGCTATGAAAAAAGGGACAGCCGTACGGCTGTCCCTTGGGTGTATCAGTTTTGGGAAGGATCAGAGTACCTTGCTCAGGAAGTCCTTCAGACGGGGGTTCTGGGGGTTTGCAAACAGCTCTGCCGGTGTATTTTCCTCCAGCATCTTGCCGTCTGCCAGGAAGATCACACGGGTGGCAACCTCCCGGGCAAAGCCCATCTCATGGGTAACCAGCACCATGGTCATACCGGCCTTTGCCAGCTCCTTCATAACGTCCAGTACCTCACCGACCATCTCCGGGTCCAGAGCTGAGGTGGGCTCATCAAAGAGCATGATCTCCGGGTCCATGCAGAGGCTGCGGGCAATGGCAACACGCTGCTTCTGACCGCCCGACAGCTTGGAGGGATAGGCGTCCCGCTTGTCAGCCAGACCCACACGGGCCAGCAGTTCCATAGCACGCTGTTCCGCGGCGGCCTTGTCCATGCCCAGCACCTGAATGGGCGCCAGGGTGAGGTTCTCCAGCACGGTCATGTGGGGAAAGAGATTGAAGTGCTGGAATACAAAGCCCATCTTGATGCGCAGTTTTTCCAGCTTCTTCTGGTCCTTGGAGTGGAGATCCAGGCGTTCGCCGTCAATCCATACCTCGCCTTCCTCGGGGTCCTCCAGACCGGCAATACACCGCAGCAGGGTGGATTTACCCGAACCGGACGGGCCGATCAGACAGATGATCTCCCCTTTTTTCACTTCCAGGCTGGCGTCATCCACCGCCTTGAGGGGTCCGAAGCTCTTGGAAACATGTTTAAGACTAATCACTGAGTGCCATCCTTTCCTCCAGCTTCGAGGAGAAGCGGGAAATCGTAAGTGTGAGTGCCAGATAGACCACCGAAGCCATCAGCAGCGGCGGTACATAGTTGTAGGTATAGGTACCGATAGTTTTGGCGCTCTGGAGCAGTTCCACAACGCCGATGGTGGAAAGCAGCGAGGAATCCTTGATCAGGGTGATGAATTCACTCACCAGCGGCGGGATAATGCGCTTGAATGCCTGAGGCAGGATAATGAAGCGCATCATCTGCCGGTATCCGAGTCCCAGGGTGCGGCTGGCTTCCCACTGACCGGCATCCACCGCCTGGATCGCCGAACGGATCAGCTCGGTGGTATAGGCGCCGGAGTTGATGCTCAGCGCCACCACGCCGATGAGATAGACGCTGGGGTTAAAGGGATTGCCGGTGATGGAGCGCACAATGGACGGCACGCCCAGATAGAAGAACAGGATCTGCAGCATCATGGGAGTACCGCGGATGGTTTCCACATAGAAGGTGGCGATGCCATGGGCGACCTTGTTTTTGGAAATGCGTCCGGCTGCGCCCAGAATGCCCAGACAGAGGCCGAAGGTCAGCGCCAGGGCTGCGATCACCACCGACACCACCGCTGCCTGCAGCATAAAGGTGATATTGTCGGGAGTCAGATATTTTTCCAGCAGTGTTTCCATAAAATTCCTCTCTGTTTGATTTTTTATAAGAACAGGAAACAGCTTTGCACCCCAGAACTGGGATGCAAGGCTGTTTTTCAAAGCGATTCAGGCTGATTTTTTAGGCAGCTTCCGAAGAACTGCTCTCCTCAGGAGTGGATTCAGTGCCCTCGGCTTCCGAGGATTCCTCAGTGCCTTCCTCAGCACCCTCGGTCTCCGCAGCGGTCAGACCCCACTTCACCTGCAGATCCACATAGGCATCCGATGCCTTGAACTGAGCAATGGCATTGTTGACCTCAGCCAGCAGTTCCTCATTGCCGGTGGCAACGATCACCGAGTTCTCCTCCAGCACCAGCGGCTCTTCCATGATGACAAAGCCATAGGTGTCAGCATAGTTCTGCGCTACGATGCCATCGCAGACCACAGCGTCCAGAGCGCCGTTCTTGAGGGCCTCGAACATAACGGTGTAATCACCGGGGTTGGTCACCTTGGCGCCGGTGAGCTGCTCCTTGGCAGCTGCCTCACCGGTGGTACCCAGGCCAGCGCCGACAGTCAGGCCATCGAACTCATCAAAGGAGGTGATGGTGGAACCAGCCGGCAGAACGACTACCTGCTTGGACTCCAGATAGGGGTCACTGAACAGGCATTCCCGCTCGGGGTCATAGGTGAAGGCCGCAACACCCAGGTCGATCTGACCCGACTGCAGGGCTGTGATGATAGTGGCAAATTCCATCTGCTTCCATACCACCTTGACCTCCTTGCCCTCAGCACCCATGTAGGTAGCCAGGGTCTCGGTCATGTCAATATCAAAGCCTTCCAGCTCGCCGGTGGAGGGGTTCAGGCTCTCATAGGGCGGATAGTCAGCGGATACACCTACCACGATCTCACCGGGGGTGAGGATCTCCGACTCGTATGCCTTGCCGGTGTAGCTCTCCTGCTTTTCATCACCGCCGGAACAAGCGGTCAGGGACAGTGCCATCATAGCAGCCAGCAGTGCTGCAGTAATCTTCTTCAGCATATCAAAAACACTCCTCAATCTAAATTTCAGTCAGAATTCTCTATCGTGTAATTACAGCAAAACCATCAAACTCATATCGTCGCAGACCGGCGCTGCCGATCTCATCCGGCTCCTTGCCTGCCAGGATCTCCGCCAGGGCATCGGCGGTTTTTCCCAGCATCTCGCCGCCCCGTACCGGTTCATTGTGGGAACAGATCAGGGTGTATCCGGAAAACTCCTTGGCAAGCAGTGCCATGGTCCCCTGATAGATCTTCAGCAGCTCCGGAACCGGACGGTCCGATGCCAGCGCCACATAGAGCGCCGCCGGATAGAAGGTATCTCCGGTGAAGAGCAGCTTCCGGTCGTCCTCTGCCAGCATGATGCTGTCCGGGGAATGTCCGGGGGTGTCGATGACCCGCAGCTTCCAGCCGCCCAGGTCAAAGACCGTTCCTTCCGGCGCCGGGGTAAAGGCGCAGGGGGCAATGGTGTAATGGGCCGGGTCAAAGCCCTCGGGCCAGGGTCGGGCATTGGAGCCCTCGGTGACCTCCGCTGCCAGCTCCGCGGCAGTGGCTCCAGCGGAAAGCCGTCGTCGTGCCTCGGGGTGATCGGGGGCATAGACTGTATCAAACAGGGAATTGCCGCCGATGTGATCGAAGTGGGTATGGGTATTCATCACAATGACCGGCAGGCTGGTGAGCTCCTCCACCACCTTGCGGATATTCCCCATGCCGAGTCCGGTATCCACCAGCAGGGCCTTTTCACTGCCGGTGATGAGATAGGAGATGACCTCCTGGAAATGCCCGGGCTCATAGATGGCATACAGATCCGGCTGAATCCGGTAGACCTCAAACCAGTCCTCTGTCACCGGGACCCGTTCCAGCGACGCATACGCCGGACGGGGCAGGGCATCGTACCAGTGTTCCGGCTGCATGGCGCTGTCCGGCTTCTGTACGGCTGTTTCTTGCATGAGTGCCACTTCCTTTCCGCGATTTTATGTATAATTATACAATCCTTCCCGGGGATTGTCAACCCCTATTCCCCCACTTTCCCGGCGGGAAATCCACAAAATCCCCTGGGAATATCCCCCTGTTTCCCCGCAGTTTGCCCAAAAAGTGCATAAAAACAGCCGATATACAGTATATCTGCATATCGGCTGCATAAATTTGCAGTGAAACCGGGCTACTTCACAAAGCCCATGCGGAACTGCTTGCGGAACTGGGACGGCGATACACCGAAGGTATCTTTATACGCCCGGGACAGATGGAACGCCGACGAGAAGCCCATGCCGGAGGAGATCTCCTCCATGGTCATATCGGTGAGGGCCACCATCTCTTCCACCCGGCGCATCTTCATATTCATAAAGTACCGGCTGGGCGGGATTCCCAGTACATCATTGAAGGTCTTGTTGAGGCGGCTTTCACTCACGCCCAGATGCCGTACCAGACTCTGGATGCGCACCGGACCTGCCAGTCCTTCCGCTGCCAGACGCACTGCCCGGTCGATGAGGTCTGCCTGGGAACGGGTATAGGCATAGGGTTCCGCCTTGGGATCAAAGGATTCATCTGCCATCTGGGGCAGCACGGCATACAGCACTGCCCGGGCCAGAGCCGGTGCATTGCCGGAGCCTGCATTCCAGCTCTCCAGGAGCATCTGCATGAGCGTATGGATGGCATTGGGGTCCGAGGGCTTCACAGCCAGCCCGGACTTGCTGTGGAACATACCGTCAAAGACCCGTTCCATATAGCTGGGTGACAGCAGGAAGTGGATCGACAGACAGCGCAGCGGCTGCCCCTCCACCGGACAGACGGTATACGGTGTAAACGGGGAGAGCAGTACTACATCACCGGTCCGCGCGTCGGAATGATAATCCTTCTGGGTAAAGGCAGCTTCGCCCTCCAGCAGGAAGAGCAGCTCATAGTTGCTGAGCACTGCTGTAACCGGCTGATTGGCGCCATCCCAGACGGCTTCGTTGACGCTGCGCACAGTGAACACTGCCTGGTCGAGCAAATTGCTGTGGGTATCGGCCTGGTATTGGATCGGACGATCTCCTACTCGTTTCAGTGTCATATTCATCGCCTCCGCATCGTTATTTTTATTATATCGTATCTTTCGGCAGGCTTCAAGGTTTTATGACAATTTTTGAGATTAATTTTCTGTTTTTTTATATAAATTGTGTAAATTATGCCTCATATCGCACTGATTTTATGAATGAATCTCCGGATATTTCCAGAACAAAAAAGCCCCCGGCAACTGCCGGAGGCTTTATTTGCATATCTTCTGGATCTCAGCGGGCCTTGATGATGAACCGTTTGCCCAGCTTTTCCTGTGCCAGTTCCCGGATGGCCTGCTGCTCCTCGGGAGTGGCATCGCTCTTGGCCAGGGCAAGGGCCTGGCTCTGGCTGATGTAGAACAGGAAGGCATTTTTCAGCTCATAGGCTTCCAGCACCTGTTTCCAGGTGAATTTGCCCGCCGCTTTGCCCACATAGGACGCGACACCGTTTTCATTGAATACGATGCGGTGGGACTGGCCTACCACTGTCTTGTTGCCGGTGGACATCCGGTGGATCTGATATTCCAGCAGTCCGATCAGGACCGGCGGGAAGAACAGATAGATCACACAGGCATAGAAGGTAAACATTCCGAACGCATAGCTGTCCACGGTATAATAACCGGTCAGTTTGGCAATGACGGTACCTGCCGCCAGCAGATAAGCCACAATTCCAAAGGGCAGCGTGGTACGCTTTCTCCGGAACATCTGGAAATAGACCATCTCCCGGTACAGGGATCTGGATATGGTGGCCTGGATCTCGATCTCACGCATGGGCAGGTTCCTCCTTGGTGGATTTGGGACAGCTTACTTCTTGTTGATTGCCTTCATACGCTGGGAGTTGGAGAGGATGCGCTTACGGATACGCAGGTTCTCGGGAGTTACTTCCAGCAGCTCGTCCTCGCCGATGAACTCCATGCACTCCTCCAGGCTCATACGCTTGTAGGGAGTCAGGCGCAGGGCGTCATCCGAACCGGACGCACGCATATTGGAAACATGCTTCTTCTTGCAGACATTGACTGCCATATCCTCACCCTTGGGAGAATAACCCACAACCATGCCCTCGTAAACCGGAACACCGGGCCCGATGAAGAGCATACCACGCTCCTGGGCATTGTAGAGGCCATAGGTAACCGACTCACCGGTTTCAAAGGCGATGAGCGAACCCACATGACGGGTGGGAATATCACCCTTGTAGGGCTGATAGCTGTCGAAGATGGTGTTGAGGATACCCTCACCCTTGGTATCGGTGAGGAACTCGCTGCGGTAGCCGAACAGACCACGGGACGGAATGATGAACTCAATGCGCATCCGGCTGCCGGACGGTGCCATGTGCACCAGTTCACCCTTGCGGGCGCCCAGCTTCTCCATAACAGAACCAACGCAGTCCTCGGGCACATCGATGAGCACACGCTCCATAGGCTCCAGCTTTTCGCCGTTTTCCCCGGTGTGGAACAGGACATGGGGCATGGATACCTGGAACTCATAGCCTTCCCGGCGCATGGTTTCAATGAGGATGGACAGGTGCATCTCACCACGGCCCGCTACCAGGAAGCTCTCGCTGCTCTCGCCGTCGGATACACGCAGGGATACATCCTTGAGCAGTTCCCGCTGCAGACGGTCACGCAGGTGACGGGAGGTGACAAACTTGCCTTCCCGACCGGCGAAGGGGCTGTTGTTGACCGAGAAGGTCATTTCCACGGTGGGCTCGGAGATCTTGACGAAGGGCAGGGGCTCTACGGCATTGGGATCGCAGAGGGTATCACCGATGGTAATGTTCTCGATACCGGACAGGGTAACAATGTCACCCACCTTGGCCTCGTCGCAGGCCACACGGTTGAGGCCCTCGATCTGGTAGAGGTTGACTACCTTGCCGCGATAGGGCTCATGGGAACCATGGTACTCACAGATCACCACGTCCTGACCCATCTTGATGGAGCCGCGCTCCACACGGCCGATGGCAATACGGCCTACATACTCATTGTAGTCGATGGAGGACACCAGCAGCTGGGTGGGGCCTTCCGCATCGCCTTCGGGAGCGGGGATCTGATCGAGGATCTTCTCGAACAGCACGGTGAGATCCTCACCCAGCTGATCGGGAGAAAGACCTGCCTGACCGGTACGGCCCGAGCAGAAGATAATGGGGCTGTCCAGCTGTTCCTCGCTGGCATCCAGGTCGAGCAGCAGTTCCAGGCACTCGTCCACTACTTCATAGGGACGGGCATCGGGACGGTCTACCTTGTTGACTACCACAATGACCTTGTGACCCAGTTCCAGTGCCTTGGACAGTACAAAACGGGTCTGGGGCATGGGGCCTTCAGCAGCGTCCACCAGCAGAACGACACCGTTTACCATCTTGAGCACACGCTCTACCTCACCGCCGAAATCAGCATGTCCAGGGGTGTCGATGATATTGATCTTCACGCCATTGTAATGAGCAGAAGTGTTCTTTGCCAGAATTGTAATGCCGCGTTCCCGTTCCAGAGCGCCGCTGTCCATGACACGGTCCTCAACGGCCTGATTGGCACGGAATACACCGCCCTGCTTGAGCATCTGGTCTACCAGAGTGGTCTTGCCATGGTCAACGTGGGCGATGATAGCGATATTTCTCAAATCATTTCTAACCAAACTAAGCGTCTCCTTCTATTCTAAAACGACTCGGTTTTTCCATACCGAACTATTATATCCCTTTTTTGCCGCCTGCGGTAGTGTCTGTGCCGCCTTTTGGAAAAATTTCTTGGATTTCGCCATGCCGGGGGATTTCCAGGGCGGGGATTTTTGCGCATTTTGCATAGTTGCATCAGCTCCAAACCCGCTCTGTCAGCCAGTTTGCGGCCCTTTTCCACAAAACAAACGCCCCGGCGGAAACCAGGGCGTTTTACCGAAAAAGCTATTCGTAGTTGCGCACCACCGAGATCACCTTGCCGAGGATCGCCGCCTCGGTGACAATGATGGGTTCCATGGTGCTGTTTTCCGGCTGCAGACGGAAATGTCCCTTCTCCTTGTAGAAGGTCTTGACCGTGGCCTCGTCCCCTACAATGGTAACGACAATCTGTCCGTTTTCCGCCACCGGAGTGCGCCGGGCAATGATGATGTCCCCGTCCAGAATGCCGGCTTCGATCATACTCTCGCCCTTGACCCGCAGCGCAAACAGCTCCGACGGGTCATACCGTCCCGCCGCAAAGGGCACATACCCCTCCAGCGATTCCACCGCCAGAATGGGCATACCGGCGGCAACAGTACCCAGCAGCGGCACCTGGACCGCCTTTTCCTCCTGCCGTCCCACCAGGCGGATGCACCGGTTGCGGTTGCCTCCCATGGTGATATAGCCCATCTCCTCCAGCTCCCGGAGGTACTTGTGCCCGGTGGAGGTGGACTTGATGCCCAGGGAATCGCAGATCTCCCGGACTGTGGGCGGAACACCATCGTCCACACACCGGCGGATATAATCCAGCACCCGCTGATGCTTCTGTGTAAATTCCTTCATACCGTTTCCCTCCATCCGGCTGTTATCCATTTCAGTATACCAGAACCCCTGAAAAATTGCAAACAAAAGTTCGTTTTCGATCCTGATTTCCGGGAATTTCTGACTTCAAACAAATTTCAAAAATTCCGTCAAGACTATTCACAACACCCGAAAGGGATTTGGGTATAATATAGCTGTACCCGAAAAGGTGACCGCAACACCATCGGCTGTCAGAAAGACGGCGGGCCGCAGCAGCAAACCGGCAAGCCGATCCAGGCCGGCGGGTATCGTCAAACCCTCCTCAATTACAATACACCACAAACAGCAAAAAACGGCTTCCTTCCCCGGGAGCCGTTTTTTGCGTCCTGTTCAAAACCCGCCCCGGATATGCTATAATAGCCTTGCCAGGCGCTGCCCTTCCGGGAAAAAAGCCCGGTTCCGGCGGCATACTAAGACTGTACCGGCTGTTTGCCCGCTATGGGAAGAACCGGCAGCCCTGTTTTTCTAAAAATTACCGCTCCATCAAGGAGGACACTGACTATGATGTACGACAATACCGAAAAACTCCCCCGTGCCATTCTGGTGGCGGTGGACACCGGCGAATATGACGCTGAAACCTCCCTGCTGGAGCTGGAGGAACTGGCCCGCACCGCCGGGGTGGAGGTGGCTGCCACCTCCATTCAGAAGCGTCCTGCCCCCGATTCCGCCACCGTGGTGGGCTCGGGACGGCTCCGGGAACTCACCGAGGATCTGGAACGGCTGGAGGCGGATATGCTCATCTTTGACTGCGAACTCACCGGCAGCCAGACCCGGAACATCGGCGATGTCACCGGCGTGGCGGTGGTGGACCGCACCATGCTGATCCTGGACATCTTTGCGGCCCGGGCCCGGAGCAGCGAAGGACGGCTCCAGGTGGAGCTGGCCCAGCTGCGCTACCGTCTGCCCCGTCTGGCTGGCAGCAGCGAGAACCTCTCCCGGCTGGGCGGCGGCATCGGCACCCGGGGCCCCGGTGAAACCAAACTGGAAACCGACCGCCGGCACATCCGCTCCCGCATCCAGAAGCTGGAGGAAGAACTGCGGGATCTCACCCGCCGCCGGGAACAGATGCGCTCCCGCCGCAAGAAGGATGGCATCATCACTGCCGCCATTGTGGGCTACACCAATGTGGGCAAGTCCACCCTGCTCAATGCCCTCACCGATGCCGGTGTGCTGGCGGAAAACAAGCTCTTTGCCACCCTCGACCCCACAGCCCGGGCTCTGCTGCTCCCGGATGGGCGCTCGGTGATGCTCATCGACACCGTCGGCCTGGTGCGGCGGCTCCCCCACAACTTGGTGGAGGCCTTCAAATCCACCCTGGAGGAGGCAGCCTCTGCCGATGTGCTGCTCTGTGTCTGCGATGCCTCCAGCCCTGAGATGGACGAGCAGATCGAAGTCACCACCAACCTGCTGGCAGAGCTGGGCGCCGCCGACACCCCGATGATCAAGGTGCTCAACAAGTGCGACCTGGTGCCGGGGCTGCGTCCCCTGGACCGCAAGGACACCGTGCTCATCTCGGCCCGGGAAAAGACCGGCTTTGAGGAGCTGCTCTCGGCGATCATGGCGGCGCTGGAGCCCTCCCAGAAGCGGCTGAAGCTGCTCCTGCCCTATACCGCTGCCGGGCTGCTGGCAGAGATCCGGCAGGAGGGCAAGGTCTTTTCGGAGGAGTACACCCCCGATGGCATTCTGGCAGATGCCCTGGTGCATATCCGGGTGCTGCACAAGGTGGCTCCCTATCAGATCTCCTGACCCCATGGATACAGAAAAGGCGTATGGAACGATTCCATACGCCTTTTTTATTGCGGTATTCCGTTTTATTCCGGCAGGATCACCTTGTTGATGCGGCGCTGGCTGCGTCCGGAAGGGATCATATCGGTGAGATAGGGCAGAAAGCCCAGCAGCAGCGGGATATAGGTTGTCACAAAGGCCAGCAGTGCCAGCAGAGCCGGGGCTTTTTTGCGACCGGCGGGGACAGTCATGCCCACCAGCAGTCCCATGCTGAATACACAGATTTTCAGCAGGGCGAAATCCTGCCAACGGCTGTTTGCGGCATAGCGGTCAGCGCATTCAAACAATTTTCTCATAGTGGTGTCCCCTTTCATCATATCCTGTTTTAATCCTACCATATCCCACAAATTTCATCAAGCATCTGGGACGAAAATTCAAAGAACCGTAAAAAACAAAGCGGTCTTTCCAGTATGGGCGGCTCCGGTCCCCGCTATGCAAAAAATCCCCGGCCGGACAGTTGCCGGACCGGAGATTTTCAGAATACAAGGGATCAGCCCCGTGCCAGCTTGACACGGATCTTGGTGGAACCGTATTCCACCACCAGCACCAGCACGATCAGCCCTGCCAGGATTGCGCCGGCTTCGTTCCAGCGGTAGGCGTTCATGGCAAAGATCAGCGGTGCGCCATAGCCGCCTGCACCCACCAGACCCAGGACAGTGGCGTCCCGGAGGTTGATGTCGAAGCGGTAGATGGCAGTGGAGGCAAAGTTGGGAATGAGCTGGGGCAGAATGCCGTACCGGATCTTCTGGAAGGTGGTACAGCCTGCGGCATCCAGCGATTCGAGGATCTTGACATCCAGGTCCTCAATGGCCTCGATATACATCTTGGACACCATGCCGATGGAGGAGAGCGCCATGGTCATCAGACCGGCAAAGGCGCCCATACCGGTGACCCGGACAAACATCAGGCCATAGACCAGCGACGGCACAGTACGGATGGCCATGATTGCCATGCGTCCCACAAAGGCAATGGGCTTGGGCACCAGGTTGGAGGCGGTGAGGAACGAGAGCGGGATCGCCAGCACAGCGCCCACCACAGTGCCCAGGAAGGCGATACAGATGGTCTCCAGCATGAGATAGGGCACGCCCTCGGTGGTGAAGTTGAAGAGCAGGCTGAGATCCGGGTGCAGAATGCCCGAGATGATGCTCGCGGCGATCTGACCGCCGCCCGACGCGCCGGTATAATCCACGGCGGCAGTGGCGGACCAGGCCATCAGTGCCACCAGTACAGCGCCCAGAGCCAGACGGCTCCAGAGGGTCCGGGGACGGTTCTCATAGGCGGAAAGGATTTTATTTTCCATGATGCGGCACCTCCCTCAGACCAGTTTCCGGCGGAAGTACCGGCTGATGGTTTCGATGATGAACACAGTGACAAACAGCATGATGAGGATCATACCGGCGCCGCTGTAATCCCGCCAGCCCAGGCGCTCGTTGAGTACCAGGCCCAGACCGCCGGCGCCCACATAACCCAGGATGGAGGCGTAGCGCACATTGCCCTCAAAGCAGAAGAGGGTATTGGAGATATAGGACGGCAGCACCTGGGGCACAATGGCGCACACAAAGGCACGGGGCTTGGAAGCGCCCATGGCTTCAGCGGCTTCAAAGGCGCCCATATCCACTGTTTCGATCTCCTCATAGAGGATCTTGCCCATATAGGCGAAGGTGAACACGGCAATGGCAGTGGTACCAGCCAGGGTACCCAGGCCAAAGACATAGGTGGCAATGAGTGCCACAACCAGGGTGGGCAGGGTACGCACCAGGCTGAAGAGCAGCCGGGACAGGGAAACGACCACACGGCTCTTGATGATGTTGGTGGAGGCCAGCACCGCAAAGGGAATGGCAGCCACCGTGCCGATGAAGGAGCCGAGCAGCGACATCTTGATGGTATCAAAGAGCGGGCCCCAGACCTGGGAGGAATACTTCCAGTTGGGCGGGAACATATCGCCGAGAATGACAAAGAACTGTTCGCCGCGCTTGGCAAGGGTGGCGAAGTTGAAGCCGGTGACCTTGACCGACACCGCGCAGCAGATCAGCACCAGCACAATAATCAGCGGCATCCGGGAAACGGGCTGCTGTACTGTCTTGCCGTTTTCCAGGGTGATGGTCCTGGGCGGGAAGATCTTATCGTAAAGGGACATACATCACACCCCCGCTTCGAACTGACCGCCGTATACCTCAGCCAGTACCGCTTCATTGACTTCGGAAGCCGGACCGTCATAGACCACTTCACCGGCCTTGATGCCGATGACACGGTCGGCATACTGCAGCGCCAGATCCACATGGTGGATATTGATGAGCACCGAGATATTCATCTCCCGGTTGATGCGCCGGAAATCGTCCATTACCTGCTTGGCAGTGACCGGGTCCAGCGAGGCCACCGGTTCATCTGCCAGAATGATCTTGGGGTTCTGTGCCAGGGTACGGGCCAGGGCAACACGCTGTTGCTGTCCGCCCGAGAGCTGATCCGCCCGGACAAAGGCCTTATCCAGAATACCCACCTTATCCAGGGCTTCCAGGGCCTCCAGCTTGTCCTTCTTGGGGTAAGCTCCCAGCAGAGCCCGCCAGAACGGCAGCTCCGGTACCCGGGAGGTGAGGACATTCTTGATGACGGTGGTACGGGTCACCAGATTGAAGGACTGGAAGATCATACCGATATTCCGGCGGAACTGACGCAGCCGGGCTCCCTTGAGTTCCATGACATTGACACCGTCTACGGTCAGGGTACCGTCGGTGATATCATGCATCCGGTTGATGGTACGGATCAGGGTGGATTTACCGGCGCCGGACAGACCAATAATGGCTACAAACTCCCCCTGTTCAATGGTGAGATTGATGTCCTTGAGCGCCTGATACCCATTGGGATAGGTCTTGCTGACATGGTCGAATACTATCATCGTGAAACCTCTTAACTTCCTTGATGGTTCTGTCTGCTGTTTTTGTAAGGGGGAAGTTCCTGTACGGACCCTCGCCTCCCCTTTACAAAAACAGGGGAACGGTCCATTCCCGTTCCCCGTTTTTTTACGAAATACTTCGATCCAGGCGGGCAGATCGGTTTCTTTTGGATGCCATTTTTTACTGAGCCGCAGTCATTTCCTGAATGAGCTGCTGAGCTGCACGCTCGTTGTCATAGTCCTCGGACTTGGCAACCTGGTAGCCCTGATGGCTGTAAATTGCGATAACTTCCTTGCCTTCTTCGGTGTTGCCGATGTTGATAAAGGCATTCTGCAGAGCGGTCTTGAACTCATCGGTCATGATCTCAGAGGTCTTGCTCACGCTGACAGTATCGTTGTAAATGGCAGGAGTTACACCAATGACATTGGTTTCGTCCCAGATGGAAGCAGTACGGCCGTACTCGCTCTGCCACTGGTCGGCATAGTCACGACGGACATCGGCATAGGATACCAGCACATCCACCTGACCCGAAGCCAGACGGGCCATAGCGCTGCCGTAGGAATCCGAAGGAACTGCATAGGCCAGGTCAGTAATGCCCTTGCCATAGTTCTCCTGGAGCCACAGAGCCGGATAGATGTAACCAGCCGGCGAAGAGGGAGACATTACGCTCCACTTTGCGCTGTTCAGATCGTCCCAGGTCAGTTCCTCACCGGCATTGACCTTAGCACCCAGCTCCTGACCCTTCTCAGAAGGACCAGCAATAATCAGGGCACGATAGGATACAGCCTGATCGGTGGTAGCTTCGGTGGGCTTGTTGTCGTTCCAGTCCTTGGCGCTGTCCGAATCAATGCTCAGACCGTCACGGGTGGCAGTCAGGATTACTTCGGCGCCATCGTCATACAGTACATAGGTACCGCCGGGGATCAGACCTACATCGGCTGTACCGGCAGAAAGGCTCTCGCCTACGGCTTCATAGCTGGTACCAACTGTGATCTCCACATTGCCTACATCGTAGCCTTCCTTTGCCAGCTCGGTCTTGAGCATCTCCTTGAGGGGCTCGGTAGCAGTGATGATCTCATCGGGTTCCCGGGAGGGAACAAATGCAACTCGCAGGGTATCGATCTGGATATTGCCGTTCTCAGCAACAGAAGAGCTGTTGTCGCTGCTGGAGCAGGCTGCCATGGAAGCGCACAGAGCCGCTGCCATCAGCACTGAAAGAATCTTTTTCATAACTTTCCTCCAAATTTCCTTTTCCATTTTTACCGGGCCCGCCCGGCTGGAACCGGCAGAAGAAGTCCGTATTTATGCCGGATCTGCTGCCTTCCACAAAGAATATTATATACACTTGTATCACTTTTTTCAATATGGCAGCCAGGAATCTACCGGTGGTTTTACATAAATTTAACTCCCCCGGATATAAAAAGACAGGGACTTTTCAGTCCCTGTCTTTTCTGCAAAGCTGTTTGTATATTAAGGATACACAAACCTGATTCAGTTGGACCGGCCGGTCCGGGCAGGCATTTGGCCTATGATTATTATAGCATTCTGCACCTTTCTCTGCAAGAAACCTGCATCGCTTTTGGAGGAACGCCACAGATCCGGCCTGTAATTTTATGCACTATGCTTTGGTATCCGGTTCCCGGAAACTGCGATTTTCGCCCGTTCTCTCCCATTTTCAGGGAATCCGGGCAGATTACACATTCGCTCTCCGCTGGTTTTATGCAGCTTCTCCCATTCCCGATTCCGGTTTATTTTTGCACCTGTACAAATCCTATCCTGCAAAAAACAAAAAGGACCGGATAAACCGGTCCTTTGTTTTCTGATTTTCCAGAAAGGAAGTGCAGGTTAAGCCATTTCGTAAGATACGGTGGGCTTGGCCTTGCCGCTGCCAGTTCTGTAGAAGGCCCATACGAAGCCGAAGATCATAACTGCTACGTTGAAGACAATCAGAGACATCTTCATCGAGCTGAGCATGAACGAAGCCTGAATCAGGATTGCGATGCAGGTGATGATCATCAGAGTGTTGAAGACAGGAGTGGGCACGTGGAACTGGCTCTTCTCCCAAGCTTCGGGGAACATCTTGGGCAGCTTCATAGCTGTGATGGTGAATACCAGGTTGTTGATGTAACCCAGGATCTGTACGATCGAGGAGATCTGAGAAATCTCGAGGTCCAGAACGATCGGCACTACCAGGATGATGTAGTAGATGATCAGGATCTTCCACGGAGTCTTGTACTTAGACAGGGTGGACAGGCTCTGCGGGAACCAGCCGTCCTCACAGGACTGCATGACAGGCTTGGTAGCCGACATGATCTGAGAGTTCAGAGTGGTAGCCAGAGCGAACATAGCACCGCCGACGATGAAGAAGATGTACAGGGGCTTGGGCAGGATCTCTGCAGCAACCAGGGTCAGAGGCTGGTTGGCAACTTCAGCTACGGGCAGAACGCCAGAAGCGGTGGTAGCTACCAGACCGTACAGGATCGCAACACCAACGGTGGAAGTTACGATAACGAAGGGGATATCCTTGGTGGGGTTCTTACACTCAGCAGATACACCGAGAATTACGGTAGCACCGCCGGTAGCGAAGCCCAGGTAAGCAACTGCGGTCAGGAAGCCGCCGATACCATCGGACAGGAACAGACCATCAGCATTGCTGAAGTAGTTGGCGAAGTCAACGCTCGGCAGGCCGAATACGGCGAACATGGTGAGCGAGATGAGCAGTACGATAACCAGCAGGTTCTGGATCTTAGCCATCAGGTCAACGCCGAAGTAGTTCAGAACGAAGAACAGAGTACCAACGATCAGAGCGATCACCTTTTCGCTGCCGCCCGAAGGAAGCAGAGCGATTGCATACTGAGCGAAGGACAGAGCGTACATAGCCAGGGACATGTTGGTGATGAAGTATACTACCGAGTAGTAACCAGCCCACTTGTCACCAGCGAAGATAGCCATCTGAGTGTACATACCGCCTCTCATACGGATACAAGAGGTGATGAAGATGGACGGGAAGAAGGTGCACATGGTGAATACGGCGGACAGCATGAACGCCAGGTTAGCCGAACGACCGGTCATAGCGATAGCAACGCCCATCATGGACATGATACCGGCGCCGATGATCTGGCCGATCGCGATACCCATCAGTTCCTTCTTACCAAGGGTACGAGCAAGGTCCTTGGTCGAAGAACCGACAGGAGCTTTTTTCTCTGTAGACATAAGCGAAACCTCCGTGTCTGTTTTGGAATGTCTGCCAGGCGTCCCTGACAATTCACAGCAGCTGCTTCAGATCGTTTTTATGATAACACCTGCAACAAAATCCCGCAATACTTTGTTCAATTTTTCAGCCATTTGATTAAAAAGCCATTTTGGATTTTTGTGAAAATCAATCTTGCTGTTTCAGCGATTTCCTGTGTTAAATTGTTAAGAAAATCACAAATATTGCAGTTTGCACACTTAGAGTAGCTTTGTTATGTTCATTTTTCCCGAACGGCGCTTCTCCGGCCTTTCCATTTCCCGCAAAATAATCCTCCCGACGGACGATTATACCGGCTTTTGTACAATCTGCGCAAATATCCCCCGTTCTTTTATGCGCTATACGCAAACAGCCGGACAACATCAGGCTGTCCGGCTGCTGCGGTCTGTTATTCTGCTGTCAGCACGAAGGAGGAACGCTCTGTGTGGGAATCAGGCCATTTCATAGGATACAGTGGGCTTTGCCTTGCCGCTGCCATAGCGGTAGAATGCCCAGAAGAATCCGAAGGCCATGGTGGCTGCGTTGAAGAGGATCAGCTTGATGTTCATCGAGCTGAGCATGAAGGACGCCTGGATCAGGATCGCGATGCAGGTGATCACCATCAGGGCATAGAACACCGGAATCGGTACCCGGAACTGGCTCTTTTCCCAGGCCTCGGGGAACATCTTGGGCAGCTTCATGGCAGTGGTGGTCAGAACCAGGTTGTTGATGTAGCCCAGAATCTGTACCAGCGACGAGATCTGTGCAATCTCCAGATCCAGCAGGATCGGAACCACCAGCACGATATAGAAGATGAGCATGATCTTCCAGGGGGTCTTGTACCGGGAGAGTTCTGCCAGGCTCTTGGGGAACCAGCCGTCCTCACAGGACTGCATGATCGGCTGGGAGTTCAGGGTGGTAGCCAGGGCGAACATGGCGCCGCCCACGATGAAGAAGATGTACAGCGGCTTGGGCAGGATCTCCGCGGCAACCAGGGTCAGGGGCTGGTTGGCTACTTCCGCCACGGGCAGGACACCGGAGGCAGTGGTGGCAACCAGGCCATACAGCAGAGCCACGCCGACGGTGGAAGTTACGATCACGAAGGGGATATCCTTGGTGGGGTTCTTGCACTCCGCGGATACGCCGAGGATTACAGTGGCGCCGCCGGTGGCAAAGCCCAGGTAAGCGGTGGCGGTCAGGAAGCCGGTCACGCCGTCGGACAGGAACAGGCCGTCCGCATTGCTGAAGTATGTACCGAAGTCCACGCTGGGCAGGCCGAATACGGCGAACATGGTCAGCGAGATGAGCAGAACGATTACCAGCAGGTTCTGGATCTTGGCCATCAGGTCCACGCCGAAGAAGTTGAGGATAAAGAAGATGGTACCCACCGAAAGGGCGATGATCTTCTCACTGCCGCCGGAGGGCAGCAGAGCCACAGCATACTGGGCAAAGGACAGGGCATACATCGCCAGGGACATATTGCCGATGACCGATACAACCGAAGAATAACCCGCCCATTTATCACCGGCAAAGACGGCGAACTGTGTATAGGCGCCGCCTCGCATACGGATGCAGGAGGTGATGAAGATGGATGGGAAGAAGGTACACATGGTAAATACAGCAGACAGCATGAACGCCAGGTTTGCCGAACGACCGGTCATGGCGATGGCGACGCCCATCATGGACATGACGCCCGCACCGATGATCTGACCGATTGCAATGCCCATCAGTTCCTTTTTCCCCAGGGTCCGGTTCAGATCCTTGGTCGAGGAGAAGGTCTGTTTGGTTGCGGTTGACATGGAAAAGCCCCCATTCTGTTTGAGATAGTTGGAAATACCCAGTGAAACAGTAAAAAACGAAAGCCGTCCGTTCCCGCTGTGCTTCCTCCTTCACCAGCAGAGCCGGTCCCAGGCATTTCTTCGTTTCACTATCAGAATATGCGCGCTCTATCCTGATTTACCACTCCCATTATATGTCTGCATCCACCATAGGGTCAAGGGGAAAAAGGACGATTTTTATTTAATTTAATTAGAAGTTTTCCACAATTAGAATTCTATTTTGTATAATTTGATATAAAAGTACAAGAAAAGACCGGACAGTCTTGAAACTGTCCGGTCTTTGCGGTCTGATATGGTCGTATCAAAAAATCGGAAGGGTTCCGGCAGGGTTATGCCATTTCGTAGGATACAGTGGGCTTGGCCTTGCCAGTACCGGTTCTGTAGAAGGCCCAGATGAAGCCGGCTGCCATTACAGCTACGTTGAAGATGATCAGCTGGAGAGTCATCGACTTGAGCATGAAGGATGCCTGAACCAGCAGAGCTGCGCAGGTGATGATCATCAGGGTGTTGAATACAGGAGTCGGTACATGGAACTGGCTCTTCTCCCATGCTTCGGGGAACATCTTGGGCAGCTTCATAGCTGTGATGGTCAGAACCAGGTTGTTCAGGTAGCCCAGAATCTGTACGATGGAGGAGATCTGAGCAATGTTCAGGTCAGCCAGGATCGGCACAACCAGAATGAAGTAGTAGATAATCAGGATCTTCCACGGGGTCTTGTACTTGGACAGAGAAGCCAGGCTCTGCGGGAACCAGCCGTCCTCACAGGACTGCATAACAGGCTTGGTGCAGGACATGATCTGAGAGTTCAGAGTAGTAGCCAGAGCGAACATAGCACCGCCCACGATGAAGAAGATGTACAGGGGCTGGGGCAGAACTTCTGCAGCTACCAGGGTCAGAGGCTGGTTGGCAACCTCCGGAACAGGCAGTACACCAGAAGCGGTGGTAGCTACCAGGCCGTACAGGATTGCAACGCTTACAGTGGAAACGATGATTACGAAGGGAATATCCTTGGTGGGGTTCTTACACTCAGCAGATACACCGAGGATTACGGTAGCACCGCCGGTAGCGAAGCCCAGGTAAGCAACTGCGGTCAGGAAGCCGCTGATGCCTTCGGTCATGAACATGCCGTCAGCATTGTTGAAGTAGGTAGCCAGGTCAACCTGGGGCAGACCGAATACTGCGAACATGGTCAGCGAGAGCAGCAGTACGATAACCAGCAGGTTCTGGATCTTGGCCATCAGGTCAACGCCGAAGTAGTTCAGGACGAAGAACAGGGTACCAACAACCAGAGCGATTACCTTCTGGCTGCCGCCGGTGGGCAGCAGAGCCAGTGCATACTCAGCGAAGGACAGAGCGTACATAGCCAGAGACATATTGGTGATGAAGTAAACCACCGAGTAGTAACCGGCCCACTTGTCGCCGGCGAAGATGGCGAACTGGGTGTACATACCGCCTCTCATACGGATGCAAGAGGTGATGAAGATGGACGGGAAGAATGTGCACATGGTGAACACGGCGGAGAGCATGAACGCCAGGTTAGCCGAACGACCGGTCATGGCGATCGCAACGCCCATCATGGACATGATACCGGCACCGATGATCTGGCCGATGGCAATGCCCATCAGTTCCTTCTTACCAAGGGTACGCTTGAGGTCCTTGGTAGAAGAGAAAGTTTGCTGTTTCTCAGTAGACATAAAAGTTTGACCTCCTAAAGGTGCTCCCGGCGGAGCAGAATATACAACAGCTTTGCAGGCTGAACGCAGGCAATCCCGCCAGCCGGCCCTTCCGAAGTGACCATGCAGAAATCAGATCGCCTGACAGGTTATAGTTTATCATTTCTTGTCTATTTATGCAATATAGCTTAATAATTTTCATTTACTTTAGTCAAAAATTATTCATAGGAATATTGCAACTCATACAAAAGCCAAATTGGAATTTGAGTAATATAATCAAATTTATACGATAGTTTTAGTTCAAATTAACCTATAAAATGCCTGATATTTCCATGTACAAACAATGCTTTGTCGGGAATCTCTGAAAAGCTTTGCCATTCTCTACAAGTTAAAGTACTATATTTAGGCAATTATATCCATCAACTTTACTTTTCTGCCGCTTTATCAGGCTAACAGACTGCAAATAAAGGTACATAGGGTCAATTTAGCTAATAATTGCTATGCATTTTTGTCTGATAAATCGATGGAAGGCAAAAATCCCTGCCAATCCACCCGCTTTCCTGGAACTTACAGATCATCCATGAACTGGTCCGGCTGCTCCGAGTGCCTGTCCGCATAAAACAGACGACCGTCCATGCATGGCATCAGCCCGAGTCTGGCTGTACCGTTATGCAGTGAAGTCCCAGGTGACAGCACACCGGCGCACACTCGGACATACTCCCACGGGATCAGTTTCAGGAAATCCCAGTGCCGCCCTATTATAATAAGGTATCTGTGACCTGGCAGCGGAACAATCGCATATCCCTGTGGGTTCCCGCCTGCTCTGTTGCCGCCTAACCAGAGAGCCGCCCAGAGCAGCCGGATCGCCCGTGCCGCTGCCATGCGGCGGACTATCCTGCCCCCACAGAGGGCACAAAGTCGGCACAGTACCCCTCCTATGGGGATCAGCTAGGAACGGACCGGGAACGCCGCCAGGGAGCTCCGAAATGTCTGCGGACTGCATGGAGCCTTATAATGCCTATCTAAAACCGTATTCCCTTTCCAATACGGAAGCCCCAGGAAAGCCCAGGCGCTCCCGGGGGAGCTAGCGCAGAGTCTGTGCAGCACTTTAGCGGCAGTATGGACATAGCGGTATAGGAAGGCCGCCAGCGATGTCTGTGGCACACTCTCTGGTCGCTGGGTGGATAAGGTTTTTCTGCCCTCGCTTGCCCATCTGAACGCTGCACAGCACCATTGCAGACAAGGACAATGCCCTCCATAGGCCTGGCGTCGGATTGCCCTGAGGCCTGTCCTTGACCGCACGAACCAGGGAAGCAGATTCACTCTCTATCTGTCTGATACCTGTCTGGCAGCATAGGCAATGAGGTATCCCCCGGGCCCTGCATTCCCAAGGTGAGCACAGGCAAGTATGTGCAGCGCTAGCAGAGGCCAGTGAAGGGGTCTCGGGCGTTATATCCTGATAGCGCTCCATGGCGGCGCCTGTCCGTACTCTCCCCTGCCTGCCTGACGTGCTGCAGCAAGGGTCTGTTTTGTCGACAAATTGCGCCCTATTATAAATAGGTATAAGATGGAAGCTGTACACAATATTGGAATTCTGTTCAGGGGCTTCAGAGTACCCCCACAGCCCCGTGCCGCAGCATTCTATACCCGGCGCCGGAGCCTACTTTCAACACAGCACTGTGGAAAACTCCGCTGTTCCGGATCAGTGGCTGCTCCACAGTTGTCAGAAAACAAAAAAGAAGCACCCGAAAAACGGATGCTCCTTAGCGTGGCTCCCCAAGTTGGACTCGAACCAACGACCCTGCGATTAACAGTCGCATGCTC
>ERZ857521.1395-NODE-1395-length-28943-cov-6.981757_pt1 | contig 28943 bp, 20 predicted proteins | sample MGYA00519701_ERZ857521 | MGnify/ENA primary metagenome ERZ857521 (study PRJEB31778, sample SAMEA3449346) | human gut metagenome | biome: human gut; feature: human-associated habitat; material: faeces | place: United Kingdom | collected 2010/2012 ...
TGGGTATTAGATCCTACAGCCTGGTTAGGTTTGTTAACCTTAACAGCTATTCAAGTTGTTTTAGGTATTGATAACTTACTATTCATTGCTATTCTGTCAGCAAGACTTCCAGCAAGACAAGGTAAGACTGCTCGCTACATCGGTTTAGGTGGTGCTTTAATCATCAGAATTATCTTGATGATCTTTGCAGCCTACGTCATGGCAATGTCAGAACCTCTGTTCACGGTATGGAACTTTAATGTTTCAGTGCGTGATCTGATGATGTTCTTAGGCGGTGCTTTCCTGATATACAAATCTACAGAAGAGCTTCATTCAAAGTTAGAAGACCAAAGCAATGAAGAGGCTGTTTCTGTAAGCAAGTCAGCAGGCCATTCATTTGTTATTGTAGCCACACAGATTATGATCCTAGATGTACTCTTCTCAGGTGATTCAATCATCACCGCAGTTGGTATGACCAATCATGTTTACATCATGATCATAGCTGTAACTATTGCTATGGCATTATTGATGTGGGCTTCAGGCTTTATTGCAGTCTTTGTTTCAAAGCATCCTACAGTAGTTATATTGTGTTTAGGCTTCCTGTTGCTTATCGGTTTCAGCCTGATTATGGAATCATTCCATATTGAAGTACCAAAGGGATACTTATACTCAGCAATTGGCTTCTCATTGTTAATCGAGATCTTCAACCAGGCCTCAAGAAAGACTGTTTTGAACTTAAAGCACTCTAATAACATGCAGGCCCGTCAGGTAGCAGCTCATCTGGTCTTAAGACTGTTAGGCTCAAAAAATGACGACGATGTGCATTCAATTAAGGAAGCTATTGTTTCACGTCCTAGTGCCTATGTCTTTAACAAGCAGGAAAAAGAGATGGTATCTCGTGTTCTTGAAATGTCATCACTGCCTGTAAAGGCTGTAATGACAGCAAGAACTGATCTGCAAACAATTAAAGTTGATGGCTCAAAAGAGTACATCTTAAACAAGGCATTATCTTGCACTAAGTCATTATTGATTGCTTACAGAAGCGGTCACAAAGATCAGCCTTTAGGTTTTGTTTCAAGAGCAGATGTTTTAGGCCTTTTTGTCGAAGACAAGGTTGATGTTGCCCACATGGAAAAGATTGTCCAGGAGCCTTTATATCTTCCGCAAACAATTAACATCTTAAGTGCCCTAGATCAATTTAGGCAGTCAAAGAAATACTTTGGATTTGTCTTTGATGAGTTCGGAGGTTTTGAAGGTATTGTTACTGTTCATGATGTGGTTGAAGAGATCACAGGTGAGATGCCTGAAAAGAGTGAAACTCCAGAGATTGTACGTTTTGGTAAAGATGGTAAGTCATTTAGAGTAGATGGTGATGCTATCTTACCTGATGTTGCAAGAATAACTGGTTTAGACTTACCTCCATCAGAGCATTATCAGACTATTGCAGGTTACGTTTTAGACAGATTGCAGAGAGTTCCAAAGCAAGGCGAAACTTTAGATGTTGGTGACTGGAAGATTGAAGTTTTCAGCGCTGATGCAACTGCAATTAACGTCTTAAAACTCTATAGGATAAAGTAGGAAAAAACTTGATTTTTATCCTTACTTTTGCTATAAATAAAGGGCTTGAAGCTGATAGCGTTTCAAGCCTGTTCAAGTGTGAGCTTGAACCTTCAGTAATAAACGAGTTTATTACTGATAGATATAGTGGAACTTCATAAAGAAAGGGACCCTAGTTGAGGTCCTTTTTTTGTGTTTAAAATCAAATAAATTGAGGTACTAATGGCAGGAACCATTGAAGAGAAAGTAGCAGAGCTAGTAACTCCTCTGGTGGAGTCTATGGATCTTACTGTATGGGGTATCAGATTCCGTGGCGGTAATGATCATGCGATGTTGCAGGTGTTTGTTGATTCTGAGCAAGGTGTAAGCGCAGATAAGTGTGGCGAGTTAATGGATGTATTATCTCCTGCTTTAGATGCAGCTGACCTTATCGCTCCTAAATATACACTTGAGGTATCTTCACCTGGTCTTGACAGAATTTTGTTCACACTTGAGCAAGCTAAGGCTTATACAGGTAAAACTGTAAAAGCTGAACTTAGAATTCCTACTCAGGGCAGACATAAGCTTCAAGGTACTTTAGATGAAGTAACTGATGATGGCATGCTGAAGATTAACGATAAGATCTCAGGTCTTATCGAAGTTGCATTCTCAAATGTATCTACAGCACGTGTTGTCCCAGAGTTTCCAACTAACAACAAAAAAGCTCCTAAAAGCGGATCATAGAGAGGTCTTAAATTAAAAATGGGTAAAGAGATCATTGCCATCGCAGAGGCACTATCAAACGAGCGTGCTATTCCTAGAGATAAGATTTTTGAAGCTTTAGAGACTGCATTAGCAACTGCAACCAAGAAAAAGTATCCAGTTGATATTTTAGTTCGTGTTGTAATTGACAAGAAAGACGGCTCATATGACACCTTCCGCCGTTGGGAAGTAGTTGATACTGACGGTCCACTAGAGAAGCCTGCTCAGGAAATATCACTTGCAGCGGCCGCTGTTGACCATCCTGGTATTAAAGCTGGTGATATTGTTGAAGAGCAGATCCCTTCTGTTGAGTTTGACCGTATTACAATTCAGACAGCAAAGCAGGTTCTATCTCAGAAAGTTAAAGATGCTGAGCGCGAGCAGGTTGTAGCAGAGCAGCGTGACAGAATCGGTCATGTTGTAAATGCAACCGTTAAAAAGCAGACTCATGACATTATGGTTTTAGATTTGGGCAACAACGCTGAAGCTGTTCTAAAGCGTGAGCAGATCATTCCTCATGAGACCTATGGTCGTGGTGACAGAGTTAAGGTTTTATTACAGGACATCCGTTCAGAGCCAAATCGTGGTCCACAGATCATCTGCTCAAGAACTTCACCTGATTTCTTAAAAGAGTTATTCAGAATCGAAGTACCTGAGATTGGTGAAGACGTAATCGAAATCATGGGTGCAGCTCGTGATCCTGGTTCACGTGCAAAGATCGCTGTAAGATCAAAGGACAGAAGAATCGATCCTCGTGGCGCATGTATCGGTATGCGTGGCGCTCGTGTAATGGCAGTATCTAACGAGCTGTCAGGTGAAAAGATTGACGTTGTTTTATACGATGAGAACTTAGCTCAGTACGTAACCAATGCTATGGAACCTGCTGAAGTATCACGTATTATTATCAACGAAGATGACCACACTATCTTAATTGCTGTAGCTGAAGAGAACTTAGCTTTAGCAATCGGTAGAAACGGTCAGAATGTACGTTTAGCTTCACAGCTTATCGGTTGGGATCTGAAGGTTATGACTGAGAAAGAACTTGAGTCAAGCATTCAGCAGGAAGTAGGTAAGGTAGTAAAGCTATTTGAAGATTCTTTAAATGTTGATGAAGAGTTCGCAACTGCTCTGTCAGATGCAGGCTTCACCACCTTAGAAGAAGTTGCATACGTTGAACCTGAAGAGCTTTTAGCTATCGATGGTATGGATGAGGAAACAGCATCTCAGTTACAGGAAATAGCAAGAAAGGTTGTTGAGAGCAAAGAAAATGCTGAAACTGCTGAAGCTATCGCTCAATTATCATCACTAGACGGTATTGATAAAGAATTAGCTGCTAAGTTAGTAGCTCACGGTATCAAGTCAGGTGAAGATCTTGCAGATCAGGCTACCGATGATTTAACTGACATCGAAGGCTTAGATGAGAAGAAAGCTGGTGAAATCATTATGGCAGCTCGTAATGAATACTGGTTCAAAGAAGAAAACAAATAATACAGGAAGACTTGAATGATGAATGAAGAAAATCAGGGCAATGCACCAAAGCGTATGTCTTTAAAGAAGAAGTCTTCTGGCACTATGACTTTGCAGAATGCAGGCGGTGCTAAGAAAGTTCAGGTTGAGGTTCGTAAAAAGAAATTTAACTTCGACCCTAAAGAGCGTAAGGCTCAGTTGGAGCAGGAAGCTATTGCTAAGCAAAAGGCTGAAGAAGAGGCAAGAAAAGCTGAAGAGGCTCGTAAGGCCGAAGAAGCTAAAAAAGCCGAAGAAGCTCGCAAGGCTGCAGCTGCTAAAGCTGAGGCTGAAAAGAAGGCTAAGGAAGCTGCTAAAGCTGTTGCTGTTAAGGCTCAGCCAAAGCCAACTCCTGCTCCTCATAAAGAAAAGCATGAGGATAAGGCAACTGAAGAGTTACGTCGTGCTCAAGAAGAGCAGCAGAAGCGTAAGTCTGAGGAAGAGTCAAAGAGACTTGCAGAGCAGGCCAGAAAGTTAGCTGAAGAAAACGAGGCTCGTTGGGCAGCAGAAGAAGAGGCTCGCTCTCACGAGAATGATGACGACGATTCAACAACTTCACAGTATGTTCGTGAAGCTGAGGCTCGTCAGGAGCGTGAGGCTGAAAACAGAGGCCGCCACCGCGACAGAAATGGTGACAGACGCTCAGCTAAGCGCTTTGAAGAAAATGAGCAGAATTCAAACAATCGCCGTCAGAAAGGCGGTAAAGGTGGTAAGAGCGTAAAGGGTGCTGCAAAATTAAATCAGCAGCAACACGGCTTTAACCGTCCTGCTGTTCCTGTAAACCGTGATGTTGAGATCGGTGAGACCATCACTGTAGCTGAATTAGCAGCTAAGATGGCTGTTAAGGCAACTGAAGTTATCAAGACCTTAATGAAATTAGGTGAAATGGTAACTATCAACCAGGTTTTAGATCAGGCAACAGCTCAGCTAGTTGCTGAAGAAATGGGACATAAGGTAATTCTGCGTAAAGAGAATGAACTTGAAGACGAGTTATTAAACGGCAACAAGGATTCAAAAGCAGAGGCAACTCCTCGTGCTCCTGTTGTTACCATCATGGGTCATGTTGACCATGGTAAGACCTCTTTACTTGACTACATCAGAAAGTCAAAGGTAGCAGTAGGCGAAGCTGGTGGTATTACCCAGCGTATCGGTGCTTATCATGTACAGACTCGTAATGACGGTATCACCTTCTTAGATACCCCAGGTCACGCAGCCTTTACTGCAATGCGTGCTCGTGGTGCTCAGTGTACTGATATCGTAGTTTTAGTTGTAGCAGCAGATGACGGTGTAATGCCTCAGACCTTAGAAGCTATTCAGCATGCTCAGGCAGCTAAGGTTCCTATGATTGTTGCTATCAACAAGATGGATAAGCCAGGTGCAGACCCTCAGAGAGTTATCAATGAGTTAATGCAGCACAGTGTTATTCCTGAGTCAATGGGTGGTGAGAACCAGTTCGTTGAAGTTTCAGCAAAGACTGGTATGGGCGTTGATGATCTGTTAGAGGCTATTACTCTACAGGCTGAAGTTTTAGAGTTAAAGGCTGTTCATGATGGTATGGCTGAAGGCGTAACCATTGAGTCTCGTCTTGATAAAGGTCGTGGTCCTGTAGCAACAGTTCTTGTGCGTTCTGGTACCTTAAAGAAGGGAGATATTATCCTTTGCGGTCTGCAGTACGGTCGTGTTCGTTCAATGAGAAACGAAAACGGCAAGGAAGTAACCGAGGCTGGTCCTTCAATCCCTGTTGAGGTATTCGGTCTGTCAGGTGTTCCTGCAGCAGGTGACGAGGTTACCGTTGTAGCTGATGAAAGAAAGGCTCGTGAAGTTGCTTTATTCCGTCAGGGTAAATACCGTGAGTTAAAGATTGCAAAACAGAAGAGTGCACAGTTAGCTTCTATGTTCAAGGAGAGCAATGCTTCAGAGTTGAAGGTTGTTCTAAAGGCTGATACTCAGGGTTCTGTTGAAGCTATTTCTGATGCTCTGCTAAAACTTGGTAACGAAGAAGTGCAGGTTAAGATTATCGGCTCAGGTGTTGGTGGTATTACCGCAAACGACGCAACCTTAGCTGCTGCTGATGGTGCTGTTGTAATCGGCTTTAACGTTCGTGCTGATGGTCCTGCCCGTCAGGTAATCGATTCAGAGTCAGTTGACTTACACTACTACAGTGTTATTTACGACTTGATTGATGATGTGAAGAAGGCTATGTCTGGTCTGCTCAAGAAAGAGATCAGAGAAAACTTCATCGGTTATGCTGAAGTTCGTGAAATCTTCCGTCACCCTAAGTATGGTGCAATCGCAGGCTGTATGGTTGTTGAAGGCGTCGTAAAGCGTTCAGCTCCTATCCGTGTGCTGCGTGACAATACCGTTATCTTCGAAGGTGAGCTTGATTCATTACGTCGTTTCAAGGATGACGTATCTGAGGTTAAGCAGAACAACGAGTGCGGTATCTGTGTTAAGAACTACCAGGATGTTCGTGTAGGCGACCGTATCGAGTGCTTCGAGAAGGTTGAAGTTGCACGTACTCTTGATTAAAGGAAATTATGCCAAGAAGTTACGGTAGAAATGAAAGAGTTGCAGCAGCTGTAAGACGTGAGCTTGCAGATGTGCTACAAAATGAGCTTCATGATCCTCGTGTGAAGAATGCAACTATCACTGAAGTTGATGTTTCACCTGATCTTAGAAATGCTCGTGTTTACATTTCTTTTTTAACAGATAAGAAAGAAGAAATTGATGCTGCTATGAAAGGCTTAAAGAGCGCTAAAGGCTTTTTACGTTCACAGTTAGCTTCAAGACTAAACTTACGTTATATGCCTGATCTTGATCTGCGTTATGATTCATTACTCACAGAGTCAATGAAACTTGATGCTCTGATTGCTAAAGGCTTAAACAAGAACTAGTCTGTAAACACACAGAAAGGTACCCTGAATCATAAAAAGTTCAGGGTATTTTTTTTTTGAGATAGAGGAAAGAGTTTTAATTTCAATGAGCAATGAAAGGAGTTGTTAAAAGTGCTTTTCCAAGCCTGCTTATTTGCATACCTCGTTAGCAGTGCTTCTGCTGTGAATTGTATAAGCAACAGGAAAATGTCTGTTTGTAATAGGACTGAACCATATTTCGTGGGAACCTTTGCCTTGTCTGACTAAATAGCACCCTTTGTCCTTGAGGTAAGCTATAAGTTTATCGTAGTAATCTGTTCCAATTTAAGCCAAACGTTCCATGTTGTTGGGAAAATAAAACTTAGTATGACGTGGCTTCAAGTTGTAATTGAGCTCAAGAAGTTCTTCTGCAATGATGTTAACTTCTTTGATAAGTCCCTCAATTGTAGGCATCTTAGCAATCAATCCCGGAAGATCTGGACTTTCGCACCAATAAACTTATTTTCATTATCTTTATGAATAACAACCCTAAAAGTTAGTGTAAAGCCGAATTTGTAGGCAATTTTCCAAAAGGGGTAGTCCAATACGGTAATTCATATCTCCTAACAGTTAGCATAAGTATAGATTAATTATCTTGTCAAATTATGATCGTTTATACAGCTTTTTATCGGTAAGTTCTGTAACTTTGAAAAAGACGTAAGCAGAATGTACAATAGAGGCTTGAATAATATAATTTTAGGAGAGAGTCGTGGTAGCTTCAATGGTACAGCAAAAGCCAATTAAATCAGCTGTAATTGTATCTAAAGTATATAAGCGTCCAGTGTCTGGAGCTATCAGAGATATTGCCTCAAAACTAACCAAATTAGGTGTAAAAGTATATCTTGAGGCTAATACATCTGTAGGCTTTAATATTCCTGAAATTGAAAGTATTACCCGTCGTCAGATGCGAGATCTTGACCTTATCATCGTTGTAGGTGGAGATGGCTCTGTTTTAGGTGCAGCTAGAACCTTAGTAGATTTGAAAGTTCCAGTATTAGGTATTAACCGCGGACATTTAGGTCTGCTTACCGATGTCAATCCTGACAATCTTGATGAGAGCTTAAAAAAGGTTGTAAAAGGCTACTACTCATTAGAGGACAGAACCATGATTGATGTTCGTGTCTCTCGTGATTCTGAAGATGGAGTAGGTGAGTTAATCGGTCAGTCATTAGCAACTAACGAAACCGTTATTCACTCAGGCACCATGGCTCATATGATGGTGTTTAGAGTAACTATTGATGGTACCTATATGTACACCCTAAGAGGTGACGGTATTATCGTCAATACACCTACAGGCTCAACTGCATATTCATTATCAGCAGGTGGTCCTATTATTGAACCAAATCTTGATGTTCTGTCACTAGTGCCAATGTTCCCACAGTCACTAAACTGCTCTCCTATTATCATTCCAGGAAAATCAGAGGTTAGAATCGACTTTGAATGTCCTGATGATATGGCAGAGTTAATTGCAATCAACTGTGATGGTCAGGTAACCATGAGAGCTGATACTAAAAGCTCTGTACTTATAAGACAGCATCACATACCTTTGACACTTATTCACCCTCAAGGTTATGACTATTACAGCCTGTTACGTCAGAAATTAGGCTGGGCTCAAAGTCTTGTTTAGGACCAAACTTTCAGTTTGATTCTGTTTTTGGAGTAGTTATGCTTGAACAATTAATCGTAAAAGACTTTGCTTTAAGTGATAAAAATACCCTTGATTTTCATAGTGGCATGACCTGTATTACAGGTGAAACCGGTGCTGGTAAATCATTAACTGTAGATGCTTTATCTATGCTCTTAGGTGCAAGAGCAGATGCTATGTGCGTAAGAACAGGTTGTGCTAAAGCTGAGCTTGATGCGGTGTTTTCAATTGAGAACAATCAGGCTGTTATCGATTTTCTAAACGAGCGTGAGCTTACAGCAGAGGATAACACTCTAATGCTCCGCCGTGTTATAGGAGCAGATGGTAAGTCAAAGTCTTATATTAACGGTTCTCCTTGTACTTTATCCTTACTAAAAGAGCTAGGCTCTTACATTGTGGCAATTCACGGACAGCATGCAAGCATTAAGCTTATTGATAAGAACAATCAGCTATCCTTAGTAGACAGCTTTGGCAGATTAAAAGACAAAGTTGAAGCTGTAAAACTATCCTTTGATAAATATAATAAGAACCGTCAGCATTTGCAGGAACTAGCAGACGAGCAGTTAGCTGGCGCTCAGACCTATAAGACCTTACGTTATGAATTAGACTTATTAAATAAGCTTGATCTGCACGAAGGCGACTATGAGCTGATAAGCTCAGATTATGATGCCCTACAGCATCAGACACAGGCATCAGATGCTGTAGCTTTAGCTCAAGGTGTGCTTGAGAACGAAGAGCACAACATCATTGATATCATTTCTGCAAGAATTACCGATTTATCAAAAGTAGCTGTCTTTGCTAAAGACAGTATCGATCCTATTGTTGCAGATCTTTCAACTGCTTGTGAGCATTTGGATTTAGCTCGTGAAAAGTTAGATTCACTTACCTTAAAGGCAAATCCTGCTTTAGTTGAAGAGTTATCTGACAAACTCTCAAAATGCCACGAATTAGCTCGCCGTTTTGAGATAAAGCCAAACGAGCTTTATAAGATTAAAGACAAGTTAGAAAAAGATATAGAGCACTTTTTATCTTTAAAAGAGCAGATAGCATCATTAACTGCTAACGTTAAAAAGTTAAGAGATGCCTATGAGACAGAAGCTAGAGAGTTATCAGACTTAAGAGCAAAAGCTGCTACAAAAATGTCTCAGGATGTAACTTTAAAGATTAGAACCTTAGCAATGCCAGATGGTGTGTTTGAGGTTAAAGTAACTCGTGATGAGACTATAAGACCTAGAGCTACAGGTCGCGACAATGCTGAATTTTTGTTCTCAGCAAACCTAGGAGAAGCACCAAAAGATTTAGGTGCTGTAGCCTCAGGTGGTGAGTTATCACGTCTTGCTTTAGCAATTGAGGTTTTAACCTCACGTAAAGGCTCGACACAGACATTGATCTTTGATGAGGTTGATACTGGTATCTCAGGTCGTACGGCTTCTGCTGTAGGTGAGCTGTTACACCTTTTAGGTAAGGATGTGCAGGTAATTACCGTAACTCATTTACCACAGGTTGCAGCTGCTGCTGATCATCAGCTCTTAGTCTCAAAATCTCAGCTAGGGCAGAATGTAGTCTCAAATGTATCTGAGCTTGATAATGATGGTCGTGTCGAGGAAATCTCTCGTATGATGGGCGGTAACGTTGTAACAGAAGCTACTCGTCAAAGCGCTCAAGCGCTGTTAAATAAAGCCAGTCAAAAAGCTTAATACAGGTAGCTTACGTGAAAAACAATACCGTCTTTGTAAAAGGAAATCTTAAGGTTCATATCCGCTGGGCTAATGTGACCGATGCTAGCAATATCGCTCGCCTTGAACTTAATGCCTCTCATTATGAGAATCGCAGAGAACCTTTTACCTTTACCCATCCTCAATTTACTGCACTATGGGAGAACCGTCTTTCTGATGAAAATTATCGGACAGTGCTTGCTTGTGGTGCAAAAAATCTCTATGGCTTCTTAACTTTTAAAAATGAAATAGAGTCAGGTAAAATTCTCGCACTGTATATCGATCCGCTTTATATGCGACTTGGAATAGGTAAACTCTTACTTCAGACAGCAGAACAGATGGTTAGAATGAAGGGCGGATCATCAATCGAAGTTGATGTGGAAGTGCTCAATAAAGGGGCAATCAGCTTCTATACCTCGTTACAATTTGCAAAAGTAAGTGTAAAATTAGACCACTTAATTGTTATGCGAAAGGAGTTTTATAATGCTTAAGGTTGGTATTGTAGGTTTAGGCGGACGCATGGGGCACGCACTGTGGGACTGCTGTTTAGGTCTTGATGGCGCAAAGGTTGTATGCGGCATTGATAAGAGCACCGATACACTACCATCAGGCTGCAATGTTGAAGTTGTAGATGAGCCTTCAAAACTGTCAGCAGCTCCTGACATGTTCATCGATTTCTCTCGTCCAGAGTGCTCATTAAATATTCTTGAATATGCAAAGCAGCATAACTGCAAAGTTATCTTAGGTACCACAGGTTTCGATTACGAGCAGCGCGATAAGATTAAGGAATACTCAAAGCATATTCCTATCGTTTTTGCTGCTAACTTCTCTGTTGGTGTTAACGTTTTATTAAACCTTGTTAAAAAGACAGCTCAGATCATGGCTGATGCTGATATCGAAATTGTTGAAGCTCACCACCGTTATAAGGTAGACAGCCCATCAGGCACTGCTTTAGCAATTGGCGAGGCAGCTGCTGAAGGTCGTCACGTAAATCTAAAAGACGTTATGGTAGCAGGTCGTAACGGTATTACTGGCGAGCGTATCTACGGTTCTATCGGTTTCTCATCAATCCGTGGTGGTGATATCGTAGGTGAGCATACTGCTATGTTCTGCTCAGAAGGTGAGCGCGTTGAGTTAAGCCATATTGCAACCTCACGTCAGACCTTCGCTCGTGGAGCATTCAGAGCTGCTCTATGGCTTGAGAACAAGAAACCAGGTTTATATGATATGAATGAAGTTTTAGGTCTGAATAAGGCTTAAGCTTACCTTTATTCATACAAAAGCCAGAACCTAAAATCGTGGTTCTGGCTTTTTCACATCAATACTTACATCAAAGAACTATCTTACATCTATTATTTCAATTACATTAAAGCCGCAAGAATACCTCCATCTACAGGGATCTCTGTACCTGTTACAAAGTCAGACAGAGGGGAAGCTAAGAATAAAGCTACTTTTGCTACATCCTCAGGTTCACCAATTCTGCCCATAGGAGTTCTGCCTACTAACTTTTGAGTAAGCTCTTTGTTGTTTAAAATGCCTTTGGTCATATCTGTTTTAATGTAGCCAGGAGCAATCGCATTTGACTGAATATTGTATTTTGCCCACTCTACAGATTGAGTCTTGGTCAACATCTTAATTGCACCTTTTGAAGCACTATAAGCTGCCATACCAGGACTGGTTACATCAGCTAAGATAGATGCAAGATTTATGATTTTGCCACCACCTTTTTCTTTCATCATCGGGAAGCATTTCTGGCTTAAATTAAAGGCAGCTGTAAGATTGGTATCTAGAACTTTATCCCAAAGCTCAATATCAGTAGTTTCAATAGAATTTGAGTTAGCAGTGCCTGCTGCGTTAACCAGAATATCAATAGAAATACCGTCAGCTTTAAAGCGCTTGAATACCTCTTCTACAGCAGTATTAGAAGTAATGTCACAAGGAACAGCAAATACTTCTTTACCTGTAGGATCTAACTCCTTTGCTGTGGTAGAGAGCTTGTCAGCACTCCTTGCCATGATATAGATCTTAGCTCCATTCTTATTTAGAATGCGGGCAATCTCTTTACCTATACCTTGACTTGCACCGGTAACCAGTGCGGTTTTGCCTTCAAGTAACATAAGAAGCTCCTTATTTTATTTTTATCTTTTCTAAAGTTTAGGTCAGATTTTGTGTATTTAAAGTGAAGTTAAAAAAGTAATGCTAATTTTGTTAGCTGTAACAAAGTTTTGATTTAATGGAGATTTTTTATCGTTAAAAGGCGCTAAATGAGGAAAGTTAGAGATTAGAGAAAAGTTAGTAGACATTTGTCTACTAACTTTGAGTGCTTTAAATTGCTGAAAACTTAGATAAAGAGCTCAGCTAAGGTTACACCTACAAGACAGGCACTAACAAGACCTATTAGACCTGGCAGCATGAAAGAATGGTTTAAATAGTATTTGCCAATCTTTGTTGTACCTGAGATATCAAAGTTTACAGTTGCAATATCTGAAGGGTAATTTGGAATAAAGAAGTAAGCATAGGTCGCAGGCATCAGACCAATTAAAATTGGACCTGGCAGACCAATTGCTGCTGCAACTGGTATTAAGATTTTAGCAGTTGCTGCCTGAGAGTTTACAACGATTGATACAGCTGCTAACGCAAAAGCAAAGGTCCAGGGACTTTCCCTTACCATATTACCATATTGGTAATGACAGCTTTAAACTCTGGCATTGCAGCTGTAAAGTAAGTATCAGCCATCCAGGCGATACCAAAGATAGCAATACAGGCTGTCATACCTGACTTGAAGACTACTGTATCAGCTACATGGTTAACAGGAGTCTTTGTACCAATCAGGATCACTGCGCCAAAGGCTAACATAAGCATCTGAATTACCATGCTCATGGATACTGCAGTATCACCAACCATTCTAACTTGAGGAAATACAGCAGTTAAAACGATAAGCAAGAGCACAGTAAAGAACATCAACACTGCAACCTTTGACTTTGTTGGGATCACTTCATTTAAAGTGGTATTAAAAGACTTTTCAACCTCAGCTTTAAATTCAGGATCATTTCTCCTTTCTATAAAGTCAGGATCTTTTTTAAGATCTTTACCTCTAAAGTTAGATTATAAAGAAAGTAACAGTACACCTACTAATGTAGCAGGAATGTTGACCATTAGGATCTTAAATAGTGTCAGATCTTCAAGGCCAGGAATTTGTAAAACATCTTTACCAAGATAACAGGCAACTACAGCTGAAATAGGGGAGGACTACAAGTCCCATTTGAGAGACAACAGAGGCTGCAGCCATTGGTCTTTCAGGACGTATTTTATTTTTTAGTGCAATATCTCCAATGATTGGCATGATGGTGTATACAGCATGACCTGTACCTAACATTAGAGTAAGACTGTAGGTTACCAATGGTCCAAAGAAAGTGATCTTTTTATGATCTTTACGCAGCACGCTCAGCGTACTGCAGCATACACTTAAGTCCTCCTGAGGCTTCTAAGATTGAAGCACAGCTTACAACTGCAATGATGATAAGCATTACATTAATAGGAGGTGAGGCAGGTGGCATTCTTAAAATAAAGACTTCAATACACAAGCCTACACCAGAGACTACACCCAGTCCCATACCACCATGCTGCCTATATATAAGGTAGCAATTAAGAATATAAATTCCGCTATGAGCATTTAATCAATTCCTCATATTTTCAATTTTTCACAAAATGACGTGAAATTATATATAAATCTACAAAAAATGGCAAAAAATAGAGCAAAAACTCTCAAAAATTGGGTAAATTCAGTATTTTAATGTTAAGTGTAGTGAATTTAAAATTCGAAAACTAAATGTTGTGATTCAATCCATTGTGAAACCAACATGTATCATAAATCAATGTCTAATTACTCTTACAAAACAGTCCAAATAGAACTTTCCGTATTCTGGAGATCTGTCATACAGATCTCATTTTTTAAAATTCATCTAGTCATGTTGTCTAATTTAACAAAAAGAATATTGCTATTTTTTTTACGCTTATTCTTAAAACAGAGATAAGAAATATATGTGTCTCTAAATTTGATTTGAAATATAGGTAGTTATATAAACAAAAAAGGAAACACAAAAAGTTTAATTGTAGGAGTATTTATGAGTGAAAAAATTTGTGTTGATGAGCTTTCTTCATTAGGACCAAAACTTATATCAGAGCATCGCAGCTTTGTTATTTGTGGTGCACAAGATACTAGTAACGTAGCAAGCAAGGTTGAGTCTATGGTTGAAAAAGCAGGCTATAAATGCCGTGTCTACACCGCAAATAGAACAGCAGTGGCTGGTGGTGCATCCTTGCTAACAGGTTTTGGACTTGCAGCCTTGGCAGGAATTGCATTTCATAATCTTGTGACTTGGGATCCTGACTATGAAATCTGTAAACATCCGGTTGATGACACTGTAGAAGTTAATTGGAAACACTGATCTGATTGTCATTTGGTATTTTATCTATGACGGATCTATAAAAGTTTTGTAAACAATTTGCATTAGAAAATACTATTAGATTTGATTGTTAAAAAAGGATAAAATTATGCCTTTACCTTTCATATTAGGTGCTGCTGCACTTGGAGCTTTAGGTTTATATGGAGCAGGAAAGACTGTTGGCGCTATTAGCGACAATATGGATGCTAGCGATAAAAATGAAACGGCAAATGATATTATCACTAGTGCAACTAAGACTGCTGAAAATTCAAGAGAAAATTGTAAACAGCATCTTGAAACTTTGGGAAAAGAAAAAATAACTTTACTAACAGAAGCCGTAGCTCCTTTTGTTAAAGAGTTTCGAAAAATAAAAAAGGTCAATTTTGCTGAAGCTCCAGGTATTGAAGAACTTTCAAACATTGTTATTGATGAAAATTACCTTAATAAATTGGAAAAGATGTCTGATTTAGCTGATACAGTAGCATCAGGCTCAGTATCAGCAGCAACTGCAGGTGCCGTTTCAGCTTTTGGCGCATATTCTGCGGTTGGTTTAATTGGTTCTGCCTCAACCGGTACTGCAATTTCATCTTTGGGAGGAGCCGCAGCAACTAATGCAACTTTAGCATGGTTAGGAGGAGGATCATTAGCTGCTGGTGGATTCGGAGTTGCTGGTGGTGCTGCAATATTAGGAGGTATTGTAGCAGCTCCTGCTTTGGCCATATTCGGCGCAATTTTAGGTTCAAAGGCCAGTGAGAATTTAGAAAATGCTAGAGCAAATCTTGCAAAGGCAAAAGAATACAGATCTCAGATGAAAGCCGTTTGCGCAAGTTGTGATAACATCAGCAAAGTTTCAGATGTGTTCTTCAAGAGCATGTCAGGACTGTACCATCCATTTTATCGAGCAACAGAAAAAATCAAGGTTTACATGCAAAACTTTGGTTATATCTATACTTGCTATCCAGTAAATGTTCAAAGAGATATAGCTGAAAGTGTTTCTTTATTAAAACTTGCAGCAAGTTTGTTGAATACAGCAATTTTGGATCAAGCAGGTGTTCTAACAAAAGAATCGATCCATTTAGCAGAAAAAATTGCAAGTAATTCAGATAAATCATAGTGCTTCAACGTAATCGTCTCTAGCAGGCAGTACGTTTAATCTTGCTTATAAAGTTGTTTAGATTTGTGAACTTTTATAAGTAATGCTTGAGTACTGTATCTGAATTCTGTCTCATATTGTACAAATGTAATTTAGGGAAATTGTGGCGTACTTCCAAATTTCCCTTTGTTTTATGGAAATTAAGATATGTCAGACAAAGATAGTAATTTTGACAATTTAAAGAAAGCAGCGATATCAGGCTCTGCCTATGATAATGTTCAAAGATATGGTTCTGCAGTAAAAGAGCATATAAAAGCGTATACAGGCATTGACAATGAGAACCTGAATGATTCTCTAAAAAAAGGCTTGAAAGATATGTCCAAATATAAAGTAAATGCTGAATACGTAGAGAGTAATCTAAAACAGCAAGCAGGCTTTGCTTCTGAAGTAAAGTATCAAGCAAGACAAAATGCTGAACATATTATCAAAGGGGATAAGGTTAGAGTCCAAAATACTGACTTGAAATATAGTGGTAAATACAACGAACTATATGATCATGTAGTTAAAAACGGGAATATAGTTGTTGATGCTCAGCAAATGAAATTTGTAGGAAACAATGCTAATGAATGCATTGATAAATTGTTGAGCAAAGACTTCGACAAATATTACCAAGCCGATGCAACTTTTACCATTCCAAGTGACTACTTTCAGAAAGACAAAAATGGTGTTTCTGAATATATGAAAGTCCTTAATGATAAAGAAAATGAATGTTTGAAACAGTTAAGGTCTGGACGGCTAGATGATCCTGCTAAAGCTCAAGATAAGGCAAAAGTTGAATATAAGCTAGAGAAAATTAAAGCGCTTAAGAAAGGAAAAATCAAAAATTCAGAAATTTCCAAGCAGGAAGCTATGGAAGCAAGAGTTAATCCAGAAATGTCTACTTTAAAGGATATTGGATTGGTATCTCACAGAGCTGGTTTTGAGCAGGCAAAATTAGGAGCTGTTGTTGGAGGAACCTTATCATTAGTCGCAAATGCTGTAAGTCTATGTCAACGTAAAAAGGATTTCAAAGAAGCAGCAAAGGATCTGGCCATTGATACTGGTGAATCTTTTGCAATTGGCTATGGCACAGGATTTGCCGGAGCTGCACTTAAAGGAGCTATGCAAAATTCAAGTTCCGAAATATTAAGAACATTATCCAAAACAAATTTACCCGCAACAGTAGTCACAACGGCTTTAACAACAGGTAAGATTTTGTTCAAGTACTTAACGGACAGCGAAGTATCTGGCGTGCAGTGCCTAGAGCAATTAGGTGAAGCAGGAACATCGATGGCAAGTTCAGCTATGATGGCAACAGTAGGACAATTGTGTATTCCTATTCCTGTAGTTGGAGCCATGGTTGGTTCAATGGTTGGCTATGTTTTATCTTCAACCTGCTACAATGTCCTGTTAAGTTCACTAAAAAGCGCGCAGCTTGCTAAAGAGAATAGAGTGAAGATTGAAGCAGCTTGTGAAGCTCATAGAAGAAATATTCAGATATTTATCGATGAACTTAATAAGAATTACGCAGTATACATTCAATATGTTGAAGACACTCTTTCTAAAGGATTTAATCAAATGAAAGAGGCTTCAAGGACTCATGATACAGATAAGTTCATTCAAGGAAGTAACATCATTGTCAAAGGCTTAGGTCGTAAAGTTCAATTTACTGACAAAAAGTCATTTGATAAGTTCATGGAATCTGATGAAGCCCTAGAATTGTAATATGAGTTTTAATTGCGATAAGTGTGGTCTGTGTTGTAGATCCTTGAAGAAATTTGGTGAGCTTTATGCTGATCTTGATGATGGAAGTGGTGTTTGCAAGTTTTTAGATAAGACTAGTAATTTGTGTACAATTTACGATATGAGACCTTTAAAGTGTAGGGTAGAGGATGCTTACAAAGCTTACTTTTCAAAGATTCCTTATAAGGTATACATTGATCTTACCTACCAAATGTGCGAAAACATGAAAAAACAACATGAATCTAACTGATCTTGTTCTTTAACGAAGCATTAAAAAAGCCCCTAAAAGCTATTAACCTTAGGGGCATTTTTGAACTTAATTATTTAGTGGAGTAAATCTATTAGATTACACCCTGAGCAATCATTGCATCAGCTACCTTACGGAAGCCAGCGATGTTAGCACCTAATACTAGGTTGCCTTCAACACCGAATTCACGAGCGGTATCAGCAACGTTCTTGTACAGGTTGGTCATAATGGTGTGTAACTTCTGATCAACTTCCTCGAAGGTCCAAGCAGTCATACCAGCGTTCTGCTCCATCTCTAACTGAGAAGTTGCAACACCACCAGCGTTAGCAGCCTTTGCAGGACCGTAAGCAATCTTAGCCTTTAAGAACTGATCGATAGCACCTAAGGTTGAAGGCATGTTAGCACCTTCTGCTACAACCTTACAGCCGTTAGCTAATAGGGTCTTAGCATCTTCCTCATTTAACTCGTTCTGAGTTGCGCAAGGGAATGCACAGTCTACGTTGTAAGTCCAAACCTGGTGTTTGCCTGCTGGGTACTTATCAACTGGAGTGTACTGAGCTGTTGGAACTAACTCTGCATAACGGGTTAGACGTGCACGCTCAACTTCCTTAACCTGCTTTAATACGTCTACCTTGATGCCATTTGGATCATAGATAGTACCGTTAGAATCTGATACGGTAACAGGAGTTGCACCTAACTGGATTAACTTCTCGCAACAGTAGATAGCTACGTTACCTGAACCTGATACAGCGCACTTCTTGCCCTTTAATGAATCGCCACGATCCTTTAACATAGCATCAGTGAAGTAAACGGTACCGTAACCTGTAGCCTCAGTACGTGCTAAAGAACCACCGTAGGTTAAACCTTTACCAGTTAAAACACCCTCATAACGAGTGGTTAAACGCTTGTAAGCGCCGTACATGTAACCGATCTCACGACCACCAGTACCGATATCACCAGCTGGAACGTCGATAGTAGCACCAATGTAACGGTGTAACTGGATCATGAAAGCCTGGCAGAAACGCATGATTTCAGTCTCTGACTTGCCCTTAGGATCGAAATCAGAACCACCCTTTGCACCACCGATAGGGGTACCAGTTAATGAGTTCTTTAAGATCTGCTCTAAACCTAAGAACTTTAATACGCCTTCATTTACTGTTGGGTGTAAACGGATACCACCCTTGTAAGGACCAATTGCTGAATTGAACTGTACACGGTAGCCCTTGTTAACCTGAACTTCGCCCTTATCGTCAACCCACTCAATACGGAAAGAAATAGTTCTCTCAGGCTCAGTCATACGCTCTAAGATCTTGTACTTCTCATACTTAGGCTCTTTATCTACTACAGGCTGTAATGTGTTTAAGATTTCCTCAGCTGCCTGTAAGAATTCTGGCTGGTATGGATACTTAGCTTTTAAAGAGTCTAATACTCTCTGTGTGTATGACATTTAATGTCTCCTGTTTACCTGTTGATAAAATCGTTTTACCGGTCTTAGGACCGATATAAGAAAAGTTTGTTTTAATTTGTTGAAATCAAATTTACAATTCTTAATTTTAGCTTGCAATACCAAATTGAATATTCACATATTTGGTGCAGATCTGATTTAAAACAGTGCACATTGTTAGTGAAAGCTATGTAAATACAATGTAACTCATTATCAAATAAGAAAAAAAATTGTGACGAAATCATAACTTTTTATGCAATTTTAAAGAGCATTTTTCAAAAATGACTTTAGTAAAATAAATTAAGATCAAGTAGTTAATAGAACATTTAAGAAATGAGAACTGTGATTAAATTTAGTGCACTGAATTTAGATTATTTAAAGTTAAATGTAATTAAATTTCCCTTAAACAGTGCATTAGTAAATTAAAGATGAGGGATAAAAAAAGCCTCCTATTTGTATAGGAGGCAACTACCAACAGGCAAATGTTTAGTGACTAATTTCCTTTTAAGAAATCGTCAACTGCAGCAGCACATTGTCTACCTTCTGCGATGGCGTAGACAACTAGTGACTGGCCTTTTCTGCCGTCACCTGCTGCGAATACTTTCTTGTTTGAGGTTTGATATGCACTCTCACCTTGAACTTCAGCTTTGATATTGCCGCGTTTGTCTGTCTCTAATGCAAACTCTTTAATTAAAGCAGATGAAGGATGTGAGTACCCCATAGCAATCAGGACTACGTCAGCTTTAATCTTGCTTTCAGTACCCTTGATACCCTCAAAGTGGCGACCTTCACCCCACTTTACTTTCTCGGTTACAACAGCTTCTAGCTTGTCTTTACCTTCAAAAGCGGTGGTGTTAGTTGAGAATAATCTTGTGCAACCTTCTTCATGTGAAGTAGAAGTACGCTTGATCTTTCTCCAATCAGGCCATGCCATGGTTAAATCAACACTCTCTGGTAACTCGTCATGGTAATCTAACTGGGTTACTGAGGCTGCACCTTTACGGATTGAAACACCGATACAGTCTGATGCAGTTTCACCACCACCGATTACTACAACATTCTTACCACGAACATCAATAGGATTCTCGCAGTCACCATTGTTCTCACGGTTCTGAGCGATTAAGAAATCTAAAGCAAAGTAGATGCCCTTTAAATCACGACCAGGTAATCTTAAATCACGTGGAGCCTCAGAGCCTGGAGCTAGAACGATAGCGTCATAGTTATCTAATAACTCCTGACCACGAACTTCATTTAATGAGTCGTTATGAACACCGTGCTCTAAGTTCTTGATAGCACCGACGATAGTTGAGGTCTTAAAGGTAATGCCTTCCTGCTCTAATTGAGAAATTCTTCTGTCTAGAATTTCTTTTGGCAGTTTGAAATCTGGAATACCGTAGCGTAACAGACCACCAATCTTGTTCATCTTTTCAACTACAGTTACAGTGTGACCAAAACGGTTTAACTGCTGAGCTGCAGCAAGGGCTGCTGGACCTGAACCTACTACACATACTTTTTTACCTGAACGGTGCTCAGTGATAACAGGTTTTACCAGACCATGCTCAAAAGCGTATTCAGCAATCTTTCTTTCAACAGACTTAATGCCTACAGCTTTACGGTGAATACCTAAGGTACAACCCTCTTCACACAGAGCAGGGCAGATACGACCTGTGATCTCAGGGAAGTTATTGGTAGCTGACAGTACGTTGTAAGCCTTGCTCATCTGCTCTTCAGATACAAACTCGTTAAAGTCAGGTGAATCATTGTGTAATGGGCACTCATGCATACAGAATGGAATACCGCAGTCCATGCAACGACCAGCCTGAATTTTAGCCTGCTCGTCAGTTAAGGTACCGTAGATTTCACAGAAGCTCTTTACACGCTCTTCAACTGGAACATGAGGCTGTTCGATACGCTCAAATTCAATAAATCCTCTTAAAAAGCCCATCTTAGTGTGCCTCCTTCATTGCGTTTAATGCGTTGAAGTATTCAACAGGGAATACCTTGACGAAGTGTTGCAGTTCAACATCGAAGTTTTCTAAGATCTTCTTGGCAACCTTACTTGATGTCATATTCAAGTGACGTGTTAACAGAGTCTTTAGAACCTCTTCGTCTGATTTACCCTGATGCAGAGGAATTGCAGGATCGGCCTTGTTTGCCTTAACCACATTGCTTACGTTAAATGCACCCTTGGCAAGGCGTGATCTGAAGGTACCGTCCTTATCGTAAACGTAAGCCATACCACCTGACATACCGGCAGCAAAGTTTCTACCAGTAGTTCCTAAGACTACGACTGTACCACCTGTCATATATTCACAACCGTGGTCACCGCAACCTTCGGTTACAGCATCAGCGCCAGAGTTTCTTACAGCAAAACGTTCTCCGCAAACACCGCTAAAGTAAGCTTCACCAGATGTAGCACCGTATAAGCAGGTGTTACCACCGATGATGTTCTGTTGAGGATCACCATCAAAAGCTGCACTCTCATGAACAGCGATGATACCGCCTGACATACCCTTACCGACATAGTCGTTAGCAAGACCTGACAGATTTAAGGTAACACCCTTTTCAAGGAAGGCTCCAAATGACTGACCTGCTGTACCTGATAACTTAAAGGTAATAAAGTTATCTGGTAATTCCTTCTTTAAAGATGCAATTAAGCCAGAGGTATAAGTACCAACTGAACGGTTTACGTTAACAACTGGTGAGTCAATAGTAATTGGCTTGTTATCTTCAATAGCCTTTAGAACTTTAGCTTCAAACTTCTTATCTAGAGCCTTTTCAATCTCATGCTGCTGAGCGATTGCATGGTGAGTAACCTCATTAGCAAAAGCAGGATCCTTAAAGAAAATTCTCTCAAAGCTTAAGTTTCTAGCTTTAGCAAATTCGCTGTCTGATATCTTGGTTAGAAGTTCAGCATGACCGATTAAGTCTTCAAACTTCTTAAAGCCAAGTTCAGCCATGATCTCACGTACTTCACGAGCTACATAGTGGAAGTAATTCTCAAGCTGCTCTGGAGTACCGATGAACTGTTTACGCAGTTCAGGATCTTGAGTTGCAATACCAGTAGGACAGGTGTTCTTCTGGCACTTCCTCATGATGGTACAACCCATACATACTAATGGAGCAGTACCGAAACCGAACTCATCAGCACCTAACAAAGCACCGATGATTACGTCACGACCTGTCTTAATCTGACCGTCAACCTGTAAGGTTACACGTGAACGTAACTTGTTCATAACTAGAGTCTGCTGTACGTCAGCAAGACCAATTTCCCAAGCAGAACCTGCGTGTTTTACAGATGAAGCTGGAGCCGCACCTGTACCACCATCGTGACCTGAAATTACGATATGGTCTGCCTTACACTTTGCAACACCAGCTGCAACAGTGCCGATACCAACTTCAGATACCAGTTTTACTGAGATATCTGCCTTGGTGTTAGCAAGTTTCAGATCGAAAATCAGCTGAGCCAGATCCTCAATTGAGTAAATATCGTGGTGTGGTGGAGGAGAAATCAAACCAATACCAGGTAATGAGTGACGCAGTTTACCAATGTATTTTGATACCTTGTGACCAGGTAACTGACCACCTTCACCAGGTTTTGCACCCTGTGCCAGTTTAATCTGAATTAAATCAGCAGTTGACAGATAATCGGTGGTTACACCAAAACGACCAGATGCTACCTGCTTGGTACGTGAACGTAATGAATCTCCCTTGTGCAGAGGAATATCAACTACTACATCATCACCTAAGATAGCCTTAGTAGAGGTTTCTTTATCGATGATGCCATCACGGCGAGGGTCTTCACCACCTTCACCTGAGTTTGACATCGCACCTAATCTGTTCATGGCAATGGCCATAGTGGTGTGAGCTTCAGTTGAAATAGCACCCATTGACATAGCAGAACAGGCAAAGCGGTGGATAATGCTCTCTTCGCTTTCAACTTCGCTAATATCGATAGGATTAGTCTTCTTGAACTTGAATAAACCACGGATGGTCATCAAACGCTTTGACTGATCGTTGATGATCTGTGCATATTTCTTGTACTCATCGTATGAGCCAGAACGAACTGCTCTTTGCAGGTGAACTACAGCATCAGGAGTCCACATATGCTCTTCACCGTCATATCTCCAGTTCAGATCGCCACCCTGTAATAGTGATGGATCTTTTAGCTCAATCTTTCTGAAGGCTGCTTTGTGAGTTTCTACTGCTTCTTGAGCAATATCAAACAGACCTACACCTTCGATTGGGCTTGGAGTATTTGTAAAGTACTTATCAACAAATTCTGAGGATAGACCTACAGCTTCAAAGATCTGTGCACCGATGTATGACATGTAGGTACAGATACCCATCTTAGCCATAGTCTTGTAAAGACCCTTATCAATAGCGTGGATGTAGTTATCCTGATATTGTTTAGCAGTCTTAGCATCTGGTGCTAATTCTGTTACTACACGTAATGCTACATATGGGTGGATAGCTTCAGCACCATAACCGCCTAAGAGGGCAAAGTGATGAACTGTACGAGCAGAACCTGTTTCAACAACTAAGCCTGTGCTTGTACGTAAGCCGTTCTCAACTAAGCATAAGTGAACAGCTGATGTTGCTAACAGAGCTGGAATTGCAAGTCTATCAGCTGCTACATTTCTATCAGAAATGATTAGGATATTGTGACCTGTCTTTACAGCATCGATAGCTGCAGCTCTAATAGAAGCTAATCTTGCTTCGATACCGTCTTTACCCCATGAAAGAGGGTAGGTGATATCCAATTCTTTAGAACGGAATTTGTTATCGGTAAACTTGCTGATGTTGCGGATCTTTTCCATTTCAACAGCATCAAGTATAGGCTGCTGAACCTCCAGTCTTACAGGAGGGTTGTTATCCATAATATTTAGAAGATCAGGACGAGGACCGATGAATGACACCAGTGAGGTTACCATCTCTTCACGAATAGGATCGATAGCAGGGTTTGTAACCTGAGCAAAGAGCTGACGGAAGTAGTCATATAAGCTCTTTGGCTTGTTAGATAAAACAGCTAAAGGAGCATCATTACCCATTGAAAGAACAGGCTCTTGACCATTTACAGCCTTAGGCTTTAATAATCTTTCAACATCTTCACGGGTATAACCGAATACGCCCATTAGAGCTTTGGTATTTAAGTTCAAACCTACAGTTGAGGTTTCATCCTTAATATCGGTTAATTTGATACGAACCTTGTCTGTCCACTCTTGATAAGGACGTAGTGTAGCCAAGCTTAACTTGATTTCCTTATCATCGATGATACGACCCTGTTCAGTATCGATTAAAAGCATACGACCTGGTTCTAGTCTCCAGTGACGAGCGATTCTGCTCTCGTCAATCTTTAGAGTACCTTCTTCTGAAGCTAGAATTACAAGATCGTCTTTAGTTACGATGTAACGAGCAGGACGCAGACCGTTTCTGTCTAATGTTGCACCGATCTGACGACCATCAGTAAAGGCAACAGCAGCAGGACCGTCCCATGGCTCCATCATTGCAGCATAGTATTCATAGAAAGCTCTGAGTTTTGGATCCATCAGAGCATCTTTTTCCCATGCTGAAGGGATCATCATCATTGCAGCCTGAGCTAATGAGTAACCAGACATAGTTAGTAGCTCAAATACGTTATCAAATGAAGCTGAATCAGACTGACCCTGGAAAATTAAAGGCCATAATTTCTCTAAATCTTTACCAAATACAGGTGAAGAAATGTTCTTTTCACGAGCTTTAATCCAGTTAAAGTTACCACGTAAGGTGTTAATTTCACCGTTGTGGGCAATCATTCTGAATGGGTGTGCTAGTGACCATTGAGGGAAAGTATTAGTTGAGAAACGCTGGTGGATTAGAGCAATAGCACTGGTGCAGCGGCTATCGTTTAAATCACGGTAGTATTCACCAACCTGATTTGCTAATAATTGACCTTTATAAACAATGGTACGAGCTGAGAATGATGGAATATAGAATTCTTTGCAGTGTTTTAATTTTAGGTTTGCAATCGCAATTGAAGCTGACTTACGGATGATGTACAGCTTACGCTCTAGAGCGTCGGTTACTAAGACGTCTGGAGAGTGACCTACGAAAATCTGTCTAATTACAGGCTCTTTTTCGCGAACAACAGGGGACATTGGGATAGTCTCATTTAGAGGAACGTCTCTCCAACCTAAGATAATCTGTCCTTCTGCTAAAATAGCGCGTTCAATTTCTTCTTGGCAAGCGTGTCTTGATGCTTCCTCACGTGGTAGGAAAATCATACCTACACCGTATTCACCAGGAGGAGGAAGTTTTACGCCCTGAGCCATCATATCATCACGGAAGATCTGATCAGGGATCTGAATCAAAATGCCGGCACCATCGCCCTGCAGTGGATCTGCACCTACTGCTCCGCGGTGAGTCAGGTTCTTTAGGACTTCTAGTCCCTGACTTACGATGCTGTGGCTTCTTTGACCTTTGATGTGAGCAATGAAACCGACACCGCATGCATCGTGTTCATTTTCACTTCTGTATAAGCCAGAATTAGTCATTTATGTGTCACCTTTTGCGAGTGGTATATATACAATAAGGGCCCTAAACGGGCCCTTTTTTGAAAACTTTTACAGTTTTCTTATTATTATCACCCCATTTTTGATGGGGTGTTTTTAACCCATTTCGTTAAATTATAGGCTGTAGTACAGCTCGAACTCAGCAGGATGTGGAGTTGAACGTACGCGGGTATCTTCAGCTGCCTTTAACTCAATGTAAGCGTTAATCATATCCTCAGAGAATACGCCACCAGCAGTTAAGTAGTCGTGGTCAGCCTGTAAAGCCTTTAAAGCCTCATCTAAAGAACCGCAAACCTGTGGGATGTTAGCAGCTTCCTCAGGTGGTAAGTCGTATAGATTCTTATCCATAGCCTCACCTGGGTCTAACTTGTTTAAGATACCGTCAAGGCCAGCCATTAACATTGCAGCGAATGCTAAGTATGGGTTTGCCATACAATCTGGGAAACGTACCTCAATATGAGCAGTCTTAGGATTGATTGCATATGGAATACGGATTGAAGCTGAACGGTTAGCAGCTGAGTAAGCTAACATTAAAGGAGCCTCGAAACCAGGAACCAAACGCTTGTATGAGTTGGTTGATGGGTTTGTGAAAGCATTTAATGACTTAGCGTGCTTGATGATACCACCGATGTACCATAAAGCTTCCTGTGACAGACCGCCGTATAAGTTACCTGCGAAGATGTTCTTGCCATCTTTACCGATTGACTGGTGACAGTGCATACCTGAACCGTTGTCTCCGTAAATTGGCTTTGGCATGAAGGTAGCTGTCTTACCATACTGGTTTGCTACGTTCTGTACAACATACTTGTAAATCTGAACCTCATCAGCCTTCTTGGTTAATGAGTTGAACTCAGTAGCGATTTCGTTCTGACCTGCAGTTGCAACTTCGTGGTGGTGAGCTTCGATAACTAAGCCCATCTCCTGCATTACTTTACACATTGCAGAACGGATGTCCTGTGATGAATCTACTGGAGGAACAGGGAAGTAACCGCCTTTAACTGCTGGACGATAGCCTTTGTTACCGCCTTCGTACTCAGTAGCTGAGTTCCAAGCAGCTTCGATATCATCGATAGCTACGAATGAACCTGAAATATCAGACTTGAAACGAACATCATCAAATAAGAAGAATTCTGGCTCTGGACCGAAGAAAGCCTTGTCACCGATACCGGTTGACTTTAAGTAATCCTCAGCGCGCTTTGCAACTGAACGAGGGTCACGGTCGTAACCAGTTAAGGTCTGTGGCTCTAAGATATCGCAACGAACGATAATGGTTGGATCGGCATAGAAAGGATCTAACATAACGGTGGTGATATCAGGCATTAAGATCATGTCTGACTTATCAATACCACGCCAGCCTGCGATTGAAGAACCGTCAAACATCTTGCCCTGCTCGAAGAATTTCTCATCGATGCAAGAAATAGGTAGAGAAATATGCTGCTCTTTACCTTTAGTGTCAGTAAATCTTAAATCAGCAAAAACAACGTCGTTATCTTCGATGAGTTTTTTTACTTCACTGTAATCCTTGATTGCCATTTAGGTGCTCCTAATTTTTCAATTGATGGGGTATTACGTACCCGTTCTTTAATGTCTGAGTAAATTTTCGTGGTTATAGTGAACTCTGTCAAAGCATATTTGTACTGGCACTAAAACTACACGTCTTATTTTACTATATGTTGCATTATGGTGCGATACCTAAAAAATATAGATAAAACATAAAGATAGAATAAATATCTTAAGTGTAGTAAAGATAATTGAAGTAAAGTCTATTTTTCAAAGAAATCGCAAAATTATTATTTAATTGATTTTTAAAGATAATTTGAAAACAACAGGAAATTTGTTAAAAAAGCCCATTGCACACTTTTAGAGCGCTAATTTTGATAATTAATGCATTTTTTTGTGGCATTTGGATGCTGTATTTTGTTTTTCTTCTAATGACTGTGTTAAGAAAATTTGTTTTGAGAGTTTTGTTTGAAGGGGGAGGGCTCTTATGGGGAGATTTTAGCTTTTAAGATCCTTTTCTTAGATTTTCTATCTAGACTTCTATGATGTTTGTTTTGATTTTTAGTTATCTTATTAAGTGTTTACTCCTCTCAAAAGATATTGGAGAAACTTTATGCTTTTACGAGATTGTTTCCCTAGTATTCTGAGTTTTCTTGCTATCAGTGCTACTAGAAATGCTATCGAGCATCTTTGAAATCTCCTAACTTATAGATCAACTTGTTCATGATCCAAAACGAATCTATCGTAATAAATATCAGTGCAGAAATTTTTACGACAAGACAAGAGTCACTTTTATTATTTGGGTAGCAGTAAAAAATCACAAATGCGAGCGCACCAGTGCACGATAAGAATTGCTTTTAGTACACCTACCCATTACATATACAATCTCAATACGTTCTAGCTTGTGTGAATTAAGCTAGAACGAAACAAATATCATTATTAAATTCTCTTCTCAAGAGAATTTATCCATTAATCTTCATAGAGTAGACCTCTTCGTTAATAAAGAAATCTCCCATGTCTAATCCAGTGTCTCTTACTTTTTCCATTCCCTGTTTTACATAGAAATCAAGACCAGGATTATGCTTGTTAATTAGTAACTCTATTGTGCAAGGTTTTGGATGATTTTCCTTAACATATTCTACAACATGATTAAAAAGAGCTGTTCCTACACCTTTTCCCTGGTTTTTTATCTCAACATAGATCTTTTGCATCAAGAAAAGATCAGGTCCATGCTGTATAACTGAAACTGCGGCTGTATCTTCACCATCTAAGTTAGCTATAAAGTAAACTTTGCCTGAGTTGATAGCATCCTGCAAAGCTTCCTGTGAATAGTACTTGTCTAACATGAAATCTATCTGAGAAGTATTTAAAACACTCTTGAAAGTGTTCGGTACTAAGACATCAGCTAATTGTTTTAAAACTTTTACATCCGAAAAATCTGCTTTTCTAATTGAGATCATAGTGACCTCCTTATCTAAAACCTAACTTAAGTATAGGAATAATTTAGAGAATATCTATTTTTGCACCAAAATTTTCTTAAACTCCCTTGAAAATATTTAACATTGCTCATATTTTTTACTGAACAATTTATTTTACCGTGTGCAAAATGTTCAGTTTTTAGATTTAGCTATCTCTTTGTTTTCTCACAAAAACTATTGAATAGTGTTTAAATATAGAAAATAGCTATAGCCGACAATTCAAATATAGTATTAGCCAAAGTTTTTTTGTTTGATTAGACTAAATTCATACCAACGAGGGATAGTAAAAATGAAAAACGCAGTTAACACATATTTAATTGACAGCACAGACAATGCAATAAGCATTGCAAA
>ERZ857521.1400-NODE-1400-length-28910-cov-7.372137_pt1 | contig 28910 bp, 28 predicted proteins | sample MGYA00519701_ERZ857521 | MGnify/ENA primary metagenome ERZ857521 (study PRJEB31778, sample SAMEA3449346) | human gut metagenome | biome: human gut; feature: human-associated habitat; material: faeces | place: United Kingdom | collected 2010/2012 ...
CCCTGTCGGCAAAAATCTTGCCGAAAAGCCTTTGCGTAAAGTCCTTGTCCTTCAAGGGGGCACGGTCGTCCACGTTCCTGGGCGTGAGAGTCCATTGTATGATTTCTCCACGGTCGTTAATGACGATGTGTAGCTTGAAACCGTAGAACCATCCCGTCGTACATTTGCCCTTGGCCGCCTATCCCTCATGGTTTTGTGGTCGTGGGCACGCTTTATGTGACATGACACCAGTGGCATAGAATCGATTATTGATATGCCAGTGCATTTGCCCAATGCGCACGTCTGGAGAAACAGCAGCAGGTGAAGCCCTACCTTGGTCTGTCTCTCGACGAAACGGTTGTAGGACAGGCGACGTGGAAACTCCCTGCATATGTGATTGCATACGTAGCCGAGATAGAACGATTTGAGGTCGCGGTGGCGTATGGTATGGAAGAGTACAAGGATGGTCATAACCTTGCTGTCGGATATGCGACACGGACGGTTGCGGCAGCGTTTACCACAGGTGTCCAACGTGTATTTTTTCAGTTCGAGGGTGAAATATTTGCAGAATTCATCGTGAATACAGAGAATTTCTATTAAATTTGCATCTGTCATGGGAAGGGATATTTTTATTTATCTTATTGATTTTTTACCCTTAAAGACACTAAAAACATTCCATTTCCACAACATTTTCAATGATTTTCTTATACGAACCCACGTTAATAAACTATAATACTATAATGCAGATCAAAAAATAATTCTCCAAAACGACGTTTTTTGAATAAAAGTATATAACTTTGCAATATCTCAACTTTTAAAAGTAAAAGAAATGAAGAAAGAAGAAAAGAAGAAAGTAAGTTTCAAGTTTGCAGTACTTAATGATTCATATGTAAACAATGACTATACCGCTGGATGTAGCGGTAGTAGAAGTGATTGTTGCACTCGTGTTTGTACTCGTTATGCACAGCCTGCTGATGCAAAACAGTGGGGAAACTTTTTGGAAGTTAATGCTGGTATAGTTCAGTATTAAATGGCACTTCAGTTGGATACCATTCTATCTATTAATCCATCAGTAGATATCTATAAGATAGGTGATGATCAGCTAGAATTCTATTTCATCAGTACGCGTAGACGTATTACTATTGATGTAAGTCCTGTGGTCATTTCATTTATCAATAACATTGATGGTGAAACGACCATTCGTAGTTTATGTGCTGACCTTGACATTGAAGTTGATAAAGAAGTGCTTAACTTTATAGGCTACTTATTGCAGAATAAGATTTTGTTAATTCCAGCAGAAGAAGAGAGAAACAAGAAGATTCTCTCAAATGATGATTTGGACAGGTATGACAGACAGCTCAATTACTTCAACTCTATGTTTGAAAACTCAGCCTATCAGTATCAGGATAAGCTCCAAAACACAAAAGTGCTCATCTTCGGTGCAGGAGCCATTGGGTCAGGCATCGCTATGCAATTGGCCATGGCTGGTATTCGTCACTTTATACTGGTTGACAAGGATGTTATTTCAGAAGACTCTGTAGAGAGACATTTCTGTTTTCGCAAGCGGGATATAGGAGAACCTAAGGTAGAATCACTGAAGAGAGTACTATTAAGCATTGACAGTAAGATTGAATGTCAGACGTATTACTCCATTGTAGACTATAATACCGATATTGATATTTGGCTAGAAAATGCAGACTTCGTCCTTAACACTATGGACGAGCCTTATATTGGTTTTACCAGCATGAAGCTTGGCCGCAAATGCTATAAACGCAATCTTCCTCTCTATGTTGGTGGTGGTTTTGATGCTCACTTGATGAGTACCGGTGAATTGATTGTACCAAATGTCACTCCATGTGTGGATTGTTATACTGCATATTTTACAGAGTCGCTAAAAGATTGGAAACCGAAGTATAATGTAGATGCTATTACAGAAAAAGAATATAATGACAACATTTTTGAAGTAGGAGGATTGTCATCGATGTCCTTGTTCTCTATCAGCTATGCTACGATTGTAATTATCAACTATCTCATTACAGGAGATGCTAAATTCTCAAAGGGAAGAGGAGAATTGCTATTTGACAATCTGTGCATAAATTATTTGAATGTATCTCGCAATCCTAATTGTAAGATCTGTGGAAAGAAATGATATTGTAAAGCTCCGCCCTTCAGTTGCCGTTGTTTCCAATGATGACGTAACTGAGTTTTTCCTATCGGATCTGAGGAAGAGCATCATCCTCAAGATGGACAAAAAAGTTTCATCTATGCTTTTCCATCTTGATGGTACCAAGACTGTATCCCAATGGATAGAGTCTGAGGGATTGTCTGATGAGGAGTTTGGTGATATCTCGAATCTTCTGGATTATCTGAACAGTGAGCATATTTTAATAAAAATAGACGAAGACTATCAGCTTTCTTTCAAGTCTTATCCTAGAGTTTTTTCCTTACTTGAGAATTATTATTCCAGTCGTAGCGAAGTAAACCAAGCATTTTGCAGATTATCGGCATCCACGGTGATAGTTATAGGCTTGGGATCCGTAGGTACATGGGTAGCAAAATGTCTAGCAATGGATGGTGTTCAGAACTTTATCTTCGTAGACGACGACAATGTTGAACTCAGCAATTTGCATAGACAATTAGGATTCTCAGAATCCTCTATTGGTGAGAAAAAAAACAATGCTTTCACAAGATACCTGCAAGAAGCCTCTGATAATATTAACATAGAGTGCATTAACGACCAACTTAATGATGGTTTCTTTCAGAGACATGAATTCGGGAGAATAGACCTTATAGTTAATTGCGCTGACAGCCCGACCGTTGATGAAACTAGCAGAATAGTTGGTGAATACGCGATGCCAAGGGGTATAGCCCATTGTATCGGAGGTGGCTATAATCTTCATCAATCTCTTATTGGACAGATTGTCATTCCTGGTAAGACAGCATGTTTGGAGTGTTTCCGAAAGAACCTGGATGAACTGAATGTCATTGATACTTCTAACATTAGGAAGTTGAATAACAAGAATAGGAAGCTTGGAAGTTTTCCTCCTCTCTCATCGCTTTCAGCTGCTATTACTGCGAATGAGGCATTCAAGTATCTAGCTGGATTGAATGATTTTGTAATGACAAACACTCGTGCTGAATTCTCCATCAAAGATCTAAATTTCCATACGATGGAGATGCAAAGACGAGAAGACTGTGAATGGTGTGGTAAAAATGGAAGATATTATCAGCTATAAAGGCATAAGAACCACTAATCTGAAGAACATCAGTCTTCAGATAAAGAAGGGACGTTTTATTGGTATAGCAGGACCAAGCGGATCTGGAAAGAGTTCTTTGGCCTACGGTACTATCTATGCAATCGCACAAAGTGAATGGGCAAAAGTAACGGGTACCAGTATCAACGAAGAACAAAACTATCGGATAGACAGCTATAGCAATATCATTCCGGCAATAGCAATGAAACAGGACAATTATAATGTCAATCCACGATCTACTATTGCTACATTCATGAGAATTGATCGTGCGTTTCGCTTATTTTTCTCATCAGCAAACCATGTATCTCCATCTTTATTCTCATTTAATAATCCCCAAGGAGCCTGCCCATATTGTAACGGATTAGGATATCAATCTGTCATAAATCAAAATGAACTAATTGATTGGAATAAGTCAATATCCGAAAAACCATTTGTCTTATGGAGAAAAAGTTACTATCCTAAATTGCTCGAGAAGTATGCTTCATCTTTAGGCATTCCTTTATATGTTCCGCTCACTCAGCTTTCTAAGATTCAGGTTGATCAACTTTTACATGATAAGACTGAGGAAAAGATACCTGTGAGTTATAAGGCAAACGGTAAGACACGAACTCACAGATTTAAGTATATTGGTTATTTAGAGGATATTGAAACTCTGCAGAAGGATACAAAGCATGTTTCAAGTGCTCAAAAACTATCAAGCATCAGCGAAGTAAAAATATGCCCTCATTGCAAAGGAACTCGTTTTAGCGATAATGTTCTCTCTTACAAATATGAGGGAAAAGATATTGGCGAGTTATATACGATGGAAGTTAGTGATTTACAACCCATAGTTGAGAGATGGCTGAGAGATAATAAGCAACAATCATTCCATCATCTTCTATTGAATGTAAATGCGATCTTGAGGGGTATGATTGATGGAAACCTTGGCTATCTCTCATTAAATCGCAGCATTCCTTCATTGTCTGGTGGAGAGCTTCAAAGGCTCAGGCTCGTAAACATACTCAATTCCCATATTGATGACATGATGTACATCATCGATGAGCCATCTGCAAGACTTCATGTATCCGAGTACGATGCCATATTAAAAGATATTAAGCACTTGAGGGATAAAGGAAATACAGTCCTCATGATAGAGCATAATCCTTACTTTCTCAAGAGTACAGATTATAATATATATATAGGTCCTGGAGCAGGAGATTCCGGTGGATGGATAACAGATGAGATTAAGGAAAGGAGCATTCGTATATCGTCCAATAAAGATTGCTCATTTGAAAAGATGATCTATATATACCATGTCACAGAAAATAATTTGTATGACGTAAGTATTGAGCTTCCTCTACAACACATTACTGCCATGTATGGACCTTCAGGATCTGGCAAATCAACTTTAGCGAAAAATATTATCAGCCAATATCCGAAGACGGAATATATCGACCAGAAACCTCTTAGAGGAAGTGTCATAACAACGATAGCAACTTATAGTGGCACTATGGACGATATCCGTAAGGCCTTTGCTGTAGAAAACGATGCAGATGAAGATTACTTCAACTTCTCAAAAGAAAAAGGTCAATGTCCAACCTGTAAAGGAAGAGGAAAGCTAATCTATGAGGTTGATTTTGGTAAAACGAAGATAGAAGTGCACTGTGAAGATTGTAAAGGGAAGCGTTTTAACAATAAAGCATTGTCCTTTACTTATAAAGGGTTGTCGATTTATGATATTCTCAATTTAACGATTGACAATCTAATAGAGAACAATATTTTCGCAGAATCATCAAAGATTACAAAGCAATTGGAATTACTTCAGAAACTGGGTTTAGGATACCTTACATTATTTCGTACAACAGATACGCTTTCTGGTGGAGAATGCCAAAGACTAAAGTTGATGAAGTATATAGGCAAGCGACTCAAAGACAAACTCTTTATCTTTGATGAACCATTGCGTGGTCTGAGCAATCAGAACAGTATGAACATATTGTCTCTTTTTAAAGAGATGACAGTTCATGGAGCCACTATTCTATTTATAGAGCACAATGTCATCGGTTTTACATCATGCGATTATGTCATTGAAATGGGGCCAGGAAAAGGTAAATTCGGAGGAAGGGTTATGTTTCAAGGCCCCATGAGTTCTTTTGTTGAGAGTAAGAACTGGGAGATATACAAAGAGAAATTGTAATTTCAGACATGGATTTTATGCCTTACTGAATTTTAAGGGACACCAATATTTAGAATACAAAATTATAGTTAACGATACGGCAAATCTAGCTTAATTGTCTTAGTTGCTTCTTCCTTCTTTGCATCAACGACCGTAGCATAAATTTGAGTGGTGCGCACATTAGTATGACCAAGCATTTTGCTAACCGTACGCGAGTTCGGGATAAAAAGCCGTTAGAAAGATGCCTGTTGTGTGGATTTTTGGACAGTTAAATCCGTCAGAAATGCCTCCTGATATCAGTTTTTACTTCGATTTCTTACAGATTGTTGATTCTTTCAAGCAGGAAATCCTCGATGTTAATATATTGCACGCCTTTATCGTCAATCCATGGCAACACGTTATCGTTTACGACAACGATTTTTGCAAATGAGTCATCAATTCTGTTGAGCGAATTGACTTCCTGTTGCCGCTTCTCTTCATTGGAAACCGTCAGGGCGGATTGTATGTAATAACGTTTGTCTGCCAAATTTACCACAAAATCCACTTCAAGCTGCGAACGTTTGTTCTTTCCTTCTAAAGAATAGTTGTACTCGACAATTCCCACGTCCACATTGAATCCGCGTGCCTTGAGTTCATTGTAAATGATGTTTTCCATGATATGGTTCTCTTCCTGCTGGCGGAAATTAAGCAGGGCGTTGCGCAAGCCTATGTCCGTGAAGTAATATTTAAGCGGCGAATCAATGTATGAACGGCCTTTTATGTCGTAACGATATGCCTTGTTCAAAATATAAGCGTCAATAAAACAGTCAAGATAGTTTGAAATCGTATCGCTTTTTATTTTCACCCCCTTAACGGACTGGAATGTGTTTGCCAAACGTGTCGGATTGGTCAGTGAGCCCACGGCTGAAGCCACAACATTGAACAATTCGTCAAGGGTTTCAGCATTTGCACGAAGCCTGTTACGTTCAATTACATCTTTTATATAAGTGAGTCTGAAAAGGTCTTGCAGATAGCTGGACTTTCCCTCATGGGTAGGTTTCTGCAAGACCAAAGGCATTCCACCGTAAGCGATGAACTCACGCCATGCAAAGCGGTTCTCTTTTGGAAAAGCCGGATAAAACTCGTCGTAAGTCAACGGGGTGATGTGTATCTCCTGCCCCCTGTCACGGAAGGCGGTAGCCACATCGGAAGACAGCATCTTTGAGTTACTGCCCGTAACATACACATCTACATTTGGCAGGCTTTTTAAACCTAACAGCACGTCAACAAAGGTGATTTTTGCGCCGGAACCCTTGGGAAGATAAGGATTTTCTATCGACTCAACCATTTGTATCTCATCAAGAAGGATATAATAGTCCCTTGAAGTATCGCCCGCTATTTTGCGAAGATACTCGCCTAACTCCAAGGGATTCCTGTAACGCGCATTCATGTCGTTGTCAAGTTCGACAATTATAATCTGGTCGGCAGGTACTCCGTCTTGAATAAGATAGTCACGATAGAGCACCCCTAACAAATAGGATTTACCGCATCGTCTGATACCTGTTATGATTTTTATCTGTCCGTTTTTACGGCTGTCTATCAATTTTTGAAGGTTTCTTTTTCGTTCTATTCTCATTTGTCTAACGGAAATATTTGCGGATATACGAGTTTTTACCCTGCAAAGATAGCAAAGTTTCTCCATTTATCCATAAGGATGTTGCTAATTAAGCGGATTTTTTTGCGTATATCCGCATTTTACCCACCCTTAAACTTGACATGCATTGTTGCAATCCTTCTGGTTTGGCCATCAAGTAAAAGAACCTCATGGGATTCGTTTGATTATTTGCAATGATAGTGATTGTTGGTTAAACAGTAATGGGTGACATCCAAAATTTTCATAAAAGCCTGTTTTTACGACTGTTCTTCTCCGTTAGCATTGTCATTTCCAAGTCCCAACCGCCTGCACAACTCCGGGTCGCTTTTGATACGTTCCATCTCGTCGTTGACGATGGCCTGCACGTCAGCCTTTATGCGGTCGTAGTTGCGCTGGATTTGCTGCGCCATCACGTCGTTGCCGTCCTTGTCACGGAACTCGTTTATTACCGGGATTTTCATGTAAGCACGTTCCTCCGCGCCGACCTTGGCGTGGTCAACCACGATTTCGGCGTGGAAAATCTTTTGGCTTATCTTCTCGCCGATGTTGTCGGAAACGGCGCCTACGAACGTGCCTTGCGACAGGTTTGATATTTTCGAGGCTGGTATGAGCTGGTCTAGCTGGGTGTTTATCGAGGTCGACACATCCTGCCTGTTTATCGAGACGGACTGGCGCTGTTGCAGGATTTTGCCGAAACGCTCGGAGAGGGTTTTCGCGGTCTCGCCCACCACCTGTCCGCTGAAGATGTTGCCGACGGTGTTCTGTATGACCTTAGACTCCTTCTCGCCGTAGTCGCGGTTGAGCTGCGAGAAGTCCTGGAAGCCGAGGCACACCGCCACCTTGTTGCTGCGCGCCGTGGCGATGAGGTTGTCGAGGCCGCGGAAGTAGATTGTAGGCAGCTCGTCGATTATTATCGCGCTCTTCAGCTTCCCTTTCTTGTTCACGAGCTTCACTATCCGCGAGTTGTAAAGGCCGAGCGCGGCGGAATAGATGTTCTGCCGGTCGGGGTTGTTGCCGACGCAAAGTATCTTCGGTTCCTGCGGATTGTTGATGTCGAGCGAGAAGTCGTCGCCCGTCATCACCCAGTAAAGCTGCGGTGAAATCATGCGCGTCAAGGGGATTTTTGCCGATGCTATTTGTCCTTGGAGCTGGTCTTGCGCCCCGCCTTTCCATGCGTCCATGAACGGCGATAGGTAGTTCTCAAGCTCCGGATACGATGTGAGGATGACGAATAGGTCGGCATACGGTTTGTTGAGCAGCTCCACGGCGTGCGGAAAGGTGCAGTATATGCCGCCCTTGTATATTGTAGGCTCGGCACTCGGCGCCTTGCCGCATTTCTGCGGTAGGTTTCCGAGAGCCTGCCCCCGAACCGTGCTTACATGTCTCCATGTACACGGCTCTCCGTTATAATTCAACTTAGTGTTATACATTGCCATGTATTTTAGCATTACATTCTGGACAGACAGCCAATGTTTTGCGGTGCATTTTGAGCATGATGCGTTCCCATTCGTTCTTGCCTGTCAGGTCTTTCAAGGCACGAACATGGTGCATCACCGTTTTGCCATGCGCTCCACATACCTCGCACTGTTCCGCCTTCAATCTCTCAACAAGACTTGAGGCTGGCAGAAAATTGGTGTTTGGCATTATGTCGCATTTAGCATCACATTGAGCGTCTTTTCTCTTGAAACCCTCATTATAGAACACACGGCATTTGCATTGCCCTTTTGCATCCGTGTAACTGATTACAAAGTCTTTGTCTTTCGAGTATTTCTTTTTAATCTTCCGTACACTGCTGCTTTGCTTTTTGGCGATGCTTTTGTACATACTGTATTCCATAATATAACCGAACCTTTTGCAAAGAGTAGATACATTGTTCGCTATCGAGTAATAATTGTAGAATCCTCTTATCTCCTTATTGAATTGGGCTACAATATCCTCCGGTTTGCAGTTCATCATATAACTGCGTGCCTTTGGCTTCCAATCCTCCTTGCCATTGGTTTGTATAACCCTCATGGCTTTGTAGTCAATCAACTTGTTCTTGACCACCTCTCTCGGGAGTAGAAGTACAACCTTGCGGTTGAACATTCTTTTGAGCACTCCATTCTTATCTCTCTTGGTGGCTTTGGAGTTGCGTACGGTTATTTCATATCCCAGAAATTTAGCTTTTTCTTGTGCTTGGGTTATAAGCGTTTTCTCTGCCGACAGTTCAAGTTTTAGCTTATCTTTCATGAATTGTGTGATATTCGCTTTGATTTGCCCACATTCTTCATGGCTGCCGACAACCCCAATCAAGAAATCGTCTGCGTATCTGACATATTTTAACCGTCTGTACTCTTCATCCATTTCCATGACACAAGGCATTTGTTGCATCTGTCGGTAATACCCTTTGATTTTATCAATAAGGTCTTTCCGTACCTTTGTATCGGTTTCGGATTTCAGTTTCTTTTCCAGCTTGTTCTTACGGTCTTTAATCCGACGGTAATCCTTATCCAATCTTCTGCTTGCGCCTTTATTGAAAGATTGGGCGTATTCCTCCATGTACTTGTCGAACTTGTCAAGGTAAATATTAGCCAGTATGGGACTAATGATGCCGCCTTGCGGAGTTCCACTGTACGTGTGTCTGTATTTCCAATTTTCAATATACCCAGCGTTCAGAAATTTACGGATGAGCCTTATGAACCTCTCGTCCGCTATGCGTTCTTCGAGTATGCCAATCAGAACGTTATGGTCTATGTTGTCGAAGAAGCCTTTTATGTCCCCCTCTATAAACCATTTTGTTCCGAGAAACGTATCTTGAATTTGGGTTAATGCAGTCTGGCAACTCCTACGTGGTCTGAATCCATGTGAGGTATTTTCAAAACTTCCCTCGTATATGGCTTCCAGTATCATGTGTACCACTTCCTGCACCAACTTGTCTTCAAAAGACGGGATGCCCAACGGGCGTTTCTTTCCGTTCTTCTTAGGGATATAGACCCTTTTGGCTGGGTTGGGTTTGTAACTTTCGTCTCTAAGCTTGGAGATTAGATTTTCTATTCTCTGAATACTCATTTCGTCAACTGTCTTGCCGTCTGTCCCAGCGGTCATATTGCCCTGTTTGGCATAGATTCGCTGGTAGGCGGTATAGAACATCTGTTCATTGAATAGAATACGATACAACCGTTCGAACTTATAGCCCGATACATTGCTGTGTTTCACTAAGTTGTTCAATACATTCTTTGGATTTCTCATAATGTCTCTCACATTTTCCTTTGATTATATTGATTATATAACTGCTTCCCTTCGCCATGTTCAGAGCATTACCCTGCTCGGACTACTACGGAAGCTCCGTTGCCATGCCGAATATTCAAGAACGATTTCTATAGCCTTTCGGCGTTTCGGTTTAGGCAATCCCCATTTAGCGGGTGTAATAACAAGCATGACAGATTGTCGGATGCAACGTTCGTCCGTTAATCTGCTTATTGCAGACGTGTCGCAGTCAGTTCTTTGCCCCATACAACCTAAACACTTGCTGGGGTACATGCGATATGGCGTTGGTAACTGCCTTCCGCCACAGCCCTGGTATGTGCCACTGGATTGTTGTTCAACCAGTTCAGGCTTCATCCTCATGTCCGTCTTTCTGTCTTGCCATTCAGTCGCAGCGTGGCAGTTGGCTGACTTATGGCTTCTCCGACATGCTACACTCCCCCTCGGGTTTCCCTCTGGGATAAGTCGGATGACAGTAGGTCTTATTTTCATAGAACTCTAACCTAATCTATTGCTAAATAGATATTTATTACACCGCCTTATGGGCGCACTTGAGGTACCAGATTATGGCCGCCAGCAGGATAATCGGGGACTCAACGAAGAAGTCGCCTTGCTTTTCAATCCACGTGCGGTTGAGGTTGAGCATTATTGTGTAGCTCGCCTCGTAAGCGTCGGATATGTCGGTCATGAAGTCGGGATTGATGGGGTTGCAGCGGTGAGAGCGGTGCGGGTCGTCGAAGTTGATGACGTAGAACTTCGGCGCGACGGCGTACTTGTCCATGTTGCGCAGTAGCGTGTTGTAGGCTATGACGGACAGGTCGTCGAACTTGTAGTCGTAGATGTAGGCGCTGTAACCCTTTGAAATCATCTGGCGGATGTAGTTGTTCACCACGGCGTAAGACTTGCCCGAGCCGGGCGTGCCCAGCACGATGGTTGCGCGGAAGGGGTTTACAACGTTTATCCAACCGTCGTTCATCTTGCCGCCGTACATGAAGCGCGAGGGCAGGTTGACGGAGTATTCGTTCTCCATGAGGCGCGTCTCCTGCATGAAACTTTCGTTCTCGGTGTTGAAAACGTCCTTCATGAGCCCGTGCCTGAACAGGCGGCTCATCCACAGTCCGGCCATAAGCAGGGCGAGATAGCCGCAGGTCAGGGTGGAAACATACATTGCCGTGACCGCCGCGTGCGGCAGGCGCAGGTAGAGCAGCCACCAGTTGAAGAAGAACAACGCCGTGCCGACTGACAGCGCGGCGAGTATCTTGCGCCACGTTATGCCCTCGCCCTTCACGCCGATTGTGCCCATGCAGGATATGGCGAGCAGCAGCACGGCGGCCAGTTTGCTCCACAGCGTGTTGCCGAAAATGCCCGTGGTGCGGTTGAAGTTAAGTATTATGTGGTCTATTACGCCGACATCAAGATTCCATTTCCTCATGCTTTCGTGGCAGAACACGTAGACGTGTACCATCATAATAAAAATGCTCACCGCGCGGCCGAACTCCATTATCTTGGCCAGCGCCCTCAAGTCGTCTTCCTGTTGCATACGTTTTCCTTGTTTTGTGGAAGTCCGTCACTAGCAGCGGACTTCCGGTTTATATTCCTTTCTTTGATATTTGTTTGCTTAAATGGCTTTGATTTTTGCTACGTTGGTAACATCCTGATTTCCAGTTTGTTACCTTGCGCTTTCCAAAAGGTGGCCTTTCGGCTTCCAAAAGGCCACCTTTTACGTTGTGGTTTGCCGTGTTTTGTAGGCCAATATGTCGCCTTTTGCGAAACCGTGGATTTTGATACGGTTCACGGGCTGTTGCGTTTCATATTCCGCGCGACCTGCGCTTGCCCGGCTTTTTCTTGCGGTTCATGCGCCGGCGGAAAGCCTCTTCCTCGTAGTCCGTTGCCGGGTTTGTTTCCAAAGACAACGCACTTGCGGCTTGTTCGATAACATTATTGCTTTCATTTTTCCCATATTGCCAATGCTGATGTTCAGCAAATGATTGCCTGCCGCCATTATAACTTTCAGCATTTTTCCACGACTTGAACAGCCTGTCGAACACGTTGGCGGAGTATTCCTTGCCAAGGCGTGAGCCGTTGAACGCCTCGCGCCTGCCGTGGTCGATGAACGTCACGCCGTAGATGCGCCCGTCTTCGTTCTCTCGGAACACCACGCCGACGCCTTGCGCGGTAAGCATTGCCGTGAACTCGCCACGCGAACGCGCGCTGCGCATGGCCTCCGCGACCTGCCTCTGCACGGAAGGTTGCCACTTGCCGGCCTTGAAATCAGCCGTGTGCCGCTGCATCAGTTTATTCAGTCCCCCGTCGCCGAAGCGCTTGCCGAAGCGCGAGCTTTTGTAGGTTGCGCCCACAGGCTTGCCCGTATCGTCGGTGGCTGTATAGACAACGCCCACGTATGGCCGTCCGCCATACTCGCCTTTTACCTGCCGCGCCTCGACGTTCAACGTGGAAAGCACCGCGCTGTATTCACCGAACGACCGGAAACGGAAACTTTCAAGGACGGCTTTCAACGTGTTTGCGACCTGGTGGCGCACGTCGCCTTCCGACACGTTGACCTTCTTCAGTTCCGTTTTCGGACTGTCGTGCAGCTCCGCGCCGTTGCGCAGTCCGAACATACGTTCCAGTTCTCGGCAGGCGGCCATGGAGCGGCGGTGCTCGTAGCGGTCGCTTATCTTCCTGCCCTCGCCGTCAACGCAGACGCTCACAATGTGAATGTGCGCGTTGTGCGAGTCGCCGTGCTTGAATACGATGTAAGGCTGACTGCCGTAGTCCATCATGTCCATGTACCTTGCCGCAAGCTCTTCAAGCTGTCCGTCGGTGAGCCTGTCCTCGGGCGCGGGGCTTATTGCGATGTGCAGCACCGGCTTCTTCGTGTTGCGGTTTGCCGACAGGTGGTCGTCGAACGAGAGCAACGCGAGGCGGATGTCCATGCTTGGCTGTCCGAGGCGGTCGGATATAATGCGGTTGCCCGACAGTATTTCGGCCACGCCTATTTCCACCTTGTTATAATTATAGGCGAGCGCACCGTAAAGGCTTGCGCCGCGACTTATCTTTGCAACCATTTCCGTTCGTATTCCTGCGTGAGTGCGACAATCTTCTTGCATACAAGCATCAGTTCGAGGCTGCGCTTTTCAAGGCGGTAAAGCAGTGCACGGGCGCGCTTCTCGTCAAAGTTCTTTTTCACGGCCTTCACCGTCTGGTTGTAATTGTTGCCTACGGCTTGGAACTGCCTGTAAAAGTCGGTCAGGCGGACGTAGTAGTCAAGCGTGGCCTTGTCCGTCTTGACGACCCTCAGCGTTTCCCCGAACAGCGACTTCTTTATGAGCAGCGTGCGGTCGCGCGCCTCCGTCTCGGCCATCATCCTGTCAAACCTTTCCTTTTCCTCAGCGTTAAGGCGGAAGCTGAGTTTGCAGCCTCCGTCTTTGGTTTTCCATTTTCTTGCGTTCATGTTCCCTTTGTCTTTTTCCATACGTCTTGTTTTGTGGTTTGTGTTTCTTCTTTCCTTGGCGGCGACTTTGGAGCGTGCTCGCCCGACCGCGAGGGAGGGGCAAGCCGTTTTCGTCGGACGGAAGCCATGACGTCGGACGAAAACACAACTTGCTCTGTTCTTGTGGACAGAAAATCCTTCCTGCCGTCGGATTGCCGTGCGGAGCGTGCGACGTGCGGTGTTCCGGCGGAGCGCTTTACGGTCTGCCGTCCCGGTTTTGCAAAGTTATGCGCTTCCGCACTTATACGGAATAACCCGGTACGTGACGTCTTGCGACATCTTGTGACACGTGTTGCCAAACGGTTTCTTTGGTATTGCGCTGCACGTAAAGTTGCCTATTTTTGCACTAACGCACTGACGCATTGACTCAAGCATTGCAATGCGGCACGCAATGTATTGCCGCAATGCAACATTCAATGCACTGACGCAGCACGTCACCTAATGCAACGATGCAATGCGTCACGTTTTGCAATGGCTTGATGCGTCCAGCGATGCAATGAAGCGATGCACGGTGTGTTGCATTGCGGCACGGAATGTAACGATGCAAACATAAACGACGATTATGAAGAAAGAACCGGTATTCGTTGCCTTGGGCAACCAGAAAGGAGGAGTGGGAAAATCAACGCTGACGATACTCCTCGCAAGTTATTTCCATTACGTGAAAGGTTTGGATGTCCTCGTGGTGGACTGCGACTATCCGCAGCATAGCGTCCGCGACATACGCGACTGGGACATCAAGATAGTAGAGAAGGACGGGGTGTTGCAGCAACGCCTCGTAAGTCAGTTCGGCGGCAGCGGACGGAAGGCTTACACCGTGCTTACGGCCAAGCCGGAGGAGGCTAAACAGGCGGCATACGGCTTCATCGACCGCTCCGGCCTGTGTTACGACGTTGTTTTCACAGACCTGCCCGGCACGGTGAACGCCACGGGAGTGTTCAGTTCGATAGTGAACATGGATCGCCTTATAGTGCCCGTCACGCAGAACCGCATGGTGATGCAGAGCAGCATGAGTTTTGTGTTGGCCGTCCGCGAACTGCTTGGGCGTAACCCCGAGTTTCCGTTGCGTGACGTCCGCCTGCTCTGGAACTGCATGGACCGCCGCGCATCAAAGGAACTTTACAATGCTTATAGCGAGATTTTAGGGCATCTGAAAATCCCCGTGTTCAAGACGGTACTGCCGAAGGCCGAACGTTTCAACAAAGGGATATGCCGCGACGGACGGGTGTTCCGCAGCACGCTGTTCGCTCCTTCGCAATCCTTGCTTAAGGACAGCAACATCGACTTGCTGGCCGACGAAATCCTCGAAACGCTTAACCTTGAAAACCAATGACCATGGCAGACGGCAAAAGGAAAATATACAACGTTGACGAGGACGTGTTCCGTCGTGTCGTCGCCGGCGACATGTCGGCCTTGAACGAGCTTGACGGCAAGACTGATGAAAAGAAAGAAACCACGGAAAAGCCGTCTGCAATAAAGGAGACAGGCACAAATGAGGAAGATTACAAGGCCCGTTTCCTTACCCATCGGCTTACCGGCACGCGGCGGCAGACGTACATCCACGATTCGCTTTACCGCGCCATAGCGGGCATACTGCCCGTCATCGCCCCGGAAATGTCGGTGCCGACATTCGTGAACAATGTCCTTTCCGACCACCTTGAACGCTACGGAGAGACGATAAACAGGATGTATAACGAAACGGCTTCAAAAAGACAACTGCAATGGAGGAAATAGTTTACGTGTCGGTACGACTGCTTTGTGCCGCATATGTATTAAGAAAGGTGTGGGGCTTCAAGGCGGAAGTCCGCCAAGTGTGCGACCTGTTTTGCGACAGCGCGAGGCAAGGTGAAGTTAAAAAGGAGGAGAGTGTGCAGATTGACAACGGCGCAGTAATTGGCGAAACGAAGTTTATCTATCTTAACGAGAATGCCGGAACGGCTGTAGCTCCTTACATGAGCCAGCCTCTTGAACGCGCGGCTATCGAGGAAACTGGCGACATCATCGAGGCGGATGACGTCGAGTGCAACCTCCCGTTGGAGGAAATGAAGCTGCTGAAAGAGGAGCAGGAACGGCTTGATGCGGACTCTCCGGAAGTCGAGACAATTAGCGGGGCCGTCACGCAGGCAGACCTTGAGAACATGGGCGACGTGCTGTTCCGCATAGACGGCGCCGCCGCGGACGAGGAAAAGTCGCTCCGCGCCGCCAAGACTTTGTACGCCATAAGGGAAACCGAGATGTTCACCGTCATCTCCTCGCAAGTTGAGAACAAGGACTTCATCACCGAGCTTATGGACAAATACCTTGACGAGGACGGCAATCCGCTGCCGACAGACGGGAGAAACAAGGTCGTCTTAAATACAAGCAAAGACTGGAGAACGTTGCTGTAAAATGCGGATAATTCAGGAAAGACTTTGTTTTTATGAAACTTTCTATAATTTTATGGCATAAAAGCAAAGACTGAAGAGTGGACATGGATTTTTATAGAATAAAAGTATGTAAAAAAATCGTAAATATCAAAAATCCAAAGTGAGAAGTGTGGTAGACTTTCTTTGTATAGTATGTCAATTTTTTGTAGTACAGATAATTACGATTAATATGAATATATGAAGTAACAAATTAGACACAATATAGGTGATTTATAAGAATACAAAGGAACGGTTGTTTTAGGATATGCCTGTCTTTTACAAGTAAAATAAAGGTCTCACTTAATGATTTGCACAAATGTCTATGGTTAAATTTTATTCTAAGTATTGAATCGATACTGTAAAATATAATATATGTTATAAATAAAAATATGTAAATTCTTATTCAGAATATGATGTAAATTATTTGTAATCTGGCATATAAATGCTATTTAGATATGGATTACAAAAATATAGATATGTTAAATAGCTTATCATCGGATGAAAAAATCATATAAATATAATGATTATTATAAAATAATTCGTTATCTTTTTGGCGAATTCATAATCGATGCTCCAAGACCGGTATTGAGAGTATCAACAGACCAAACTGTAAAGGCGCGCAACCGAAAAGCGTATAAGAAGTAGGACAAATTAAATTAAAATTGCGACTATGAAAAAGTTGTCAAACATTGATTTACGCCAATTCGGGATAAGAATATAAACTAAAAAGTTGGTAATCTCGCAAATATTTTGTACTTTATAGGTGAAAATCAAACAGTTACAAAAGATATAAGCGATGATTACCAAGGACAAAGTTACTGAAATTTTCTGCATTATCGACGAGTTTGACAAGAATTTAGACCCGGAAATGCGTAAAAACCTGTTTTTGCCGTCCGAATCCACAGGCGTCAAAAGGCATAGGAACCGTAAAGGTAGGCTCTCCCGTAGCGAGATAATGACCATTCTCGTCAGCTACCATTTCGGCACTTACCGCAACCTCAAGGAGTATTACCTGAACGGTGTCCTTGGTGAGATGAGGCGCGAGTTCCCGGACGCGGTCTCTTACAACCGATTCGTAGAACTCATGCCAAAGGTGTTCATCGAGATGTTGCTGTTCATGAGGCTGTACGCCTTTGGCAAATGCACCGGGATAACGTTCGTTGACAGCACGATGATTCCCGTGTGCCACAACCTCAGGAGGCACTCCAACAAGGTTTTCGCCGGCCTTGCCAAGGACGGTAAGGGCACGATGGGATGGTGCCACGGCTTCAAGCTGCACCTGATGTGCAATGACCGTGGGGAGAACATAACATTCTGTCTCACAGGGGCTAACGTGGACGACAGGGACGTCCGTGTGTGGAAGGTGTTTGAGAAAGAGCTTTACGGAAAGGTATTCGCCGACAGGGGCTACATCAAGAAAGAACTCTTCGAGAGACTCTTTGAGAGAGGTATACACCTTGTGCATGGACTGAGGGCAAACATGAGGAACAGGCTCATGTCCGTGTGGAACAAGATAATGTTGCGTAAAAGGTACATCATCGAGTGCATCAACGACCTCTTGAAGAACAAGGCCAACCTCGTGCATTCACGCCACCGCTCGGTGCACAACTTCATGGTCAACCTCTGCTCCGCACTCACTGCTTATTGCTTCTTTGACAACAAGCCGGATGCTCTGCCCGTACATGCGGAAAGAATGGCACAACCGGAACTCTTTTGAACTTTTTCTTATCCCGAACTCGCGTATTGATTTGCTCAATCTTCTTGGGGGAGTCTCAAGAGAAGAGTATTGTGCAACTCTTAGTATGCTCATTGATAATAATTGGGGCAACTGGAATAAAGGTACCCAAGATAGTGCTGCAAAGAGTTGGAGTAAACATTGTGCTTGATTCCAATCACGCATAATGACATTTAAATTTATAATCAGCATCATAAGCTGATTATAGCTTATGATGCTGATTTTTAAAATTAAACAATATGCGACTAAAGATCATACTAATTATATTGATAGGTATTGCATTATTTAGCAGTAATGTTATTGGGGCTAACTACAGAGCTATCTATGATTTTGAATATACTAAAGACAGTATCAATTCAATTAAAGGAGAAGACATTCTTTATTTGGAAATATCTAAAAATAGCTCTATTTGTTTCAGTTATTATACCTATTATACCGATTCCCTGAAAAATACGCCCAATGGTTGGGCTGTTTGGGGAAAACTTTTCTCCGCAGCTATCGCAAAAGACGGAACTAATGCTACATCTTTTCCTCATAAACGCAGCACATTTATGGTGACCAAATGTTATACATCGGACACCCTATGTATTAAAGATATGATTGACAACGACGTTTATGAATATATTGCCTCCAAAAATGAGTTCCATTGGCAGCTATGCGATTCAACAAAAACTATCAAGGGCTTTGAAGCACACAAAGCCATTTGCAGTTATCATGGTCGGAATTTGACGATCTGGTTCTCACCCGACATACCCTTCAGCGATGGACCGTGGGTGTTTTGCGGACTTCCAGGCCTTATCCTTGAAGCGCAGGATAAAGATAATCTGTTTTCTTTCCGCTTGATAGGATTAATGTCCAATCAAGAGCCCAAAAAGGACTGGCTGGGTAACGGGAAAAAGACAGACAGGATTTCCTTTTTAAAGAAAAAATATAAATATCTGGAAAATCTCACTTCAATTTTTAATGCAGAAATGGAAACAAACATTCCAGAAAATGACAATGATACCCGTTATCTATATGGGTTAGAACCTGATTTCTAAACAGTATATAGATATTGCTGGCTATCAGTTGTTTGTGAGTAATACGGTAGAAAAGTGGAGTGTTTTTTCTTTGAAGCCAGAATAAAAACTGAATTTTAACACGTTTAACTTTTGTAAACCACGATAATCATGGAAGTGTGCAAGTTTTATAGTGATAATATTACCTACAAGAGATGGTCTGAATGTTTGTATTTGGTGGAGACAGTATGACGAGAGCCTCTTAATAAATGTAAAATAAAGAATGCATAAATGAACTTTTGTGGTGAAATTTTATTGATTGTTGATTATTTTACATACTTTTGTGTTCAAATTAAATAGATTTACAAAATGGGAACTTAAATAGAATCAAAGTTGTACTCATTGAAAAGAAGCGGACGGCCAAATGGCTTGCCGAAGAATTAGAGAAGAATCCTGCTACTGTAAGCAAGTGGTGTACTAATGTATCTCAACCAGATCTGTACACACTAGACAAAATTGCAACATTGCGTGATATTGACAAGCGAGAGTTTATAACAGGGAAAGATTGAAGTCATGACAGATATTGTACAAATTCAAGAATTTGAGTATGACGCAATTCAGCGACAGGCTGTCGCAGTTATTGACAAGACAAGAGCAATGGTAGCAACAGCAGTAAGTCCAGTCCTACTATAGGTACGGCTCATTAGGAGATAGGCAAGTTACTTCACGACAGAAAAGTCGAGAGCAAGCATGGAAGTGGTGTGATCAATCGTTTATCCTATAACTTGAAGCAACGCTGTCCTCAGATGGGTGTTTCTCCCAGAAACCTGTAGAATATGAAGAAGTTCTACGGGCGATTCTGCAACAGCGAATCAAAACTGCGACAGCCTGTCGCAATTATACCATGGGGACATATATTGACCTTGATGCGCAAGTTCGATGAAGATGACAATGCCATTATATTATGCACAGGAAATCACATCAAAAGGCTGGAATCGTGAACTTCTATCCAGTGCCATATCTCTGAAAATGCACATGAGGAAGTATACCCCTTCTAATAATAATTTTGAGCAGACTCCGCCTGCCACACAGGCGATGTTTGCCAATGAAATGTTCAGAAGCGGTTATAATCTTGGATTTCTTGGTGTTAAAGATCTTATATAGGGAACAGAACTTGAGGTTCGATTAGTAGAGAAGGTAAAGCAATTTCTTTTAGAACTTGGTAGGGGCTTCACCTATATTGGTATTGGCAACCAGTATGTGCTCGAATACAATGGAAAGCGGAGTAAGGTAGATATGCTTTTCTTCCATCGTGGTCTGCATTGCCTTGTAGCCATTGACCTGAAGATTGGCGAGTTTAAGCCGGAATATGCAGGCAAGATGAACTATTATCTGTCATTGCTTGACCGTTTGGAGCGTAGGGAAGATGAAAACCGTTCTATAGGCATTATTCTATGCGCTAAGAAAGACCGTGTGGAAGTTGAATTGACATTGGAAGATATGGACAAACCCATTGGTGCTGCTGATTACCAGTTGATTGTTTCACAGGAGGAGCTAAAGGAAATAGTTGCCGAAGAACTTGAATCTTTTAGTAAAGAGTTTACTATTTGTATGGAAACAGAGGAGGATTTTTAAAAAGAATAACTATGATACTATAAGTGAAGCATTTTAACACTTGTAAGGATGAACTCGATTTAATAGAAAAGGAATGATTTGGGAATCCTCATAAAAGAGCTTAAAAAAACATGGCATTTACAATTATCTGTATTCATCCAATAGTAGGATGCAAATATCTAAAGATACTAAAAGAGGGAGAATACTATTTCTTCAATGATTGGTATCGAGAAGAGAATGGACATATTATCAGAAATGAGGATAATACATTCAAAAAAGGCTTCTTTGGTAATGGTATTACAATCCAAGCTGTTGTCGGCAAAAACGGAAGTGGTAAAAGTTCACTTCTGGAGCTGATATATAGGATTCTAAACAACTTCTCTTATGTTACTACCGAAGGCGTTTATAGAGCAAAGGCAGAAAGATTATATTATATAAAAGGAATAAAGGCAGAACTATATTTTGAGTTAGATGGGCAACTCGGGTGTGTGAAAGTTGAAGATGATACCGTAACATTTGTCTATGGCGAGAATAATCCTTTAGAATTATACTTCCCCGGCAGCAAGAATTATGAGGAAACTGACGGCTTGCTTAACGCCAGACCATTGGACGGGTTTTATCATGATGTCATACGTGGCATGGAAAGAAGAACAATAGGGGAAACCATAGAAAAGACATTGAACCACTTCTTCTATTCTCTCGTGGTGAATTATTCCATCCAATCTTTGAACCCATGCGACTATGAGTATGAAGAAGCATATGGCGAAGATGCAGACGATTGGGCTGATAATTCTTGGCTGACAAGTCTCTATAGGAAAAACGACGGTTATATGGTACCCATAGGATTTGAGCCCTATAGAGGGAACAACCAGATAGACTTGGTAAATCAAAAGGAATTAGCTGAGGACAGAGTGGCTGCGTTGCTAATCGATGCAGAAAAACATGGTCATAAATTGTTGCCTGGGTATAGTTATAGTTCAATAGATTTTACTTATGACCAAAAGTTTTCTTTAAGATTTGACCATCCGGCAGAAGATGATGATATTTCCACGGATGCAATACAGAAAATTGCAGAGGACTTGAAGAGTGAAAGAAGTAATCTCTTTTTTGAATTCTACGGAATTGATGAGGGTTATAAACAGAATGATTGTCACCTCTTTAAGCGGGCTTTTATGTATCTGATAGATAAAACTTTCAGTGTAAGTCGTAATTATCCAGACTATGAAGATTACTCAGAACTATCGGATGCTTTCTTTGACTTGGAACATAAATTGCTTCCAAAAGAAAAAGACATGGTGGTTTCGCTTATAGAGAAAGTTAAAAAGGAACCATCGCATATAGGAGTGAAAGTTCACCAGACGTTGCATTTTCTTGAGAGGCTTATTCATATTGATGAAGCTGAACAGTCTGAAATGGATAATAATGGATTCTCTTATGAAGAATACATACAGCAATTCTTTCCTAACATGAATATTGAAGGCCCTAAGACTATCATGGAGTATTACCCACCGCCAATCTTCAGAAACTATATCTATCTGAAGAATGATATGGATCAGGAATGCATAGAATTTCCGTTGCTGAGTTCTGGTGAAAGACAATACCTTTTCATGCTATCAGCTTACCTTTACCATTTGAGGAATATCATTTCTGTACCGGAGAATGCAGGAAGGGTGAAGTATCATAATGTGTGCTTGTTTTTGGATGAGATAGAACTTTGCTTCCATCCTGAATACCAGAGATTATTTGTTGCCAACTTGCTTCAGAGTTTGAAAGACAATAAAGTTACAGAAAGTGTAAACGTGAATGTAGTACTAACGACACATTCACCTTTTGTGCTGTCTGATATTCCACAGAGTAATATCCTATATCTTGAAAATGGAGAAGATGTAAAGGAACAGATGAAGGTGAAGACTTTCGCATCGAACATCAATGAGTTGCTAGCAGAAAGTTTTTTCCTAAATGGAGGATTTGTAGGAGAGTTTGCTTGTCAAGTGGTTAATGACTTGACTAGTTTCCTATTGGAAAAACAACATGAACGTAGATGGGATATGGATTCTGCAGATCAATTGATTGAGACTGTTGGCGATGACGTTGTAAAGATACAACTACGAAAATTGTTTATTCGCAAGTTCGGAAAAAATAATCAAGCGTATAAGACGTGGGTGCAAAAAGAATTTGAGAGACTAGGATTAAACCAAGAGAACCGATGAGAAGGATTTTTATTGACGATAGGATAAAGAAACTCGCTGCTGAATACGTGAATCAACTGCCACTTGTGGTGGGTGAAGCAAAAGCACTTTTACAGAATTTGGCTGATGACTTAAAAAAAAAGTCAACAGATATTCTGATATGTACACCTGTAGAAGAAAAGAAGGCAAAAGGTAAATCAAGCGTAAGAAAGAAGACACGCCCCGATGCGATTGAGGCTAGAAATGCAGAGCAATCGCTAAAGGATAGACAGGAGATATTTAAAGGCGTTTGTCATAAGGGAAGCGATTATCTTAGGGTGTCAGAGTATGTTGAGAAGATTGCAGAAAAGTATGATAACCTAAATAATATGTTGCCGTCCAAGTATGATGAGTGTTTTTCCTATATCAATAGTACCTTGAAAGATGTCGCTGTAGATGATATTTGGATAAAGTTTAAAGGAAATAAGGATAAGCGACCACTTTATGAGGTGATTGTTGATGTGATGGGGTATGATAAAGTAAGAGCAAAACTGATGCCTAACTATGTGAAAAAACTTGGGATTAGATCTTGCGTTTATTGCAACGCCCAGTTTGCCATGACAACACTCATTGAGGATGTGCATGAAAAAATAAAGACAGGGAAAAGAGGTCGTCCCAAAGAAGCGAAGATTATACCATTGATGGGCGGTTATTATGAACTGGATCATAACAAGCCAAAGTCTAAATATCCGTTCCTATGTACCAACTTCTATAACCTTCAACCTTGTTGTAGCTCGTGCAACAAACGTAAATCTGCACAAGACTTGCCATATTCATTGTATTATGAGGAAGGTGATCCACATCCAACACCGTTACATTTTGCTATCAGTCCACAAGACGTGATTGATTTTCATACTAAAGGAAAGTGTAGAGGGGTAAAAGCATATCTTTGTGACGAAGATAAACCCAGTCAACCAGTTGTGGCTAAGAAAGACGGAACGCTTGCAGAGCGGTTTAACTTTATTTTCGACATAGATAGGATTTATGCTGAGCATGAAGACGAAGTAGAAGAACTGCTATGGCGTAATAGGATATATACAAAGGGAATCGTGAATGCTACGAATAAGCAATTTGCGGAGTTAGATATAGAAGGATTTGATTTTGAAAGATATATTCTAGGAACATATGCAAAGAATGATGAGGTTTGGAAGCGACCTCTTACTGCTATGAAGCAGGATGTATGGGAGCAGTTGGTAAAGGTGGAATAGATTATGAGTGCGAAAAAATAATTGGTTTCTGGGAACTGAAGAAAAAATTGGTAGCGGAGGCAATGACAGGGTTTGGGAAGTCTTGACTAATTCAAAACATCGGACAATTCGTTTGTCTGATTGTATAGAACTTGTCAGAACAAGTCTTGACTATTACACCAAGCTGGAAATGAATTTGCGATAGTAGGTTCGATCCCTGCACGCTTGCAGAAGAGTCTGTGTTTCTTTCTTCGTGCGTGGTAACTGTCTTTTTTATGAGGAGTATCCGGTATCAGTATTTGCGTCCCGTTGACTTCTTTCTTTCCCCGGTATCCCCTGTCTCTCGCCAGCCTCCTGATCTTTTTCCCGGTAATGCGTTCCACCTGCAAAAGTGACTCTTCAATGGTATGTCCGTCATATTCGTTCCGGAAGGACCTGGCACCCAGGATTATTCCGGTAATTGAGCGGATGATTGAGACCTTGTTGCCGAACTCGTACTTCTTATGTTCCTTGCCCTTGCTGATGCACAGTACCTCCGGGCCACCGTCAAGTTAGAAGTGCAACTCCGTTCCCGCCGTCCTCCGCCCTTTACGCTACGCTCCAAGGACGGAGGACGGCGGGAACGGAGTTGCACTTCTAACTTGACGGTGGCGGAAAATACAGTGTTTGTGATGTCCGAAAGCGCCGTTACACCGTGTCGGCAGGATTTCAATGATTTCCTTATACTGAATTCACGCTTGTATAATGGTTGAAGCCGTTTCGATTCTTTTGTTTTTAATTTAATTTCATTTCCTTTTGTTAAGTCCAAATTAAGGAATCGATAATTGGGCGTAAAATTGTTCAGCGATTTGGTAATGATTTGTTCGGTGATTTGGCATTATTCATACAATACTGGACATTTGACGACACCTATGGCCACGTCTGGCCACGGACTTTTTGCAAGGAAACATCCTCCATATCTTTGCCGCCGAGTTAAAGAAAACGATGTTTCACCAAAAAGACCTGACAATGAGAAAAAGAATTCTATTGGCATTTCTCGGAGCGTCGGCCGCCGTTGCGGCCTTCGCCCAAGGTCAGGGGCTGGCCGGCATCAACGAAGCAACCAGCCTCATGACCTCGTACTTCGACCCGGCGACCAAGCTGTGCTACGCCATCGGCGCGGTGCTCGGCCTCGTAGGCGGCATAAAGACCTACAGCAAGTTCTCCAGCGGCGACCCGGACACGTCCAAGACAGCCGCCTCGTGGTTTTTCGCCTGCATCTTCCTGATCGTTGCGGCGACAATCCTCCGTTCCTTCTTCCTTTGAGCCTATGGAGTACACCGTAAACAAGGGAGCCGGCAAAGGCGTGGAGTTCAAGGGGCTTACTACAATGTACCTGTTCGTCCTTGCCGTCGGACTTGCAGCCGTACTTCTGTCCGTCATCCTGCTGTACTTCATCGGCGCGTCACCGTGGGCGTGCGTGGCATACGGCTTGATTGCAGGAAGTGTGTTCGCATGGGCCGTGTTCCGCATGAACGCGAGGTTCGGCGAGTACGGCCTCGTTAAACGGCTGGCACGGCACCGCCGTCCGCGCCGCCTCATAAACCGCAACAGGGTGTGCCGTATGCTCCCGGAAAGGAGGAAGGCATGAGAAGCGTCATTAAAGCAGACACGCTGGAGGGCAGGTTTCCGTTGCTCGCCTTCGAACACGGCTGCATAGTGAGCAAGGACGCCGACATCACTGTGGCCTTCGAGGTGGCACTGCCGGAGATTTTCACCGTCACGGCAGAAGAGTACGAGGCCGTACATTCCTCGTGGGTGAAGGCGATAAAAGTCCTGCCGGAACATTCCGTGGTATGCAAGCAGGACTGGTTCACCAAGGAGGCGTACCGGGCCGACTACGGCAAGGACGGTTTCCTGTCGAAGAGTTACGAGCGCCACTTCAACGAGCGGCCTTACCTCAACCACCGCTGCTACCTCTTCCTTACGAAGACCACAAGGGAACGCAACCGCGGAAGGAGCGATTTCAGCACGCTGTGCCGCAACCGCATCCTGCCGAAGGAAATCACCGACAAGGAGACGGCGGCGCGTTTCATCGAGGCCGTGGAACAGTTCGAGCGCATAGTGAACGACTCCGGGCGCGTCTCGTTGCGCAGGCTCGGAAGGGATGAAATCGTCGGCACGGCCGAACGCCGGGGGATAATAGAACGCTACCTGTCCCTGGCAGGCGAAAGTGACACCGCCGTGCTTGAGGACATACGCCTCGACCCGGCTGCCATGCGCGTCGGCGACAAGCACGTATGCCTGTACACCATGTCATCGGCCGACGTCCTGCCCGGCACGGTGGCCACAGACACGCAATACGGACGGATGTCAACCGACCGCAGCGACTGCCGTCTGTCGTTCGCCGCGCCTGTCGGTCTCCTGCTTTCCTGCAACCACGTCTATTCCCAGTACGTATTCATCGACGATGCGAGGGAGACGCTGCAGGCGATGGAACGTACGTCACGCAACCTGCTGTCGCTTTTGCGCTACAGCCGCGCTAACGCCGTGAACCGAGAATGGACGGAGATGTTCCTCGACGAGGCCCACACAAAAGGCTTCATGCCCGTGCGCTGCCACTGCAACGTGATGGCGTGGGCGGAGGACGAGGCGGAGCTTCGCACGGCGGGCAACGACACCGCAGGGCAGCTCGCGCAGATGGGATGCACGCCGAGGCACAACACCGTCGACTGCCCCACGCTCTTCTGGGCGGGCATACCCGGCAACGCCGCCGACTTCCCTGCGGAGGAGAGCTTCCACACGTTCTTGGAGCAGGCCGTCTGCCTGTTCACAGCCGAGACAAACTACCGCAACTCGCCCAGTCCGTTCGGCATACGCCTGTCCGACCGCCGCAGTGGAGTGCCGGTACACGTTGACATCAGCGACGAGCCTATGCGGCGCGGCATAACCACCAACCGCAACAAGTTCGTGCTCGGCCCGTCGGGCAGCGGCAAGTCGTTCTTCATGAACCACCTCGTGCGCAACTACTACGAGCAGGGCGCGCACGTGCTGCTCGTGGACACGGGCAACAGCTACCAGGGACTTTGCGGCCTTATAAACGCAAGGACGCGCGGAGAGGACGGCATATACGTCACATACAGGGAGGACGACCCCGTTTCGTTCAATCCGTTCTACACCGACACCGGCGAGTTCGACGTGGAAAAACGCGAAAGCATAAAAACGCTTATACTGACCTTGTGGAAACGGGAGGACGAGCCGCCGAGACGTTCGGAGGAGGTCGCGCTGTCAGGGGCGGTGAACGCCTACATCCGCAGGATAACCGAGAATTCGCAGACGGGCGACTTCAACGGTTTCTACGAGTTCGTGCGCGATGAATACCGGAATATAATAAAGGAAAAGAACGTGCGCGAGAAGGACTTTGACATAGACGGCTTCCTCAATGTCCTCGAACCGTTCTACCGCGGCGGCGACTATGATTTCCTGCTAAACTCCGACAAGGGACTGGACCTTTCGTCAAAACGCTTCGTTGTCTTCGAACTTGACAACATCTCGAACAACAAGGTGCTGCTGCCGGTGGTGACGCTCGTCATCATGGAGACGTTCATCGCCAAGATGCGCCGTCTGAAGGGAGTGCGCAAGATGATACTCATAGAGGAGTGCTGGAAGGCCCTCATGTCGGCCAACATGAGCGGTTACATACTCTACCTGTTCAAGACAGTGCGCAAGTATTTCGGCGAGGCCGTGGTGGTGACGCAGGAGGTTGACGACATCATATCGTCGCCGATAGTCAAGGAGGCCATCATCAACAACTCCGACTGCAAGATACTCCTCGACCAGAGGAAATACCTCAACAAGTTCTCCAACATACAGAAGTTGCTCGGGCTTAGCGACAAGGAGAAGGACCAGATACTCTCGATCAACCAGGCCAACCGTCCCGGCGCGCCCTACCGCGAGGTGTGGATAGGACTCGGCGGCACGCATTCGGCCGTCTACGCCACAGAGGTGAGCGACGAGGAATATTTGGTCTACACAACGGAGGAAACGGAAAAGACGGAGCTTATGCGCCTTGCCGGCGAACTCGGCGGCGACATCGAACAGGCCGTCAGGCGGCTGGCCGCGCAAAGGCGCAAGGCTAAACGAAAATTCAACGACACATGAAACCAAAAACAAAGGAAAAATGAAAAGACAAGTCAAGACAATGAAAAGAAAACAGTTCAAGGCCGCCTTGGCCGTCGCCGTTGCGGCGTTGACATTGCAAGGCTGCACGGCATGGCCGCAGGCAGACATGGAAAGACTGTGCGGACATTGGGAAAGCACGGAAGGCAAGCCCGATGTTGTTATCCGCAATGACGGCGGCACACACAAGGTCACGCTTATGTCGAAGGGCGGCAGGCAGCGCAGGCTGAAGCCGCAGACGTTCGTACTCATGGAGGACGGCGGCAACCTGTTCATCGACACGGGCTACCGCATTGGCGTGTCGTACGACGAAAATACGGACGTGCTGACGTTCTCGCCATATGGTGACTATAAGAGGAAGGGGGCCGTGCAATGAGGAAAAGGATTCTTTTACTTGCCGGCGTTGCGACGTTCTGCCTCGCACAGGCAAGCGCGCAGTGGGTCGTGTCCGACCCCGGCAACCTCGCACAGGGCATAATAAACATGTCCGACAACATCGCCCACACGTCGAAGACCGCCGTGAACACGGCGCAGAACTTCGCCGAGACGGTGAAGATTTATGAGCAGGCCAAGCGTTACTACGACGCCCTGAAGAGCGTCAACAACCTCGTCCGCGATGCGCGCAAGGTGCAGGAGGTGCTGCTCATGGTCGGCGAGGTGTCCGAAATCTATGTTACCAACTTCCGCAAGATGCTCGGCGACGCCAGTTTCTCCGCCAGGGAGCTTGACGTAATAGCCACGGGCTACGCCAAGCTGATGCAGGAGAGCAACGGCGTGCTGCAGGACTTGAGGCAGGTAATCAACGTGAGCACCCTGTCAATGACCGACAAGGAC
>ERZ857521.1411-NODE-1411-length-28686-cov-3.678460_pt1 | contig 28686 bp, 27 predicted proteins | sample MGYA00519701_ERZ857521 | MGnify/ENA primary metagenome ERZ857521 (study PRJEB31778, sample SAMEA3449346) | human gut metagenome | biome: human gut; feature: human-associated habitat; material: faeces | place: United Kingdom | collected 2010/2012 ...
TCTGGCAATTACTCAGTCTGCCTTCCATGTCGGTCACCCGTCAGGCGGCGGCTTCCCGCAACGTTTTCATGCTGTTTCGTCGCCGGGTGGTCACGCTGGGCATGCTGGGTGTGGGGATCTTCTTTATGGGGCAATTCACGCTCTTTACCTACATCAGGCCTTTCCTTGAGACGGTGACGCGGGTGGATGACGCAACAGTGACCCTGGTCCTGCTGGTTATTGGTGTCGCGGGTTTCATCGGCACTACGCTGATTGGCCGGGTGTTAAAACGCGGGTTCTACCCGACCCTGATGGCCATCCCGGTACTGATGGCCATCACCGCGCTGGCACTGATTGCCTTCGGCAGTCAGGTAGCCATCGTGACGGCGCTGCTTGGGCTGTGGGGGCTGATTTCCACAGCCGCACCGGTGGGATGGTGGGCATGGGTTCCGCGTACCTTCCCTCAGAATGCCGAAGCGGGCGGCGGACTGATGGTGGCGATGGTGCAGCTGTCCATTGCTCTCGGTTCGACGGTGGGCGGCCTGCTTTTCGACCATCACGGCTACCAGAGCACCTTCCTGGCCAGCGCCGCGATGCTGATTATCGCAACCGTACTGATCTTCCTGACCTCGCGGGCAGACACTTCTGCCGCAGACCATTCATAAACCCAGGAGTAATGCCATGACAGTTAAAGCTTACGGTGCCCATGCGGGCACACTGCCGCTGGAGGCCGCCGGGCGTCCGGCGGATCTGGAGGAGGAGCGCCGGCTGCTCTATGTGGGGATGACCCGGGCCCGGGAGGAGCTGATCCTCAGCGCCGGGGGCGGACCCTCTCCCTTCCTGGACAGCCTGCCGCAGGGCGTGGCCCAAGAGCAGGCGGGCCGGAGGCAGGAGCGGAGACTAGAGCAGCTGAGCCTCTTCTGAGACGGGGAGCCCCCAGGTCCGGCAGAATCAGTACACTGGAAAAGAGAGACATCTGGGGCTGCGCCCTTGACAGTGGGTGTGTGTCCCATTAGTATGGAGGAGCGGGGACGAAAAAATAAACGGTCCGGGATGGAACAAAATCCCGTGTCGGGTCGTCTATACAAATAGAAGGAACACTTTGGATACCAGGAAAGGAAACGCGACTATGAAATGGAATCGGCTGTTGGCCGGCGCGGTGTGCGCCTCCCTGCTGAGCGTACCCGTCTGGGCTGTGGAGGGCGGGGAGGCTCCGGCCGCCGGGGCGGGCCAGACATCTTCCGCGGCCTGCGGGGTGACGCTGGACGGAGTTTGCCTGGACCTGAGCGAGGCGCCCGCCGCGCCCTACCAGGAGAACGGACAGGTGATGCTCCCGCTGTGGAAGGTGGCCCAGGCCCTGGGATGGACTGTGACCTGGCTGCCGGAAGAGAACGGGACCCGCATCGAAAATGAGGATCAGGTCATGAACCTGACCTACGGATTGGACCGCTATGCCTGCGCCAGCAAGTCCTCCATCGGGGTGACCTCGCCGGAGCACTATGGAGCGGCGCCGGTGGTGGTGGCGGGACGTACCTACGTCCCCGCCTCCATGTTCCAGCTGCTCTCCTGCACCGTGACGATGGAGGGGGGGACCGTGGCCCTGCGGACAGAGGGCGCACCACCCGCGGAGGACGAACCGCCCTCCGGCGGGGCAGTGGAGTATCAGACCGCAGCCGAGGCGGAGCAGGCGGTGGGGTTCCCCCTGAAAGCTCCCGGGGAGCTGGGAGCCCCTGAAAAGATCCAGGTGATCAGCGGAGCGGTGGCCCAGCTGAACTGGCCGGAGGGCATCAGCTATCGGGTGGCCCGGGGGAGCCAGGAGGTCAGCGGCAGCTACACTGCCTACGGCTGGGAACGGAGCCAGAGTGCGGGAGAACAGATGGTGACCATCAAGGGGAATGGGGACTGGACCTATCTGGCCGCGTGGAAGGACGGGACATACAGCCATGCTCTCGCTTTTGAACAGGGCGTGAGCGCCCAGCGGGCAGTCAGCCTGGTTGGGGACCTGGTCCCGCTGTCTGGGGAATAAGCGCATCAAAAAGGAGGGAGCCCCGCTCCGCCGGCACCATGGCCGGCGGAGCGGGGCTCCTTTGAGAAAGAAAGGGGGCTCAGTCCCCCTGCATCACAGTCAGGGCCTGGCGGCAGTTCTCCACTACGTTGATCTCGTGGCTGCCCCCGTACTCCCCATCCAGCGTCCAGGGAATGGGCTTTTCGGCGGTGAACTTCAGATGGGAGGCGTGGAAGGAGAGCACGGCCCCTGACTGGGGGGGCTCCTGTCGGATAAGGGCCTGGAGGCTGTCAGTGAGGTCGGTGATGCTGGTGGGCTTGCGGACCAGAATGACCTCAAACAGCCCGTCATCCAGCACCATCCGGTCTGTAGGCAGGGCCTTCATTCCGCCTACGGAGATGGTGTTGCACACCATTCCGTAAAAGAAATCGTCCTCCAGCACCTGGTCGTCGCACTCGATCCTCAGGTGGTAGGGGGTGATGGAGGGGAGGGAGGCGATGCCCGCCATCACATAGGCCAGATGGCCGAAGGTGTTTTTCAGATCCTGGGGGGTGTCGTAGGATACCTCGGTGAAGGCGCCGAAAGCGGCCACATAGACGAAGGGGCGGCCGTTGAGCCTGCCGATATCCCAGGGGCGGGGAACGCCGGTCTCTGAGGCGGTCTGGGCGGCTTTCACCGGGTCCCGGGGCAGGCGCAGGGTGGTGGCGCAGTCGTTGGTGGAGCCGAAGGGGATGTAACCCAGCACCGGCGGATGGTCCAGCTGCATCAGGCCGGACACCGTCTCGCTGAGCGTGCCGTCCCCGCCGGAGCAGACCACCCGGTCGAACTGGCCGCCCAGCTCGGCGGCGATGCGGGTGGCATCCGCCTTCCCCTGGGTGGGATAGACGGTGGTCAGGTAGCCCGCCTTGGTAAAGACATCCAGAACAGCGGCCAGATCGGCCGTCACCCGCCCCTTGCCGGCGGTGGGGTTGTAGAGAAAAAGCATGGTTTTCAAAGCTGGGGCCTCACTTTTTATGAGATTGGCGCCCGGAGCGTCCCGTCCTTGGACTCCCCGGATGCTGCTGATTACGAATTATTATAAGGAATGGGACGGAAAAAACAAGGGAAAATTTGTGAATCTTTATGTCATCTGTACAGGAGAGGAGAAAGGAACGGGTCCGTTCCCGGAAAATGGCGGAAAAAGTGGGAAAATCCCTTGCGTATCCGGCCAAAAACGAGTAAAATGTGGAACGCAACAAACTTGGTGCCCGGCGGAGGTGTGTGCTGCCCCGTCTCAGCAGACGGCACCACCGCTATGGGGTGAATGAGAGAGATGGATCGAAACGTCCTCTCCGCCGCTTTCCATGTCACCATTCCGGTGCTGATGGGCTATCTGGCCATCGGGATGGCCTTCGGCCTGATGATGGATTCGGCGGGATACAGTGTGTTCTGGGCCCTGCTGATGAGCCTGATCATCTATGCCGGGGCCGGACAGTACATGGGGGTGACTCTGCTGGCCGCGGGGGCCTCCCCCCTTCAGACGGCTCTGATGACCCTGCTGCTGAACTTCCGGCACATGTTCTACGGCCTGTCTATGCTGGAAAAGTTCCGGGGGATGGGGCTGCGGAAGCTCTATATGATCTTTTCCCTCACTGATGAGACTTATGCGCTGCTGGCGTCCGCCAAGGCGCCGGAGGGGGTGCGGGAGAAGGACTACTACCTGGCCATTGCCCTGATGGACCACAGTTACTGGGTGCTGGGCACGGTTCTGGGCTCCCTGCTGGGCAGTGCCCTGTCCTTTGACACCACCGGAGTAGACTTCGCCATGACCGCCCTCTTCATCGTCATCGCGGTGGGCCAATGGAAGGGGACCCGGAACCATCTGCCAGCTGCTATCGGCTGCCTGGCCACCCTGGCCAGCCTGCGGCTGGCGGGGGAGGATAATATGCTGATCCTGGCGCTGGTGGTCATCGTGGCCGCCCTGCTGGTATTTTCACCTAAAATGCCGGAGGGACAGGCCCTGCACAAGGCCGGGACAGGAAAGGAGGAGCGGACGCTGTGAACGGAGAGACCACACGGGATCTGCTCCTGATCCTGGTGATGGCCGTGGTGACCTTTGCCACCCGGCTGCTGCCCTTCCTGCTCTTTGACCGGGGGGAGGAGCCCCCCAAGGCGGTGCTCTATCTGGGGCGGGTGCTGCCCCCGGCCATCATGGCCATGCTGATCGTCTACTGCCTGAAGGGCGTCAGCTTTGCCACCCCGGCGGGGTGGGTACCCGCCCTCCTCTCCTGCGGGGCGGTGGTCCTCCTCCATCTGTGGAAGGGGAACGATCTGCTCTCCATCTTTGGAGGGACGATCCTGTATATGGCCCTGGTCCAGGGCGTGTTTGGGTAAGGAGGAGCGGAAATGGAAGACTGTTTGGCCGCCCTGCGGCAAGAGGTGGACCGCCTGGACGATCAGATCGCGGAGCTGTTTTTGAAGCGCATGGAGGTGACCGGCCGGATCGGGGCCTGCAAGGAGGAGCTGGGGCTGCCCCTGATGGACCCCCGGCGGGAGCTGGAGGTGCTCCGGAGCGCAGCGGCGGAGACGTTGGATGAGGGCCGGAAACTAGAGCTGGCCCACCTGTTTGAGACTGTGCTGGCCCTCAGCCGCCGGGACCTGCGGCGCCGGGTGGAGGGAACGATCCCGGTCCGGGATACAGCCGATGCCGGAGGGCCGAGGCCGCCGCGCGGCAGCCGGTGGAGAGACCCAGGGTGGTCTATCAGGGCGTGGCGGGGGCATACAGCGAGATGGCCTCCCTGCGTTTTTTTGGAGAGGACTGCCGGTGCCAGGGCCTGCCCACCTTTGAAGAGGTGTTCCAGACAGTGGCCCAGGGCGGGGCGGACTACGGCGTGGTGCCCATCGAAAACAGCTCCACCGGGGCTATCCGCCAGGTGTACGAGCTGCTGGGCAGGTATGAGTGCTACATCGTGGGGGAGAATACCGTCAAGGTAGAGCACTGCCTGATGGCTCCCCATGGGGCTACCCTGGATACCATCACCCATGTCTATTCCCACGAGCAGGGGCTCTTCCAGTGCGAGCCCTTCCTGGCCCGGCATCCCGGCTGGGTGGGGGTGGCCCACGGGGACACGGCGGGCAGCGCTCAGTATGTGGCCCAGACCGGGGATATCACCAAGGCGGCCATCTGTTCCAGCCGGGCGGCGGAGCTGTATGGCCTGGAGATTCTGGCCCGGGGAGTCAACTACAACAGCAACAACACCACCCGCTTCGTGGTGGTCTCCCCGGTGATGGAGCTGCGGGAGGGGGCGGACAAGATCTCCGCGGTCCTCAGCCTTCCGGACGAGGTGGGCAGCCTCCATGAGGTACTCACCATCTTTGCCGTCCACGGGCTGAACCTGGTGAAGCTGGAGTCCCGCCCTCTGCCGGGACGGAGCTGGGAGTATCTGTTCTTCCTGGAGTTTGACGGGAGTCTGGCGGACCCGGCGATGGACGGTGCCCTCCAGGAGCTGTCCCAGGCATCCGCAGAGATGCGGGTCCTGGGGAACTTCAAAAGCAATCTGTAAGGAGGAGAGGCGATGGACAGGGCTGTGCTTATCACCGGAGCTTCCCGGGGCATCGGGGCGGCGGTGGCCCGCCGCTTTGCCCGGGAGGGCTGGCGTGTGGGGGTGAATTACCGCACCTCCCGTGGCCGGGCGGAGGCCCTGGCAGCAGAGATCGCCGCCGCCGGGGGACAGACCGCCCTCCTGCCCGGCGATGTGTCTGACCCGGCCCAGGCGGCCGCTCTGGTCCGGGCGGCGGAGGAACAGCTGGGCCCCCTGGACGCCCTGGTGTGCAACGCAGGGGTCGCCCTGCCCCAGCAGCTGCTTACCGACACCACGGACGAGCAGTGGCGCCAGGTGATGGGGGTGGATCTGGACGGGGTGTTCTACACCCTGCGGGCGGCGGTCCCCGGCTTTGTCCGCCGGCAGCGGGGGGCCATCGTCACCGTATCCTCCATGTGGGGGGTCACTGGCGGCTCCTGCGAGGTGGCCTATTCCGCCGCGAAGGCGGGGGTCATCGGCCTGACCAAGGCGCTGGCCAAGGAGCTGGGGCCCTCCCACATCACCGTCAACTGCGTGGCCCCCGGGGTCATCGACACGGAGATGAACGGGGGACTGGGTAGCGAGGCCCTGGCCGCTCTGGCGGAGGAGACCCCCCTGGGCCGGATCGGCACGGCGGAAGAGGTGGCGGAGAGCGTGTGGTTCCTGGCAGGGGGCGGCGCCCCCTTCCTCACCGGACAGGTGATCCAGCCCAACGGCGGGATCGTGATCTGACCGCGGGAGCGGGAGAGAGGGAATAGCGCCGCCGAAAGGCGGCATACTGAAATGAGACGACCCCCCGAGGGAGAGGGCGGACCCCTTTCACGCCGGGTGGGTGGGAAAGGAGGTCCGTGATGCGCGGGAAGCGGTTCGTGTACGGCTCCTACCGGGGACGGAGGAGCACCACAGACGTGTTGAAGACCGTAGCCCTGATCCTGGCGGTACTGGTGGTGCTGGCCGTGGCCGGAGTGTGGATGGCGCAGAAATACATCGTCTACGACGACGGGGGTTATCACCTGGAGCTGCCCTTCTTTCAAAAGGAGGGACCGGCCCAGGAGCCGGAGGACTTCCGGGTGGCGGTAGAGCCTGCCGCCTCCCAGCCGGAGGAGACACCGGAGGAGGGAGAGCCCCTTCTGGCGGCGGTGACTGTCCCCCTTTCAGCGGTGGAGGACGGCTCGGCGGAGGCGCTGGCCGCCCAGGCAGGAGCCAACAGCGTCCTGCTGGACATGAAGACAGACCGGGGCCAGCTGGGCTTCGTCTCCCAGCTGGCCATGGCCGCCTCGGCGGGGGTCAACGCCGGACAGGCGGACATCAACCGCCAGCTCCAGGCCCTCAACAGCGGGGAACTGTACACGGTGGCCCGCCTGTCCTGCTTCCGGGACCACGCCCTGGCCAAGGATGAGACATATGCCATCCGGACCAACAGCGGCTACCGGTGGACCGATCCGGAGGAGCTGCGGTGGAGCAGCCCAGCCAGTCAGGCGGTCCAGGACTATCTGGTCGCTCTGATGGTGGAGCTGGCCCAGCTGGGCTTTGACGAGATCCTGCTGGACAACTGGGGCTATCCGGCGGAGGGAAATCTGGGCTATATCAAGCAGGGGGATGCCTACGACCTGGAGCACCTGTCCCAGCCGGTGGAGGAGTTCCTCGCCAGAGCGGAGGCGGCTTTGGAGCCCTACGGGACGCGGCTGGCCCTTCGGAGCACCTGGGCGGTGCTGGAGGGGGATGAGAGTCCCGGCGGCCAGACGGCCCAGCTGCTGGAGCGGTATGCCCAGCGGGTCTGGCTGGAGGCGCCGGAGGACGGTATGGCGGACCTGCTTTCCCAAGCGGGGCTCCCAGAAGGAGAGGAGCGGCTGGCCCTGCTGGTGGAAGAGCTGGACCCAGACCTGGACTGTTCCCAGGGGATCTGGGACCCGGAGGCGTGAACTCCGTACGAGGAAACAGGCAAGGCGTCTGAGTGAGAGCTCAGACGCCTTGTTTTTCTCCCAAAGAGGGCGGAGCCATGTGGCTCCGCCCTCTGAAAGATAGAATTTACGCGTGGGCCCCGGCGTGGGTGTAGGAGGAGGGGGTGGGGGCCGCCTCCCGGGCGGCGGCGGGGGCTTCCCCGCCCTGCTGCTTGGCCAGCGCTTTGGCGTTGGCCAGCATCAGCTTGATGCGGTTCTCCTGGTTGATCTTGGTGGCGCCGGGGTCGTAGTCGATAGCCACCACATTGCTGTACGGATAGTCGTCCTTCAGCTTGCGCAGCATGCCCTTGCCCACGATGTGGTTGGGCAGACAGCCGAAGGGCTGGGTGCAGACGATGTTGGGGGTGCCGGTGTGGATGAGCTCCAGCATCTCGGCGGTGAGGAGCCAGCCCTCTCCCATCTTATTGCCGTCCCCCAGATAGCCCTGGATCATCCGGTGCAGGTCCTGGAAGGTGCCCGGTGCACGGAAGCGGCCGGAGCGCTCCAGCGCCTGGATCATGTCCTTCTGACAGGCCTCGATGTACTTCATAAAGAGCTGGCAGGCAGCCTTCTTGATCCACTTGCCGCCGTACAGATCCACGTCCACTACCCGGTTGTAGATCTTGAAGATCATGAAATCGGTGAGGCCGGGGACCACGGGTTCGGCCCCCTCGGAGAGCAGAAAGTCCTCCAGATTATTGTTGCCCAGGGGGGAGAACTTTACATAGATCTCACCCACGACGCCCACCCGCACCTTCTGCTCCCCGGTGACGGGGATGGAGGCAAAGTCGGCGCAGATGGCGTCAAAGTTGGTCCGCATCTGGCCGCGGCTCATCCCCTTACCCTGCTGGAAGCCCTGGATCAGCCGGCCCTGCCAGGTGGAGACCATGGCGTCAGTGGCGCCCCGCTCCCGCTCATAGGGCCGGACCTGGTTGGCCACATTGACGATGATGTCCCCGTACATCATGGCGTAGACCATCTTGCGGATGATGGGGAGAGTGAGGGAGAAGCCGGGATTTTTCTCCAGACCGGACAGATTCACCGAGATCACCGGCACAAAGGCCAGGTCCGCTTTTTCCAGCGCCTTGCGCAGCAGGTGGATGTAGTTGGAGGCCCGGCAGCCGCCCCCGGTCTGGGTGATGAACAGGGCCACCTTGTGGGGGTCATAGCCGCCGTGCTTGATGGCGTCGATCAGCTGTCCGATGACCAGCAGGGCGGGGTAGCAGGTGTCGTTGTGGACATATTTGAGCCCTTCATCGATGATGCCCCGGTGGTTGGAGGTGAGCATATCCACCTTGTAGCCCTCCAGCTCCAGCAGACGCTGGAACATCCCGAAGTGGACGGGCAGCATCTGGGGCATGAGGATGGTGTACTCCTCCTTCATCTCCTTGGTAAAGAGGAGACGGCCGGTGTCGTCATATACTAGCTTCGCCATATCAAAATCCCTTTCTGCCGATAGTCGCAATAAAATCAGGAATGGGGAACGAAAAGTCAGGAATTGAGGGGGCCGGCTGCGCCGGCGCGTTTGAACCGGTCCCGCCGGAGCGGGTCGGTCCCAGTTCCCTCATTTCTGATTTCTAATTTTCTTTTCGCGCATCAATGGCCGCCATGAGGGAGCGGATGCGGATCTTGACGGCGCCCAGGTTGCTGATGTCGTCGATCTTCAGCTGAGTGTACAGCTTATCCCCGTCCTCCAGAATGGAGCGCATCTCGTCGGTGGTGATGGCGTCGGTGCCGCAGCCGAAGGAGACCAGCTGGACCACCTGCATGTCGGGCTGGGTGCACACATACCGGGCGGCGTTGTACATCCGGCTCTGGAAGGTCCACTGGTTGAGCACCTTCCGGGGGGCGTAGCCCTCCAGATAGCTCAGGGCGTCCTCCGTGACCAGCACGAAGCCGAAGGAGGTGATCAGATCGTTGATGCCGTGGTTGATCTCCGGGTCGATGTGATAGGGGCGGCCGCACACCACGATGATGTTCAGCCCGTGGGAGCGGGCGTAGTCGATGTATTCCTTGCCGGTGGCGCGTACGTCGTGGACGTAGGCCTCATAGGCCTCGTAGGCGGCCCGGGCGGCGGCTGCCGACTCCTTTTTGGGGATGCCGAACTCCTGATGCATCAGCTGGGCGATGCGCTTGCCGAAGTCCTTGTGCCGCCACAGGCCCACATAGGGGTCCAGGAAACGGGTCTGCTTTAGAGAGGGCACGTTGGCGGCGATCAGCTCGGGGTAGTAGGCCACCACCGGGCAGTTGTAGTGGTTGTCTCCGATGCCCTCGTCGTTGTTGTAGGACATGCAGGGGTACCAGACGGCGTCCACCCCCGCCTCCACCAGGGCCTCTACGTGGCCGTGGAGCAGCTTGGCGGGGTAGCACACTGTGTCGGAGGGGATGGTGCGCTGCCCCTTGAGATACAGCTTGCGGGAGGACTCAGGGGAGAGGACCACCTCAAAGTTCAGCTTGGTGAAGAAAGTGAACCAGAAGGGGAGGTTTTCGTACATGTTCAGCCCGAAGGGGATGCCGATGCGGCCCCGGGAACCGTCCCCCTCCCCCTTGCCGTGGAGAGCACGGAGCTTCTGATACTTGTACCGCATCAGGTCGGGCAGGTGGTGGGGCTCCTCCCCCAGGGGGCGGGAGCAGCGGTTGCCCGAGATAAAGCGCCGCCCGCCGTCGAAGGTGTTGACAGTGAGGGAGCAGTGGTTGGTGCACAGACCGCAGGTGGCGGGCTTGGCGGTGTGGGTAAACTTCTCCAGGTCCTGGGAGGAGAGCAGGGCGCTCCGCTCCAGGTGCAGGTCCCGGGCGGCCAGAGCGGCTCCGAAGGCCCCCATGATGCCGGCAATGGTGGGCCGGGTCACCTCCCGCCCCAGCTCCCGCTCAAAGGAGCGGAGCACCGCGTCATTGAGGAAGGTCCCGCCCTGGACCACGATGTGCTGGCCTAAGTCGTCAGCGGAGGCGGCCCGGATGACCTTGTAGATGGCGTTTTTCACGATGGAGATAGACAGGCCGGCGGAGATGTCCTCCACGCTGGCGCCGTCCTTTTGGGCCTGCTTGACGCTGGAGTTCATGAACACGGTGCAGCGGGAGCCCAGGTTGACGGGCTTTTTGGCAAACAGGCCCATCTTGGAGAAGTCGGCGATGTTGGAGCCCAGGGCCTTGGCAAAGGTCTCGATAAAGGAGCCGCACCCGGAGGAACAGGCCTCGTTGAGCATGATGGAGTCCACCGCGCCGTTGCGGATCTTGAAACACTTCATGTCCTGGCCGCCGATGTCGATGATGAAATCCACATCGGGGTTGAAGTGGGCGGCGGCCTTGTAGTGGGCCACCGTCTCCACCAGGCCCAGGTCACAGGAGAAGGCGTTTTTGATCAGGTCCTCGCCATAGCCGGTGACCGCCGCGCCTTTGATCTGGATGCGGTCGCCGCACAGCTCGTAGATTTTTTTCAGCTGCTCCAGGACGATGGAGACCGGGTTGCCCAGGTTGGAGTGGTAGTAGGTGTAGAGCAGTCCGCCGTCGGCGGTGATGAGGGCCAGTTTGGTGGTGGTGGAGCCTGCATCCATCCCCAGCCAAGCGGGGCCGGCGTAAGTGTGGATGTCCGTCTCTGGGGGCCGGCTGGCATTGTGCCGGGCCAGAAAGGCGTCGTACTCCTCCTGCGTGTCAAAGAGAGGGGGCATGGTGTCCGCCGAGGTGTTGGTCTCCCGGCTCTCCTCCAGCCGCTTCAGGGCGTCCTCAAAGGGGACGGGCTCGTAATCGGTGGCGCACAGGGCCGCGCCCATGGCGGCGAAGCAGTCCCCGTCTTCCGGAAAGACGGCGTGCTCCCCGTCCAGCTTCAGGGTCTCCACAAAACGCTGCCGCAGGCCCATCAGGAAGTGGAGGGGCCCGCCCAGAAAGACGATCTTTCCCTTCAGCTCCCGGCCCTGGGTGAGGCCGGCTACCGTCTGGTCCACCACCGCCTGGAAGATGGAGGCGGCTACGTCCTCTTTCCGACCGCCCTGGTTCAGGATGGGCTGGATATCGCTCTTGGCGAACACGCCGCAGCGGCTTGCAATGGGGTAGATCTTCTCGTGCTTCAGGGAGAGAGAGTCCAGCTCGTTCACCGACACATTCATCAGGGTGGCCATCTGGTCGATGAAGGCGCCCGTCCCGCCGGCGCAGGAGCCGTTCATCCGCTCCTCCAGCGCGCCGCCGAAAAAGATGATCTTGGCGTCCTCGCCGCCCAGCTCGATGACGGCATCGGTGTCCGGAATGTAGGTGTTCACCGCGGCGGCGGTGGCGTACACTTCCTGGACGAAGTCCAGGCCGGCAGCCTTGGCCACCCCCAGGCCGGCGGAGCCGGTGATGACCAGCTTGACCCGCTGGCCGCTGAGCTGGCCCGAGATGGACTTCAGGGTCTCACAGGCCCGCTCCCGGGTCTTGGAGTAGTGCCGCTCATAGGAGCGGAACAGCAGCTTGTTCTGTTCATCCAGCACTACCACTTTCACCGTGGTGGAGCCGATGTCGATACCGATGCGCAGACTCATAAATCAAGAAACTCCTACCGTTGGGACGCCATAAGGACCCAAAATAATCACTTCTAATGATAGTGCAGGCGCAAAAACTTTACAACAATCTTAACGAATTCTTAACGGCTGAAAACGCAGGAAATACGACTTTTTTATGCCAGAAATCCGTCAATTTGACAACAGGGGGAAAATATGCCGCCTCCCACAGGCACAAGGGCCGGGGGGAGGCGGACGGGACGGCGTCAGGATATCTTTACGCCCACACAAGAGGCGCGAGCGGCTAGAAGCCGGACTGGGTGGCGAGACGGAGAAGCTGAGGAATGGTGCCGCTGGGCAGGGTAGCCACGGGGACGGCCCCGCTGGCCGCCCCGTCCAGATAGGGCAGGACATAGATCGGGCCGTTGGATGAGGGATAGAGGTAGAAATACATCCAGTCCTCCCTCATGGAGAGGGCCAGTTGATAGGAATATGGAGCCATGTCCGAGAACCCGAAAGCTGTCGTATCCCTGCTGTCATCATACTCTACCGCCTGGAGCAGGAGCGACCGGGCCTCCTCCAGGGCACCCTCCTCCTCTATGGGGGGATACCCCGCGCTGGAGACTGGCGGCGCTGTGAGATGGATGGACCGAGCGTCCTCCACGGCCGCCGCATACCCGGCGTAGCTGTATGGGGAGGGGGGACCGCCCCCGAAGGCGAGCACCGCCGCCAGTGTCAGGAGCACCGCCGCTGCGGCCAGAGCGGCTTTTTGGGGGCGGTCCCTCTTTACCAGCCGGGCCACCCGCTGCTGGATGGCCTGCCTGCCCTCCGCTATGGTGGACACCATCAGCCCCACACTCCCCCGATAGATACGGTCCAGGAAGGAGCAGACCTCCGACTTTGCTGCCTCCTCCCGCCGCACACATGGGTGATACTGCTTGTCCCGGCCCACGGCTGTGCTGCGGATCAGTCCCTTGGCCTCCATCCGCTCCAGAGTGGTGATGGTGGTGCTCTTGGCCCAGCCTGCCCGCTGGGAGAGATCGGTTGCCAGCTGCATTACTGTCTGAGGCGCATACGCCCACAGACAATCCATCACATACCGTTCGCTCTGAGTTAGACAGACTTCTTTCCGCACCACCATCCTGTAGACCCTCCCTTTGTCTATCGTATAGACTGATTATAGCAGGGAAGGTCTACAATGTCGATTCAATAAAGTGCCGCCTTCCATTTTGACTTTTAGTGTGGATTTCCTTCCGGTGCGTCTGCCCCGGGAGGATAGGGGGTAAAAGAAGAGTAGGATTACGCATTAATAAAATAAAAGGGCCCGCCGCGGGCGCGTGACGCGCCTGCGGCGGAGACGGGGCCCGGCGGGGGCTCTCTGAGGGGAACAGGAGTTCACTTCCCGTAGTTGACATACAGCTCGGGGCGGCGGTCCTTGTAGGCGGGGAGCTTTTTGCGGACGGCGTCCACCCGGTCCAGACTGACGCGGGCGACCAGTAGCTGCTTTTCTCCACCGGCGGAGGCCACTGGCACGCCCATGGGATCGACCACCACGCTCTCACCGATGGACTTGTCGTTGGCCTGGTCACAGGCCAGCATATAGACGGTGTTCTCGATGGCTCGGGCGGTAATTAGGGAGCGGAAATGGAGGCTCTTCATCTTGCCGCAGACCCAGGCGGTGGGCATGATAATGATATCCGCGCCCTTGGCTCGCTGGTCCCGAGCTACCTCGGGAAAGCGCACCTCGTAGCAGACGAACAGGCCGATGCGCCCGAAGGGGGTGTCGATGGGCTCAAAGAGCTGGTCGCCGGGCTTGATCTTGTCGGACTCCTTGCTGCCGAAGGCGTCATACAGGTGGGTCTTGTGGTAGTGAGTGACGATCTCGCCCTCACTGTTCACCACCACACTGGTGTTATAGTTGCGGTCATCGTCCGGATCGTCCACGATTTCGTTCATGCCGAAGACCACCCATGTCCCGTACTGCTTGGCCAAGGCGCGCATCTCCGTGACAAAGGGGCCGTCCAGGCGTTGGGCGGTGCTGTGGCAGACCTCGACAGGGGTGCCCAGGGGAAACTCGCTCATAAACAACTCCGGGAAGATCACCATATCCGGCTCATATTTTTGTGCTTCTGCCATCGCCTTTCGGGCCTCTTCCAGGTTGTGATCGGGGTATCCGTCGGAGGCCATCTGAGCTAGAACGAATGTGCTCTCGCGTTTTACTTTCATCATCGTTCACCTTTCTTTCGTGCGTGGAGGACGTTGGACTGGGACGGCCGCTCCACGCTCCGGCGGCGTCCGGATCAGATCATAAAGAAGTCATCGCCCAGCAGGGAATCCCAGTTGGCCAGCCGCGCGGCGATGTCTTTGGAGAACTCCAGCTCCAGCTGCCGCGTCAGATAGTTCACCAGGGTAACAGGAGCTACAAAAGAGCTCTGATAGGAGGAATTTTCCATACAGCAGCGGAGAATGACGTCGAAATCGCCCTCCTCCATGGTCAAATTGAACTCCCGGTTGGTGATGAGCAGCACGCTGGCCTTCTGCCTTTTCGCATGGGAGAGCATCTGATAGGTGGCCCGGTTGTACCGCGGCGCCCAAAAGGCCACAATCAGGTCCTCTGAGTTGATCTCGATCAGCTCCTCAGCGTAATCCAGGCCCTCATTGTGAATCAGATGGACGCCCTTCCGCAGCATCCCCCAGTTGATATAGGCATATGTGGCCATGGAGCGGGAAATGCGCATGCCCACGAGATAGACCCGCCTGGAGGTCTTCAGTAGGGTGCAGGCCCGTTCCAGGTCCTCCCGGGACAGGTCCTGGAACGTCCGTTTCAGGTTTTGAATATCTTGGCGGAAGGACTTCTCCAGCAGATACTCGGAACTGTCCTCTTCCGGGCTGGACTGAGGCAGGTCCTCCGGCTCCTCTTCCCGGTCGTGGAAGCGGAGCCGTGCCGCCTTCTGCATATCGGTGTACCCCTCAAAGTCAAGCTCCCGGGCGAAGCGTACCACTGTCGCCGTGCTCACGTTGGCAGCCTTGGCCAGCTCGTCTGCAGTGAAGAAGAGTAGCTTGTCCATGTTGAACAGCAGATAGTTGGCTACCTTCTTCTGGGACTTGGTCATCTGGTTGACCTGTTTTCCGATTTTTGTGACCAGGCTTGACATTGCAGATCCCTACTTCCGAACTATTCGCAGATTGAGGCGTTCTGTTTCTCCTTGACGGCCGCCAGCAGGACGACCGCGACCAGGATGGAGACCAATCCGCATACGACACGCGGGGTCATTGCCTCTTTATATACTGTAATGCCAATCAAGACGCTGGTCAATGGTTCAAAAGTAGAAAACAGAGAAGTTTTTTGTGCGCCGATATATTTTGCCCCTAATTGGAACAGCAGAACGGCCATACCTGAGAGTATGCCAAAGAGTGCCACCACCGCCCAGCCGGAGGGCTGGATATCGATGGTAAATGTGCCGCTGACTGCGGTGAAGAGGCCTATGTAGGCCGTGGCGAGCAGGTTCAGCCAGAACATGAGCTGAAAGGCCCCCATCTTTTGCAGGCCGCTCTTCGACAGATAGACTGCGTAAAAGGCGTAGGTGACGCCGGAGAGAAAGGAGAGGGCGATACCCAGCAGGCTCACACCCCCGCCTGGCGTATAGAGTAGCAGGATTCCCGCAGTGCACAGGACCACGCAGACCACTTTCAGCCTGGAGATGGCCTCCCGATAAAAAATCACGCACCCCAGGATGACCAGAACCGGATAGACAAAGTGGATGGTGGTGGCCATGCCGGAGTCTAAATAGTTGTAGGAGGAAAATAGCAGGATGGGGGTGACTGCATAGCCGGCGGCGCAGAGGGCTAGCTGGAGCAGAGTTCTGCCCTTTACCGAAACCGAGTCTTTCTCAAAGATCCTGTGCAGGATCAGGCCCAGCATGCTCCCGATCACCATGCGGTAAAGGGCAAGCACCGCTGCGTTTCCGCCGCCAGCGTACACCAGACGCGCCAGCAGGGGGTTGAAGCCGAAGATGACGGCTGACAGGATGCTGTAAGCCGTCCCCCGGACGATCAGATTTGTATTCGATCTCAATATGCCACTTCCTGACAGGGCCCCGTCCTGAAAGCGCCAGCGGTCCCGCCGGCGCTTTCAGGGGACAGGGAACCGAATGGGGGCCAGCTCTTCAGCAGCCGAACTGCTCCTTCATAAAGGCCACGATGCGGTCCACACAGCGCTCCACGATCTTCTCGCCTTTCTCAGCGCTGGCCAAGGTGGCATCGCCCAGAGTGCCGTTGGGAGTGCGCTCAGCAAATTCAGGGTAGGTGATAAAGTCAGGCCACTTGTACAGGGAGGGGTCCTGCTCCACATTGTACAGCTTGTCCATCTCCACATACTCAGGGTGTAGGTGGAGCATCACGCTGGTGCCGCTCTCACTGGCATGGCCGTGGGCACGCCAGCCCTTATTCTCGCAGATGTCCGTGGAGTTGGGCTGGATGAAGCGCCACCAGTCCACCTGATTGCACTTGATGCCGTACTGGCGCTGCTTCTCCCGGGCCAGCTGGGAGATGATAGGAACATTGCCCGCGTGCATATTGATGAACATGAAGTTCTTGAAGCCCCAGTGGGCCAGGGAGTCGATGATGTCCTCCATTACTCTATAGTAGGTATCAGGCATGATCTTGATGGTGCCGGGGAACTGATAGAGGGAGGCGGACTCGCCCACCTCGAAGCAAGGGCCGATAATGGCGTTGGTCTTGGCGGCCACCCGCTCACAGACAGCAAGGGACACGATGGTGTCGGAGCCCAGTGGGAGCTGGGGCCCGTAGACCTCATAGGCACCGCCGGGGATGATGACCGTGTCGGTGCCATTCTTGATTGCCTCAGCCAGTTCGGCGGAAGTCATTTCTTTCATCCATTTGGTGTTTTTCATGATTGCAGTCCTCCTATTGATATATTTGTGTTTCATCGCATTTGGGATGTGATCCGTGAAAGGAGTCCTGCCCGTAGCTCCGGCGGAGCACCGGACAGGGAGGAGCGCTCATTCCCCTCTAGCGTGGATGCGGCGTCCGAAGAAGAGCCCGCAGCCCAGCAGCACAGCCAGCAGCAGCCAGCTCCAGATGTAAGTAAACAGCGGGCTGGTCATGATGAGGGTGGCAAAGATCAGGGTGTACTGAAGCTGATAGGTGTAGCCCAGAGTGGAGGAAGAGGTGATGTTGGTGGCTGCGTTGGTTTTGTAGTCGGGGTCCACGATCTTCAGGAGCAGCAGGCCAGTGGCCAGAACGCCGCAGCACTGGCCGAACAGGCCGATGCCGGTCTCAAACTGGCCGTTCTTGGGCAAGACCCGCTTGCCCAGGATGAAGCAGGCCCAGTAGGTGACGATGGAGACTCCTATGCAGACCACGATCAGGGGGACGGCGTAGGTGACAAACACGCCCAGGTTTGTGGTAGCCAGAGCGGAGACGATCAGGTACTCCAGCGCAGTCCCGGAAATGCGTACTACGGTGGGGCGGTCGATCATGTCGTTGATCTTGGCGCTCTTCTGCGTACAGATGCAGAAGACAGCGCTGAAGATCAGACAGCAGGCAAACAGGGGCAGATTGGAGAAGAAGGGGTTGATGGCCATCAGGCCGGTGCGCAGCAGATAGCCCCCCATGATGATCAGGCCGACCATCATTAACTGGGCACCCAGAGGGTCTAAAGTGGCGGAGGAGGTGACGCTGTTGCCCAGAGAGGGGCGGTGTCCGGGCTCATAGTAGCCGGTGAGCATATCCTTGGGCAGGTCCTCAATCTTCATCTTGATGCTGGTCTTGCCGCTTTTGGCCGCGCGGTTGATGATGATCATACCCCAGATCACGCCGCACAACAGGCCGACGGTAGCGAAAGTGGTGCCCAGCTCAATGCCGCTTTCCATATAGCCATTTTCCACGAAGGTGGTGCCAACGGCGATGGCCATGCTGTGGCCACCATAATAGCCCATGACAGGTAACAGACCAAAGCCCAAAGGCAGGTCCTGGATGAACAAGCCCAGCAGGAAGGTCAGTGTCAGGCCCACAACAATCTGGAGTTGATGGATGGTGCCGCCCAGAAAATAGGTCTGCATGGCGCCGGCCCCCACTTTGTTCAGCTTCAGGCCGAGGAAAGAACAGCTGAACACGATGGCGGACAGGACGCCCGACCACTGCCCCAGCGTGGTAAATTCCATGTGGATGGGAGAGACCTGGCCAAGGACTTGGGGGCCGCACAGGATCGCAAGGATGCCCGCCAGCAGGGCGGCGGGAATATAAAAGCGTTGCAGAGCATAAATTTTTCTTCTCAACCAGGCAGCAACGATCATGAGTACGCTGAGTTGTGCGAAGTCAACCAATACGTCTGTTAATGTCATGTCAGTTCTTCCTTTCTGTTTCTGGCTGCTTTGGTGAGGCGGAAACTTCTGTCCGGCAAAGAGATCCGTTCACCGATCCCTCCTGTATGGGAGGGGTATTCTCCTTTCTCCTGAGATCGGTCGAATTGAAATAATTATTTCATTGAGAACAGTTTAATTTGAAAATAAGAAATAGTCAATTCAATTTTGAAACAAATATTTCATCTAAAGTTTGTGCAATTTTACATTTTGACGACTAAAAATGAATGACAATTGTTTGATATTTTGATGCAATATTGGCCAAGTAATGACGATTTTTAAAAAATCAAAGTAATATTTTGAAGTTTATAATAGAAAATCACAGAATGCTTTTTAACGGCCCCGTTCTGAGACCCCTTGATAATCAAAAGGGTAATCTTGAGTTGGAAATGTCATAATAATTTCAAAAAAAACCAGAAGAGAACGGATCAAAGCTGTGCAGTCAAGATTTCACGCTTCTGCGGGAGGGAGTGGGAAAAGGAGGCAGGCACCGAAAAAATAAAAAGCCCGCCGCAGGCATGGATCGCCTGCGGCGGGCTCTGGAAAAATAGCGGGACCAAAGTGAGCCAAACTTGGGACAAAAGCCGTCCGGGATGGTTCTGAATCATGGACCAGCGTGGTGGTCGTGATTCCGAAAACAGAATGAGCGCACGAGGAGCTTTACAATGAAATGAAAAAGCTCGTCGTAAGCGATACCGCTACGAAGCGGCGGCCCCGAACCGGAGCCCAGCGGAGTGAGTCTGGTTTAGAACAGAGGAGAAAGAGCGCGGATGAATGGTGTCTTTTTTGCCTCAGGCATAAAAAGACGCCGGAGCAAAGCGGACTTTGCTCCGGCGTGGTCGGAGTGGCAATACAGAATTTCTTGAAAAACCTAGTAATATCAATGGTTTTCAAGCAACAGGAACGACTATGTCTCTTAAAAGGTAGATACCAGTTAGATTTCTTTGATATAACGTTCTGAAGCGTTACAAATCAGTTTAAAAAGTGTATTAATGTAATCTTGGAGCTGTTGCCTGCTTTCGTTGTTGAGTGTAAGATGACTGCGGCCAAATGCTATATATTCATTGTAAGTGGACTCTAATCGCTGTATAATAGAAGAATAGTTACTCAGATAGAAACTATAGTCATTATAGTAATCCAATAATTTTCTTATACCAAAATTAAACTTTCCAAGATTTTGATTAAATAATTCAGTGCTTTCTGGATGATCTGTCAAACAATGTCCTAAAGCCCTAAAATTGTTTTTCGATTCCAGCAGCAAAGAGAACAACTCAGAATTAATCTTTCGTTTTACTTCGTCCTTGTGTTCGTTATGTTTTAATCTAGACTGAAAAATAGATTGGATAATAAATACTAGAATACCATTTGATATAATAGGGACGACCATTAAAATCCAATCTTTTGTTTCCATCGTATGACACCCCAACCAAATGTTCTTATTATTCCATTAAAAGTTTTTGTGTTAAACAAAAACGGTGAGTCCTTGAAAGGACTCACCGTTGGCAGGGGGTAACAATTCCGAACCCTGGATCTATAAAAGCCTTGCGCCGCAACGGTTACAAAACTCGGCCCCATCTCTCGCATAGATTTTCAGGCCTTTTTCATTATAAAATTATGCCGGAACCGATATGCCAGAAGCAGATAGGTATAAAGACTTATGAGTCCGCATCTTCTCCAGATGGAGCGACGTTTCCCTCGATCATATCTACAACTACCTGACTGAGCTGGGCCGCATTCTTTGATGTAATAACTGGGACACCAGTCTGCGCTTCAATTGCTTTCCGCGCATCGCCAGCAACCTTTCCACCGGCACGTGCAGTCTCTATATTTTCGCTAAATGTTACCGGCTCTTTCTGCTTTGATATTTCTGTAGTCGTAGCCTCAGCCAACATATTCAAAACAAGTTCCAGTGTTGTCATATTATCGCGGAGATTTTCTTTTGTCAATCCCTTGAGCGTTTTGTACTGCCGGGTCGTCATCCCTGACCACGCACGGGATATCTCATCAGTCAGAATGGCGTATTCCACACCCTTCTGAACACCGCGGGCATCCCATTCATCGGTGAGTTCCTTTCTCACCTGGATCGCCTGAAGGCGCTGGTTGATCCACTCGCGGGAATAGCCTTTCTTCAGATAGGTTTCCAGTGCGCGATCAATGGTCAGCTCCGGATCAATCGTTTCCTCAATGCGTTCCCGGCCCACTTCTGCCAACCAACGCTTGAAGGGCTCTGCTTTGTGTGACGGGATGGATTGGATGATTCGAAGAAGCTGTTCCGTATCCGCTACGTCAGTTAACCGCTTTTTCCCGTCAGCGGCGGTCATTTTCAACTGGTTACAAGATGTAACCGGTTCAAAGCCCTCGTCCACAAGGCGTTTTTTTGTAACCTTCCAATAGTTTCTGGCCACTTGATGGTTCGGAGCCTCCGTTAGAACCGCCACCACATCGACAATAGAAAAATACCACTCCTCTTTTTCTTCATCCCATGCAGTGCGGATGTGCTTATCTTCAAAAAGCTGAATCTTATCATCCAGGCCCATACTCATTTCTCTCTTTCTCTATGTTATCATCAGGTGATCAAGCAGCCCCTGGCACCCATCAGACACATCCCGCCATGTAGCTTCGAAGTTGTCGGTGTACCAAGGGTCGGCTACCTCCTGACCGGGGCGGTCGGTGTAATCCAGCAGGAGGCGCATCTTGTCCATAAAGTCTCCGCCGCAGATGCGGTACATATCCCGGAGGTTGGCCCGATCCATCCCGATCAGCAGATCGTACTCCTCGTAGTCGCTGTTCACGAGCTGTCGTGCGGCGTGGCAGGAACAGCCGATTCCATGCTCCGCCAGTTTGCGCTGTGCAGGAGGATAGACAGGGTTCCCAATCTCCTCCCGGCTGGTCGCCGCGGAGGCGATCTGGAATTGACTCTCCAGGCCGGCTTTCCTCACAAGGCCTTTCATAACATACTCGGCCATTGGGCTCTGGCAGATATTGCCGTGGCAAATAAAAAGGATCTTTTTCACGTTCTCCGCACTCCGTTACAGTTTCTTTTTCTTCAGTATAGCAGATATCCTCCAGTTCGTCGAGCCAATGAAGCCCCCACGCGCCATTCTGGATCTGTCTGAGCAATTCTGTCTTGCCCCAGCCATACTCCAGTGCGGCTTTGAGATACCACGCCCGTTCCTCCGCTGCTTCGCAGGCTTCCAAAATCGTCACATTCTGCGTCCACGCCAGCTTCAGCGCCTTTTCAAGCCGATCCGGTGTATTCCCATAGGTCAGATAAAACAACCGCATACGGCGTAGATTACGGGGTGAAAAGCCCTTTCGCTCCGGGTATCTCGACTGGAGGTATTCAGCGGCCATGACTGCTGCGCCCTTCTCCGTTCTGCCGCATACGGCCCTGCCGATCTCACAGTACAGTTCCATCTCTGCCAGATCGGAGCCCATCAGGACATCCAGGGCCGAATACAGAGAAGAATAATCGCTTGGTTTCCGAATGTTCATGTCCGCTCCTTTCCGGCGTGTCCGCCTTGGTAAAGAAAGCCGTAAAGGAAAACGCGGAAGAACATTCCGCGCTTTTCTTTACGGCTTCCACCGATCATATAGCTTGTACGATTTAATTTCAGAGAAGGATATGCCGCGCCTCTTGACAGCCGCGGCCTCCTCTTGGATATACTCTTTTTTATTGATACGATGTTGAAGCAACTCAAAGGTATGTAAAAAAGTCAGCCACCAAGCAACAGATCTCGCCGTTCTGGTCCTTTCCCCAGTACCAGTAGTAGACTCCGCTTGGAACGGTAAAAAGGGCCGCTGAGTAACTGCCGTCCGGAGAGATCCCGGCTGCGCATCGTATTCCCCAGCGCTCCTGATTCTCCTTCAGAATCTCATCCAGGACCATTTCATGCTCCAAATCTGAAAACTCAGATTTCATACAGGCATCTTTGAAATACTGGCCATCCATAAATCCCGTTGTCGACTCGCTTACAACATAGCCGCAGTTCCTGCGGCGGGACCGCTCAGTATCCCATAGTGTTTTCGCCGCTTTGAAAGTCACTGGAGGCCGATCTGTAAAACAGATCTCCGCAAACGCAAGTACGCAGTCCCTGTCAGAATGGGCAGTATATGCGAACACCGGATACATACCGGGACGGACCTTTTGCTGAAACGCCTTCCGTTTGAAGTCAGCGATTTCGAACCGCAATGTTGGGTCTGCCATCACGATCTCGCCTGTCGGCAGACTGATGAGGCCGATGTCGTGGCTCTGAATAACAGACTTGCCGTATCGGTTCTGCAAGCTGGTACCATCTACCGTGTGTATGATCTTTAGATTGTCCTGTGCATCCATATTATCATCCTCTGGAATTCAATGAATCTTTCAAGCGGTATTATAACTCCCTATACCATGACTGCTCCATCACTATTGTACCCACTGCATCCCAGAACTTCAATCCACATTTATTAGTCTGCTGATTTCCAATGTCAGGTCACATTTTAAGAGCTATTTTCCCGCTTTCATTTTATCATCTAACTGTTTTCTCGAAAAGAAAGCTGTAAAGGAAAACGCGGAGACGGCTCCGCGCTTTCCTTTACGGCTTCCGCTTATTATATCACTTGCACGACCTGCTCCCAAAGGAGAATGTGCTTTTTGTCCACCGCCTGATTGTCATGAAGATGGCCGAACAGCCAGTAGTGGTATCTGGCCCGGTTTTTGACTTCCTCCAGAAAGTCTGTCAGCCGGTCCGCCCGAGCGTGGGGGATGATCTTTTGCGTTATGCTGGTGGGGGCGCAGTGGGTCAGAATGTAGTCCACCGCCCAGTCATGGGCGTCCAGGTTCTTCCGGGCCTCCTCATACTCCTCATCGGAGGGAAGTTCCTCTGTCCACCAGGACACGCCCTTGACCCGGAACATGGCCCTGGCCCGCCGCATCCGCCAGTACCGCTCCTCGAAGCCCGGTTCCTCGGGGTCCAGGATGCCATCCTGAATATCGTGCGAGGACGCTCCACCCATGGTGAAGAATGTGTATCCTTCGATGTCAAAGACCTGCCCACGCATGAGGTGCAGCACATGGGGCCGTACTTCATGGATCCTGCCTCCGTGCCACAACCTTTCCGGCAGCGCGTTCAGCATGGCAAAGTTCTCGTGGTTCCCATCCAAGAAGGCAGTCGTAAAAGGCTTGTCCTCCAGCCAGTCCAGCCAATACTTCTCCGCGGGTGTTCCACCCCAGAGTCCTCCAAAGTCGCCTGCGATGATTACCATGTCCTCGCGGTTCATCTTTTTCTGCTCCGGGAAGTATTTCATCCCAAGCCGCTGAAATCCGCCGTGTGTATCGCCTGTGACATAGACGCTCATGATGCGTTCCTCCAATCCAGTTGTTCGATCTCCTGCTCCACCTCAGTACCGTTCCGGAAGGTAACCCGGATCTTGTCTTTTGCGAGGACGGTCACTTTCTCCACCAGCTGGTAGACCACGCTCTGATCCCATTCTGTCAGCTCTGCAGCATAGGCGCTCATGGCTATCGAGGCGGCTTTGAGCCGCTGGCTTACCAGTTCATTTTCCTGATAGACTTGCTTGATCCGCGACTTATGTTCCTTGAGATCCGCCATTGCGTTGGATATCATGCGGAACCGCTCCGCATAGTCTTCCGTGCCACCCGCGGCGGACGCCTCCGCCAGCAGGCTGTTGAACTGCTTCTCCAGTTCCTCCAGCATCCGGTCGATGTCCGCGAGGCTCATGGTCTCACCGGGGATGGGCGCCAGTTCCTGCTCCATGGCCCCCATCAGCTGGACTTCCAGGGCGTCCCTGCTGTCCATCACGCTGTTGATGGCGTTCAGGATCGCCTGCTGGAGCGGCTTTTCCTCCAGCGTTTCAGAGTGTTTACAGTATTTTGCCCCATAATCCAGGCGGCTTCCGCACCGCCACACAGCCCGTTTCACTCCGCCCTTGTTCCAGACGCACCGGCGATAGCCTGTCCCGCAGTGGCCGCAGAACATGAGATTTGTCAGGATGTACTTCCCGCTGTACTTGCTCCGCCCGGTGGGCGCGCTCTTGCTGGTACCGCCTGTCTGTGCCCTGCGCCGGGCTATCTCCAGCTGCGCCGCGTAGAAGACGTCCCGGCTCACGATCCCCTCATGGTGGTCCTGGACCAGATACTTGGGGAGCTGGCCGTTGTTCTGGATCACCTTTTTGCTGATGCAGTCCTGGATAAAGGTCTTCTGGAGCAGCGCGTCACCGCAGTATTTCTCGTTGCTCAGAATACTCAGCAGGTTCTTGATGGTCCACTCCTGTTTTCCTATCGCGTTCAAGGCCCCCTGCGCCTCCAGCTTGCTCTTGATGGCCCGCAGGGTATCTCCGGCCAGATACCGCTGATAGATAAAGCGGACGGTCTCCGCCTGCTCCTCGTTGATCACCGGCCTTCCGTCCGGGCCCTTCTCATACCCAAGCATCCACTTGTACTGCATCGTGACATGGCCGGCTTTCATGGACCTTCGCTTCCCCCAGCGGACATTGGCGCTGGTGTTCTCACTTTCAGACTGGGCGAAGGCGCCGTGTATGGCGATGAGGAACTCGCTCTCCGGATAGATGGAGTTGATATTCTGTTCCTCAAAGATGACCGGGATACCCAGTTCCCGCAGTTCTCGGGTATAATTGAGGGTGTCCACCGTATTCCTTGCGAACCGGGAAACGGCTTTGGCCAGGATCATGTCGATCTTTCCCTGGCGGCACATCCGGATCATCTGGAGGAATTCCTTCCGCTTACAGGTGGAGGTGCCGGTCTTGCCCTCATCCGCGAACACCTTTACCATGGTCCAGCTGGGGTTCTTCATGATCTTCTCGGTGTAGTAGGCAAGTTGGTTTTCATAGCTGGTGAGCTGCTCCTTGCTGTTGGTGGATACACGGCAGTAGGCCGCTACCCGCAGGTGCCTCTTTTGGGCCTGCTCCTGGGGCGTTTCCTTCTTGGCTGGGATCACAATGACTTTCGGGGCGGTTTCTGTCATGGCTGTTGTCCTCCCTTCATGATCTGGCCGTTTTTCAGCCGGACCTGAATGCCTTTTCCTCTGTATGTGATCTGTCGGACGCTCTCACACAGGAGCTCCCGCTCCAGTTCCTCCATGAGCGGATGGTTCCGGAAGAGCTTCTGGAGCCGCGTCGTCTCATATTCCTCCGCCCCAATGGCGTTGAGCCTGTGTTCCGCCAGCCGAAGCGCCATATTCCTGGTCCGCTCTCCATCTACAGGCGGGGATTGGAGAGCTTCCTCCAGCTCCCGTCTCAGTTTCCTGCTCTCTGCCGGGTCCTCCATTTCTGTCTGGCCGGAGGCAATACGCTCCGGGTGCTGGACAAGACGGTTCAGAAGCGTCAGGGTCTGCTGTTCCACCCAGGCAGGCGGGGGACCGCCGCACAGCCGCCGCAGCTCCATCTGTGCCGGCGTTTTTCTGACCGGGACCGCCCGGTCCCTGCGGCGCTCCTGAGCACCGCGGTACTGCTCCTCCGGGAGTATGGCCGGATACCGGTCTGTCCCGCTGTATCTCTTGTCCTCCAGGATGCGGGCCACCATGTTTTTGTTCCACAGCTTTCCCTCGTCATAGGCAATTCCCCGCTCTTGGAGTGCCTCCACCAGTTCCTGATAGGATGCCCCGGCCAGATAGGTCTGGTAGATCCAGCGGACTGTTTCCGCCTCTGCCGGATGGGGAGTGTACTCTCCGAACTCCATCCGATATCCGAAGGGCTGCTTTCTGTTGCCCGCCATCAGCGCACCGTCCTCTCGATGGTCTCCGTCAGCTCCAGCCCGTTGATCAGCCGGAACCGCAGGCATTCGTTGTTCTCCACGATGATCTTTGCAACCAGCTCGCTGAACAGCTCCTCATCGAACGCCTCCAGAAATTCCGGCCCGGTTTCCAATATCTCCAGCAGGACTTGAGTCTGCCGGATGGTCTGATCCTCCTCGGACTCCAGAAACCGTTCCTTTTCCAGTTTGGCGGTGCGGAGCTGTTCAGCCAGCGTGTTGCTCCGGGTAATATAAATGTCAGGATCGACAAGGCCCTGCTGCTTCAGCTCGGCCAGTAGTCGCTCCTGACGGACGATATCCGCTATTTGTTTGTTCAGTTCCACGATGTCCAGGCTCCAGAGCAGTTTCCTGTTTTGGGCTGTCTGGAGGTCTGTGAGCAGTTGGGAGAGGACTGGCATTCCGTGATGCCGCAGCTTGTAATACAGGCGGAGGAAGGCACGTTCAAATTCAGATTCCGGGATCTGCGTGATCTGACATTTGTCAGGCGACTTATCGTGGAGCCTGCAGGTCCAATAGGCGGATTCCCTACACTTTTTTCGTTTGAATATGGAACCGCACTGTCCACAGATGACGGTACCGGTCCATGGATATGTAACTCCGGACTTTGGGTGAATCACCGCGCCTTTCTGCTTCAGCAGTGCCTGTGCCCGGTCAAACAATTCCCGGTCAATAATAGCGGGATGGCTGCCCGGTACGAAATATTGGTCATACTCACCTTGATTTCGCTTCTTCCTGTGGGGCAGTGTTCGGGTGGTATAGGTCTTTTGTGCCAGCGAGTCACCCGCATATTTCTCATTGTGGAGGACATATTGGATCGACGTTGTCTGCCAGTATGGGGTCTTATCTCTTGTGGGGATCCCGTACCGCGTGATCTCTTTTGCGATGTCCTCCATGCTGTTGCCATTGAGGTATCTTTGGAAGATCAGACGGATGATTTGGGCCTCCGCCTCGATGATCTCCAGCTCTCCTTTGACCAGGCGGTATCCAAACGGGGCCTTACAGGTGATGAAGCTGCCCTTTTTCATTTTCTTCTGGTAGGTCCAGCGGATATTTTCAGAGATAGCTTCACTCTCTTTCTGGGCTATCATGGAGAAGATAGCTGTCAGCAGCTCGCCGGACATCTGGGCGGTATCGATGCCCTGCTCCTCGAAGCAGACCCCGACCTCCAAGTCCCTCAGCTCCCGGACCGCTATCAGGCTCTCGCTGGTGTTTCGCGCGAACCGAGCGGTGGATTTTGTCAGGACCTTGTCGATGCGGCCTCTGCGGCAGTCTTTCAGGAGCCGCTGGAAGTCATCCCGCTTCTCCGCGGAGGTCCCGGTGATCCCCTCATCCGCATATACGTCCACGAACTCCCATTCCGGGTTGCCGGTGATGAGTTCTGTGTAGTAGGCATTCTGTGCGGCAAAGGAGTGGAGCTGGTCCTCAGAGTTGGAACTGACACGAGCGTAAGCTGCCACACGCAGTTTCCGGGTCCGGACCGGCCCGGAGGCTGGGATCGTGATCACACTGGGGACCTTGTCCAATGCGAGGGAACCACTGATTGCTGTCTGTCCGTTCATCTAAATCACCTCTGTTCAGCCACACACAATACCCTAACTTTCTCTGAAAAGCTATACTCAAATGCAACAACTATTGAGGCGAATATATGACGTCCGCTCCTGTTTCTACCCGGAGCCGCGCGGCGATCTTCCGCGCCTCCGCTTCGCTGATAATACTGGCGTCCCGCAAGGCACACAGCAGGTTTACCATACCAATGTAGTTTACATTCGCGTTCATGCTCTTTCCCTCCCAATCAGGCTTCTTCATCCAAAGAGAGACCAGGCAGTTTTTTTCAGAAGGATTGCGTCATATCTAACCCTTCTGATTCTTCCTGGTCCTCGAAGGGAGTCTCATCCAGTTCTTCGGGCAGTGTTTCATCGGGGATCTGCATCGCGGCTGCAAAGCGCGCTATGGAAAGAACCCGATCAAGAGACAAGTTCTTCTCTTTGACACTTTGCACCGCTATGTTTTGATTCTTCAGTTCTGTCATCGTATCAAGTGTTTCTGAAAGGTCTCTCCCCAGCCGATTCCACGAAGAAATTAGCAGGACCTCAAAGTCATGCTTCGCCGCGCCAAGACGCACATACTTCAGGCTACTCTGGCTCGGGGAATAGTCAGCGGCAACCTCCGTCACCTCATATCCTGCTTTATCTGCGTACTCCAGCAAAAGCGACTTCTGGGCCTTCAGGTCTTCATCGGTCCTGGCTTTCAGATACAGCCATGCTTTCTTCTTTTCCGCCATAAGCTTTATGCCTCCCATGATGGTGCGCCAGAGATAAGCTCCGGCGCACAGCCAATCCTTCATTCGTTTTTCAGTCGTGTATGAAAACAAGCGGGGGCCGCTCCACGATGTGTGGTAGCATTGCGATACCCTTCAGGGCGGCCCCCGCCGTTTCTGACATTTGCGTTTCCAATGATGGCCCTATTCGACACTACTTCCCGAGCCGTGGGCGGCAGGCTTGGACCGCGCGGGCGCGCGTCACGGGAATCTCACCCCTCCGAGGATCTCTCCGAGCTGCCCCCATTGCTTGCGGCTG
>ERZ857521.1423-NODE-1423-length-28425-cov-4.128904_pt1 | contig 28425 bp, 25 predicted proteins | sample MGYA00519701_ERZ857521 | MGnify/ENA primary metagenome ERZ857521 (study PRJEB31778, sample SAMEA3449346) | human gut metagenome | biome: human gut; feature: human-associated habitat; material: faeces | place: United Kingdom | collected 2010/2012 ...
GATCCCCGAAACAGCTTTCATTACGATGGGAAAGATGGGCGCCTCTTCGTGTTTGAGGCGCCCATTGATTTATTATCGTACATCTCCCTGCATCCGGACGGGTGGCGGGAGCACAGCTATGTGGCCTGCTGCGGGACCTCTTCCATCCCGGTTTTTGAATGCCTGGATCGGATGACGAATCCGGAGGAGGTTGTACTGTGCCTGGACAATGACGAGGCTGGTCATAAAGCCAGCCGGAGAATGAAGGAGCAGCTCAATGAAAAGTATGCCCTCACGATCCGAAGGGAGGTACCGACACTGAAGGACTGGAACGATGACCTCTGTGCAATGCGGGAGGAACCCGCGCAGGAAATAAGGATGGGGGGTATGAGAAGATGAATGACAGCGCATGGACCCTGATCGGCTTTGCTGTTGTCATGGTGATTGTGATTGCGGGACTGTCCCTGGTCTCACAGCACTACACGCTGAACATCAAAAGCAGGACAGTAGGCGATGGCCAGCATGGTACGGCCCGGTGGGCCACAAAAAAGGAAATTCGACACACATATCATCTGGTCCCCTATGATCCACAGACGTGGCGGCGGGGAAAAAACCGGCCAAAGGTGCAGGGAATTGTGGTTGGCAGCATCGGGAGAAATCCAGTGCCGGTCAAATTCTCCTTCCTTAAAAAGAAATTCGAACTGCATGTAGAGAAACTGCCGTTCCAGAAGCATCAACACATGAAGGCAATTATAGACAGTGATGATATACATTGCCTGATGATCGGCGCCAGCGGCGTTGGTAAAACGGCGTATTTTTTGTATCCGAATCTGGAGTATGCCTGTGCCAGTGGAGTGAGCTTTTTTGCATTGGACAGCAAAGGCGATCTGGCTCGTGCATACGGAACCATTGCGGAAAAGTATTACGGGTATAAGATCTCAATTATTGATTTGAGAAACCCCACAAGATCGGATGGAGATAATCTGCTGACTCTGATTAATCGCTATTCGGATAAGGCTCGGAAAGATCCGGATGACTTCTCCCACAAGGCAAAGGCGGAAAAGTACGCCAAGATTTTGGCGAAGACCATTATCAACCAGGGTGGGGAATCCGGACAATTTGGAGAGAATTCGTTTTTCTATGACGCAGCAGAAGGTGCCCTTGCGTCCATCACGTTACTGTTGTCGGAATTCCTACCACCCAGAAAGGGTGAAGCGGATGTGCGGCACATCATCTCGGTGTTCAAATTGATACAGGATCTTCTTGCACCCAGTGTGAGTGATCGAGGGAAGAATGGGTTCCAGGCTCTGATGGACCTGCTTCCTCCAACACACAAAGCCAGATGGCTGGCTGGCGCTGCACTCAATACATCGGACCAAGCCATGGCATCCGTCATGTCGACCATCCTGTCTCGGCTCAATGCGTTCCTCGATACTGAGCTGGAGCAGGTGCTTTGTTTTGACAGTTCCATTGACGCTGAGACAATGGCGGAAAAGAAATGCGCAGTGTTCCTCATCCTTCCGGAAGAGGACTCAACCAAGAATTTTATGGCGTCCCTCATGATCCAGAATCTATCCCAGGAGCTGTTTGCCATTGCGGACAGCAACGGGGGGAAATTACAAAACCGCGTGATATTTTTCTGCGATGAGTTTGGCACTATGCCGCCTTTTGATGTCCTTCCTCTGTTTTCTGCGGGCCGGTCTCGGAAGCTGACGATGGTTCCGATCATTCAGTCCCTGGCGCAGCTGGAAAAGAACTACAATACACAGGGAGCACAGATCCTGGTAGACAACTGCCAGACAACAGTCTTTGGAGGGTTTGCTCCACAGAGTCAGACAGCAGAGGCACTATCCAAGGCGCTTGGCAGCAGGACCGTGCTCTCCGGCAGTGTGTCCAGAGGAAAGAATGATCCCAGCCAGTCACTGCAGATGATGGAACGCCACCTGATGACACCGGACGAGCTGAAATCGATTCCCAAGGGCCATTTCGTCGTAATGAAAACGGGCTCCCGTCCTATGAAAACGCGCCTCCGGCTGTTCTTGGATTGGGGGATCACATTCGATGAGCCTTACCAAATGCCGGAGAGAGCAAACCGGAAAATTGCTTACGCCAATAAGGTGGATCTGGTTCAGAGCATCAAGAACAGCGGCCTCTATCATGGCAGCTACAATACGAGATGGGAGGGCGATCCATGAGCTACTTTGACTCGGTTTATGCGGATCACGAGCTGTCTCCAAGAGCCAAGACGGTCTGTATGTATCTCCATGACCGTGCCAACAGGGAAGGTGAGAGTTGGTATGCTATCAGCACAATCGCCTCTGATCTTGGCCTCTCCCGGTCCACAGTGAAGCGCGCCCTTGGCGATCTGGTTCGCCAAGGGCGAGTGGAGAAGAAACCTCGGTATCGGAAGAATGGCGGGCGGACATCAAACCTCTACCGTGTGCTGTAAAAGAAAGGACGCAATTTCCCACCAAGGGGAAATTGCGCCCTTTTGTTGGACCGGGGGCTGGGTCATCATGGCCCACCTAGAAGGACCAATAGAAGGTATGATTATATTCAGAGGACAACTACTTGTGTGAACTGCGAAACTCAGAACGGAATTAAATTTAATGTTGAATGGCCTGGTAAAATAAGCTTCGTAAAAAATGAAGGAGTAGGGAGTGCAGGTTGGCACTCCCTACTCCTCGCTGCCTATTTTCTAGGTTGCAATTCAAAAATGTGGGTAAGCTAAAACGTCATGCCGTTTCACCTTGTTTCTGTTGGTCCCAAATCAAATAAAGAGAAATTGGCATCTGTTCATTTTTTGAAATAGACAGAATAATATGAGTATTTAGAAATGCTTTTAGCGAATTATTTTAACCTACTGTACAGGAATGACTATTCTCATAGGTGATAGGATCAACATAATCTCCAACAGGAGTAGTTCCATACTCATACGTTAAGACACTAAAATCACCAAAGCCACCGGCCATTGCACCAACACTTTGATAAGATTCAATATGAGCATCGCATCTCAAATCGCTGCTCGTATATCCATCAAGACCAATAGGAGTCAGTGCTTGGTATCTAAGGGTAAGGGATCTATTGTTAATTCCTCCCGCTTCTTTAGAAATCTCAATATGCGGACCCGGAGTAAAAGACAAGCTGATGGCTTTGGGCAACGAAATAGACACAGAAACACCCGTATCATGGCGGCCTGCCACAGGATCATAATCATAAATCGTAGAAATGTTTGATCCCGAAACAGTTACATCTGCATGTCGAATAACCGCCTTATTGGTAATATCAGCAGTGAAAGGAACATAGTAATAATAATGACCTTTGTCATCTGGGTTTCCATCATATTCTTCGAGACGAATGGATGTATCCACAATACACCTATCATCACAGTCAAAACTATCAGTTTCTACATCAATTCTCGACCAAGAATCTGCCCTCATAGGAGCTAGATTTACTTCCATATTCGTGGCAAGTCCCAAGTAATCGTAATCAAGACAATGCTGTATTAACTCTTCAATAGCAGCGGCATCACCATAGTTGGAAGATTTAACATTTGTAATATTTGTTCCACGCCAATCCTGATACACGACTTTTCCGATATCGGGAAATTTGGACACATCTACGACTCTTCCGATTTTTTCAGTTTCTACTGTCTCTTCCAGTTTTGGATTGTCGATATTATTAGGCAACATAGCTGATTTATTGCTTGCCTTGATTTCCAAACCGAGATAGTCTCGTAACTGATTTGAAGTTAGGTCGCCCAATACGAAGATTTTGGCAGACTTGTTAAAAGCTTCTTGAAGAGATTCTTGGATGCTTTTATCCATAGAAGATTCCTCAAGAATAATTTTTTCATAGCCATCTAAATTATCGGCGGATACATCGTCCTTGAGAAAAATCGTAGCATTAAGCCCTAATGCATTGAGCGCTTCGCTTTGCAACGACGTTTGGTTGTTGTCTACAATAAGAGCTGTGTCTTCCTGATTCAAATCGAAAGCAGATGTCATGGGAACCAGAGTAAGTAGCATTAGAACACTCATTACCGAGGAAATAAGCTTTTTTTTCATATTTACCTCCATTATTTCTCCAGAAAAAGCCTGTTTATGTCGCAATGATGCCGAAGAGCTGGGGATGACAGTCTAGACCTGCCAGAAACAAGTTGAGGGAATTCGAAATAAGTTAAAACAATGTAATTTCTCAATTTAAAGAAAAAGATGCATTGGAATTACCTCCTTTCAAAAAATAAAGACAATCTTGGAGATAAAGTGCAACACAACATTTTCTGAAATTGCAGAAAAACAAGGAATCTAGCATGAATCATGGTGCTTGGCAAAGCAGCAATAATCTGAACCTTGGCTCTGGCTTTTTCACGATTATTACGAACGTTCTGGAGATTCCGATGCAAACCGTGATGGATGTGTATAGAGTAAAACGCATATAAAGCGGTAGTTGGGAAATCCGGCTATTATGATACCTTAGATGTTGTTGAACATCCGGAATTCTACGTTTATGATGCTCGTACCTATTTAAATGAAATTCCCTTTGATGGAACACCCGGAATTTCCTACCGCGTTACCGTGATGGTATATGCGCAGCGAGGTTCTGAATCTGATTCTGGGTACATTTCTTCTTTATCTGAAGTCTGTAAATAATTGATATCTTCTCATTACCACCGACAGAAAAGAGGAGCCGCATAAATTGCGTAACCGTCAAATCTCCCGACGCATAAGAAGGCCGCCATCTCGGTGCGCAGGCAATGAGATGGCGGCCGGCATTTCCATTATGGTTTTGGAATTTTATATTCCTGGGGTGCGTTCGCCGGGAGAAAAGATTCCACCCAGGCTTCATCCGTCTGGCTGAGTCCAGGCGCGTTGTGCAGGAGCCAAACCAGGTAGCGGTACGAGTCTAGTTAGGTTTACAGTCTCAATCATACTTATGGATCATGGCTCTGGACTGCGCCCCAGATGAGGTATTGGAAAAGAAACTATTCTTCGGTCCTGTCAGAAAATGGTATTATGTTGTGCTTGCTACAATTTTGGGGGTGCTCCTGCTTGCCATCCTTATAACACGTTTCTACTGTAAGCCAGGCATGAACATACCATAGGTATACAAAGAATCCTGCTGGTCATCTTTGGGATGGAATGTTGCTCCTCGTCAGATTATTTTCTGATGGTTATCCGGTAGCTAACCACCAAGGTGTACCCAAATGGATTGGGATGCTTTTGCATGCTAACCATGTGAAGCCAGCCGGAATGGTCTGTGAGAAATGACTCGCCAAGCTCCACCTTTCAAAGTGGTTGGTACTCCTACAGAATTGTGAGTAAGTTGGCGTACTAGTTGGCCTAGTAGAGCCACATATAGAATCTACTTGTAGATGCTCCATATCACGTCAGGAATATTTGCACTTTATATCTGCAGTTAATAATGTCTCTGATGTGGGTATTAACACGCCAAATCAGAGACCAAATTAAATGCATTTAAGTACTTCAAAACAATGACATTTTTTCATTCTCTTGGCTCATTAATGATTTTTTCCATCAAGCAGAAAGCTTTCCTTCTCGCACGGGTCAAAGCCATGCGTACACTTTCTGTCTTCATTCCAAGATCATGAGCGATTTCTGTGTCTTTTTTTTCTAAAATATATTTGGATTCTAACAGAATTCTGCTTCTATCATCCAGATCGGCCCAAATCTGCCTTAAGGATTCGAGATTGTACTGTTTAATGATGTATATTTCTACATCATGGTCTGGAGAAACAGTGTCCTCAAAACATTTATGCTGCGTTTCTTCGACTAGTGAAGAATACTTCCTCTGCTGATAGCAGATATTTAGTGCAGTATTTCTGCATGTAGTTATTATATAGCCAATAAGATGATCCTGATTCATTGTTTTTAATAGATCAACTTTTTTTATCAGCTTTTCTAAGGATATTTGAAAAATATCATCCGCCATCCATGAATCAGATATGATTTTTAATATCGTCGAGTACATCAACTTCTGATATTGAATAAACAAATTCGTCATGAAGGTCCTATCGTCTTCATCTTCAATGACAAAAAGCAATACAGGAATCATCTTACACCTTACAGTCCACGTACAGTACTTCTAAATTTCATATCATCTAAGACCGTCAATAAGGCTTGCTTTTGTTTTTGTGAAAGTTTCTGGAAATCGTCAATTATTGATGCGAAGGAAACATCGGGCATGATTTGTTTTTGAAAAATATCTGGAGAATAAGGAGATATTGAGCGCCCAAGAAGATAATCTGTTGAAACATTGAAATAATCTGCGAGCATAATTAGCTTTTCAATATCTGGATAATGTTGATTATTTTCATAGTTTGAAATTGTGCCAACAGTTACATATATCTTCTTCGCAAGTTCTTTTTGGCTGATTTTCTTATCCTCGCGAAGTTCTTTTAACAATTCACCAAATGATGCCATATATTCACCCCGCATTTTTTACGATTATAGAATTATGCGTGGCAAAATAGCACATAATACTAATTTTGCAATAAAAAATTCATAAAATATGGACTTTGTTTTATTTTCGGTATATATTACACGTAAGCGGAGCTGTAATGAGTGCTATTCAACACCTACCGATTTGTTGCTAATTGAATTTAGAATTGTCTCCTGTTAAAATAAGACATAGGAGCTTGAATAATGATACCATTTTTCTTTACTTCAGAATACGAGCTGAGCGACAGTGACTTCATGGTTAACCTGTATTCTGATTTTGAAAAGCTATTGTTTGCAACTGCATATAAATACACTTCGGATAGAGAAGTCGCTGAGGATATTGTTCAGGAAACCCTTTTGAATCTGTGCCAGAAAGTTAACACAATTAAGTCTATGCAGCGTATTGTCTTAGCAGCGTATATACGTACTTCTGTGAGAAATGTTGCAATTAATATGCTCAAATGTCAGAGCCATGACGCTGATCATCGAACAGATGGCCACCATGCTGATCCAGAAACACTTCAATCCAGTTCTCTTGAGGAGGCAATGTTGCTTGTTAGATATATAGACTTGCTCAGTAAAATATGGCCAAGGTTGTCAAGAGAAGAACAGGTTTTATTAGAAGGCAAGTATATTCTGGGCTATTCTGATCGAGAGCTCTCAGAAATTACTGGATGCAAAGCAAGCAGTGTGCGTATGAAATTAACTAGAGCTAGGCGTCATGCTTTTGCAATTATCGTTGAACAAGAGGGGGTGACTCAATTTGACGAAGCATGATATGCTCCGAGAACAATATGAAGACGCGCTTTTCGCTCTCCTAATGGAAGATTATATAGTAGATGAAGGGAAAAAAGCCTTAGAAGAGAATGAGAGGCTAAAATGTGACGACAGCTTCATTGTTCCTGAACAAACCCGAAAGCGTTGCCTTAAAACAATATCCCAATTCTATATAAGACAAAATATTCGCCACTCAGGGAAAGTCTTTTGCAAAGTGTTTACCAAGATAGCTGTTATTGCGACTATTTCTGGGGTGCTCTTTACCTCTGCACTTGCTATTTCGCCTTCACTTAGATCAAGAGCATTTAATATAATTATGTCTGTTTATGATGATAAAACTGTATTCCGCCCACAAGATTCAGCACTATCTGAATCACATGATTACAACTTGACTGCTGGTTGGCTCCCGGACGGCTATAGTCTTGTTGATGAAAGCGAGAATTCTTTTTTGATTCTCAAAACATATAGAAATGCTGATGGAGATGAAATCACAGTAAATCTATTCCAAAATGATACATCTATTTTGAACATAGATACAGAAGATGCGAATGTTCAAATAGAAAATATATGCGGAACCCCAGCTCTACTTGTAGAAAAGAACGGTTATTCCCAAATCGTATGGGTTAACGAAGATCAAGGATATAAGCTCGTCATTGAATCATTCTCTGAAGATATTTCAACGTTAGCTGTCGTAGCAGAAAATTTTAAAATTGATTAAAAAGTATGTTGCATATTTCATTATCCATTGTCTCCTTTATAGGGCTGGTTGCCCATGAAAAAAAGGAGGAAAGAAAATGCAAAGAAAAGTTTCCCGTATCTCAAACCTACTTGTGATTTTTGCCTTAATTCTCTCTTGTATGCAAGTAGGGGCTCTTGCTGCTGACTCATCTTCTCGTATGACGGGGATATCGAGTCTTTCTGCTGATCTTATCATATACTCCAGTGGGAGATCAGAAAGCTTTGGTTATGTGTCTACATACCCCGGTTACAGTGTTGATCTTACAGTTTCTCTTAAACAAGATGGGGAGACTATTAAGAGTTGGTCAGAATCGGGAAGCGGAAAGATTCAGATTGACGAACCTTATTATGTTACCCCTAACCATGATTACCAAGTGACTGCCACTGCAGTTGTTAAAAATAGTAGTGGAGTGACCGTGGATAAGCAAACTACAGATTCTGTGATTGTTTCATACTGACGCTGTGAAAAAGCCTTTTCACAAGATGTAATATACAATAATTTTCAAGGAAGACCTGGCAACTATGTTGCCGGGTCTTCATTTATTATCGATTAACTCGATTGGAGAGATTGTGTGGGATGTAATTGCTAGGTATTGTTGGAGCATTTAAGTAAAACATTTATAGAAGTTATTACTCAAATAGGTACATTCTTTTATTAAGATACTAATTCCATACATGTGAATAGTAGGTTTAGATCGCTAAGAGATTAAGTCCTGCAGAGCCGTGCCGCCTTGGAAGGAGCGTAATATGATGTGGCGACAGCAACGGCGTTAGGGAGCTTTTACGACTACCGGCGTATCGTACTGGATTCAAAAGTGGGCACCAGATAACGAGAAATAGGCCCTATGACTGCAACCAAGCTCTGAGTGATAGCTGGACATATAATAATCTCAACATTTTTTACATCCACGGACTTCTTAATGCCGTAAAAGTCAGAACCGCTGGTTTTACGCCAATGCGTGAAGCTGGCGGTTTTCGTTATGAATTTGGGTACACGGTAGGGTGCCGAGATCCTCCACATCAGAAATTAACGCTTTAAATTCCTGATGAATGGAGGAGAATCCTATGTCAAAACGTAGGACAAAAGCAGAAGAAATCAAACATCCAGAAAACTACTTTAATAGATATATCACATTAGAAATTCGCAAGGACAAGGAAAAAAAACAAAAGTATTACGCTTCAATTTGTTCATTGGAGAAAAAACTTAAGGGAGACGATTTGGGAGTAAACTCAAAAAATCAATTGCTGTTGGCAGTCAACAAAGACAATGAGGACTTCGAAAAATATATCGTAGATTCGGACGCCTTTGGGTGGATTGAAATGATAGAGAACGAGGTGTTATATGCAGCGGTTGCCCAACTCGCAGAAAGAGACAAAACTATTTTGACTTTAAGATATCAGTATTGTTTATCTCAGGTCGAAGTTGCAAAACTAATGGGGATTACACAGAGTACTGAGAGTTGGCGAGAGTCACAAATAATAAAAAAAATAAAAAAATTTATAGAAAGGTTCGATAGAAATCGGTGATTTTATCCCTACCCCTTATGAGAGGACTTATTCTCTTGTGCTCTTTGAAAACTGTATATCCGACAACGAATAACATCAGTTTGCGGGCCCCCTGATGAAAAAGGGGGGAGAGCGATGCGGCGGGTGCGCGAAGACCATCTGTAGAACGTAATGAAACCATCATTTCACTGTCTGTTCTATAAACGACGGCAACAAAGGTGCAAAGCGGGTCCACCCAGCCAAAATCAACTTTGGCAAGTTGTCTTGCGATGATCCCGTAAACCTATAATGGTACTCTATGTTCATCCAGTAATGGTGGCATCTCGGAGCGATCCTCGGAGGGGTTTGAATCCCGGAGGGCGGAGCCAACCGCCGGTTCGTCTGTCGCCCATGGCTCGGGAAGTAGTGTCGAATAGAGCCAATTGGTGCAGCACAGCGCTGTACATGATAAAAAGAGGCTGCTCCAGAACAACGGAACAGCATATTGTTCGCCCAATTATCTGGAGCAGCCTCTTTACTAAATGCAAAATTACTAAGAAAGACTTTAGCGGCGTTCGCCACAGAGAGAAAGGAGAACTGTATGGATGCTAATGTCAATTATCTGGGCATGATTAATATGCTCCGAATCCTGCAAAATGTTGGGATAATCAGCAAAGTAGAGGCAAGACGAGTTGCAGCTCGACTCAAAGTAGAAATCGGTGCGGATATCGTCATTTCTATATAATTATTTCGGATTTCTCATCTCTTTTGAACCTAGCTATTCAGTCATATATGTGATAGTGTGTTGCTGAAAAAGGAGGAGAACTCATGAATAAGGAACGAAAAACCGTTGGATCACTTGCTTTGGACCAGACGCCCAGAGTGATTGCCATCCCCTCTATCGGCCAGGAAGAAACAAGGAAACTACGGGTAGCTGCGTATGCCCGTGTTAGCAGTGATTCCGAAGACCAGCTCCACTCCTTTGCGGCTCAAACAGCACACTACACGGAACTGATTTGCCAGAACCCTGACTGGGAGCTAGTTGATGTATATGCTGATAAGGGGATAACAGGTACATCAGCGGAGAAAAGAGATGATTTCCAGCGTTTGTTGGCGGACTGCCGCCGGGGACGAATTGATAAAATTCTGGTCAAGTCCTCATCTCGGTTTGCAAGGAATACTAAAGAAAGTCTGGAGGCCGTTCGAGAACTGAAATCCCTGGGAATAGGGGTTTGCTTTGAAGAAGAAAATATTGACACCGCTGAGTTGTCTGGTGAACTTGTGACAGCGATCTTTGCAATGCTTTCACAAAAAGAGAGTGAGGCCATTTCCGAGCGAGTGCGATGGAGCTATCAGATGAGGATGAAAGCAGGAAAATTTATTACGTGCAAGGCACCGTTTGGATATGATTTGGTTAATGGTAAGCTGGAAATCAATGAAAATGAGGCGCAAGTTGTTCGCTATATTTTCCAGCAGTACTTGACAGGTCAAAGTGTAGAAAGTATAGCAAGAGAACTCACTCAACGTGAGATCCCTACCAAGGAGGGAGGGCCTTGCTGGCGGATGACTGTTATTGGATATATTCTGGGTAACGAAAAATATATCGGGGATGCATTGCTCCAAAAATCATATATGACATATGCGTTGCCTCATAGGAAAGTTATAAATTCAGGGGCACATCCTCAATTCTTCGTTCGAGACTCACATCCAGCTATTATTGACCGAAAAACGTTCGAACAGGTGCAAAGACTGCTGGAGAGGCGGAGAGAAGGTTTACATCAGCGACCTCATGGGAAATATCTGTTTACCGGGAAAATAACTTGCCAAGTTTGTGGATCTAAATTCAAAAGAAGGAGTATTGATGAATCTTCGGTCTTTTGGGTTTGTCAGACTCATAGTCGCTCACCTGAGAAGTGTCCGATTACTCAGGTTCCTGAACAGCAGGTAAAAGCGGCGTTCTTGTGTATGTATTATAAGCTTCGTAATCAGGGCATCAATATTTTGAAACAGCTACTCAAGGATCTCAAAGCAGCTCGAGAATCAAGGATGCTCTGGAGTATGGATATTGTAAAACTAAATGACAGAATTGCAGACATTATTGGTCAGGATCGACTTTTAGCTCAGCTGAAGCAGCAAGGGCTTGTTGATCCTGATCTCTTTATATCACGACGCGACAAGCTGGCTGAACAGCTTCGCACCGCAAAGCTGGAAAAAGAGCACCTTTTAGAAGCTGAGGAGGATCAAACGATTCAACAGACCTCGAATGTTCTGAATGCTCTGGAATCCGGGCCGGAATTCCTTGCCGAATTCGATGAGGAGCTGTTCAGCGAGCTTGTAGAGAAAATCATCGTGGAAGATGCAGAGCAACTGCGGTTCCGGCTGATTAACGGACTAGAGCTCACAGAACGGATGGAAAGGATGGTGCGGTAATGGCAAGCAACCGGAGACTGCCTTTTGGTTACCGGATTGTGTGTGGAGAGGTCGTTTCACATGAAAGTGAAGTAGAGACGGTCCGATGGATCTATGATACTTATCTGACTGGGGCACCTTACAGTACCTTGGTGGGAGGCCTTCAAGAACGCGGAGTGTCCTACGATGTCGGAAAGGCTTGGAACAAAAACATGGTGGCCCGTATTCTGGAGGACAGGAGATACATTGGAGAAAGAGACTATCCCGTTATCCTAGAAAAGAAACTGTTCGAGGCAGTACAAGCCTACCGTCAGGAACGTGTGGTCCAACAGCATCAAACCCCGTCTCAAAAAGAATTACGGCGTCTCTGCAAAGGTACGCCGCCAGCTTGGGTAGAAGGACAAGTTCTAGGGATTCTGAATTGTCTGATTCAAAATCCTAATATGATTTCTTATACAAAAGAGAGTGTAGAAGAGACTGAAACTGAGATACTCCAGCGAAAGCTGGACGACGCCATTCATTGCCCCCCAGTGGATGAAGTGCGGATCCGATCTATGGCAGTGCAATTGGCCACGTTGCGGTTGAATGCCATCGGATCAGAGGAGTACCAGACCCATCGCCTGCGAAGTCTGTTTCGAGGACGAACGCCTATGGTGAATCTGGATCAGGAGCTGCTGCATGAGAGTGTTAGACAAATCACATACACAAATGGAATAGTATGCATTCTTCTTAAGAACCAGCAACTGCTGAAAGGAGGAACGGTAAGATGAAAGAGATTGCTCCAAACGTATTCATGATTCCTCAAAAGGAGGAAACAGTTCAAGACCAAGAACGTAGAAGGAGTCTTCGAGTGGCTGCCTACTGCCGCGTGTCTACCGACAATGACGAGCAGCTTTCCAGCTATGAAAATCAACTCGCTTATTATACCGACAAGATTATGAAAGAGCCGGGGTGGACGATGGTCGATGTATTTGCAGATGAGGGGAAAACCGGAACCTCGACCTGTGCCCGTAAGAACTTTCTACGGATGATCCGGCAGTGCCGGCAGGGGAAAATTGACATGATCCTGACTAAATCCGTTTCCCGGTTTGCTCGAAATACCGTGGATACTCTCAACTACACGCGAGAATTGCGAAACCTGGGGATTCCGGTCATCTTTGAAGAGCAGAATATCAACTCAATCCGTCCAGAGAGTGAGTTCCTCATTACAATCCACGGTGCTTTTGCGCAGTCTGAGAGTGAGAACACAAGCTCACGCGTCACATGGGGAATAAGGCAGGCCATGCGATCTGGTCACGCAAACTTGCAGTATAAATGGCTGCTGGGTTATGAACGTGGGCCAGATGGGAAAGCGATGATTGTACCGGAGCAGGCAGAGACTGTTCGATTCATCTATCAGCGATATTTAGCCGGAGACACACTGCGCACCATTAAGGAGGCTTTGGAGGAAAAGGGGTGTTTGACTGCCACGGGAAAGAAAGAGTGGACTCCAGCTCGTATTCAGAGCATTCTAACAAATGAAAAATACTGTGGTGACGCTTTGCTTCAGAAGACTTTTGTTCAGGACTGCATCAGCAAAAAGGTTATCCAAAACACAGGCCAGCTTCCCAAGTATCTGATCCAAAACCATCATCCAGCTATCATCAGTCGGGAAGAGTTCGATGCTGTGCAATTGGAGCTTGCCCGACGGAGGGCACAGAAAGGGGGAACCAGAAAGAGCGCCCCCACAGGCCGGTGCAAGTACAGCGGTAAGTACATGCTCAGTAACATCCTGTTCTGCGGAGAATGTGGGACCGCTTACCGCCGCTGTGTCTGGACGCGAAAGGGATATCAGCGGGTGGTGTGGCGCTGCATCAGTCGGTTAACCTATGGGACAAAGTACTGCAAGCACTCTGCATCTATTGATGAAGAAATGCTGAAGCAAGCAATTCTGACTGCTGTGAATCGAGTAATGGCTAGTCAGGAAGAATTGAAAGACCAGCTGGTCAATGCGATGAGACAGGAGTTGCTTCCTGTTCCCGGTGAGGGCTTAAGCCTTTCTGATATCGATCGAGCTTTGGAGGATCTATCAGGCCAGTTCGACCAGTTGTTGAGAGAAACTGCATTCTCCGCCGATAGTTCAGAAAATGCGGAACAATTTCGCCGTATCTCCACTGCTATGGCAGAATTGAAGGAGCGTAGGATACAAGTGGAGAAGCTCTATCGGGAAAATGAGCAGGTGTACCGCCGGACCAAGGCTGCACAACTAGCGCTGATGGGGACTGAAGCTGGAATTACGGAATGGAAAGAGGAAGTGCTCTATCAGCTGTTGGAAAAGGTTACTGTGCTGGACGAAGCTAGGATCAAAGTAACATTCCGCAGTGGTGTGGAAATTGAACAGGTTTTGGAAAAAGAAAAAAGGAGCGTGACGGCGTGAATATTTATGTAACGGGAGATTGCCACGGGAACTTCCGCCGGTTTGGCCGAAAATACTTTCCGGAACAAACCAATATGAATCGAAACGATTGTGTTATCATCTGCGGTGACTTCGGGGGCCTCTGGGATAGTTCTGAGGAGGAAAACTATTGGTTGGATTGGCTGAATGACAAGCCATGGACTACTCTCTGGGTGGATGGAAACCATGAGAACTACACCCTACTTTCTGGATTCCCGCTTGAGACGTGGCATGGAGGCATGGTGCAGCGGGTTCGGCCCAATATCATGCACCTTATGCGCGGGTATGTGTTTGAGCTTCAGGGGTATACCTTCTTCACTATGGGCGGGGCTAAGAGCCATGACATGGAGGACGGAATCCTGGACCCAAAGGCACCAGACTTTGAAACCCAGCTCATAATGTTCCAAATCCGGGGACGACGGCGGTATCGGGTGTTGGGACAGTCATGGTGGCCCGAGGAACTACCCTCAGAGGAGGAGTATACCAAGGCCCGACACAGTCTCGAAGAACATGATTGGGCGGTAGATTACATTATAACCCACTGTGCGCCGACAGGTGTGGCTCAGGCCATAAACAGTCACAATGAGGCGGACCCTCTCACGGATTTTCTCCAAGAGATTCAGAAGAGAGTCATGTATCACTAATGGTTGTTCGGACACTACCACCGCAATCAAGTAATTGATGATAGGCATATTCTGCTTTGGGAACAAATTGTACAGATTATATAAAGTCACGGCAAAGAGAAGTGCGGCAGAGCCATGCTGTATTTCTCTTTGCCGTGATAAGTAGAAAGAGAAGATGATCTGTGTCCCAGTGTAGGAAGGAAAGTAGTAACGGCCTTTTCAAGAATCCCTTTTGACGCTGGTGGATTCCTTTTGGCCTATTCCCCATCCGAACAAGGTGCAGTTTTTTTGACTCTACCTACAAAAAAGTGCTTTTTTTAAAGGGTGTACAGAGGACGTAACATGTGCAAACTAGGTTAACAAAAAGCCACACCATGAAGTATAAATGGCAAGATTCAGGAGCTGGTACACAATGACGTAGTCTGAAAACTAATCATGGGAAAGCCAACTCCAATGGGAAACTTCGAGTTTTGTATTCGTATCGCACTTTGGAAACAGCCATCCAGATAGTGGATTAGAGAATACGGTTGTAAAAAATATCCACCTGGCGTTAAGAATTTGAGGTAATAATACCATAGGAATATAAGCGGCCTCTACTTATATTCGCTTCCAAATAGAAAGCCGACTCATGATTGCTACATGAATCGGCTTTCCGTTAGGCCTGTTGAGAGTCGCTCTTTTATGGGAATAGTACCCCACGAGAATTATTTGGATTGATTCTCTTTCAAAAGACAGGTTCACATTGAGTGAATTCATTCATAAAAGCTAATGCCGGCAAAGATGTGCTTGTCGGTTCGATAGGAGAAGTATAGGTATCAGGAGACAGTGCTGTATAGACGCCATTGACTGGCGAATAAGTAGTGGTTACGTTTGAAAAGCCAAAGCTGATGCCTGGGGGAACGGAAAGAGATGGAGTACCAAGAAATACTTCGGAATGACCATATTTCATACTGAACTTTGAGTTCGTTTTCAAACCGGCAGCCTGCAGGGACACCACTGCAGAGCCAGACTCGGCCCAACCACCATCTTCATTAAGTCCAAAAACGTGGCAGGAATTATTCTCTTCATTTTCAACTAATGCATAGCTAATGTTGTGAGGGTTTCCTCCAGCATAATGGATATAATGATAATTCCAGGACATAAGTTGTTCCATGCCTAAAGAATAATCATTATTCCATCCGAAGCCGACAATTTCACCGTCTTCAATTCCGGTATACGTAGGTTGTGAATTCCACTCCCACTCGGCAGCTAATACAAAATGTGTAATATCGGATGATGTATAGTATCTATAAAAAACCTTCGAAATTTCGCATGTGACTTTAGTGTCAAGGGCGACCAACATGTCGTATACAGAATCATCGTCAGAAAATGATCTGAGAGTCGCAATTTGTTCGTCAGAATAGCTATACAGATCCCTAAGATCATCGTCTGACAAAGTTGCCCGATAGTTGATTTCGTCGCGAATGTTGTTTTCATATTCTCCGGAAAGAATCAGAGGGATAATTTCATCAGAAACTCCCATCTCCTTAAGTTCCATTTCATTCGCGGTAAGAAGATCATTTACATATTGAGCTTCAGTGATAACAGCAGTTGAGATAGTCCCCTCTTCAGCATCGGAAGAGTTACCAATATTTTCGTTTTCAAATGCACAGGCAGACGTACAAATGCTTATAATTAACAAAGAAATAATACAGCTATTAATAAAAAAATATTTTTTCATCGCACTCACCTATTTCGTATTATTTTTACCCGTAATTAGAATCTCTTCCTAAAATAGAACTGTTCATTGGATTCGCCCCCTTTATTTTTATTTCAGACTCATAAATGAGCATATATTCAATCTCCGGACCCGAAACGTCATTCGTCCCATTTAAAAGCTATTTCATATTGCATTCATCATGTTGAATAAGTTATTGTTATCCTTTCAACATAAAAGACAAAAAAATAAGAAATGTGCAACTAATGTGTTTCGATTTTGCCCGTTCGCTTGACACGATAGTTTTTAGAATGGGTGCGGAAAAACGTGAATTAAATATTCCCTGCAGACAAACAAAATGTTGAATAAGGCGCTCTGCGCCGGAAAGGAGAAGTCCATGAACATCCGAAAGATCATTGATTATAGCGCCATGTACGCTGGACTGGATCAGATGCTAGAAAGAAAACTGTCGCAGATGGAGCTGTATTTCGAAATTGGGAAATTGGTCAGTTCCAGGAAGGAAAAAGGAGCGGCGGTGGCGGCAGCGGAGTATCTTGCGGCCAAGTGCCAGAACAGCTCGGGGTTCTCGCCGCGGAATCTTCGTCGGATGCGGGACTTTTTCCGTACCTATGAATCCGCAACTGATATTTTGCGCGAGGCATTCCTGATTGGATGGACTCAAAACGTGGTCATCCTGGAGGCGGATTTGACCATGGAACAGAGGCAATGGTATATTCGCGCTACTTCGAAGTGCAATTGGTCGAAGATGGAGCTGTTGCGGCAAATTAACGATTTCGCTCATGAGAAAATGGACCTCGACGTTGCATCAGCTGTATGTTATACTGACCATAACAAACAAAGAGAAGAGAAATTGAGAAAAAGGCCTTATTTCCCATCAGACCAATGTTTGATGCAACTTCATTGTCCCCCCAATTATGGAGAAAGTAAAAAGAGCGAGCATCAAGAGAATGTGCTACATTACTCAATCTCAGTCAGATGTCCTCAAATAATCCAAGCAATTTGCTTTTCCTCATCCCATGGGGGACATGGATTTAACTTCTCTGGAGAAACAGACTTGCAGTTTCTGAACTGCGCTAATGCATGTTTAAACTTTTGGTTTATTTATGGAGGCTTGGTTTTGAAAAAGGTACTGCCATATTTGTTTAACGAAATCAAAGGAGCAAAGTATAGCGGAAAATGGGGCGACCATGACATTCCTGTTTTTTCGGTTAGTACGATGCATGAGTTTAACCAGCTGGTTGGATATATAAAGTACAAAAATGCAATGAATGGCACGGTATTATATCGGGGGCAACCTCGAGATCATAAAGCCATGCTGAAGCCAAGTGGAAAACGCGGTAATGGATGTGTTTCAATTGACATTATAAAAGCGTGTGCAGAAGATCCAAAGTTAAAGCAGTATCTAGGGTTAAACGCTTCTGAAATAAGTGGTTGGATAAAATATCAAGAGATAATCATTAGTGCTGTATTACAACATTATGGTGCAAAAACCAATTGTATGGATTTCGTTGATAATCACTGGTGTGCGCTTTGGTTTGGATTGTATCGATATGATTCTAACACACGAAGATATATCAAACGAGAAGACAAGGAAAACTCTCTATATATTTATCTGTACTTGGCTGATACCAATTGCTCATCCATACGAGGAATTTACATTGGGGAAGATACGTATACAGTCGATTTGCGAAAAGCGTTACCATCGTATTTCCTGCGTCCGGCATCGCAGCATGGCTGGATCGTATGTGGAAATAGTGAAGGAGAGAGCAGCGATTATGCTGAAGGAGTGCTTTGTGTAATTGAAGTTAAAGTGGGAGATGCAGAAAGCTGGCTTGGTAACGGATTTTTGCTGACTCCAGAGAATTTTTTCCCGGATCCTTCAATTGATGATGGCTATAAAGTGCTCCTTACTAGGCAGGAGCGCTCGGGCGTATATCAAAAGGGAGGTAAATTAATCCTTCCAGCTAATACGATACAAAATTATCATTTTTCCAAGTCATTTTATTCCTCTGATAGTTGTTCTTGTAACCTCGTTCCTGAGAAAAAATATTATGCAGATGGCAAAGAAATCGATTCTATAACAAAACTTTATGAGCTCTTACTTCAAAAGGGTTGGACCGAAGAAACTTGTTTTGATGCCAAATGGAATCCGAACAATCCGTGTATTGGACAGAGTCCAGCAACTGCATTAGTCGTGCAGAAAATATTTGGAGGGACAATAGTTCGATATCATTGGAAGAAAAGAGAACATTACTTTAATCGAATTGCCGACAAAGATTATGATCTTACAAGTCAAGAGAGGATTGAACATCCCTTTAGAAACTATTCTGATTGTAATTTTGTCGGTATTTCTAAAAAAAGCAGTGCAAGAATTGCAGAAAAAGCTGGAGTGCTTTTAAAAAATGCGGGGATTTCTGAAACAAAGTAAAAGATTGAAATCAAATGTATTCTTCAAAAAGTGTGTCAACGTGATGTTATCATTAAATCGAATATAGTGGAGGCCTGGCATGGACACTTCACAAATCAATCTTTTTGAAGAGTACAGGAGAACGGCTAGCCACTTGTCTCAGAATTGTATAACTAATTCTTACTCAGAGGACTGGCCTGTAGAGCGAATGGTTCTGTACCGGCACGGTGTAGTTCATGGAAAGTATTTGGAACGTGACTTGGAGACTATGCGGATAATTGACAAGATGTCACGCATGGAAGAAGAGTATGTTAAACAGGAGATCCGACAATCACTCCAGCGTAAACTTCACATCCTGGAGAATCTGCAAGAGCCGGATGAGGGAAGGATTAATCAAAAAAAGAAGACTCAAGAGTTAATTGATGCGCTCTCGACAAAGTCCATTCAACAATGGGCGAACCTCTGTTACCCCCCAAGTTTTCTTATTACAGTTGACACAAAAGATATTCCCGGTTTTGTATACCTCTGGTTTGCCTATTCAAATTACCGGTATCAGCAAGAGGCACCGTGGAGTGATTACCAGCAGACGGTGAAGGAGCTTTATCAAAATGACTTCGACAAGGACTCTCAGTTTCGAAAATACGGCCTCTTACCTGTCGATGAAACCCGAGAGCTTTTAGCCCTTAATCCACCCCGACTCTTTGACCGAGAAAAGAATAGAACTCTAATTCTCAAAGGCATTTCAAAAGAGTTAGCTGAAAGTTTTCTAAAGCTAATGGAAGGCGGACAGATTCAGAACCTTTCTCTACGGGCATCTGGTGAGATATTTTGCGGAAAGGAAGAGAAAGGAGAGGTTAACGAGGAAATTGAGCGAGGATGGATTTTCTCATTAACGAATCTATCCTGTGGAATTACACGACTCTACTCTCAAAATTATGAGGATGCGCTTTGGGTAACTATTGACGAAGAAAATATTACTTTTGAGGAGCTTTTTGATAACTTTTGTGTCAGCAATAATGATGTAGTTACACAAGTAGTACATCTTCAGTATCGCAGAGAGCCAACTGGGATATACATCACGCATTTGGATCAGGAATACGTTTTTTATACTGAGGACGAGTTTGATATTCGTCGCCGTGATCCTGCGAAGAAAGGCACAGCTCGCCCACGGGTGAAGTCCTTCAAAGTAGACAATTCACGAATTCCTTTTGATTTTGACTATACTGTTCAGTGGAAAGATCAGACAGGAAACCTGCTACCTCCGGTTCAACTCCCATTTCTATGCTATGTGCTGGACTTTTATTTCCAACATAAAGAGTTGTTGCGGGAATACTTTCAGAACCTCCCACAGCCTGAGTAATCGAGGAACCTTATGCATTGAGTTCTTAATTGATCAAATGCGAGCAGTATTTTGCACGATAACTCGGTATAGATGTTGCAGAAATACAATTATTCCACATGCGTGAGAATGATTCTCGACGTTTCGTCTGGCATGTGTTATAATATCAACGCTATGCGAGGATAGACGGTGGTCGCTTCGTGAAACACCAACGATTTCGAGGCTGCTTAACGGGATGCTTGAGCAGACTGCCGAGGATGGCGTGAGATGTTTTGGGTGGGAGCAAAAACTATCCATTTGTAAGACACAAAATTGCAGTGATGCAGTTTGCAAAAATCGTAAAGCCTTGTGGCGCAGCGTCTCTCTGATATGGGAGATTCAGATTGTATCACCTTCACACGTGGCCGCAAAGTTTGCTTTGCGGCCACGTTTTTTTACAGCTGAATTTGCAAATGATAGATTCTTCCTAAAGGAAATCTACTTGCAATATTAGGAGGAAGCTGGTATGGAGTGTGACAAGCTGTTGAATCTGGCCATGGATCTGGGGTGCAGCCTGATGAAAAGCGGTGCGGAGATCTACCGGGTGGAGGAGTCTGTTTACCGGCTGCTTGCCGCCTATGGAGGAGAGGATGCCCAGGTATTTGCCATTCCCAGCTGCCTGATTATCAGTCTGCGGGCGGCAGACGGCCATCCCGTTACCCGGATGCGCCGGATCCCCGCTCATGGTACGGATATCGAACTTTTGGAGCGGTGCAACGCCCTTTGCCGGAGCCTTTGTAAAACAGTCCCGCCGCTGGAAAGCGCCCAGGAACAGGCCGCTGGCCTGCAGTCCCAGTGCCGGACTTATCGGCCCGCCCAGACCATGCTGGGGTATGGATTGGCTCCTGCCTTTTTCACCCTGCTCTTTGGCGGTGGATTCCGGGATGGAGTGTGCGCGCTCCTGAGCGGATTAGCAGTGGGACTCTGCCTGCTGTATGGAGCCCGGTGGTTTGGAAATAACCACTTTCTGCGCACGGTATGCTGCAGCGCAGTTGCCTCTCTGGTCTCTTTGGTACTGGTAAGGTTGGGACTGGGCGTGAGTGTAGACCTCATTACCATTGGCGTTTTGATGCTGCTGGTGCCGGGCGTGGCCCTGACCAACGCCATGTGGGAAATCGTGGCGGGGGACACCTATTCCGGTATCAGCCGCACGGCCGAGGCCATTCTAGCGGCTACGGCCATTGCACTGGGGGCAGCGGTAGGCCTTGGGATTGGCCGGATCCTTTAATGAGGAGGGGAGCATATGGAAATTTGGTCTGCATATTTGCTGCCCAGTGTATATGCTTTTGCAGCCTGTGTGGCGTTTACCTTTGTATTCAATATTCACGGCTGGGGAAAGCTCATCTGCGGCGTAGGCGGAGCCATCGGATGGCTGGTGTATCTGCTGTGCGGAGAAGATATCCTGGCGGCGTTCATCGCTGCGGTGAGCATAGGCATTTTCTCAGAGGTCATGGCCCGGGTACGGCGGTGTCCCGTTACCGGATATCTGCTGGTGGCGTTGCTTCCTCTGGTGCCCGGCGGCGGCATCTATTATGCCATGAGCTACTGTGTGGCGGGGGAGACCCAGCTCTTTCTAAGTGCCCTGCTTCACACCCTGGGGATGGCTGCAGCGCTGGCGGTAGGCGGGATCCTGGCATCCTCCGTGTTCCGCAGATTGCTCCAACGGGTGGAGCGGCTGCGCAGGAGCTGAGGCCGAAATAGCAGGAAGTGCCGTTTTTCGCTTTATTTCGATGAATTGCTTGACAGAAAAATCCCGGTGGGGTACAATTTTCCCATTGTTGTTATTTAGGAGGAACATCTATGGGATATTTGATTGCCATCAGTGTCTATCTGCTGGCACTGGTGATTTACGGACTTGTAATCGCCCACAAAAAGGTCAAGACGGCCGATGATATGGTGACCGGCGGACACCGGATTCCCTTTATCATCCTGGTGGGCAGCCTGCTGGCTACCTGGTGCGGCGGCGGCGGTATTACCGGCTCCGCCGGCGTGGTGTATACCGGCGGCCCCTGGGTGGGCGCCATCACTTTTGCCGCACCGCCTATCGGCATCATTCTGCTCTATTTCATTGCAGGAAAGGTTCGTAAGTCCAATAAGGTGACGGTGCCGGAGATCATGGAGGCCCGCTACGGCAAAGCCGCCAGCATCATCTCCGCCCTGTGTGTGATGCTGGCCTATGTGGGTGTGCTGGCTACCCAGCTCAAGGCCGCGGCGGACATCCTGGTGCTGCTGTGCAGCTCCAGCGGCGTGGAGCTCTCCCACGGCTTGGCCCTGACCATCTGCACGGTTGTGATCGTAGTGATCACCGTGGGCGGCGGCCTGGTGTCCGTGGCCTATTCCGATGCTGTCAGCGCCCTCATTATGATCGGCGGCTTTTTCCTGGCCATCCCCTTCCTCATCAATGTGGCCAACAGTCAGGGACTGTCGCTGCCGGAGGCCAAGACCACCATCACCGGCGGCATGTCCGGCGTGGAGATCCTGGGCTACTTCCTGCCCTCCCTGGCGCTGATGCTGGGCGATCAGAACATGCTCCAGCGCTTCGCTTCCGCAAAGAACAGCGATGAGGCGAAAAAGTCCAATATCGGCATGTTCATCGGCGAGATCCTGGTTGTGTCCAGCATCATTGCCCTGGCAACCCAGGCTGCCAAGCTCTATCCCACGCTGGAGACTCCCTCCAATGTCATTTTCCAGGTGGCGGTGGATTATCTGCCCCTGGCCTTCGGTGCTCTGGTGATGTGCGCCTGCATGGCCTTTATCGTCACCACGGCGGACAGCTATCTGCTCTCCTCCGCTACCAACCTCACCAACGACATCTACGAAAAGTACATCCGCAAGGATGCCACGGACAAGCAGAAGATGCTGGTGCTGCGGGTGACCATTGTGGTCTTCAGCGCTATCGCCGTGGCTCTGACGCTGTATTTTCCCACCGTGCTGGCCCTGCAGATGACTGCTTACACCATGTACGGTGCGGCCATCACCCCTGCGATCCTGTTTGCCCTGTTCTCTAAGCGGGTGACCCCTGCCGCGGGTCTGGCAGGCATCATCGTGGGCGGACTTGCCACCATTGTGTGGACGCTGATGGGCACTCCCGGCGGTGTACAGTGTGCCATCGTGGCAGTGCCGGCGTCGGTGATCGCCATTTTGCTGGTGAGCGCTGTCACCAAAAGCAGCGACCCCGCTCGGTCTCTGGATGCCCTTTATACGGATAACTGACCACAAGGGGCAGAAGGGATTCCTTCTGCCCCTGTTCATTTGAATGATCATTTCTCATTTACAAAGAAAGGAAGATGCTGTATGGAAGATCCGCGGATCCGCAAGCTGGCCCGGTTCCTGATCCGGGGCGCGGTAGAGCTGAAAGCAGGGGAGAAGATCCTCATTGAGCTTCACGGCAGCGAGACGGGACTGATGAAGGCCCTGGTACAGGAGGCTTATGCTGTGGGAGGCAAGCCCTTCATCCACATTTTTGACTATGCCGTGGAGGGCGCTCTGGTCCAGGGGGCCGACGCGGAGCACATGGAGGAGATCGCCGCGTACGAGCTTGCCCGCATGAAAGACATGGACGCCTATATCGACATCCGGGCCACCACCAACATCAGCATGTGGCATAACGTCTCCGATGAGGCCCAGCGCCGCTACCGCCAGTATTACTGGGGACCTATCCACCTGGCGGAGCGCTGCAATCACACCAAGTGGTCTGTGCTGCGCTATCCCAACGACGCCATGGCCCAGCTGGCTGGCGTCTCCACGGAGGAGTATGAGGATTTCTACTTCAAGGCCTGCCTGGTGGACTATGAGAAGATGGGCCGGGCCATGGAGCATCTGGAGGCTCTCATGGACAAGACGGACCGGGTGCACATCGTGGGTCCCGGTACGGATATTTCCTTCTCCATCAAAGGTATCCCCAGTTACGGGATGCACGGAAACCGCAACATTCCCGACGGTGAGATCTACACTGCGCCGGTGAAGGACTCCGTCAACGGCTACATCACCTACAACTGCCCCTCTCCTTATGACGGGTTCCTGTTCCGGGACGTGTATCTGGAGTTCCGGGACGGTAAGATCGTCAAGGCCACCAGCAACAACACCCCCTATATGAACGAGATCTTTGACATTGACGAGGGCGCCCGCTATATCGGCGAGTTTGCCCTGGGCGTCAATCCCGTCATCAACCACCCCATCGGAGATATCCTCTTTGACGAGAAGATCGCCGGCAGCTTCCACCTGACTCCCGGCAACAGCTACGACAACACCTCCAACGGAAACCACTCCGCTGTCCACTGGGATCTCATCCAGATCCAGACGCCGGAGTACGGCGGCGGTGAGATCTGGTTTGACGATGTGCTCATCCGCAAGGACGGCCGCTTTCTTCCGGAGGAGCTTCAGTGCCTGAACCCGGAAAACCTGCTGGATGAAGATGGGGAGGTGCAGTGATGGATACCGTGGTCGACCGCCTGGTGCGGTATGCAAAAGTTTACAGCGAGAGCGACTATTATGGCCAGAGCGGTACCCCCAGCGCCCAGCGGGAATTCGATATGGCCAATCTCCTGGTGGAGGAGCTCCACGGCCTGGGCATCGACAATGCATTTGTGGATGAACACTGCTATGTCTACGCCTGGATCCCCGCCACGCCGGGGTACGAGCACCTGCCTGCCATCGGCCTCATCGCCCACATGGATACCACGCCGGACATGACGGGCAAGGACGTCAAGCCCCAGATCCTCCACTACGAGGGCGGGGACCTGGTTCTCAACCGGGAGCAGAATATCGTCATGGAGGCTGCCCGGTTCCCGGAGCTTGCCAAGTTCGTGGGTCAGGATCTGGTCTGCTCCGACGGCACCACACTGCTGGGAGCCGACGACAAGGCGGGCATCGCCATCATCCTCCAGGCGGTGGAGGAGCTGCTGGCAGAGGGGGCTCCTCACGGAAAGATCTGCCTGGGCTTCACGCCGGACGAGGAGATCGGTCGGGGCGCCAGCAACTTTGACGTGGCGGGCTTCGGCGCGGACTTTGCCTATACCCTGGACGGCGGGGACATCACGGACTACGAATACGAGACCTTCAACGCCGCCATGGCCACAGTCACGGTCCACGGCTTCAGCATCCATCCCGGCACCGCCAAGGACAAGATGAAAAACGCCCTGCTGATTGCCATGGAGTTCAACGCTCTGCTGCCCGCTCTGGAGACGCCGGGCCACACAGAGGGATATGAGGGCTTTTTCCACCTCCAGGAGCTGCACGGCAAGGTGGAGCAAGCAAAAATGGTTTACATCATTCGGGATCACAGTATGACCCGCTTCCAGGAGCGCAAAGCACTTTTCCGGAAGGCCGCGGAGGAAATGAACCGCCGCTATGGGGACGGTACCGTGGAAGCAGAGGTAGAGGATCAATATTACAACATGTACGAGGTCCTCAAGGACCGCATGGAGATCGTTGCACTGGCAGAGGAGGCCATGCGGGCGGCAGGTGTCGATAACCCCACCCACTCTCCCATCCGGGGCGGCACCGACGGGTGCATGCTGACCTACAAGGGACTGCTGTGTCCCAATCTTCCCAGCGGCGGCCACAACGCCCATGGACGGTTCGAGTTCGCCCCGGTGGAATCCCTGAAGACCGGTGTGCGGACCGTGAAGGCCCTGGTCTCCCCGGAGCTGGTGGAGCAGGTTATTTTGAAAAAGGAGTGCTGATGGGTATGTATGAAGCGCGGATCCAGCGGGTGCTGGCGGCTATGAAAGCCTTGGGACTGGAGCAGATGATCGTCTCTGATCCCGACAGTATCTGGTATCTGACGGGCTACTATGTGTATCCCTTTGAACGGATGCTGGTTTTGTACCTGCGAAGCGACGGGAACCACATCCTGTTTTTGAATAAGCTCTTCCCGGTGCCGGAAGCCCCCTATGAGCAGGTGTGGTTCTCCGATACGGATGACTACCTTTCCAAGCTGGCGGAGCGGGTGGACGGCAATGCACCCCTTGGCATTGACAAGGACTGGCCTGCCCGGTTCCTGCTGCCGCTGATGGCGGCGCATCCCGGCTGCCGCTGTGTGGTGGCTTCCGACTGCGTGGACGATGTGCGTGCCTGCAAAGACGAGACGGAACGTCAGCTGATGCGGGCTGCCTCCCGCATCAACGACACCGTCATGGAGCGGGCTGCTGCGTTCATGCGGGAAGGCGTCACGGAGCGGGAAGTGGCCGATTATATCAACGCCCAGTATGCGGCGGAGGGCTGCGACGCTGCGGCTTTCCAGACCATCGTCTCCTTCGGCGCCCATGCGGCGGATCCCCATCATGAGGCGGATCAAACCCCCTTGAAGGCCGGTGATTGTATTGTCATCGACATGGGCTGCCGGAAGGATCGCTACTGTTCCGACATGACCCGCACCTTCTTCTGCGGGGAGCCGGATCCCAAGTACGCAGCCATTCACGATCTGGTGCGGGAGGCCAATGAGATCGCCGAGTCCCTGATCCGGCCCGGTGTGCCCCTGTGTGAGCTGGATAAGGCGGCCCGGGATCACATTGCTGCCGCAGGCTATGGGGAGTATTTCACCCACCGCCTGGGCCACTTTATCGGCCAGACAGACCACGAGAAGGGGGACGTCAGTGGTACCAATACCAAGACGGCCCAGCCGGGTATGATCTTCTCCATTGAGCCTGGCGTGTACTTGCCTGGAGAATTCGGCGTCCGGGTGGAAGATCTGGTACTGGTAACGGAAGATGGCTGTGAGATTTTGAACCACGTGGACAAGCACTGGCGGACTGTGGGTTGAGAGGCCTGCCCGCTGACAGAAAAAGGAGCACCTCCGCCCGATTGGGCAGAGGTGCTTTCTTAATATTGATGAATGGCCCGCACCGCTTCTTGTGTAGTGTTTTTCGGATAGAGCTCAAAGCCGATGAGACCCCGATACCCGATTTCCTCCAGACAGGAGAAGATCCGGTGGTAGTTGATCTCTCCGGTGCCCGGCTCATGGCGGCCGGGGGCGTCGGCCACGTGAACATGGCCCAGCTGGCTTCCGCAGGCCCGGAGGTGGCCGCACAGGTCACCCTCCTGAAGCTGCATGTGGTAGACATCAAAGAGCATTTTCAGCAGAGGAGAGCCTACCATGGCAGTCAATTCCGCGGCGGTTTGTGAGGAGGTGAGAAAATTCCCCGGGTGATCCGTGACGGTGTTCAGCGGCTCCAGATTCATCCGGATGCCGGTAGCCTCCGCCAGTTTGGCGCAGGCGCAGAGCCCATCATACAGGGTGACCAGCTTTACGGCGGCAGAGAGGCCGTCACAGCGATCCGCAACCATGCCGCCGGGGCCCAGAGCGTTGGAATGGATGGTGAGGCTCCTGGCTCCAATTTGCCGGGCCGTCTCTGCTGACCGGTGGAGAAATTCCTGATAGGCAGTCCTGTGAGCGGGATTCACCAGGGAATAGGAGGCATCCCCGTTGAAAGCGGCGATCCCTACACCGGCACGTTCTGCCGCTTCTTGGACAGCACTCAGATCCTTGTCCTCCCAGCTCCAGAACTCCACAAAAGGAAATCCGTCCGCTGCGGCGGCCTGGAAGCGCTCCAAAAAGGGGAGTTCCTGATACATACACTCAATACAGGCGGATTTTTGCAGGGTCACAGTGCCTCACGCTCCTTTGTCCGGCATGAAATAGGCCGGAGATCAGTTTCATTTTGGCAGGAGGGGGTGAAATTGTCAATGATGAGTGGGATTCAAGCTGAAAAAGATTTGCGAGAGAGGCGGAAGAGATGGTACTGCTGCGCAGCTTCAGGAAGAACAGACTACGCTTTGCGTTTGAGGCGGCAGAGCCCAAATTGGCTCCGCAAGAATCAGCTGCGGGAGAGAGTAGGGGCAGTGTGCAAAGAGGAAGCCGGTGCCCAGCACCGGCTTCCTCTCAGACATAGAATAGATCAGTTGCAAGACCTCTCAGATGGAGGCCGGGGGATCTCCGGAGGCGTTTTGCTCCGTACGCTCTACAAACTCCTTCAGACGGGAGAATGTCTCATCACTGAGGTCGTGCTCCACCTTA
>ERZ857521.1424-NODE-1424-length-28402-cov-3.790489_pt1 | contig 28402 bp, 37 predicted proteins | sample MGYA00519701_ERZ857521 | MGnify/ENA primary metagenome ERZ857521 (study PRJEB31778, sample SAMEA3449346) | human gut metagenome | biome: human gut; feature: human-associated habitat; material: faeces | place: United Kingdom | collected 2010/2012 ...
CCGATGCGCTTCTCCAGCTGCTGAGCGATGTTTTCCGCCACCAGCTGGGCGTCCATGTCGGCGTTGCGCACCTCGATGATCTTCAGGTCAACGGGCTTGCCCACCATGGCGGTCAGGCCGGCCTGGATCTTGTTGATCTCCTCGCCGCCCTTGCCGATGACCACGCCGGGCCGGGCGCAGTGCAGATACACGCGGACCTTGGCGTTGTCGCGCTCGATCTCGATCTTGGGGATACCGGCGGAGTACAGGGTCTTCTTCAGGTAGTCCCGGATCTTCTTGTCCTCCACCAGCAGGTCGCCCACCTTCTCGTTGCGGGCATACCAGCGGGAGTCCCAATCCTTGATGACACCCACGCGCAGGCCGTGGGGATTAACTTTCTGTCCCATAGTTCTCCTCCTCCCTTAGCGCTCGCTCACCGCGATGGTAACGTGAGAAGTGCGCTTGTTGATCCGGTACGCACGGCCCTGGGCGCGGGGCATGATGCGCTTGATGATGGGGCCGGGATTGGCGTAGCAGGCGGACACATACAGCTTCTCAGGGTCCATCTGGTGGTTGTTCTCCGCGTTGGCGGCGGCGCTCTTCAGCAGCTTGAGCACGGGCTCAGAGGCAGCCTTGGGCGTATTCAGCAGGATGGCGGTGGCGGTGGCCACGTCCTTGCCCCGGATGAGGTCCAGGACGATCTTCACCTTACGGGGAGAGATCCGCAGATATTTCAGGTTGGCTTTTGCTTCCATCTTTTCTCTCCTCCTTACTTACCGGTCTTGCTGCCCGCGTGGCCCTTAAAGGTGCGGGTGGGCACGAACTCGCCCAGCTTGTGGCCAACCATGTCCTCGGTCACATAGACGGGGACATGCTTGCGGCCGTCGTGGACAGCAAAGGTGTGGCCCACGAAAGCGGGGAAGATAGTGGAGGCGCGGCTCCAGGTCTTCAGGACCTTCTTCTCGCCGGTCTGATTCATCTCATCGACCCGCTTCAGCAGCTCAGGGGCGCAAAAGGGGCCTTTCTTGATACTTCTGCTCATCTTTTACTGCCTCCTTACTTCGCGTTGCGGTGCTTGACGATGAACTTCTCAGTGCGGTTCTTCGTCTTGCGGGTCTTGTAGCCCAGGGCGGGCTTGCCCCAGGGGGTGACAGGGCCGGGACGGCCCACCGGGCTCTTGCCCTCGCCGCCGCCGTGGGGGTGGTCGCAGGGGTTCATGACGGAGCCGCGGACGGTGGGCCGCCAGCCCATGTGGCGCTTGCGGCCGGCCTTGCCGATCTGGATGTTGGCCCAGTCGGTGTTGCCCACCTGGCCGATGGTGGCCTTGCAGTTCTCCCGGATATAGCGCACCTCACCGGAGGGGAGGCGGACCTGGGCCATGCCATTCTCCTTGGCCATCAGCTGGGCGGCCACGCCGGCGGCGCGGACCAGCTGGGCGCCCTTGCCGGGGTAGAGCTCGATGTTGTGGATCATCTCACCCACGGGGATGTTGGCGATGGGCAGGCAGTTGCCCGGCAGGATGTCGGCGTCGGGGCCGGTCATGATGATGTGGCCGGCCTTCAGGCCGTTGGGGGCCAGGATATAGCGGCGCTCGCCGTCCTCATACTCGATCAGGGCGATGTTGGCGGAGCGGTTGGGGTCATACTGCAGGTTCACCACAGTGGCCTTCCCTTCCTTATCGCGCTTGAAGTCGATGATGCGGTACTTCTGCTTGTTGCCGCCGCCGCGGTGGCGGACCGTGATGCGGCCATAGCTGTTGCGGCCGGCGTGCTTGCTGAGGACCTCAGTCAGGCTGCGCTCGGGCTTGGCCTTCTTATCGATGCCCTCGAAGGCGGACACAGTCATGTGACGGCGGGAGGGCGTTGTGGGCTTATAAGTCTTAATAGCCATTGTTCAATTTCCTCCTTACACCATGCCCTCGAAGAACTCGATGGCCTTGGAATCGGCGGTCAGGGTGACCATGGCCTTCTTCCAGCTGGGGCGGCGGCCGGCGGGCCGGGCACCCATGCGCTTCAGCTTTCCCTGCATGTTCAGGGTGTTGACCTTGGCGACCTTGACGCCGAAGATCTGTTCCACCGCCTTGGCGATCTCGATCTTGTTGGCGGACTTGGCCACCTCGAAGGTGTAGCGCTTCATCTCGGTATCCGCCATGGACTGCTCGGTGATGATGGGGCGCTTGATGATATCATAAGCGGTCATTACGCAAACACCTCCTCGATGATGGCCAGCGCGGCCTTATCGATGACCAGCTGGTTGGCGTTGACGATGTCATAGACGCTCAGGACCTTGGCGGTGGTGGTGACCACGCCGGGGATGTTCCGGGCAGACTTGACCACGATCTCGTCCACCTCAGGGGTGATGACCACGGACTTGCCGGCGCCGATACCGGCGAGGAAGCCGCGCATGGTCTTGGTCTTGATCTCGTCCAGCTTCAGGCCGTCCACCACCTTGATGTCGCCGGAGGCGGCCTTGGCGGACAGGGCGGACTTCAGAGCCAGGCGCTTCACCTTCTTGTTCAGCGCATAGCTGTAAGAGCGGGGCTTGGGGGCGAACACGATGCCGCCGTGGGTCCACTGGGGAGCCCGGGTGGAACCCTGACGAGCGTGGCCGGTGCCCTTCTGGCGCCAGGGCTTCTTGCCGCCGCCGGAGACCTCAGCGCGGGTCAGAGCAGACTGAGTGCCCTGACGGCAGTTGGCCAGGTGGTTCTTGACCACCTCATGGACCACAGCCTGGTTGGGCTCGATGCCGAAGACCGCCTCGGAGAGCTCGATCTCACCGACCTGCTGGCCGGCCATGTTGTACACGTTTGCTTTCGCCATGATTTACACTCTCCTTTCCTTACTTGTTGCGGGCGGAGGCCTTCTGCGGGTTGACACGTGCGGAAGCCTTCTGCGGGTTGTTGCTGATGCCAGCGGCGGGGCCCTTCTTCTCCACGTGAGTCTTGACAGTGCTCTTCACGAACACGATGCCGCCCTTGGGGCCGGGAATGGCGCCGCGGACCGCGATCAGGTTGTACTCGGGGTCCACCTTGACCACGTCCAGGTTCTGGACGGTGACCTGCTCGTCGCCCATCTGGCCAGCGCCGATCTTGCCCTTGAAGATTTTGGACGGGCTGCTGTTGGCGCCCATGGAGCCGGCGTGGCGGACCACAGGGCCGGAGCCGTGGGTCTCCTTCAGGCGGTGGGCGCCGTGGCGCTTGATGACGCCCTGGTAGCCGTGGCCCTTGCTGATGCCGGTCACGTCCACAAAGTCGCCGGCGGCGAAGGTGTCAGCGGTGACTTTGTCGCCCACGTTGTACTTCTCGCTGTCCTTCAGGGCGAACTCCTTCAGCACCTTCTGGAACTCGGTGATGCCAGCCTTCTTCTGGTGGCCGGCCTCGGGCTTGGTGAGCTTGCGCTCGGGGATGGTCTGGAATCCCAGCTGAACGGCCTCATAGCCGTCCTTCTCGGCAGTCTTCTTCTGCACCACGGTGCAGGGGCCGGCCTCGATCACGGTCACGGGGACCGCGTGTCCGGCTTCATCGAAGATCTGGGTCATGCCGATCTTTTTGCCGATGATCGCTTTCTCCATATTGGATTTCCTCCTATATAAAGGTTATTGGTCGGCGTAGTTGGTCACCCCATTGGGCTGGGGGCCATTGCTCCGACGACTTGACCCGTCCGCCTCCATGACGCGGCGGACTGCGGGTTCAACAGGGTTAGGGGAGATCTCAGCGCTTACAGCTTGATCTCGATCTCCACGCCGGCGGGAAGCTCCAGGCTCATCAGGGCCTCCACAGTCTTGGGGGAGGGCTTGATGACGTCGATCAGGCGCTTGTGAGTGCGGCGCTCGAACTGCTCACGGCTGTCCTTGTACTTGTGGACGGCCCGCAGGATGGTGACGACTTCCTTCTTGGTGGGCAGGGGGATGGGGCCGGAGACAGTGGCGCCGGTGCGCTTGGCGGTCTCCACGATCTTCTCAGCGCTCTGGTCGATGAGCTGATGATCATAGGCCTTGAGACGGATGCGGATCATTTCTTTCTGAGCTGCCATGGGTGTTCCTCCTTAACATACATACGAAGTTGACTCTGTCGCGCTTCGTACGGTGAGAGATCTCCGTCCACGCTATCGTGCGTATCACTCCGGGTCATGAAGAAAACCGGCGCATAGACAGGCCGGTTTTATCCCTGCCAGGCGATATACGCCGTGACACGGATCCTCTCAGCCGCCCGATTCTCGGACATACTCCGCGGAAGTTACCTCGTTTCCGAGCAATCTCCCGCATCATCGCAGACTGCGCCCTCACAGGCGCTTTGCTATCATACAACAACACCCCCGTGTGTGTCAAGGGTGTTTTGAAAATTTTTCGGCGGTGTTCCGCCAATTTCCCCGGCTTTTTCCTCCGGCCTCTTTGGGCATCCTGCCAGGGCGGCCCGCCGCCTGCGCTCAGGACTCCCGCACCGTGCCGCTCTGCCCCAGGAGCAGCGCCCCGTCCTCCCGGTACAGGCGGAGGGTGTACGCCGCCCCCTCGTACCAGTCCCCGGACCACCCTCCCTCCGGTGATTCCAGCGGAAACAGCCACACGCCGTCCTCCAGACAGAAGCCCTCCTGGGCGCGGCGGAGGAAGCGCTCACCCCCCGGAAGCGCGGTGTCCACATCCAGCTCCGCCCGGGCCGTCTCCCCTGGGATCTGGAGAAACAGGAGGTTGCAGCCGCTCATCCGCGTCCTTCCGGGCTCCGGGACCCAGGCAATCACACCGTTGATCGGGACCGGAGCCGGCCCCTCCCCCAGGGGAAAGACCCCCAGGACCTGCCGCCCGGGCCGGTCCAAGGTGACAGAATAGACCCGATTCTGGGCAACACCCACCACAAACGGATCGAACACACTCAGATAGGTCCCATCCCGGCTCTCCACACTCCCTATATCTCCGGTATTCCAAAAGCCGCTCTGATATACGATCTCGCTCCGGGGCAGCAGATACTGCCCCTCCAGCTGCCGGAACGCCATCTCCGCTGTGGGCATGGGACAGCCGTACTGCCCCCACACCAGGGCGGCCAGCGCCAGGACCAGCAGCAGGTTCCGGGCAGCCCTTCCCTTGTGCCCCAGCCGGGGGCGGCGCTCCCACAGCGCCCTCCATGCTCCCTTCACGCCCTCTCCTCCTCCAAGTCCACAGTAAAAGTGAATATCGGGCTCCCTGGGCCGTAGTCCAGGCGGACCCACTCCGCCGCCGGGTCCCAGTCCTCCAGATACAGTTCATAGCCGCTGTGGAAGGGCCCGAAGCCCATTTGGCTCATCCCGTTCAGCAGTCCGCCCGTTTCCGGGTCCTCCGGGGAATCCGGCCCCAGGCCGCAGACTGCGCCGGTGCTGTCGGTCACAGTCATCCATTCCTCCCGCAGCCGGCCCCGCTCCCAGAAGCGCCAGGTATCCACCCGGAGATAGCAGTACAGCCCCCGCCGCCCGTCCTCCCGCTGCCACAGGGCGGCCCGGAGCAGTGAGATCTTCTGTCCATTCACTGATGCTGTCAGGCAGGGCTCCAGGGTGAGGATCTGGTCCGGGTCCCCACCGGGCAGATAGCGGATATCGTCGCAGTCCCCCATGACCGCCGTCCCTGGCAGGCCGTCCATGTCCCACCACTCGGAGCGGTGGTCGTCCCCCAGATAGGCGTCATCCCCCCGGAACATACCGATGGCCAGCAGCCACAGGAGGCCCGCCGTGAGCAGCACCCGGCTGGCCTGCCACAAGTACCTCGGCCAGGGCCGGTGGAGCCGGGCCAGCTCCTTTCCGATCTCCTCCGCGTCCCCCATCTGCTCCACCGACTGCCGCTCCGCCTCCTGCCGCCCCAGGTCCGGGAAGATGCGGACCAGGTCCGCCGTCTTGTCCTCCAGGTGGGCCTCCAGCTCAGCCCGCACCGCCTCCCGGTCAGGCCGGGAGCGGATACCTGCCGCCGCCCGGTCCAGCCAGCGCCTTCCCTCTGATGTCTGTACCATCTCGTTCCTCCCCGCTCACTGTCTCCGCGCCAGTTCCTCTTCACTCAGCGCCGTGCTGACCTGGATCTCCTCCACCTCCAGCAGGTCCAGCCCAGGGCCGTACACCCGCAGGGTGCAGGGGACGCCCCAGCTCGTTCTTCTGCTTTTTCCGCCCCTGCATCTCTTCACCGCCTTTTCCGTCTCCCTGGCCCGCTCTGTCAGGCAAATTTCCAGAGCAGCCACAGGCACTCCACTGCCAGCACCACCAGCACCGCCCGGATCAGGAAGCGGGTCAGCTGCCACAGCTCTCCCACCAGCGGGCTGTGGACGCGGGCCAGCTCCTCCCCCAGCTCTTCCGCCGCCCCCATCTCCTCCAGGGCCCGCTGCTCTGCCTCCTCCCGAGTCAGGCCGGGAAAAATACGCATCAGGTCGGTGGCCTTATCCTCCAGATGGTCCAGCAGCTCCCGTTCCACCGCGCCGCAGTCCGGGTGACGAAAGATCTGCTCCGTAGCCCGGTCCAGCCATGCACGCCAAGCCGGTGCGCACTCCGTTCCCCACGATCGTTTCACGCCGCCCTCACCTCCAGATGCTCCCCATGGTCCCTTTGGTCTCAGAAATCAGGACCCCGTTCCGGTCCCAAAGAGTCAGCGTATAAGGCGCACTCGCCAGGGCCGCCTTCCAGGAGGTCTCGGCCCGCTGGTAGGCCAGCTCCTGCCGCCAGTTCAGCTCCGCCTCCCGGAAGCGGAACACCATGACTTCCCCCTCCCGGACGCTGTCCGCTGTTCTCACATCCCCCCCAAGGAGCTCTGCGGTCAGCCGCCCGGATACAGCCCCCTCCGGCAGCTCCAGGGCCATATACTCCAAAGGCGGCCCGCTACCCCCGGGGACCGCTGTCACCGTAAGCCCCTCCGGAATCGGCCCCCGCCAGATGAAAAAACTAGGGGAGCCCTCATACCAGGTCAGCACGCTCAGTCCCGCGGCTGCGCCGCTACGCACCATGACGGCCTGATCCCCCGCTCCGCTCCCGGACACCCTGCCGCGCCAGACCCGCTCCGCCCTGCCGGGGTGCTCTTCCTCCACAGCGCAGCGGGCCTCCCACTCCAGGCGCAACACAGGATACTGAGCCGCCAGCACACACAGGGCAGCCAGCGCCGCCAGGATCAGCAGCTCCAGCGCTAGCCGCTTTTCGCCGGTCATACCGGCGCGCCTCCGGCCTCTCATCCCCTTCACGCCAGAGCGTTGGCTCCGCCGGAGAGCACGTCGGCCACGCCACGGTGGAAGCTGGCCCACTCCGCCTTCTTCTCCGCCAGCAGCTCCCGCCCCTTCCGGGTGAGCCGGTAGTACTTCCGCATCCGGCCGGAGGGGGCCTGCTGCTGATAGCCGCTCAGATACTTCCCCTTCTCCAGCCCGTGGAGGATGGGGTACAGGGTCCCCTCCTGAAACTGAAAGGCGTCGTTGGAGCGGCGGGAGAGCTCCTCGATCATCTGATAGCCATACATGTCCCCGCTCTCCAGCAGAGTCAGCACCAGCAGCGTAGAGCTGCCCGCGATCAGCCCTTTATCGAATTTCATGTTCGCCGTCCTTTCTCCGGCCCCTGCCGGACGATATACCTAGTATCTCTAGGCTCAATATACCAAGATATTCTAGGTATGTCAAGAGGGACGGGGCAGAAAAAAGGCGGCAGGCATGGCCTGCCGCCTTTTTATTGTTCTTCCAGCCACCGCTTCAGGTCCCAAAGGTCCGGGGCGATGTGGACATGGGGCCACTCCCGGAAGGCAGAGGCCGGCGTGGTGCCATTGAGCACCGCGGCGAACTCTGTCCCTGCATTTTGGGCCGCCCCCGCATCCAGCACCGTGTCTCCACAGAACAAAGTCTCCTCCGGCCCCGCCCCCAGTCGGGACATGGCAGCCAGCAGCCCCTCCGGGTCCGGCTTATGCCGCTTCACCCGGTCGCTGCCGATGATCAGGTCCAGCTCCCCCAGCACCCCCCGGTTCTCCAGGATGGCCTCCAGGGTATCACTGCGCTTGGTGCTCACGATCCCCAGCCTGATCCCCCGGGCCTTCAGCTCCCGGAGCAGCTCCGGGGCACCTGGAAACAGAGTGGTCTCCCGGCGCTGGCGCTCCATGGACGCCTCCAGGAACAGGGGACGGAAGGCCGCCCGGTGCTCCGGGTCCCGATCCCCTGTAAGCAGGGTGTAGGCATCCTCCAGCAGATAGCCCACCGTCCTTCTCACTGTCTCCCGGTCGGGGACCGGCCACCCCAGGCGGGTGAATCCATACTGGAATCCCGCCACGATGGAGTCGGTGGAGTCCCCCAGGGTATAGTCAAAATCGAAACAGATGGCCCGATATTTCATGCACATGCTCCCCTCAGCCGTTTTTTCTATCTTACCACAGCCCTCCAGGGGCCGCAATCCTCAGTCATACAGGTTGCGCAGAAATGCTTCCGCCCCATAGCGCAGGCAGCGCTGGAGCCTCCGCTCCCCCCGCTTGATGTTCCGGGACACCGTGGACTTGTCCACCCCCAGCCGCTCCCCGATCTCCCGCATGTTCAGCCCCTGGGCATAATACAGGGTGAGCACCTCCCGCTGCCTGGGCGTGACGTCCTCCTTCAGGGCCCGGATCAGGTTGCGCTTGAGCCGGCTGAGCTCGGCGCTGTTGTCCGCAGCCATCTGCCGGGTGTACACCGCCATATCCGCGGCGTACAGCTTGCCCCGCCTATATCGTGTATTTGACATTTCTCCGGTACCCCCTGTCGTAGTAGCGCTCACAGAGCACTGCCAGTTCCCGGGCCTCCCGCAGCATGGTGGACAGCACCCTGATCCGCTCGGCCAGCATGCATCGCTCCCCCTCGTCCATGGTGTGCTCCCAGGCATCCCGCAGTTGGACGATGCGGAAGTCCAGCGCCCGGGCATGGTCCCGGTACTCCACCGAAAGCTCCAACAAGGTCATCTCACGCACTCCTCCTCTTCCCTCTTTGCGGCGCAGGCGGCGCACAGCAGTCCTCCGTCCGCCCAGACCAGCTGGTCACAGCGGTACTGCTCCCCGCCGCACCTCGGGCATACCAGCACAGGCCGCGCCTGCTGGATGTCCCGCAACGGCGGGTACGGCCCCCGGCTCCGCCGGACTATTTGGATCTTCTCCTCTGTTTGGTAAATTTTTTCTCTCTCCTCTCAAAATAATACTTGACAAAAGCCGAGACGTCTGTTATAGTATCCCTTGCTGTTGGACAGCCGTCTTGACAAGTGCTGGTGTAGCTCAGCCGGTAGAGCAGCTGATTTGTAATCAGCAGGTCGGGGGTTCGAATCCGTCCACCAGCTCCACAATTTCATATGGAGGAGTTCCCGAGTGGCCAAAGGGGGCAGACTGTAAATCTGTTGCGTTTCGCTTCGGTGGTTCGAATCCACCCTCCTCCACCACGTGGCCGCAAAGTTCGCTTTGCGGCCATGTTTTTTATCCTCAGGACAAAAAACATGCCGTCCGCCGCCTCTCTGTGATTCTATTTGACCCTCACCTCCCATCGATCCTGCTCTTTTTTTGACCCTAAAAGTGCTTATTTTCAAGCCTTTTAGGGTTTTCTGTTTCCACCAGCCCGAAGCGGCCGGAAATGGATGTCAAATGATATGAGCAAGCCGTCCCCCACACTCCTTTCGGTCCAGCAGCCCCCTTTACGGGCGGAACGGCGGCCCTGCCGGTCCGGGACCGCAAGGCCGCCTGTCTTCGGATGCTTTTTTACTCCCTTCTGTATAGAACATATGTTCTAATTTTAGTCATAGAATACTCCCTTTTCCTTCCCCTGTCAACCCTGTTGGACATCTCTTCCTGTCGGAGTTTTCTCCCTGGTCCCGAAATAAGGGACCGCGCCGGCAGAAGGGGGGCGCTCCCGCCTCTCGGCAGGCGCAAAAAGCCCGGGCACATCCAAAACAGGAGTGCCCGGGCTTCTTTTTATCTCATTCAGACGGGGGAGGTCTTTAGAAATACTTCTTGATTCCCTCGGGGGCCAGGGAGGCGTCGTCACTGATGGTGATGGTGAACTTGATGCCATGTTTCTCGCCAAAGGCGTTCAGCCAATCCAGGAACTTCTCGGTCTCGTTGTCGCAGGGGCCGGGAACGATCTTGCACAGGCTGTCGATGAAGATATGGGTGATGTCATAATTGCCAGCGTACAGACCGCTGACAAAGCCCTTCAGGGTGGCATAGCTGTCGATATCGTAGCTGCTGGCCTCCACCAGACGGATCTGATAGTGGATGTCATAAGTCAGCTTGGAGCCCCGCTCGATGCAGACGACATTGCCGTGCTCGGTCTGGACGGCGTTGTTGATCATGTCGATCATCTGCTTGGTCTTGCCGGAGCCCTTCTTACCCATGATTACTCTAATCATGTTACTCACTCCTTACGATGTTAAACGTGGGAAGCTGGTCCCTTCCTTGCTATCACTTTACCATATCGAACCGTTTTTTTCAACCGGATTCTTTGTGAATTTTTTGGGATCTGTCCAGGGAGGGCTCAAAGCCGGGACTCCAGCTTCTGCTTCATCTCCTCATAGCCTGGCTTGCCCAGCAGAGCGAACATGTTCTTCTTATATGCCTCCACGCCGGGCTGGTCAAAGGGATTGACCCCCAGCAGGTAGCCGGACAGGCCGCACACATACTCGAAGAAATAGATCAGGTAACCCACCGAGCTCTCGCTGATCTGGGGCATCCGGATCAGGATGTTGGGCACGCCGCCGTCCACATGGGCCAGGATGGTCCCCCGCAGGGCCTGCTCCGCCACAAAGGACAGGGGCTTGCCGGACAGGAAGTTCAGCCCGTCCACATTCTCCGGGTCGTCCGGGATAAGGAAGGTGCCCTTGGGCTCGAAGCGGACCACAGTCTCGAACATCAGGCGCTGGCCCTGCTGGATGTACTGGCCCATGGAGTGCAGGTCAGCAGTGAACTCCACGCTGGCCGGAAACAGGCCCTTGCCCTCCTTGCCCTCGCTCTCGCCGTAGAGCTGCTTCCACCACTCCGCGAAGAAGCGGAAGCTGGGCTCATAGCAGGCCAGCAGCTCCACCGACTTGCCGCTCTCATACAGGGCGTGCCGGGCGGCGGCATACTGCCAGGCAGGGTTGTCCATTCCTGGGATGGACAGCTCCTTCATGGCCCGGGCCGCGCCCTCCATCAGGGCGGCGATATCGATCCCCGCCGCGGCGATGGGCAGCAGCCCTACTGCGGTGAGCACGGAGTAGCGGCCGCCCACGGCGTCAGGCACCACGAAGGTCTCGTACCCCTCCTGGTCCGCCAGGCCCTTCAGTGCCCCTCTGGCCCGGTCGGTGGTGGCGTAGATCCGCTCTCTGGCTCCCTCCTTGCCGTACTTCTGCTCCAGCATCCCCTTGAAGATCCGGAAAGCCACCGCAGGCTCGGTTGTGGTCCCTGATTTAGAGATCACGTTCACCGAGAAGTCCCGGTCTCCGATGAGGGCGATCAGCTCCAGCAGCGCGTCGGTGGACAGTCCGTTGCCCGTAAAGTAGATGTCGGGGGTGTCCTTCACCTTCAGGTTATAGTTGGGGGAGGACAGCAGCTCGATGACCGCCCGGGCACCCAGGTAGGAGCCGCCGATGCCCACCACCACCAGGACCTGGGACTGCCTTTTGATGCGCTCCGCCGCCGCCTGGATGCGGGCGAACTCCTCCCGGTCGTACTGCTCCGGCAGGGCCACCCAGCCGGTGAAATCGCCCCCGGGGCCGTTGCCGGCGGCCAGCATGTCGGCCGCTTTCTTCAGGCCGGTCTGACGGGAGACCGCGTAGCCCTGGGGCAGAAATCCGGCCAGCTGAGACAGATCAAGCTTTAACATAGAAATCCTCCTCACAGGTATCAAGATCTATGCTTTCAGTGTAACACATCTTTTTGCTTTTTTCACGAAAAATTTGGAAATTTTCGCATTTCCCTTTTTCATATTTTTCTCCGGAAATCGAGAAAAAACACTTGACATTCCACCCAGCGGCATATATAATAGTCCATGCTGTTCGGACGATTAGCTCAGCTGGTAGAGCATCCGCTTGACGTGCGGGAGGTCACAGGTTCAAGTCCTGTATCGTCCACCATTTAAAACTTGATATTGGTCGTGGGGGTATAGCTCAGCTGGGAGAGCGCTTGAATGGCATTCAAGAGGTCAGCGGTTCGATCCCGCTTATCTCCACCAAAACAGAGACCGACTTGTTTTCACAAGTCGGTCTCTGTTTGTTACCGGACCTCATACACACAAGCTCCATCTACGTTTTTCCCGCTGAACGACATGCTCTGGCAGCGCCCTCCAGCCACATCCTCATAGAGAAACACCCCCTCATGGGCCTGGGGATATCTGGAGAAGCTGTCCAGCATGATCTCCCGGAGGCTGTATTTCCCGGGCGCCAGGCCAGCCAGGATGCTCGGCATGGTTTGATCCCACTCTTTTCGGTTCATGGCTATATGACCTCCTTTTTGAGTAAAGAAACCGTCTTGGTCTAATTTCATTATAGAGATTTTCTTTTACTTTGTCAACGGTTGTTTTTAAATATTTTCTTTTATTGACATTTTATTTGGGCTGTACTATAATGTAATCAAAGCCATGATGACCCAAAATTTTTTGAACGAGGGGGCAGCTGGATAATGAACGGCGAGACACTTTCCACCCGCTTTGCGTACCACTATGACCTGACTTTGAGCCTGGCTCTCCCGGGTCCGGAATTTTCCGCTGAGGACCGGCGCACTCTGGAGAACGGGATCAATTCCTATAATGAAAGATCCATCTACATGAACAACCCCAAACATATCAGTCTGCTGGAAATGGGAAAGAACCACATCAAGATCAGGCTCTCCTCCACCCAGATGCTGACCACCCCGGGCCGCGGCCTGCGGGCGCTGACTGCCATCCTGGTCAAAACCCCCTCCTTCGAAGGCCGCGTCACACCAGGAGGCCAGCTCTTCCGCGTACTCCACACGGAGCGCCCCGATGACCGCGGCGGTGCCCCGGAGGCAACCGCGATATCAGACGCGGAGCTGGTGAAGGCGCTGGTGGACTATCTGCTGGAACGGAAAGACGGGTCGGCCGCCAGCAGAAAGAAAAAGGCCGCGGTGGAGGCGATGAAGCGGCTGGCCATAGACGCCGCCATGATCTGCCCGCCGCCGAAACAGAGTGAACAGTAAGGCCTTTGGTGCAAGGAGGTACACTGGTTTGAAAAGACAGGAAGCTATCCGGGTCCTGACTGGCCGCCTCAGATCTTCCCGTGTTAGGCACAGCGCAGGCTTTGACAGCGGTCAGATGCAGATCACCATGGGATTCAACGCGGTGTATGCCCCGGATCACCGCATCGAGTCCTGTATCTGGTTCTACGAGGACACAATGGAGGCAAGGTGCTACTACTCCTCCCTGGGTGCAGAACTATGCCGGAAAAGCAGACATATCGACGCTCTTCTCCGCCTTCTGAATTTTATCAATGCCCGGGTCTTTCCATCCTGCCGCGGCAGCGGATATATGCTGTACAGCCCGCACATCCTCTACACACCGCGGATCTATCTGACAGCTGACGGCTGCTTTGACATTACGATCACCACCATCATCCCCTATGACTTCTTCGGCCTTGCTCCGCTGGAGACATTGGACTATATCACGATATGCTGCCCGGAACTGCTGGATCGGCTGGCTCTCCCGATCTACTGCGTGCTGCTGGGCAAAGAGACCGCGGATGGTGCCATCTCACACATCGAAAGGGAGTTCCTGAAAACGTAATGTCCTGCAGAAGAGAGTCAGAGCAGCATGCTGCGGCTCATATTTGTGACCGACGCCACCGCAGCGGGAAGGCTCTGGTCCATCCGGCAGAATCACCCCGAAAGCGAATCTGACGTGCTCAATGTGTATCACTGTCAGCAGCGCGTCTATGAGGAGATATATGTCAAGGAGCAGGTCTCCCTGGAGGGGGACGAGTGCAGCTTTCCATCTGCGCCAACCGCCGTTCCAGCTGGAGCCGGGCGCTGCGCCCCTATGGATCCGCTTTACCGGTCAAGGGTCTGAATCATAAAAAGGAGTCTCTGTCATGAAATCTTTTACCTATACCATCGTCGATCCTGTAGGCATTCACGCCCGTCCCGCCGGCCTGCTGGTCAAGACAGCCAAGGCCTTCTCCGGTACCGAGATCTCCGTCACCAAGGGTGACAAGACCGTCAAGAGCACCCAGCTGATGAAGCTGATGGGCCTGGGGGTCAAGGGAGGCGACACCGTCACCGTCACCGCCGAGGGGCCGGACGAGGACAGCGCCATCTCCGCCATGGAACAGCTTTTTAAGGAGAATCTATAAGCGAGCCCCGTGCCCACGGTCCGTTTGACACGGGGCTTTTTGAAAAGAGGGAACGACATGAAGATTTTGCAGGGGCAAGGGGTTTCCAAAGGTGTAGAGCACGGCCCCATCTATTTTTGCCGCCGCAGCCAGACGCTCATTCAGCCCGACAAAGCCGACGACCCCCGGTTCCAGGGGGAGCGGCTGGACCGGGCCATGGAGCAGACGGCCCAGCAGCTGGGACAGATGGCCGAACTGGCCCGGGCGCAGGCGGGGGACAGTGCCGCCCAGCTGTTTGAGACCCACGCCATGTTTTTAGAGGACGAGGACTATACCGGTGCCATGGAGGAGCTGCTGGCCGAGGGGTACTGCGCCGAGTACGCCGTGGACCAGGCCGGGGAGCAGTTTTCCGCCATGCTGGCGGCCATGGACGACCCCTATATGCAGGCCCGCGCCGGCGACGTCAAGGACGTCACCGGGCGCATTTTGAACAACCTGATGGGCGTGGTGGAGGGGGGCATCGACTCCCAGGTGCCGGTGATCCTGGCCGCCGCCGACCTGGCCCCCTCCGAGACCATCCAGCTGGACAAGAGCAAGATCCTGGCCATCGCCACCCAGGGCGGCTCCGGGAACAGCCACACCGCCATCCTGGCCCGCACTATGGGCATCCCCGCGGTCTGCGGCCTGGGGGCCAGCTTTAACGAGAGCTACCACGGCAAACAGGCCTACATCGTGGGGGAGACCGGCCAGGTGATCTTCGACCCGGACCAGGAGACCCTCCAGAGCCTGAAGGCCCGCCAGGCGCAGCAGGCCCAGCGCCGGGCGCTGATGCGCAGCATGGCGGGCAGAGAGGATGTGACTCTGGATGGCCGGAAAATCAAGCTCTGCTGCAACATCGGCTCTCTGGAGGACGTGGATGCGGTGCTGGCCAATGACGGCCAGGGCATCGGCCTGTTTCGCTCGGAGTTCCTCTATCTGGCCGCCGGCGGCTGCCCCTCCGAGGAGGACCAGTTCCAGGCCTACAAGCGAGTGGCCTTGGCCATGAAGGGCAAGCGGGTCATCGTGCGCACCTTGGACATCGGGGCGGATAAGCAGGCGGGCCGTTTCCATCTGAACAGGGAGGAGAACCCAGCCCTGGGCCTGCGGGCCATCCGCATCTGTCTCAACCATCCCGAGGTGTTCCGCACCCAGCTGCGGGCGCTGTACCGGGCCAGCGCCTGCGGTAAGATCGCCATCATGTTCCCCATGATCGCCAGCGTGTGGGAGGTGAAGGAGTGCCGCCGGGCCTGCCAGCGGGTGATGGATGAGCTCACCGCCGAAGGGATCCCCTTCAACCCGGACACCGAGATCGGCATCATGATTGAGACTCCCGCCGCCGTGTTCATGGCGCCTGAGCTGGCCCGGCTGGTGGACTTCTTTTCCGTGGGCACCAACGACCTGACTCAGTACACGCTGGCCTGTGACCGACATCGCAGCGACCTGGGCAAGTTTTTCGATCCTCACCACCCCGCAGTGCTCCGGGCTCTGAAAATGGCCGCCGACGCCGCCCACGAGGCGGGCATCTGGATCGGGATCTGCGGGGAGCTGGGGGCCGACCCGGATCTGCTGCCCACCTTCCTGGCCATCGGCATCGACGAGCTCAGCGTCGCCCCCTCCGCCGTGCTCCCCCTGCGCGCCGCCCTGCGCAAGAGCATCGCAAACCGCTGCACCCTCGACCTGCTGATGTCCTGAGCCGAGCCAGGCCCGCTCCCATCCGGACAAAAGGACCGGTCGTGCCCCTGTGACACAGGGGCACGACCGGTCCCGCTTTCTCTTTCAGCCGGGAGGCGCGCGGCTCCTCCCGGCTGTCAGGCGCCCTTTCTTTCGGGAGGGCCGCCCCCTATCCGCAGCAGCTTTTTCTTCAATTCCCCGCCGTTGAAGGGGACCAGAGGATAGAGGTAGCACTGCCCTGAGATGGTCCGGTTGGACACCAGCACCAAAAACAGCAACGCCGCACCTCCCACAAAGCCCCACAGGCCCAGAAGTCCGGTAGCCACCAGCAGGATCAGGCGCATGAACTTCAGCGCATAGCCCAGTTCCAGATTGGGCTGGTTATAGTTGGCGATGGCCACCACCGCCATATACAGCATCACTTCGGCGGAAAACCAGCCGGACTGGACCGCGAAGTCCCCCAGGATGATGGCTCCGATCATGGAGAAGGAGGTGGTCAGGATGTTGGGCGTATTGAGGGCGGCCAGCTTCAGCCCGTCGATGGCCAGCTCCAGGATCAGCAGCTGGAGGAGAGGGGGCACCTGCGCCGGCTCCTCCATCAGAATAAACTCCAGCCACCCGGGGACCCGTTCCGGCTCCTGGATCAGCAGGAGCCACACCGGGGTAAGGAAGGTAGTGAGAAAAGTGGTAAAAAACCGGACCAGCCGCAGGTAGGAGCCGGTGATGGGCGGGAAGTAGTAGTCATTCGCCTCCTCCATCACGTCGAAGAGGGTGGTAGGCAGGATGATGGCGGCGGGGGAATTGTCCACCAGCACCACCACATCCCCTTCCAGGATCTGGGCCGCCGCCGCGTCCGGCCGTTCCGTGAACTTGAACTTGGGGAAGGGATTGTACCACCGCTTCCGGACCAGCAGCTCCGCCAGGCTCTCCTGATTCATGGTCAAAGCGTCCACCCTGGCCTGGGCGATGCGCTCCCGCACCGTGTTGACCAGCTCCGGGTCCGCCCGGCCCTCAAAATAACACACCGCCACGTCGGTCCTGGAGGTCTCCCCCACCTCCAGGTGCTCCACGCACAGCCGGGGCGAGCGGATGCGGCGGCGGATCAGCGCCGCGTTGAAGACCATAGTCTCCACAAAGCCGTCCCGGCTCCCCCGAAAGGACTTGTCCTGGTCCGGCTCCGAGGTGGTCCGCTGGGGATAGGTGCGCTGGTCGATCAGCACGCACTGGTCCATTCCATCCACGAACACCGCCCATACTCCAGACAATATCTGCCCCACGATGGTGTCCTCCTCCCCGCTGATGGCCACCTCGCAGTAGGGGACACACGACTTTGAGAAAGTATGGGCATCCCGGAGCAGGTCCTCGTCCTGTATCCCATAGAAAAATTCCAGCAGCTTCTCCATGATCTCGTCCTTGGCAAAGCCGTCTACAAAAAACATGCAGGCCTCCCGCCCGCAGATCCGAAACACCCGGTAGACCACATCGAAATTCCGGTCGCACCGCAAAGCCCCTTGGAAATGCCTGATGTTCCAGGTGATGTCCCGCTCCACCGCCATATCCCTCTCCTCCATCCATTTTTTGATTAGTATCCGCGGAACGGGCCGGGATATACCCTCCGCCGCATGCTTGACACGCCCTTTTCCCCATGCTAGGATGAACAAAAGAACTCAAAGGAGGCCCCCCTATGCTCTACGGCTGCTGTGTCAATCTGCTCCCCAAAACACTGGACCGGATCGGTTTGGAATACGCCGGACGCCTGAAGCGGCTGGGCTACGACTACATTGAGCTGCCCCTGAACGAGCTGGCCCAGCTCAGCGAGCAGGAGTTCCGGGATGCCCGAACGGTGCTGGAGGAGCTGGACCTCCCCTGCCGCGCCTGCAACGACTTTATGCCCGCCCGCTTTCAGATCACCGGCTCCGACGTCACCTCCAGAGCGGAGCTGACCGACTACCTCCGGCGGGCCCTGGAGCGGGCGGCCCGGCTGGGCATCTCCTTCGCGGTCTTCGGCAGTCCCTGGTCCCGCAGCTGCCCCGAGCACTACTCCCGGGAGGCGGCCTTTGGCCAGATCGCCGAATTCCTGTCCCTTGCGGGGGAGGAGGCCGCCCCATATCAGGTGGTCATTGCCATCGAGCCCATCAACCGGGGCGAGACCAACATGCTCAACCACTTCTCCGACGGGGTACGGATGGCCCGCACGGTGGACTACCCCAATGTCCGGGTCCTGTGCGACTACTACCACCTGCGGTTCGAGGGGGACTCCCCCTCTGTCCTGCTGGACGGAGGGAGAGAGCTGTTGGTCCACACCCACATCTCCCAGCTGGAAGGCCGCCGCTACCCCACTGACCTATCTCTGGAGCCCACGCTGCCTGAGTACGCCGGGGTCCTTCGGCAGATCGGATATGCCGGCGGGGTGAGCGTCGAGTCCAAGGTGGATGCCCCGGAGCATTGGGAGGAGCAGGCGGCGCTGGCCCTGGCGAATCTCAGGCAGGTGCTGGGCTGACCGTTCCCCCGCCTTCCTTCAATATTTTTCTCTCATGAAACTTTTTCTTCCATCCAGCCGTCTATTAGGATGGGAGAGGAAAGGAGGCACCATGAGCCCTTCCTCGATGCAGCAGCAGGTGGAATCCCAGCTTTTGGCGTCCTACGAATCTCTGTATCGCTTGGCCTATACCTATGTTAAAAATCCGGATGATGCCATGGATGTGGTCCAGGAAAGCGCCTTCAAAGCCATCTCCCGCTCCGCCGACGTGCGTTCGCCCGCTGCCATCCGGGGCTGGCTGTGCCGCATCGTGGTCAATACGGCCATGGACGTGCTCCGCGCCCGGTCCCGTCAGGCTGACGCGGAACACATCCCCGAGACCGGTCAGGAGGATGTCTATCAGGACACGGATCTGATGCAGGCGCTGGACCTGCTGGACGAGCGGGAGCGGACGGTGATAGTCCTGCGTTTTTTTCAGGAGCTGAAGCTCCAGGAGATCGCCCAGGTCACCGGAGAGAACGTAAACACTGTCAAGACCATTTTGTACCGCAGCCTGAAGAAACTGAAGCTTGAGCTCTCTGAAGGAGGCCCTATCCGTGAATCAAGACCGTCTCGATCATCTGAAACAGGAATATGACGCCATCCCCGTCCCCCCGGAGCTGGAGGAGCGGGTCCGCGCCGCCATCCGGCAGGCCAGGCCGGCCGGGGAGAAGCCGCCCCGGGTCCTCCGGCTGGACCGGTTCCTGCGGCGTACCGGCCTGTCCGCCGCCGCGGCCATGCTGGCCGTCGTGCTGCTGGCCAATTCCGGCCCCGGCATCGCCCACGCTATGGAGCAGGTGCCCGTCCTGGGGGCCATCACCCGTGTGTTCACCTTCCGCACCTATGAGGAAGACCGGGGCAACACCTCCGCCCACATCGACATTCCCTCGGTGGAGGGGGGCGGGGACGCGCTGAGCGCCGCCATCCAGGCGTACACCGACACCATCATCCAACAGTATCAGCATGAAGCCGCCCTTCAGGGGGAGCTGGGCCACTATGACCTGGACCTGACCTACACCGTGGCCACCGACAATGAGACCGTTTTTGCCCTGCGCTTCGACCAGACCCTGGTGATGGCCAGCGGGAATGAGTCGGTCAAGATCTACGCCGTGGACAAGGCTACAGGGGAGCTCCTCACCCTGTCCGATCTCTTCCGCCCGGACAGCGACTGCCTCTCCGTCCTCACCGAAGAGGTCCAGCGCCAGATGGCGGAACAGATGGCCTCCGATGACCAAATCCACTACTGGCTCCATGACGAGGACGTGGGGGACCTGAACTTCACTGCCCTGGACCCGGACACCTCCTTCTACATCGATGGGGAGGGGCGGCTGGTCCTGGTCTTTGACGAGGGTACCGTCGCCCCCATGTATATGGGCATAACAGAATTCACGATTCCCGCCCAAGTCGTGGAGGACATCGCCCTGCCCCAGTATCTGTCCTGAGCCGTCCGGCGGTCCGGACCAGAGCACTTTCGGGGTTCCCTTTCCTTTTCCCCCGGGACGCGGGAAATCGGGACAGCAGTTCCCTGACAGGAGGGCATCTTTTTATGAGAAGTCACCACCGTACCGCCGCCCTGCTCAATATGGTCCTGAGCTGTGTCATATGCAGCATAGCCGTCAACTGGATCGCCCTCCCCAACGGCTTTGTGGTCACGGGCATCACCGGGCTGGCTATGACTGCGGAGACCTTCACCGGGATCAACTACGCCCTGATCTACTATGGGCTGACCCTGGCCATCCTGCTCTTCACCGCCGTGACCTTGGGGTACAAGGAGGTGTCCAGCATCCTGTTCCTGTCCATCCTCTACCCCCTGGTCCTGTGGGTGCTCAACCATGTGCAGGTGGAGATCATTCTGAAGGAGAAGCTGATCGCGGTCATGTTCTTCGGCGTGGTCTACGGGGCGGGCGCAGGCCTGACCTACCGCATGGGGTACTCCTACGGCGGAACGGACACCCTGAGCAAGATCCTCAAGCAGAAGGTCTTTAAGGCCGCGGAGCTGAAAAACCTGCTGCTCTGCCTGGACGCCGTCATTATGCTGATCATGCTCTCAGCCTTCAGCCTGGATACGGTGGCCTACGCCTTTGTAGGACAGATCATCTACGTGAACAGCATGAACTACGTCATCTTCAACATGGGTCCCCGCCTCTATGAGATCCAGATCGTCTGTGAGGACCCCCGGGCCATCGAGCGTTTTATCATCGAGGAGATCGGTAAGAGCGCCACCATCTCCAAGGTCATCGGGGGCTACTCCCAGGCGGACAAGATCCAGCTGGACTGTGTCTGCAACTCACGGGAGTATGTCCAATTGCGGGAGTTCATCCGGGACAGCGGGATCGACTGCTTCATCAAGGTCTTCCCCCTCACCCACGTCTTCGGCCGCAGCAAGGATTTCCACCGCCTCAGCGACCAGAATCTGTGACAAAAAGCGGGACACATATGTGTCCCGCTTTTTTCTCCCCATTGCCCAAGAGGCGGTTTTCATTTTCCCTGTTCTGTGGTACAATGCTCCTGCGCCCCTCTGGGGCAGGACTTTTGACTTTCCGGAGAGAGACCATGGAACAGGAACTTTTTTTGCCCACCCTGATGCACTGGCAGTACGGCAACAACTGGTGCGGCAGCCTGAAGCGGGCCAGCTTCTGGATCACCCCTAAAGATGAACAGCTCACCGCCCAGCTGTGGACCGGACCGGCCATCCGGGAAAACGCGGAGATCCTGTACACCGCACAGTTCCCCATCAGCGACGAGGGGCTGGAGCAGCTCCGCACCTGGCTGCTGGAGCACGCCGCTGCTGTCAACGCCGCCAACCCGGAGTCCTTCCGCTATGCGTGGTAGCCCCCGGCGCCGCTCTTTTCCATTCCGATGAAACAGGAGGCCGCGGCCCCATGAATCTGAATCAACTCTACTATCTCCAGGCCATCGCCCAGGCCAGGGGCCTCACCCGGGCCGCCGACGCCCTCTATGTCACTCAGTCCAACCTGAGCCACTCCATGGCCGCACTGGAGGAGGAGCTGGGCATCCCCCTTCTCTACAAAAACGGGCGGGATACCCTGCTCACTCCGTACGGGCAGGAGTTCCTCGCCTACGCCGAGCGGGCCATCCAGGAGATCGAGGAGGGGAAGCGGGTGGCCCAGTCCCGGTGCAGCCCCACCCGGGGCCAGGTACGGCTGGGCTTCATCAGCGCTGTCAGCGCCACTCTGATCCCCTGGTGCGTCAGCCACTTCTACCAGAACCCGGACAACCAGGGTATTACTTTTACCTTTGACGAGAAACCCACCCGGCGCATCGCCGCCGATTTTACCCACCACGCCCTGGACATCGGCTTCGGCACCCGGTTCGACGACAGCTCATTTGAGTTCTGCCCCGTGGTGCCCGAGGAGCTGGTGGCCGTGGTCCCAGCCGGACATCCCCTGGCCCAGCAGGAGCAGGTGACGCTGGAGCAGTTGAGCCGGGAGCGGCTGGTGATCTACAACCAGGCCAGCCCCACCCGCAATCTGGTGCTGTCCATGTTTCGTCAGCAGGATCTCCAGCCAGATGTCGCTTTCGAGGTGGCCACCGACCACATGTTAGCCAGCTTTGTCTCCCAGGGACTAGGGGTGGGCATCATGCCCCGCATGTTCGGCCTCCGGCTCTACTCTGTCCGTCCCCTCTACATCGCGGACACTGAGACCCACCGCATGCTCTATATGTTCCGCCCCAAGGACCGCAGGGTCCTGCCCGCGGTCCAGCGGTTCTGGGACTTTGTGCTGGAGGTCTGCGCCCAGTACCAGTCTGACGAATAGATACGGAAAGGCCCGTCCTCCCCGCATCCGCGGGGGAGGACGGGCTCTCTTCTGTCCCGCCGGCTCACTTGTCCGGGTGCAGGCCGGACCAGCCTGTCTGGGGCATGGTCCGCAGCCGCTCCAAGTCCTCCGCCTCCAGGGCAAAGTCCAGCGCCAGGTTCTGGCGCATCCGTCCAGCGTCGGCCGACTTGGGCAGGGGAACCACGCCGCAGTCCAGGGCGAAGCGCAGGCAGATCTGGGCCTGGGAGACCCCGTATTTTCCGGCCAGCTCCGCCAGCAGGGGATCATCCGCCAGCCTCTGGCGGCCCAGGGGGCTCCATGCCTCCACCAGGATCTGGCTGGCCCGGCAGAACTCCACCGTCTCCCACTGGACATAGCCGGGATGAAACTCGATCTGGTCCACCATGGGGGGCACTGTACACACCTCCAGCAGGTTCTCCAGGTGGTGAGGCAGGAAGTTGCTCACCCCGATGGCCCGGACCCGGCCGGCCCGGTACAGCTCCTCCATGGCCCGCCAGCTCCCCCGGTCCAGCTCCTTCCACTCCTCGCAGGCGGCATCCGGCCTGGGCCAATGGATGAGGTACAGGTCCAAATAGTCCATCCCCAGCGCCTGGCATGAGGCGTCAAAGGCGGCCAGGGTCCTGTCGTAGCCCAGCTGGTCCTTCCACGCCTTAGTGGTGATGAAGAACTCCGACCGGTCCACCCCGGAGGCGGCCACCGCTCTGCCCACCGCCTCCTCTGTGTGGTAGGCGGAGGCGGTGTCGATATGCCGGTAGCCAGCCCGGATGGCCTCAGAGAGCACCGCGAAGCCGTCGGTCTCCCCTGCCTTCCAGGTCCCGAAGCCCACCTCGGGCATCTCCACACCATTGCGCAGCAGCTTGTTTTTCATATCAATTTCTCCTTTCTTCTCCCGCCAGACGGCGGACCGTCAGTTCCCTGACCTCCTCCGGCTCCAGGACCGGGATAGGCCGTCCCAGCAGCAGGCCCAGATACCGCTGCTTGCAGTACTGCTCCAGGGCCTGGGTCCGGTGCCATGCCTGGACCACGTCCCGTCCCCAGGTCACCGCCCCGTGGTGGGCCAGCAGGGCGGCGCTGTGCCCCTCCGCCGCCCGGGCCACCGCCCCCGCCAGCTCCTCTGTCCCCAGGGGCAGCCAGGGCAGGGCGGGGACCGGCCCCAGCAGCAGGGCCCAGTCCGCGGTGATGGGCTCGGTCAGGTCCTCCCCCAGGTTGGCCGAAAACACGGAATATGGAGCGTGGGTGTGGACTACGCCTCCCACCTCAGGCCGGGTACGGTAGAGAGCCAGATGCATCGGACTCTCGGACGAGGGCCTCCCTGTTCCGGACAGCACCCGCCCCTCCAGATCCACTTCCAGCAGCATGTCCTCCTCCAGGTCTCCCTTATAGACCCCCGAGGGAGTAATGAGCACCCCGCCATCGGAGCACCGGGCCGACAGGTTCCCGTCGTTGGCCGCCACATAGCCCGCCTGGGCTATCTGGCGGGCGGCCTGGCAGATCTTCCGCCGCAGCTCCTGCTTCTCTCGGCTCCAGCTCACGGCGCATCCCCCTTTTCCCGGGAAACCAGTTCCCGCAGGCTCTCCCCGAAGGGGGGACGGCAGATGCCTCCCTCCGTGACGATGGCAGAGATCAGGCTGTGGTCGGTGACGTCGAAGGCGGGGTCCCAGCACCTCACCCCCGCTGGCGCCATGGGCTCCTGGTACCAGAGGGAGCGGATCTCTTCCCCGTCCCGCTCCTCGATGGGGATGTCCGCTCCGGTGGGACAGTCCAAGTCGATAGTGGAGGTAGGGCCCAGTACATAGAAGGGGACATTGTAGTACCGGGCCAGGACCGCCAGGCCGCTGGTACCGATCTTGTTGGCAGTGTCCCCGTTGGCCGCCACCCGGTCGCAGCCTACGAAGCAGGCCTGGACCCAGCCGTTCTTCATCACCATGGAGGCCATGTTGTCACAGATCAGGGTGACCTCCACCCCGGCCCGGGCCAGCTCCCAGGCGGTGAGCCGGGCCCCCTGGAGCAGGGGCCGGGTCTCGTCGGCAAAGACCCTCAGCTTTTTCCCCCTCTCCTGCCCCAGCAGGATGGGACCCAGGGCGGTGCCGTACCGGGAGGCGGCCAGCGCCCCGGCGTTGCAGTGGGTCAGGATGCCGTCCCCCTCCCCTACCAGGGTCAGACCGTGCTCCGCGATCCGGCGGCACATCTCCCCATCCTCCCGGTGGATGGCCCGGCACTCCCGCTCCAGCACCTGGACGATCTGCTCCGGCGGCCCTGCCGTCCGGTCCGCCCGGGCCAGCATCCGCTCCAGCGCCCAGCGCAGGTTCACCGCCGTGGGCCGGGTGGCCGCCAGGCCGGCAGCCCACTCCCGCAGCCGGGTACGGAACGCCGCCTCCACCGGCGCCCGGTCCGCCAGTCTTCGGGCCAGCACATACAGGGCATACGCCGCAAAGACGCCGATGGCTGGGGCGCCCCGCACCCGCAGGGTGCGGATAGCCTCCGCCAGCTCTTCCGGCTCTTCCAGTTCCAGCCAGACCTCCCGGTTGGGAAGCTGGCTCTGGTCCAGCAGCCTCACCCGGCGGCCGTCCTCCGTCAGCCCAAGATATTGGTTTTTCTCCTTCCAGCGGGTCTCCTCCATCAGACCGCCTCCTCTCTGTTTTGATTATGCCTAGATTTTCTTTTCCTGTCAACCTGGAGGGGCCTGAGATTTTCGTTGTCATTTTCTTCAAATTGCGCTATAATATAAAGAAACAGGAGGTACGGATGAACAGCCTCGCCCGTACCTGAAGCCACACTATAAGGAGGCGTGTCTCATGAGCAACTATGTCGTGTCCATCAGCCGCGAGTTTGGAAGCGGCGGCCGCCTGATCGGCAAGAAGCTGGCCGCAAGCCTGGGCATCCCCTGTTATGACCGCACACTGATCCAAAAGACTGCGGAGAAGAGCGGCCTTTCCCCCGACTTTATCGCCCGGGCGGAGGAGCGGGCCCGCAGCCGGTTCCACCTGAACATCGCCCCCATCGGCATCGGCGTCCCCACCTTCACCCACCAGGGCATCCCGGTCAGCCATCAGGCATTTTTTGCCCAGGCCGACGTGATCCGGGAGCTGGCGGCGGAGGGGCCCTGCGTCATCGTGGGCCGGTGCAGCGACTACATTCTGGGGGAAGACCCCGCTTGCATCAAAGTCTTTATCCATGCCGACATGGCCAGCCGGATCGACCGCTGTGTGGCGGAGTATCACATCCCCTCCGACAACATGGAGAGCCGGATCATCCAGATGGACCGGGGCCGCGCCAACTACTATAACTATTACACCGGCCACACCTGGGGGGAGATGCGCCGGTATGACCTGACCCTCAACTCCTCCATCACCGGCATCAATGGCGCCGTGGAGATGATCGCTCAGCTGGTGCGCCTGCGCTCTGCTCAGTTGGACCAGGCCCCTACCCAGGCGCCCTGAGGCGCCCTGAAAGGAGTTCCCATGTGTGACGCAGTCCTCTCTCCCCGCATCCTGATCTCAGGTGCGGATGGAAAGATGTCCAACTATGTCCGTGCCGTCCGCGCCGCGGGCGGCACGCCTGTTTCTGGTTACTGCCCCCCACCGGACCTGTCCTGCGCCGGGCTGCTGCTGTGCGGCGGCGGCGACCTGGACCCCGTCCTGTACGGACAGCCCGACCAGGGCTCCCAGCCCCCGGACCCCGCCCGGGACCAGGCAGAGCTGGAGCTGTTCCGCGCCTTTTATCAGGCGGGCCGCCCTATCCTGGGGGTCTGCCGAGGCATGCAGATCATTAATGTGGCTCTGGGGGGCACCCTGCTTCAGGACCTGGGGGACGTCCGGCGTCCCTCCCATACCCACCCCCAGGCGGACCAGGTCCACCCGGTCCGCGCCCAGCCGGGCAGCCTGCTCCACACCCTCTACGGCCCCCGCTTCTCCGTCAACAGCTCTCACCACCAGGCAGTGGACTGCCCCGCCCCAGGGCTGGTCCTTACCCTCCGGGCGGTGGACGGCGTTCCCGAGGCCATAGAGCACCCCTCCCTCCCCATTCTGGGGGTCCAGTTCCACCCGGAGCGGATGAGCGGCCCCCTTCTCCGCCCCGACACGGTGGACGGCGCTCCCATCTTCCGCTGGTTCCTGGCCCTCTGCGGCCGGACCGGCCCCGTCTCTTCTTCTACTCAGGAGGTCTCCCAGTTATGAACCATGCTCCCCTGCGCATCCTGACCGGAGCGGCGGTCCTGGTCCTCTCCGTCTCCCTGCTCACCGGCGCTGCCGTCCCTGTTCGGTCTCTCCCCGCCGCCTCCGGGGAGGAGACAGTCCTCGCCCGCCCCTCCCTTCAGGACCCGGACACCCTCGCCCGGGCGGTGGCCTGTCAGTCCCTCTCCTACTACCGCCCGGAGCTGCTGGACCGCTATCTGGCCTACGGCGCCCTTTGGCCGGAGCTCTCCCCGGAGGACGTGGTCACCCGGGTGAACATCGGCCTGGACGGGACCTTTTACGGCGATGTATCCCAGGCGGAGGAGCCGGAGAGCCTCTCCGTCCTAGTCAACAAATACCACCCGCTGCCGGACGGCTATGTCCCCCGGCTGCACAGCCTGCCCGCCCGGTACGCCCCCTCCGGGGGCTCCCTGGCCCCTGCCGCAGCCGCGGCCTTCATGCGGATGGCCGACGCGGCCCGGGAGGACGGCATCACCCTTTACAGCGTCTCCGCCTACCGCTCCTACTCCTATCAGGACTCCCTGTACCGCCGGTACACCGCTCAGGACGGCGTGGAGGCCGACACCTACTCCGCCCGGCCGGGCTTCTCTGAGCACCAGACCGGCCTGGCCCTGGACATCAATACCGCCAGCCGCAGTGCCCATTTCGAGACCACCGCGACCTACCGCTGGCTCATAGAGAACTGCTGGCGCTACGGCTTCATCCTCCGCTATCCGGAAGGCAGGGAGGACATTACCGGCTTCTGCTTTGAACCCTGGCACTACCGCTTTGTGGGGCGTACGCTGGCTCTCCAGGTCCGGGAGAGCGGCCTGACCTACGATGAGTTCCTGGCCCGCAGGGCAGTGGACAGGCCCCATACAGCGCTCTGCGCCGGGGACATGCCTCTGGAGGCCGTCCCCATCCTTCTGGACGGCATCTGCTGGCTGCCCGCCCAGGCGGTGGCCGCCGCCTTCGGCCGTACCGCCGCCATCTCAGGGGACCAGCTGGTCCTCCCCGCCGAGGAGGGCTCCGTGGTCCTTACCGCCGGCTCTCTCACCGGGGAGCGGGACGACCGCCCCTTCGCGCTCAGCAGCCTGCCCTTCCAGTGGGAGGGGGAGTTCTACCTCTCCCTGGAGGACCTGTGCGCTCTGCTGGAACTGACGGCCCGGCGAGAGGAGGGGTTGATCTCTCTCATTCCCCGCTCCGCCCCATCTGCTCTCCTGCCGGAGGAGCTGCCGCCCATCCAGCCACTCCCCTGCTGACCCTGCCCGGCGCCTCTCACGGCGCCGGGTCCTCTTATATAGTATGATGTGGTTGCAGATCTTACAAAAAAGGAGGCAGATCCATGTTTCGACCCATGCGGCGGCACCGCCAGCAGCTCTCTCAGGGGGACTGCGCCGCCATCCTGTCCCGGGGGACCTCCGGCGTCCTGGCCGTGGCCGGCGACGGCGGCTACCCCTATGCGGTCCCCCTCAGCTATGTGTATCAGGAGGGAACGCTGTTCTTCCACTGTGCCAAGGCAGGGCACAAGCTGGACGCCCTGCGTCGGTGCAGCAAGGCGTCCTTCTGCGTCATCGATCAGGATCAGGTGGTCCCCCCGGAGTACACCACCTACTTTCGCAGCGTCATCGCCTTCGGCCGGACCCGTATTTTGGAGGACGAGGCGGAGAAACAAGCTGCCATTTGGCTCCTGGCGGAGAAATACTGCCCCGGCGACAGCCCGGAGCATCGCCAGGAGGCCATTCGCCGGGAGGCCGGCGGACTGTGCCTTGTGTCGCTCTCCATCGAGCACATGACCGGCAAGCAGGCCATCGAGCTGGTTCAGGAAGACCGCCGGCAGGCTGATCTCCCTTTGTGACCCCCGATCCCCTTTTGTGTTCTGGGGCTGAATTTTCCTTTTTTCCACCCTGTCCCCTGCGGGGGCGGTAACACACAAAAGGCTCTTGAGCAGAAACAAGCGGATGCCCCGCTGGGGCATCCGCTTGTTTC
>ERZ857521.1431-NODE-1431-length-28281-cov-18.233650_pt1 | contig 28281 bp, 28 predicted proteins | sample MGYA00519701_ERZ857521 | MGnify/ENA primary metagenome ERZ857521 (study PRJEB31778, sample SAMEA3449346) | human gut metagenome | biome: human gut; feature: human-associated habitat; material: faeces | place: United Kingdom | collected 2010/2012 ...
ATAAAGTTAATAACAAATAAAAAAGTATTCAGTTATTTGGAATACAACATAGAAGGAGGTATAGGGGTTGCCGTGGCCGATTCTCCTGCCGGACCGTATAAGGATGCTTTGGGAAAACCACTCATCGATAAGATTGTCAATGGGGCTCAGCCGATTGACCAGTTCGTTTTTCGAGACGACGATGGTAGCTTTTACATGTACTATGGGGGATGGAAACATTGCAATGTGGTGAAGTTGCGTCCCGATTTGTTGGGGCTGGAGCCTTTCCCGGATGGAACGATGTACCGTGAAGTGACTCCCGATCAGTATGTGGAAGGCCCGTTTATGCTGAAGAGAAAGGGAAAGTATTATTTTATGTGGTCGGAAGGTGGATGGGGAGGCCCTGATTATAGTGTTGCCTATGCCATCGCCGATTCTCCTATGGGACCGTTCAAGAGAATTGGGAAAATTCTGCAGCAGGATCCTCAGATAGCAACAGGGGCAGGACATCATTCTGTCGTACAGATACCGGGTAAGGATGAATATTATATCATCTATCACCGCCGTCCGTTGGGTTGTACCCGCATTAACGAACGGCAAGTTTGTATCGATAAGCTGGAGTTCGATGAGAATGGATATATCCGTCCTGTCAAGATGACGTTCGAGGGGGTAGCTCCTGTCGATTTGCGACATTAAATTGCTGAAGTACTCATGCTGTCGGGATAGAGACAGGATGAGTATTTTCGTTGATTGGTAATTATAGATTGTGTTATTTAGTAAAGTTGTATGAAATGAAACGTATCGTTTTCTTGGATTATATACGCATCTTCGCATGCTTTTTGGTCATGCTCGTACATGCGAGTGAAAATTATTATGGCGCAGCAGGGTCGACCGACATGGTCGGTCCTCAGTCGTATCTGGCTTCCGAAGCCGACAGGTTGTGGGTATCCATCTATGACGGATTTTCGCGTATGGCAGTACCTTTGTTTATGATCGTATCTGCTTACCTGCTTGCTCCGATGAAGGAAGGACAGACGATGGGACAGTTTTACCGCCATCGTTTTGTGCGTATCTTGCCTCCATTTGTGATATTCATGGTGTTGTATAGTACCTTGCCGATGCTGTGGGGACAGATCGACTCGGCTACGTCGATGAAGGATTTGTCGCGTATCTTGTTGAATTTCCCGACACTGGCAGGTCATCTATGGTTCATGTATCCGCTCATCAGTCTTTATCTGTTCATTCCGGTCATTTCTCCGTGGCTCAGTAAGGCTACGGCCAAGGAGGAACGCTTCTTTGTCGTTCTGTTTCTTGTGTCGACCTGCATTCCCTATCTGAATCGTTTCTGCGGTGAAGTCTGGGGACAGTGTTTCTGGAATGAATATCATATGCTGTGGTACTTCTCTGGATATTTGGGCTATCTGGTATTGGCTCACTATATACGTGTACATCTCACTTGGAACCGCTCCAGACGCTTGTCGGTGGGGATTGTACTGATGGTTATCGGAGCCCTGTGGACCATCTATTCGTTCTATGTACAGGCTGTGCCGGGCCAGATTATCTCTACTCCCGAGTTGGAGATTGGATGGGCATTCTGCATCATCAACTGTGTGATGCTTACGGCAGGGGTATTCCTTATCTTCAGTACCATTCAGGCTCCTTCGGCTCCGCGCTTGGTTACTGATCTGTCAAAATTAAGCTATGGTATGTATCTGATGCATATCTTTTGGCTGGGATTGTGGGTAACGGTATTCAAACAGACACTGGAGTTCCCTACCGTTGCTGCTATTCCGTGTATTGCCGTCTGTACCTTTATCAGTTGTTATATAACAGCTAAGGTGATATCATTTATACCTGGAAGTAAATGGATTATAGGATAAACAACTAATTACTGGAGATTATGAAGAAAATTTGGATTTTATTGATAGGCTTGTTGGCTGTCCTGCATCTCGAAGCAAAGGAGAACAAGGATACCAATGTGGCTTATCAGGATGGAAATGTCCGATTCACGGTAATCGATGAGGGCGTTATTCGTTTGGAGTGGCATGCCGATGCTCAGTTTGTAGATGCTGCTTCTTTTTTGGCGGTCAACAGAACTTACGATAAGGCCGATTATCGTTTGTCTGAGTCGAAGAATTGGGTAGAGATTACTACCGATAAGATGGTGCTGAAGTACAAGAAGAACAGCGGCCGTTTTTCTGCGTCGAACTTGAGCATTCGCTCAAAGAACCTGACGCCGGCGTTTCAGTGGAAGCCGGGGGATGTCAATCAGGGCAACCTGAAGGGTACATACCGTACACTGGATGGTTACAACGGTGAAATCTTTGTCGGCAACGGAAATGATAACGGTGACCATCGTCCGATGCCTATCGAAGACGGACTGTTGTCGACCGATGGCTGGACGTTGCTCGACGATTCCAAAGGATTGCTGTTCGACAATTCCGACTGGGCGTGGGTAGACCAGCGCAAAGGGAGTGATCAGGATCAGGACTGGTATTTCATGGCGTATGGACACGATTATAAAGGTGCGCTGAAAGACTTTACCGTTTTTGCGGGTAAGGTACCTTTGCCTCCACGTTATGCTTTCGGTTACTGGTGGTCCAGATATTGGAGCTATTCAGACGACGAGCTGCGCGACTTGGTCAACAAGTTCGAAACGTATAAGATTCCGTTGGATGTGCTGGTTGTAGATATGGACTGGCATTACGTGAACCCGGGAAGAGGTGGATGGACAGGCTATACGTGGAACCGTTCGCTGTTCCCCGATCCTGCCAAGTTCCTCCACGATGTGAAAAGTAAAGGATTGCAGGTAACATTGAATCTGCATCCGGCTGGCGGCATTGAACCGTACGAGGAGAAATATCCCGAAATGGCCAAGTGGATGGGCATGAACCCTGACGAAAAGAAGCGCATCGACTACTGTGGCTCCGACAAGCGTTTCATGAGCGGATGGCTGAATACCATCTTGCATCCGATGGAAAAAGAAGGTGTCGATTTCTGGTGGCTCGACTGGCAGCAGGATATGTTCGATGCTCGCATCAAGAATTTGAACAATACATGGTGGCTGAACTATGTATTTTTCAGCGACATGGAGCGTAGCCGTGATACGCGTCCTTTGCTGTACCATCGCTGGGGCGGGCTGGGCAATCACCGTTACCAGATTGGTTTCTCCGGTGACTCTTACAGCACCTGGAAGTCGCTTGCCTTCCAGCCGTATTTCAATGCTACCGCATCGAATGTACTCTATGGTTACTGGAGTCATGACCTGGGTGGTCATCAGTTTGCAAAGGGAGCGACACAGCTCGACCGCGAACTGTTCGTACGCTGGATGCAGTTTGGTGCCTTTAGTGCCATTATGCGTACTCACTCCATGAAGAGTGCTGCCATGAACAAAGAACCGTGGGCGTTCAGTCAGGAGTATTTCGATGTATTGCGTCAGACCATTCTGATGCGTTATAAAGTCGCTCCTTATGTATATACCATGGCACGCAAGACTTATGACGACGGTATTTCTCTGTGTCGCCCGATGTACTACGATTATCCGGATGCTCAGGAAGCTTACTCTTTCAAGGGACAGTATATGTTCGGCGATGACATGCTGGTAGCTCCTGTTACTTCGCCGATGAAAGAGGGCTATGCTACTGTCAAGGTTTGGCTGCCGGAAGGTACCGACTGGTATGAATGGGCTACTGGTACTCTTTTGAAGGGAGGACAGGTGGTAGAACGTGCATTTGCTCTGGATGAATATCCGGTATATGTAAAGGCTGGAGCTATCCTTCCGTTCTACGGTACTGTGAAAAACCTGCGTTACAACGATGAGGCTGTACGTCTGACCGTATTCCCCGGTGGCAACGGTTCCTTCTCGTTCTATGAAGACAACGGCAACGACCAGTTGTATAAAGACCAGTACGCGCGTACTCAGTTGTCTTCCGAATGGAAAGAAAACAAGCTGACAATCCACGTAGGACAGCGTAAGGGCTCTTATAAGGACATGCCCCAGAAGCGTACCTATTGCGTCGATGTAGTAGGGTCGGTTCCTGCCGATAAGGTGTTGGTGAACGGAAAGCCTGTTGAGGCTGAATACGATGGTACATCCCTTACACTGACCGTCGACCTGCCTGCATGCGATTGCGCAAGCGACTATACGGTAGAAGTATTCTACAAGGCCGGACAGCCGGAAGTAAACAATGGCTTGTATGGTCAGTTCAAGCGCATGAAGAAAAGCTTCGTAGACATGCGATACAGAAATGCAAGCATCGATTATATTCAGGAACTGGGCGATATGGAAACTACCGGCAGAGCCGTTACCTATCATACAGACTCCTTTGCCGATAAGATCAGGCAGTATCAGGCAAATTATGCCAACCTTCCCGAGCTGCTGAAGAAACAGGGCTTGAGCGATAACGATGCTCAGTGGTTCTTGCAGTCAGTCCGTTGGGAGAAGAAATAATAATAAATCATCCTAAAAAAAGAACCCTATCATTCTCCGAAATGGAGTGAATGATAGGGTTTGTTTATTGTAAGATAATCAAGTATCGGTTTATCTTACTTTTATTCCTCGTTCATCTTTTCATCGATGGCCTTTATCTTTTTCAGAACGAGATCCATCTCACCTTTCAGACGTTCAATTTTCCGGTTAATTTCGGTTACCAGTGTATCGCCCTTCTTCGAAGCCGATGACAAGAATCCCAAGTTGTTTTCGTAGGTCTGAATATCATTTTTCAATCCTTCGTACGTACGCACAAGCTTTTCACGGTCACGGTACAAGTTATCACCTTTGGCAAGTCCCGATTTGAAGTTGCTGAGCTTCTTTTCAGAAACAGAAATATTCAGTCGCTCGAACAATTTATCAATCAGACCGTGGAATTCGTTATACAGACGATCTTTCTCCTTAAACGGTACATGTCCTATGCCGTTCCATTCCTTCATCAAGGAGCGAACCTGTTCGGCTGTAGTATCATCAGTAGCTCCCGAAGCATTCAGTACGGCGAGCTGCTTGATAATCTCTTCCTTCTTCGCCATGTTCTCTACTTCCACAGAGCGCTGTGAAGAAGTAGCCTTGTTCTTCTGTGCGAAGAAATAGTCGCATGCCCCGATAAAGCGTTTCCATACAGCGTCGGAGTGCTTTTTGGCAACCGGTCCTATGGTTTTCCATTCTTTCTGCAACTTGGTCAGAATTTCAGCCGTTCCCTTCCAGTCTGTACTGTCTTTCAGCGCTTCGGCCTTTTCGCACAAAGCCTTTTTCTTTTCCAGGTTTGCAGCCATGTTTTCTTTCACCGACTTAAAGAAAGCCGCCTTGCGTTTAAAGAACTCATCACATGCCGCGCGGAAACGCTCAAAGATTTTCACGTTCATTTTCTGCGGTGCATAACCGATAGTCTTCCATTTAGCCTGTAGCGCGAGGATTTCCTGCGTCTTGTCCTCCCAGTCGGCAAAGGTCTTGAACGTATCATACTCCATAGCTTCCACTATTTCGCAGATCACCGTCTTCTGGTCGAGGTTGTTCTGTTCCTTTTCCTTCAGTGCCTCAAAGTGCTGTTGGTGCCGGCGGTTTACCACCGAAGAAGCCGCTTTGAAACGTGCCCAGATACTTTCACGCAAGTCTTTGGCTACGGGGCCGATGTTACGAAATTCCTGATGCAATTTCTGTAGCTGATGGAAAGCAGACACCACATCCGGTTCGTTTGCCAGCTTTTCGGCAGCCTCACACAGATAGGTTTTCTGTTCCAGATTCTTTTTGAAGTCATACTCGCGGAATTCATTGTTCAGCTTTACCATGTCGTAAAACTTTTCCGTGTACAGCTGATATGTTTTCCACAATTCATTGACCTTGCCCACAGGTACCTGTTTGATTTCGTTCCACTGCTGTTGAAGTTGTTTAAATTCGTTATAGATCTTACCTGTGTCTTCCGTATTGTCAATCAGAGCCTTCATCTTGTCGAGTATGTCCAGCTTCTTTTGCAGGTTAGCTTCTTTTTCCTGCTCCAGTTCTGCTGCCATCGCACTACGCTTCTCTTTGATGGAACTCATGATTTCCTTGAATTTTGCTTCCAACGGATTAGGGATGGGAGTAAATTCTTCTGGATTTCCGCCTTGCTCAATAAAGTTTTTGCGTGCCGTATCTTGCTCGGTTTTATGCAGTTTGTAAAACATTTGTTTCAAGTAGTCTATCTCCTGTTTGTCAGCTTCACAGGCGTTGTCGTTGAGTTCTGTCAGACGTGTTATAACTTCTTCCTGAGTATGTACGGGAGAAAATTGCGTTTTAGCGTCATTCTCAACAGAAGAAACCGAAGTTTCGGGAGTGTCTGCTGCCGGAATTTCAGTTAAAGGGCGGGTTGTTTCATTTACTTCCATCGTATTTAGATTTTAAAGAATTATGTCAGCTTATCTTAGTCCGTAGTTACAAATTAAAAGAATAAAATCTGATTTTCAATAATTTTTCCTAAATTTTTTTTGCAATAAAGACGATTTTTATGAATTTCTTTGGAAAATATAGGGCATGGAGGTCATAAAGATTAATAGACCTCCATGTATGATTGGAAAATTGGATATTTTAAGACAGCAGTACGGTTATTCCCATGTACATCATCATGCCGATGATGTCGTTGGTAATCGATATAAACGGTCCGGTAGCAATCGCCGGGTCTACCTTCAGCTTTTCCAGCGTCATAGGTACGAGCGTACCGAAGATTGATGCAAACATCACTACGGCAAACAGGCTGATGGATACCGAGTAGCTCACCGTGGCGGTTGCGCCGAAGCGGATAAAATTATAAATGTATACCAGCATTGAAATGATGGTTGCGTTGATCAGGGCTACGACAGATTCCTTCAGCACCTGCTGGAGAGTGTTTCCCGAGTCGAGCGAGCTGTTGGCCAATCCTTGTACCACGAGGGCCGACGACTGGGTTCCTACGTTTCCTCCCGTACCACCGATCAGCGGGATGTACAGGGCCATTTCGGGATGTGCGGCAAAGGTCGAGTCGAAGTTGCCCAAGATCATGGAGTTGCCGATACCTCCCAGCATACCGATGAGCAGCCAGGGCAGACGTGCCGTTGTCTGGCGGAACACGTTGTCGTGCGATTCTACGTCCTGCGACAAACCGGATGCCAACTGGTAATCTCGTTCGGCCTGCTCGCGAACCTCATCCATCACGTCGTCTACCGTGATACGTCCCACCAGTCGACCGATGCTGTCGACTACCGGCACCGCTACAAGGTCGTACTTTTCGATGACCTGCACCACCTCGTCCAGCGGCGTATCTACATGTACCGAAATCGGATCCTTCTTCATCACGTGCTTTACTTTCGAGACCGACGGACTGGTAATCATTTTTTTCAGCGGGAATACGCCTCGCAGACGTTCGTCATCGTCTACCACATATACGTAGTAAATCTCGTCCATATCCTCCGCCTGTATTCTCATTTCGCGCAGACATTCCGGCATACTCCAGTTCTCGTTTACGATGACCATCTCCGTACCCATCAAACCACCGGCAGTATCTTCGTCGTACTTCAGCAAGTCGACGATGTCGCCCGCCTGTTCGATGTCTTCGATGTGTGAAAGGATTTCCTCCTGTTTGTCTTCGTCCATGTCACGGATAATGTCTACCGCATCATCCGAGTCCATGTAGTCGACAAAACGCTTGGCGATGGTTTCCGACGGCAGGACTTCGAGGAATTTCTTACGCGCATCCTCGTCCATTTCAATCAGTACATCGGCCGCCTTTTCGTTGTCGAGAAGCAGGTAGATGGAACGCGCCTCTTCCGCATCCAGCTCGTTGCACAGTTCGGCAATGTCGGCAGGATGCAAGCCTTGCAGGAGTTCCTTCAGTTCGTCCGATTTCTTCTCCTCAATCAGTTCTGATACTTTTTTGATTTCTTCGTTTTCCATACCTTACTCGGTTGCGAGTGCCTGTTCCACCCGGTTGGTCAATTCGATGAAGTCTGCTACCGACAGCTGTTCCGGCCGTTTGTTGAATATGGGGTCTGCACTGAGCGGGTTCCCTTTTTCCAGTATCGGAGAGATTGAGTTGCGCAGGGTCTTGCGGCGCTGGTTGAACGTAGTTTTCACAATCTGCTTAAACAGCTTCTCGTCGCATCCCAGCTCCGTGGTTTCGTTGCGCGTCATGCGTATCACGGCACTCTTCACCTTGGGAGGCGGATTGAACACATGTTCGTGTACGGTAAACAAGTATTCCACCTTATACCACGCCTGAATCAGCACGCTCAGAATGCCGTACGTCTTGCTTCCCGGACCGGCAGCAATGCGTTCGGCAACCTCCTTTTGAATCATTCCCGTGCAGCAGGGTATCAGATCTTTGTAGTCGAGCATCTTGAAAAAAATCTGGCTGGAGATGTTATACGGATAGTTTCCCGTCAGCACGAAAGGCTGTCCGCCGAAGAGCTCTTTCAGGTCCATCTTCAGGAAATCCTGCTCGATGATGTTGTCGCCCAGCTGCGCGAAATTCTCCCGCAGGTAAGCTACCGATTCAAAATCCAGTTCCACCACCTTCACCGGTCTTCCCTTGGGGATGAGGAACTGTGTCAACACACCCATTCCCGGTCCCACTTCCAGTATCGGCAGGTCGGGGCAGGTATCTACCGTATCGGCTATGTCTTTGGCTACTTGGAGGTCTTTCAGAAAGTGCTGTCCTAAAAACTTTTTCGGTTTAACTAATTTCATTCCGTATGTATTTTCTCGATATAAATAAAGAATTATTCCAGCAAGATATTATCTTTGCATCGTGCAAATTTAAGCATTAATCTTTAATAAACGATTACGTTTTGGAACGAACTGATATAAAAAAGCTCATAAATAAGGTCTTTCAGGTAGCTTTGCCTCTGATGCTGGGAGCCGCCATTTTAGTATGGACGTACCACGGATTCGACTTCCGGCGTGTGTGCGAAGTAATGGATGGAGGCATGAACTACGGGTGGATGCTTTTTTCGCTGGTTTTCGGTGTCTTCGGGCATCTGTTCCGCGGATGGCGGTGGAACCTGGCGCTGGCTCCCTTGGGCGAATATCCCAAACGCTCGAACAGCGTATATGCCATCTTCGTCGCCTATGCCGTCAACCTGATTCTGCCGCGGGTGGGAGAGGTTTCCCGCTGCGGGGTACTGGCGAAATACGATAACGTCTCTTTCTCCAAGTCTCTGGGGACAGTTGTTTCCGAGCGGCTGGTCGATTCTGTCTGTGTGTTGCTCATTACGGCAGGAACCCTGCTGCTCCAGACGGGTGTCTTTGCCCGCTTCTTCCGCATCACCGGAACCGACGGCGCCTTCTTTCTTCACCTGTTCTCGTCGACCAACTTTTACATCACCCTTGTCTGCATTGCTGCTGCACTGATCTTACTGTGCTGGCTGGTACGCAATCTCACCATTTTTGCGAAAGTGAGGGGCATGCTGAAAAACGTCTGGCTGGGCTGCCTGTCCATCCGCAATGTCAAGCATCCGGTGCTGTACATTCTCTATACCGTAGCCATCTGGGCATGCTACTTCCTGCACTTCTATCTGACGTTCTACTGCTTCGACTTCTCGGCCGGACTGGGCTGGGCTGCCGGCATGGTATTGTTCGTGGTGGGAAGTATTGCCGTCATCGTTCCCACCCCCAACGGAGCCGGACCGTGGCATTTTGCCGTCATCACCATGATGATGATGTATGGCGTAAGTAAGGAAGATGCAGGAATATTTGCACTTTTAGTACATGGTATTCAAACCTTTTTATTAATTTTGTTAGGAATATATGGACTGGTGGCTTTGCCGCTTACAAATAAAAATAAAACTAAAACCTATGAGTGAAATTCTTTCTCTGACTCCACAGAATGTGTGGAAGCATTTTTATGCGTTGACTCAAGTGCCTCGTCCTTCAGGACATCTGGCAAAAGTTCAGTCGTTCTTACTGGAATTTGGCAAGCAAGCAGGTGTTGAAGCTTTTCAGGATGAGGCTGGGAACATTATCTATCGCAAGCCTGCCACTCCGGGTATGGAGAATCGTAAAACCGTAATCTTGCAGGCACACATGGATATGGTGCCGCAAAAGAACAAAGATACACAGCATGACTTCGAAAACGATCCTATCCAGCCGTACGTAGACGGCGAATGGGTGAAGGCGAAAGGTACTACACTGGGTTCCGACGACGGTATGGGCGTAGCTGCTATCATGGCTGTGATGGAAGACAAAACCCTGAAACACGGTCCGCTGGTAGCCCTGATTACTGCCGATGAAGAAACAGGCATGTACGGAGCCTTCGGCCTGAAACCGGGAACCATCGAAGGCGATATCCTGCTGAACCTCGATTCGGAAGAAGAAGGTGAACTGTATATCGGCTGTGCTGGTGGTGAAGATCTGACAGCTACACTGGAATACAAGGAAGAAGAAACCGATCCCGAAGACGTAGCCCTGAAGGTTACTCTGAAAGGTCTGCGCGGCGGTCATTCCGGCATCCAGATAGGCTGGGGACATGCCAATGCCAACAAGCTCATGGCACGCTTCCTGAATCAGGTCATTGCCTACGACGAGGCTTGTCTGGTATCGTGGGAAGGAGGTAACATGCGCAATGCCATTCCACGTGAATGTGAAGTGGTAATTACCGTTCCCGAAACAGAAGTAGACGACGTACTGGCATTCGTAGGCGAGTGCGAACAGGTATGGCGCGACGAATTTGCCGGCATCGAAGAAGACCTAAGCTTCAAGGCAGAACGCGTAGCTCTGCCCAAGTACATGGTACCGGAAGAAATCCGCGATAATCTGGTAGACGCCATCTACGCTTGTCCTAATGGTGTAGAACGTTTCATCCCGAGCATTCCCGATACGGTAGAAACCTCATCCAACCTTGCTATCGTCGAAATAACCAACGGAAAGGCAGCTGTCAAGGTATTGACCCGCAGTGCTCGTGAGTCGATGAAGGATTACCGCAACACAGCCATTGAAAGCTGTTTCTCCATGGCAGGCATGCACGTAGAACGTTCGGGCAGCTATTCAGGCTGGGAACCGAATGTAAATTCTCCTATCCTGCACGCCATGAAAGAAGCATACAAGGCTCAGTTTGGCGAACAGCCTGAAGTGAAAGTCATCCATGCCGGACTGGAATGCGGTATCATCGGAGCCATTATCCCGGGACTCGACATGATCTCCTTCGGACCTACCTTGCAGTGTCCGCATACACCGGAAGAACGTTGCCACATCCCTTCAGTAGCCAAGTTCTACGACTTCCTGACTGCTACATTGGCAAATACTCCTGAAAAATAATTCCTGACGGATACACATAAAGAGGGCTGCTTCAATCATTCAGTTGAAGCAGCCCTCTTGCTTTATATATCCTCCGTATTTTCACGTTCCCATACGGTGGATACTCCTGCGTAAATTTCCTTTTAGTTCATCGGGCTGAATGAAAACAGAATAGAGTACTGCTCATTTTGCCAATCGTAGTAAGTACCTATAGCACCTTTGGTCTTATTGTCTTTAGACGTAAATTGACAGATAAACATCAGCGCCTTATTTTGCATAAGGCTAACGATTAATCCGTCCGGATCCAGATTTTCATATTTTGTTTCCCCGTTGTTCATCTTTTCGAGGCAACTCATTATCGCATTCTTTTCACGTTCACTAAAGCTTACATTCGAAGTGTTATAAACATACTCCGAGCAGTTATAATCTTGCTGCATATAATGGATACGCTCCAAGAAATGAGTGAAATAGCTGCTTTCACTTTGATCCTGTGGTGTACATATATACTCAATCTGATTCAACTTGTTGTTTGCGTCAAATTTATAAGAAACATATCTGTTTGCTTTAAGATCAGTTGACGCAGAACTCGACTGCGTAAAATCCTGTTTAGCCTCACTCGAATAATCTACATCTCCATAAATATCATCCTCAACGATGTTGATGGTGCCATCAGTCGATATTGCCCGTGTTGTGTAGTGCGACAGATTCTCCATGGTTTCCTCCCGCGTGTCATACCAGAAATTACATCTGATGTCCGAAGCAACGACCTCAATCTGTTTCGTCTTTGTAATCACTTGCTGAGTAGCATCCCCAGTGAATAATCCATTGTTGATAGCCGATAAAGTGATGGTATGCTTTCCCGGTGTCGTACAATAAATTTCAGCCGACAATTCACCGTTTATCGATTTGATAGTAGTCGGAAGCTTGCCGTCGATAGATACTTGAATTTTTTCGGATGCCAAGCCACTTCCGGGAACATACGAACTCGAAATAGTAAACCACTGATGCGTACCAATCTTTGTACGATCTACCGAGATATCTCCCAGTTGACCCGCCGTAGAATACTGCGTATCATCTTCCGAAGAACAGGAGAACAAAGAAAGGCTTGCCATAAATATAGCCAGACAAGCTGAAATGTTGTGATTCTTTTTCATTTTATTATGAGTTTATTGTGTTTCTTTTTCTGAACGAATTTGCATATATCTGCAAAGTATCTGTTTTCTTATGGAATTACAATATACACTTTTTCACGATATGCTACCTTCTTTTTTTCGGTAAATACAATTTTTAGGGTACAAGTTAAGACTTATTTTGATCAATCGTGAAATTGCTGTAAACCAATCAACAAACCGAAATGATGTTCCTACAACTCATTTATTATTTCTTCTTCCGTCAGCCCCGTGGCTTGTACAATCTGTGCCGTAGTCAGTCCCAGCGATTTCAGGTTACGTGCAATAGCGATTTTTTCTTCCGCACGTCCTTCCGCACGTCCTTCTGCTCTTCCTTCCGCACGTCCTTCTGCACGTCCTTCGCTTCTACCTTTTGCTCTACCTTCTTCCAGCCCCTTTTTCCAACCAGCTTCGCGCACATCCTCTTCTACGATCCGGCTCACACGGTAGCGATCCAGCGCCTTGTCGTAGGCAATGCGGTCCTCCATCGAGAGGTTAGCCACAGCGGCAAGCTCCTCCAGACGGTTGAAAACCTGTTCTTTCAACGCATCCGGCATTCGGTTCCAATGTTGCATATTCTTCAGTGTATAAATAAGTTTGTCATAAAGAGTTTTACAGTCCTTAAGCTCCTTGGTGAAATACGGGAACTGAAGGAAAATCTGCCGGAAGTGCGGGTTCACCACTTTACCGTTTTCCCGGTCGGCTATAACAGTATCCGTACGGAACTTTTCTTCCAGTCCCGGCTCCCGGAAGTTCATCAGGAAGATACCGTATACCGTCGAGAGCCTGTATCTGGCCCCGTAGTTTTCCTGCATCGGTTCCCTCAGCAAAAAATCATCTTCCTCCTCCTCGTCCGGCTTTCCTATTTTCAGTTCACGCTCTTTTCTCCTCTTCTCGCGCAAGTTCTCCACCTGCCTGCCGATAGCCCGGCACATATAGAACAGTGTGCGGTCCAGAAAGCTGCTGTGGAACCGGTTCTGCATCTCCACGATGATATATTCCCCCGTATCCGTCAGGCAGTACAGGTCGTAGATGATCCCCGCATCCGCCATGCTGTCGGAGTGATTCTCCTTGTCCAGAAAAATCAGGTTCTCGATACGATGCTCTCCCGCCAGCAGTTCGTTCAGGAGCGTGATAAGCAATTCCTTGCTGGCAGGCTGTCCGAATATAATTTTGAATCCGATATCGGTAAACGGGTTCACAAAGTGCCCGCAAGTCAAATCCATACCGTCCATATTTCCTCCTTTCCGTGTTTCGTTTTACAAAAGAATTTCCTCAGCGTTATTCTGTCATCAGATCATGCTTTGTTTCCGATAGTCACGCAATCCGTTCATATCCGGTTATTCCTTGTCAATTTTCTGATATCTTCCTCCGTCAGCCTCGACTGTTTCAGGTTGCGTGCATGCATTTAGTAGTTGATAATTACAAAGTAAGCAAATAAATACCGAAACTACAAGCCGATACAAAAAAATCGCCACGATACTCCGCATAGCGTGTACCGTGGCGATTCCCTGTATAAAATAATCCTTTTAGAACTTCCGTAACTTCAGCAGAGCATAGTCCGATTCCAGCGTCATGTACTTGCCGTCGCACGAGCTCACGTTGAACACCGTTTCCGCCTGATTGTCGATCCCGAAATGCCGCAGCATCTCCACCGGCGCATCCTGCTTGTTGTCGCTCGTACCCCCGCGCACCTTGAAATCCTTCAGCACCAGCTGCGTCTCGTTGTTGCGGTACTCCGTACGCCCGATGTAACTGCCGTAGCCGTTCGGCCCCTGCTTTTCCGACACTTCCGTCACCATGCGCGTAATGCTGTAATACAAGCGCTCGCACGTCACCACCTCACGCGTATCCTTCACCATGAACTGCTCCAACTGCCAGAATCCCTCTATATCGTTGTTGATAGGCGCCTTCTGACAACCCTGCATCACCAGCGCCACCACCAGAGCCATCCAAATCATCACCTTGTTTCTCATAATCCGAATCCTCCACATTTTCTGATTGTCAACATACCGCCCGTACTGTTTCCCGGATAATTTCCACGGTCAACCGCCAGTGCAGCACTGAAACTCCATCCCTTCAGACGTTCAGGCCGATAAGTCACCTCCGCCAGACTGCTGAACTGCTTCTTCACCTCGTCGAAAGGACACATATACCTTCCCCAGTTGCGGGCATACGAAACCAGCAATCTCCAGTTCCATTCCTCCGACGGATCCCCCGTCAGTCCCACATGCTGAGCCTTCACACGGCTACCCTTAATCAAGTTCGTACCGTCCGAATTATACGCCGGTCCCAGCAGGAACGGATGTCCCAGCGAGTTCCCGTAATTCTGCCAGCCTAAATATTCACCGTTATTGTAGTAATTATCACCCCCGCTCATCTGCAAGTCATTGAACGAACCCGCTATTCCGTCGTAGAGAATCGGGCCCGTCTGATCCGTCGTGTTCAGACCTTCCCACACCACGGCACTGATCCACCGGTTCTTCGGAAAATCCACTTCCACGCCGATGTGACCATCCTTCCATCGTCCGTACTGCCAGAACATCTGCGAGTGATCCTCGAAATAATGCTCCAGATACGCCTTGAACTTCCAGTCGCCTACATAGTAATTCAACGCGAAGTTCCAGCTTCCGCAGTGGTTCCCCTCCACGTTTTCCAGCGTACTTTCCTGCTTGGGGAAGAACACCTTCCAGAAATCCTTGATTCCCTGCGGCATATCTCTTACCAGACTCACGCTACCGTCCGCATTCTTCTGCATCCGCTTGCCGCCGAATTGTGCTGCCGTCAGCAAACCAAATTCAAAGTCCACCGGCAACTTCTCCCGGTTACCCAGTCTGAACATCAGCGACTTGCTGTGATACAGCACGCCCGTCGTATAGACCTGTCCCGGAGCCACGAAATCCTTCTGCCAGTCGCCGTCGGTAAAATACCCGTAACTCAGATACCCCTTAAAGGCCATCCAACCCTTCGTACCCGGAACGTTCAGGTAATCCTTCACTTCCACCCGTACCTGCGGAATCGGCCTCATGTTCGTACCTTCCACCATCCAGCCACTGGTCAGCTTCTCGTTCTTCGCGAGCGGAAACCCCGGTCGTTCCTTGCTTCCGATACTCAGCGTCAGCGCCTTCCACGACACATCCGCATAAGCCTGCTGCACCCAAAACTTCGACGACAGGTTCTTTCCTCCTGCCAGATCCATTTCCACGTCTATCCGCCAGTTCTTCGGCAGCACCTTGTTCCATTCCACTCCGGCACGCAGATACGCAAAGTCAGGCTCATTGCCCGCCACACCATAGCGGTTGGCCGTCAGCCACACAGGAGCATAATCCCCGTTCGATACCGCCACACCCGCCTCCACCTTATACTTCAGCGAGTCGGCAGGCTGCTGCGCATAAAGCGGACTAAAAAGTGTAGTCAGTAATAAAGTCTTTATCAGTTTCATACCATTTTCGTTAGAGTTGCAAAGAAAGTGAATAAATGGTAGACTGGCAAGTCTAGCGCCTATAGTTGTTCTATTTCTTTGGCAGAAAGTCCGGTAGCAGCCTGAATCTGTTCAGTACTCAGTCCCAGAGATTTCAGGTTGCGAGCAATAGCGGTTTGTGTTTCCGCGCGCCCTTCTGCTATTCCTTCTGCGCGTCCTTCCGCGCGCCCTTCTGCTATTCCTTCTGCACGACCTTCTGCACGACCTTCTGCTATTCCTTCTGCACGACCTTCTGCACGACCTTCTGCACGTTCCGTCATGATATTATCCCGCAGAATTACGATGTTGTCCAGATGCTTGTAATACGCGTTCAGCTCCTCTCGGCTCATGCGGTCCAGCTTCAACTGTTCCTTCACCTTGTCCAGTCCCGGTGCCGTGGCATGTTCCGGCACGTTTCCCGTGTTCAGGTAATAAATCCACTCCTCCAGCGGCGTTTTTGCCACCCGGTTGAAGTCATTCACCTTCAGGATATAATACTCCGGATAAAGCTGGCTCACCTTGTCCACCTTGAACGTCTGCTTCTGGAAGGGGCTCAGCTCCAGCACATCCCCCTCGTGAATCCCCACGAACTCCGTCTTCCCGTGATACACGAAATCCTTGCCGTGTCCCAGCGAGAAATACACGATGTTCACGCTGTACACCTTGCGTACCTTGTCGTACCCCTGTCCGCGGTTGATATACTCCGTCACCAGCTTCGAAGCCCCGAACAGCATCCGCTGGAAATACGCATACTCATTGTTGTTCTGCACCTCGATGAGCACCAGTTCCCCTTTCGAGTTCTCCGCCAGCATGTCCACGCGGTTGTACTTGTCGAACTCATCCTCCTGATTACTTTCACTCTCCAGCAGTTTCTGGATCGTTACCTTTTCCTCCAGCAGTGTAGTGAGCAGTCCCTCCAGCACCGCATAGTTGGCCTTGTTGCGCAGCAGGCGCTTCATCGCCCAGTCAAACCGAATATAACTTTCCATACAGTATGCATTTTAGTAGTTGATATTTACAAAGTAAGCAAATAAATACCGAAACTACAAGCCGATGTAAAAAAAACGCCACGATACTTCTCATGAAGTGTACCATGGCGTTTTCTGTTATTAAAAATCAATCAGATGAATTTCTTTGTATTAACAAGCTCCCAGGTATTCGAGAGAATTGTTGAGCGTAGAACCTGAAATCTTGAATGACTGTATCGGGCCGTTGGGATCGTAAATGAACGAAAGAGAAGACGTATTGTCTTTTCCACAGCTCACCCATACTTTCAGTTGAACACTATCCCCCGCTTGTATGCTGTGCTTGGGCTTTCCGTTTTTTCCCTTCACGTATTTTTCTGCGAGTATCATTTAGTCCACGTGGCATTTTCTTGGTTTGTTCTTCCATAAGCAATTAATGTGAATTCGATATAAGGACTAATATTCTGTTTCCATCACTAAGCTACTTGAATGATTTGAAAATTGTCTATAGTTGATCTATTTCTTTGGCGAAAAGTCCTGTAGCAGCCTGAATTTGTTCAGTGCTTTTCCGGTCAATTTCCTGTGGCTGTTGATTGTCCATGTTCGTAGTATGGAAATCAATCTTTATACGGTCAATTTCCAGAGAAGGGATAGGCACGAGGGAAGGAATATAACTTCCTGCGGTAGGTACTTCTTTCCGGTTTTCTGCCTCGGTAGGTTGCTCCCCTTGGAAGATATGCTTTTCTTGGGTCATAACTAACTACTTTATCTAGTTCAACAGGATATGGCTCAGGAACTCTTCGGAAAGACGGAGCTGGCCGCTTAGGAACGGTTCGCCTTCACCGGCTCCTTCCAGACGCAGGATATTCTGGGAGTAAAACCAATGGTCTTGCTGGAACATACGGATAACTGCTTTCCTCTTCTCTATATCTTCTCCAGCGATGATAAATGAGGCGGTTTCACCGGTAGGCAAGAAGCCTCTGTGCGACCGGCCTTTCCAGCCACCGAATTCGGTATATTGGCGGTCGAAGTCCTTGTTTTTGGCAAAAAAAATGTCCAATGCTTGTGGACGGATATAATAACTGTTGGCTTTCGCCCTTATCACATCTGCTTGTTGGTCATGCCCTGTACGGATCAATTATTTCACATTCACACCTTCGTGCGCAATGACCAAAGTCTCGATGGAGGTCGTGTTACCATCGGTCTTGAAACCTTCTACGGTAAGCTTTTTGGGCCATGCGTTCACCGCCTCCCAGGTCTTTACTGGGCTGCCCGATTCGTCCAGCAGGCTGACCGTTACCACTTCGCGCTGGATGGTGTTCAGTTTCACCTTATTGATCCAGTCCCATAGTTTTTTGTCATCTTTGCAGATACCTTTCTTGATGGTCAGATCACCCGCTTTTCTCAGTCCCGGCATTTTCAGTTTAGTGAACACCGGACTGTCGCCTGCGCGATAAGTGATTTCCTCGTATTCCGTTTCCAGACCCGACACTTCGCTGCAGGAAATATCGCCTACGTTCGAGATAGATACTTTGAAATAAAAACTCGGCAAAGGCCATGCTTGTGTGCTTGCACCTTGTGCTGATCCATTCTCTGCCATACTATTTTAGTTTATCATTTAATTGTCTGTTTTTATCAGCTTTTCTGCATCTGTTGCTGGAACGTGATTTCGATGAATTCTGCCGGACGGCTGATGTCCACCAGTACGGTTACGCGCAGGATACCTTCCAGTATGTCATCGTCCGTCATCGTATCTCCCAGACCAACATGTACCTCGTATGCCTCTTCAGGGGTCGAGCCGGCCAGTTCGCCACGTTTCCATACACTGTTGCAGTCGTTGTGTTGAATCCGGATGCGGTATAATATACGGTAGCTTTCCGTCGATGTAAGTTTTAAATTACATATCACTGGTGTTTCCTATTGATCCCACGGTAGCCAGTCCTTCGGGTTGGCGGTGGAATGCTGAAAGATATTCTTCCAGCTGTGATGCGTATGTAGTTAGTATCTTGTTTATCATAATGACTGCAATTTACGGTTTTCTCGTGAAAGGAACAAGTGTTTACCGCCTTTTTGTGAGCATTCGGTGAACTACGCCGGTACAAAAAAATCGCCACGATACCCTCCGTATAGAGTACCGTGGCGATTTCCGTTTACTTCCCCGCAGCAAAATCCTTGATGCGCTGCTCTTCACCCAGTACTACGCTACTACCGATAGATCCTGTTCTGCCGATCATCAGTAATATGCAAGTTGATATATTCGTCGACAATCAGCCATCAGACTTACAATGTTTTTGCGAAGTCCTTCAAATTAATTATGGCAACTGATGGGAAAGATATATTTTTAAGTTCATTGAAATGGTGATCCTCCGTCACGATATATTCCGCATTGGCTGTTATGGCACAGTCTACGAACTTATTGTCATCCTGGTCTGCTGTAATTAGATGAAAACGGTAGTGAGGAGTTAATTTCTTTACATTTTCACGAGTAAGAATCGTGTAGATAATCGTTTCGGCTACATACTTGTTAATGTTGCGAGTCATGACTTCCAGATATCTTCTACGATTTCATTGCTTATACATAACGTATAGATAGTCTCCATTCAAGAATGATTGCCACACTTTATGGCAGTCATTCTTCGCTGAAATTGCAATAATCAGTGAGTTTGTATCCAATACAATGTTTCTCATATTCATTTATAGGGAGTACGTTCATGTAGTTGGTAGAATTTATCGACTTTTTCCTCATTTAATTCTCCATTCTCCCACAAACGGTCAATTTCTTTTTGCGCTTGCTTGGCGAAATAGTCAGAAATAGCCTTTTTAAGTTCTGCTAATGCTTCAGGACTATCCACAAACGACATCATTTCAAGCACTTGCAATTGAGCCGGATTAAAAACTGTAGCATTCATATATTTGGATTTGGTTCTAATGCAAAAGAACAAATTTTTTTTCTTTATTTCCTAATGAATAAGATAAAAGGATAAAAAAACCAATGGAGAATCAAAATCTTTCAGTAGCAGGAATCGTGGTGATTCCCGGTTACTTCCCCGCTGCAAAATCCTTGATGCGCTGCTCCTCACTCAGTCGGCACACCAGCAGACGTCCGTCTTTTTCCGCCACGATGTAGCCTTCCAGACCCTCCAGCACCACCTGTCTGTGCTCCGCCGCATGCACCACACAGTTCCGGCAGTTGTACATATCCACCCGGCCGCCTACCTTGGCATTGCCCGCTTCATCCTGCGGCAGCAAGGTGCGCAGCGAACCCCAGCTACCCAGGTCACTCCATCCGAACTCTGCTGGTAGTACAAAGATGTCGTCCGCCTTTTCCATCACTGCATAGTCGATGGAAATCTTCTCGCAAGTGGGGAAGAGACGTTTCAGCTCTTCCGCCTCCCTGTCCGTAAACAAGGTAGGCTCCAGCTCGTCCATCACTCCCGCAATCTGCGGAGCGTACCTGCGTAGAGCATTCGTAATCGTTTCCACATTCCACACAAATATCCCTGCGTTCCAGAAATAATTTCCCGCTGCCAGATACCTCTTCGCCGTTTCCACGTCCGGTTTCTCTTTGAATGCTTCTACCTTGCAGATACCCTTTTCGTCGGCTTCACCCTGAGCCGCGATGTACCCGTAGCCCGTTTCCGGTCGGGTAGGCTTCATGCCCAAGGTCACGATAGCATGTGAGTCCGCCGTTTTCTCCAGTGCCACGGCAATGCAGCGGGCAAATTCCGTCGTATCAATTACCAGCGCATCCGAGGGAGTCACTACGATGTTCGCCTGCGGGAACTCCTTGCGGATTTTCCAGCACGCATATGCGATACACGGTGCCGTATTTCTTGCTTCCGGTTCCGCTAGGATATGCTGCTCTGGAATCTGCGGTAACTGCTCCTTTACGATGTCTACATACTTTCCCGATGTCACTACCCAGAAATTCTCTTTCGGGCAGATATCCTTGAAACGCTCCACCGTGAGCTGAATCAGAGATTTTCCTACGCCCATCACGTCGATGAACTATTTAGGGTATTCGGGGGTGCTCATGGGCCAGAAACGGCTTCCTATGCCGCCTGCCATGATGACTATGTGGGTTTGCATGCTGGATATATTCTGGTTGTACTTAAACAATTTATCTGTTCTTATACATGCTCTCGTAATACTTCTGATAATCACCGCTGGTTACATTATCCATCCACTCCTGATTGTCCAGATACCATTTCACGGTTTCCTCAATACCTTCTTCAAACTGCAGGCTCGGTTCCCAGCCCAGTTCTTTTTGCAGCTTGGTAGAGTCGATGGCATAACGCATGTCGTGTCCCGGACGGTCGGTTACGTAGGTGATCAAATCCATGTCGGCTCCTTCCGGACGTCCCAACAGACGGTCTACCGTATTGATAACCACTTTGATGATGTCGATATTCTTCCATTCGTTGAAACCGCCGATATTGTAAGTTTCGGCAATCTTTCCGTTGTGGAAAATCACGTCGATGGCACGTGCATGGTCTACCACATACAGCCAGTCGCGCACATTTTCACCCTTGCCGTATACAGGCAACGGTTTGCGGTGGCGGATATTGTTGATAAACAGTGGAATAAGCTTTTCAGGGAACTGATACGGACCGTAGTTGTTCGAACAGTTCGTTACGATGGTCGGCATGCCGTATGTATCGTGGAAAGCACGTACAAAGTGGTCGCTGCTGGCTTTCGATGCAGAATACGGGCTGTGCGGATTGTATTTTGTATCTTCATAGAAAAACTCCGTTCCATAAGCCAGATGATGCTTGCCCGATGAGGCTTTTGTGGTGAACGGCGGCTTCACACCTTCTGGGTGTGTTAGTTTCAGAGCACCGTAAACCTCGTCGGTAGAAATGTGATAGAAACGCTTGCCCTCGTATTTTTCAGGCAGGCTTTCCCAGTACACCTTTGCAGCCTGAAGCAGGCTCAGTGTACCCATTACGTTGGTACGTGCAAAGGTAAACGGATCCTTGATGCTGCGGTCTACATGACTTTCGGCAGCCAGATGAATAATACCGTCTACGTGATACTGCTGCATCAGCTCCAGCATCTTCTCATAGTCGCAGATGTCAGCCTTTACAAATGTATAGTTTGGCTTGTCCTCTATATCCTTCAGGTTGGCGAGGTTTCCCGCATATGTCAGCTTGTCCAGATTGATGATGTGGTATTCCGGATACTTGTTGACAAACAGACGTACCACATGACTGCCGATGAAGCCCGCTCCACCGGTTACGATTATATTGCGTTTAAAATTTTCCATGATTGTTTTTGTTTGTGATGATTTATTTAAGCACTCCCATGTTGCTCATGCATGCTTTCAGCGAGTCTGTCCAGTAAGGAATCTTCAGTCCGAAAGTCTGCTTTATCTTGGTCTTGTCCAGTACCGAGTAAGCCGGTCGTGTAACCGGACTGGGGAACTCGTTGCTGTGACAGGGCTGGATGTCGCATGCCGTATGTCCGGCAAGTTCGGCTATCACTTTGGTAAAGTCGTACCACGAACATACCCCTTCGTTGCTGAAATGATAGATTCCAGTCTTGCTGTACCCGTTTTGTGGCTTTTCAGCAGCATAGTCATTCAGAACCGCTTCGATGGCAACAGCTAGATCGAGCGCATACGTTGGCGTACCTGCCTGATCGAATACCACATTCAGAGCTGGTTTCGAAGCTGTCAGGTTCAGCATGGTCTTTACGAAGTTCTTTCCAAATTCCGAATACAGCCAGGCTGTACGTATAATCACGTAGTCGCATCCCGTAGCCTCAATGTACCGTTCTCCTTCCAGCTTTGTTTCGCCATACACTCCCGTAGGCGTACCCTTCTGGTCTTCACGGCAAGGCGTATTATACGGATCACCTCCAAAAACATAGTCGGTAGAAATCTGAACCAGCAGACCGCCTGCCTTTTTCATGGCTTCCGCCAGAATCTTAGGAGCTGCTGCATTCAGCTTGCGGCAGAGAGCCGCATCACTTTCAGCCTTGTCTACGTTGGTATAAGCCGCACAGTTCACAATGCAGTTGATATGTTGTTCCTGTACCATTTTTTCCACCGCTTCTGCATCGGTAATATCCAGCAGAGTAGTTTCCACCCCTTTGGCTTCCACTACGTCGGTAAACAGAAAATTATACGAAGTCTCTTTGCTGATGATGCGCATTTCGTTGCCCAGCTGGCCGTTTGCGCCTGTCACTAAAATATTCATGATTGCTCCTTTCCTTATTTATACAAATCTTCCTTGTAGTCGAATAACCATTCCGCATCCTTCAGGCGTGAATGGTGCTTATCCTTTTCCGATAGAATCACCTTGTCGGCCGGAACTTTCCAGTCAATGCCCAAGTCCGGATCATCCCATGCAAGGGCACCTTCGCTTTGTGGCGCATAGAAATTATCGCACTTATATTGGAAAATCACTTCCGGAGTCAGTACGCTAAAGCCGTGTGCAAAACCGCGCGGAATGAAGAACTGTCGGTGATTGTCTTCCGTCAGTTCCACCGCTACATGCTTTCCGAAAGTAGGAGAACCTTTGCGGATATCTACGGCTACATCCAGTACGGCACCTTTGATTACCCGTACCAGCTTGCTCTGTGCGAAAGGCGGTTTCTGGAAATGCAGACCTCGCAGCACACCGTAGCATGACTTGCTTTCATTATCCTGCACGAACTTTACGGTACGTACCTGTGCATTGAAATCACGTTCCGAAAACGATTCGAAGAAATATCCTCTGTCGTCTTTAAAAAGGCGTGGTTCAATGATGACCACGCCCTCTATATCAGTTTTAATTACTTCCATATTAATAGTCCAGATTACTTTTACCTGTATGTTCTACTTCATCTATCACCTGCAGCAGATACTTTCCGTACTGGTTCTTCAGCATGGGCTGTGCCAGCTCTTTCAGTTTGTCTGCCGTAATCCATCCCTGACGGAAAGCAATGCCTTCCAAACAGGCAATCTTCAGTCCCTGACGCTTTTCAATCACCTCGATGAACGTAGAGGCTTCACTCAGAGAATCGTGTGTACCTGTATCGAGCCATGCAAAGCCGCGTCCCAGCGTCTGCACCTTCAGTTCCTTGTCTGCCAAGAACTGCTGGTTTACGGTCGTAATTTCCAGCTCCCCACGTGCCGACGGCTTGATGTTCTTGGCAATTTCTACCACCTTGTTCGGATAGAAATAAAGACCTACTACCGCATAGTTCGATTTCGGATTTGCTGGTTTCTCTTCAATCGAGAGACAGTTTCCGTCCTTGTCAAACTCGGCAACGCCGTAGCGTTCCGGATCACTTACCCAGTAACCAAATACCGTAGCTTTCTTATCCTCTTCTGCCGTACGAACCGCTTCCTTCAGCAATCCGGTCAGACCTGCACCGTGGAAGATATTGTCGCCCAGCACCAAACATACACTATCGTTGCCGATAAACTTCTCTCCAATAATGAAGGCCTGAGCCAGTCCGTCCGGTGACGGCTGTTCTGCATACTCAAAACGCACTCCGAAGTCGCTTCCATCACCCAGCAGGCGCTTGAATCCCGGCAGGTCGAATGGAGTAGAGATAATCAGAATTTCACGGATGCCTGCAAGCATCAGTACCGAGATCGGGTAATAGATCATTGGTTTGTCGAATACAGGGAGCAGCTGCTTGCTGACTCCTTTTGTGATGGGGTAGAGGCGGGTGCCGCTACCTCCGGCTAAGACTATGCCTTTCATATTGTATTACATTTCTCTTTTATAATATTTTTCAGAAAAAGTGTGTTCCCAATAATATACCTTCTCCACATGCGTTTAGGCTCTTTTATCAGACGATATAACCATTCCAAACCATGTTCTTGCCACCAGAAAGGAGCACGTTCTACGGTTCCAGCAAAAAAATCGAATACAGCTCCAATAGTACCTACATGGCAATGAATATTTAACTCATTCCAGTGTGTATATGTCCATTTTTCTTGTTTGGGAGCAGTCATACCGATCCATAATAAATCTGGATTTGCTTGATTGATAGCATCAATTATTTTTTTGTTATCTTCCTCACTGAATTCCGGTTTATAAGGTGGTGAATAAGTTTCTATTTGTATGTTGGGATAATCTACAGATGCTCTTCTTTTTATTAGATTCAAAACTTTTTCACTACTTCCCATGAAGAAGCAATTTCCACCTTTTTGGTTGAGGCGGTTCATTTCAAATTCGAATAAATCCCATCCTGCTATACGTTCCTGAGGCTGTGATTTTGCTTTCAACCATTTACAGGCTTTTACGATACTAATCCCATCGGGAATAAGTGCATTGCCCTTAATGAGAGCTTCAGCAAATATCTCATCTTTTAAAGCCGTGTTATAAGAATGGGCATTGATGGTATTGATTAATAGCTTACCTGCAGGTAATGCTCCCAATTCTTGTCTGCTTTTTAAAATTGACAAGTTCTTTAATTGTAACATGATTCTAAAAAAATATGATTATTTTCGTATTGAAAATGTTATGTTTATGATGGATAATTACGATATAAATACCGTTTATAAAAAGTATATGCAACTGAATAAGAAAGAGCGTAAGCGTTTATTAGATTCATTGCATATTCATGGAATTGATATTGAAAAAATTGAGCCTTATGTTTATTCAGAAGCTCCTGGTATAAAACACTTATTCTTCTATTTTAGAGGAAGAAAAGAGGCTATGCCTTATTATTTGTTAGAAGAAAATACTTGGCATGCTATACAACTGTGTATAATGGAATTTAATTAGCTGTTACTTGCTATGAGCCTTTACTTTGACCTTCATTGTACAAGTTGTGATTAGCATTGAATTGAAGAGGAAAAAATTCCTTTTTATTTCTTTTAGATGAATTTGGAATTTAACCTGTATGCATTGCTTTTATGTAGTTTAGTATCATACTTTCTTTCGCTTTGTAGCAGATGAATATTCTTTCGAAATCTCTAGTAGCGAAGGTTGTTAGTATAATAAATTTCAGCAATGCGCTATATTTTGAAGTTAGTTATTTGATAACTCTTTGTAAATGTCACCTATTTGTTTGTTTATTGCTTGTTGGTTAAAAGTCGTGTGAGCTAAATGAATAGATTCATTGGCTATTTTATTACGAAGATTTTCATCCCTTATCATTCGTTCGAACTGCTTTGCCAATTGCTCTACGTTACCAGGAGTAAATAGCAATAGATTCTTTCCATCTTCTGCTATATCAGGTATGCCACCGACTGGGGTAGTTATTACAGGTAATCCATAGGCCCACGCATCTAAAACTGCCATAGGGAATCCTTCAGCATAACTGGGTAGACAAAATATTGATGCTTCTTTAAAAGCTTTATCTTTTTGTTCGCCATTAACCCAACCTAAAAAGATTGTTCGTTTTTCTATTCCTAAACTTGATGCTAATTTCTTACCGTTTTCTATTTCACCATTTCCTGCGAACGTAATTTTCCAATCAGGAAAAAGGGTTGATATTTGGGCAAAAGCTTTAATCATATCTGAATATCCTTTTCTTGCATTAATAGTTCCTGCGTATAAGATGATATTTTGCTTTAGATATGTTTGAGGTAAAATTTTTGTTGTACAGGGATTATATATAATTTGTACTTTATCTCCTAAATGAAAAGTATTATTTACAGACTTTTTCCATGATTGAGATAGTACAATCACTTTGTCTGCGTTTGTAAATAAGTAACTATATATTTTTTGATATTTCCCATTGATAGTTGTTTCTGGTGAGAAAGCATGAAAGTGTATTATTATTTTTTTCTTCCATAATTTAGCTAACCACATAAAAAAACATTTTCTTATGGCAGATTGTGGTTCGCTTGTATGAATATGAACAATATTGTAAAAAGGTAAATATAGTGTAAATAATATAGCTCCTTTGATAAAATATAATAACTTTAAAAATATGCATTTATCAATGTGAGTTTCAATCCATTTACAATGGAATTCTTTCCATTGTTCACCTGTTTCGTGAGCTTTTATAACAGAGGTAATTCCTCCTCGCGTTTTACGTGAAGTGGCTACTACTAAAACTTTTGTCATATAATATGTAATTTTTCCTTTGGCTTATAATTTCTTCTTTGGTAAATTTCTTTTCTTCCGGATATAGTTTCTTCTCATGTGCTAAAATTTCATCTATAGAAAATCTGAATTTTAAAACTTTAGCAGGAATTCCTCCAATTATAGAGTAAGGAGGACAGGACTTAGTTACAACTGCACCAACCGCAATAACTGAAGCACGACCTATGGTTACACCTTTCAATATTGTTATATTTGTTCTTGTCCAAATGTTAGCGTCCAATTTTGACGTGTAGTATAGTGAAAGCCGCTTTTCAGCGGTTTCCTATTAAAAAAATCAAAAATTGAACGTGATTATTAATATTTGTTAGTATTAATTCCAATTGTCATAGGCAGGAGATTTTCATAATCCTTTCTCCCTTTGACAATTTCGTGGAAGAATTTCTTGAGATATTCCAGAGCAGACAATCCGTTCATTCGGCATGTTGAGAGCAGCGTATGATAGGCTGCCGATACATTTGCCATGCGGCTGCCAACAAAGAACAGCGAGTTCTTGCGCTCCCCCGCCAGCGGACGGATGAAACGTTCTGCTATTGAATTGTCTATGTCATACCGCCCATCGTTCAGATAGGCAAAGAGCTGTTTCCAGAAAACCTGAAGATAATTCACAGCCTTGTCCATGAGTTCTCCACGGGGAGGATGAGTCGGAGACAGCAGCACATCCAGCTTGCTTCTTATGCGCCCTATAATTTCCTTGGTCCGCAATGAGTGTCGGCAGCGGGTTATCTCCTGTGCTGAAAGCCCGCTTAATTTATAAGTATCTTCCAGCCGGTAAAGCTCTCCGAAACAGTCTATCAGATATTTAGCATCGGGATCATCGCCCTGTTCATATGCATAGACAAATTTGGCACGTGCATGAGCCAGGCAGCAGAGATGTTCCGTGTCTACCAGTTCTTTGTCGATATACATATAAACGTTGTAACCGTCCGACTGCAGCGCCTTTACCTGCCGGTTCTTGAGGATTCCCTTGAGAACCTTACGTCCTCTGGAGCCGTCCTCATAACAGTAGATTGCTATTTTCTGTTCCTTGTTTACCAGGCACCAGACATACTTTTTCAGGAAATGTCTGTTCATCTTCACCTTGCACCAGGTCTCGTCACAGTTGACAATGGAGTCCTTGACCATGGCGCGGTCTTTCAGTTTCTCTATCAGGGCGCTTGTAAAAGCGGCTCCTTTGGCGAGCCAGTTGACCAGCGTCATCCGGCTCAGAGACATCTTATGATCCGATAGACGGTACATTTCACGGTAGTAGGGGACATTCAGCACAAAATGATTGAATGCCAGGTGAGCCAGAAAGTCTGCCGATGCATGAGTTCCGGGAACTACGTCTATGTAGTCCGGTTCCCCGGCTTTCGGGAAATATCCCTCACGAATCTTGCCGTCGGACTGCTTGTAACGGATTACCTGATATTTGTGCTCCAATATA